>VOFG01000605.1_pt1 | contig 172000 bp, 167 predicted proteins | sample 5384171 | NCBI WGS metagenome assembly VOFG01 (sample SAMN12384726, study PRJNA508395) | human gut metagenome | isolation source: healthy gut F | host: Homo sapiens
CAGTGCAGCGATTTTTCTCTTCTGCACGGCGAGGCGGTCGCCATCGGCATGGCGACGGTCACGCGCGCGGCCGTCAAGCGCGGCATCTGCGGCGAAGAGACGCTGACGCGCCTGCTTGACATTTTACACCGCTATGGTCTGCCGACCGAGACGGGATATCCGCTCGACAAGCTCTATGAGGCGGAACTCGTCGACAAGAAGATTTCCGGCGGCAAGATGCACCTCATCGTGCCGGAAAAGATCGGTCAGGTGCGCATGGAGACGATCCCCGTCGAAGCTCTGCGCGACTGGATGCAGGACGGTGGCATCCGATGAAAAGAACCATCATACCCGGCGCGCGCACGGGACGTGTGCGCATCCCGGCATCCAAATCGCAGGCGCACCGGCTGCTGATCTGCGCGGCGCTCGGCGAGGAGGAGACCGAGGTCGTCTGCGACGGCATCTCCGCCGATATCGCGGCCACGGCGAAGTGCCTGAGCGCGCTCGGCGCGAAAATTGAAGAAATGGAGACGGGCTTTCTCGTCTCTCCGATCAAAAAAGTGCCCGAGGGGCGCTGCGACCTCTACTGCGGCGAGAGCGGGTCGACGCTGCGCTTCCTGCTGCCCATCGTCGGCGCGCTCGGCGCGCAGGCGGTATTCCACCGCGAGGGGCGGCTGCCCCAGCGCCCGCTCGCCCCGCTGGATAGCGTTTTAAAAGAGCATGGCATGACGCTCCGCGAGGACGGCGACCTGCTGTATTGCAGTGGACAGCTGATCGGGGGAAACTATACGATCGCAGGCAATGTGTCCTCTCAATATATTTCGGGCCTTCTCATGGCGCTGCCGCTGCTGATCAGAGACAGTCTTCTTATGGTGTCCGGCCCGCTGGAATCCGCGGCTTACGTCGCCATGACGGAGGATGCACTTCAGCTTTCCAAGCTGACCATCCCCAAAATGGGGGCGATGTGGGCGATTCCCGGTCAGCAGAGATGTCATCTGCCGAAGCGCACGGTCGTCGAGGGCGACTGGTCGAACACGGCGTTCTTCCTCTGCATGGGTGCGCTGTCGAAAGAGGGCGTGACCGTCGAGGGGCTGAATTTGCAGTCCTCGCAGGGCGACCGCGGCGTGCTGGACGTTTTGCGCCGGTTCGGCGCGGAAGTCACGGAGCACGGCGACGCCGTGACGGTCAGGCGCGGCACGTTGCATGGCGTGATGATCGATGCCGCGCCCATCCCCGACCTCATCCCCGTGCTGAGCGTCATCGCATCGGTCGCAGAGGGGGAGACGCGAGTCGAAAACGCCTACCGCCTGCGGCTCAAGGAGTCTGACCGCCTCAAGAGCACGGCGAATCTCCTGCGCGCGCTCGGCGGACAAGTCGAAGAGAAAGAAGACGGCCTTGTCATCACGGGCGTTCCCGCGCTGCACGGCGGCGCGGTCGAAACGCAGAACGACCATCGCCTCGCGATGTCTGCCGCCACGGCGGCCTGCGCCGCGACGGGCGAGATCACAGTCGACAACGACGGCTGCGTGGCAAAGTCCTATCCCCGCTTTTGGGAGGATTTTAGCAGCTTGAAAGGAGAAGGTTTATGAGCAGCACCTACGGCGAAAATCTGCACTTGACCATCTTCGGCCAGTCGCATTCCCCTGCCATCGGCGTGACGGTCGAGGGCATCCCCGCGGGCGAGAAAGTTGATCTGGACGAGCTCCAGCGCTTTCTGAATCGCCGCGCGCCGGGCAAAAACGTCTGGTCGACGCCGCGCAAGGAGGCCGACGCGCCGGAGATCCTCTCCGGCCTTGTGAACGGCTATACCTGCGGCGCGCCGCTCACGGCCATCATCCGCAATACGAACACCCGCTCGCAGGATTACGCGAATCTTGCTGTCACGCCGCGCCCCGGTCACGCGGACTACACCGCCGAGGTCAAATACGGCGGCTATCAGGACCGCGCGGGCGGCGGACACTTTTCAGGCCGCTTGACCGCGCCGTTGTGCATCGCGGGCGGCATCTGCCTGCAAATTCTCGCGCGCGAAGGCATCACGCTTGTGAGCCGCATCGCCTCCATTGCGGGCATTACTGACGAAGGTGAGCTGACAGGCTCGCTTGCTGGCAAGGAGTTCCCCGTCGTCAGCGATGCGCGCGGCGAGGAGATGCGCGAAGCCATCGCACAGGCGCGCGAGGCTGGTGACAGCGTCGGCGGCGTCATCGAATGCGCGGTTTTCGGTGCGCCAGCGGGCCTTGGCGATCCGATGTTCGGCGGCATGGAAAATCGCATCGCCGCGGCTGTTTTCGGCATTCCGGCGGTCAAGGGCGTTGAGTTCGGCGCGGGCTTTGGCGTGGCGAGCCTTCGCGGCAGCGAGGATAACGACGCCTTTACGGTCGAAAACGGCAAGATCATCACTGAGACGAACCATTGCGGCGGCATTCTTGGCGGTATCACGAACGGTATGCCCATCGTGTTCCGCGCGGCGTTCAAGCCGACGCCATCCATCGCGCGCGAGCAGCAGAGCGTCAATTTGCAGACGATGGTGCCGGAGAAGATGGCCGTCACGGGCCGCCACGACCCGTGCATCGTGCCGCGCGCCGTGCCCTGTGTGGAGGCGGCGGCCGCCATCGCGGTCTATGATGCGTATCTATCGCGCAAAAGGGAAATGAGGTAAGGGAACATGGACTTAAACGACTATCGAAAAGAGATCGACAGCATCGACGATCAGCTCATCGCGCTCTTTGCCCAGCGTATGGAGACCGCTGAAAAGATCGCGGAATATAAAAAGGCCAACGGCCTGCGCGTGCTCGATGCGCGCCGCGAGAAGGAGAAAATGCGCGAGATTCTGGACAAAACGCCGGACGACCTGCGCGAATACGTCTCCTCGCTCTACTCCCTCATTTTCGAGCTGAGCCGCAGCCGCCAGAGCTGTCTTCTCGGCACGAAGGGCGATCTGCCCGCGAAAATTGCCGAGGCCATCGAAAAGACGCCGCAGCTCTTTCCCGAGGACGCCGCCGTCGCCTGTCAGGGCGTGGAGGGCGCGTATTCCGAGCAGGCGTGCGAGCGGCTCTTCAAGCGCCCGAGCACGTTCTTTTTCAGTTCCTTCGAGGCGGTGTTCTCCGCCATTGAAAAGGGCCTCTGCCGCTACGGCGTGCTGCCGCTGGAAAACAGCACGGCGGGCAGCGTGAACGCGGTCTACGACTTGATGACGCAGCACAACTTCCGCATCGTGCGCTCGGTGCGCATCAAGGTTGACCATAATCTTCTCGCCAATCCCGGCGCGAAGCTTGAAAACATCCGTGAGATCTACTCACATGAACAGGCCATCAGCCAGTGCGCACACTTTTTACAGGGGCTTCCCAATGTGAAGGTCATCCGCTGCGAAAATACCGCGGTGGCGGCGCGCATGGTGGCCGAGTCCGGCCGCGACGATGTGGCGGCGCTGTCGTCCCGCGCATGCAGAGAGCTCTACGGCCTTGACTGCCTCGCCGCCTCTGTGCAGGATCAGGGCAATAACTTCACGCGCTTCATCTGCATTGCGAAAAACCTTGAAATTTACCCCGGTGCAGACCGCACGAGCCTGATGATGGTGCTGCCGCACCACCCCGGTTCGCTCTACAAGGTGCTCTCGCGTTTCAACGCGCTCGGCGTCAACATGAACAAGCTCGAGAGCCGCCCGATGCCGGACCGCAACTTCGAGTTCATGTTTTACTTCGACCTTGAAACCTCGGTCTATGCCCCGCAGTTCACCCAGCTCATGGGCGAGCTGCCCGAGCTGTGCGAGGAGTTCACGTATCTTGGCTCTTACAGTGAGGTGGTTTGAATGAAGCGCTGCGGATTACTCGGTGAAAAGCTCGGCCACAGCTATTCGCCCGCCATCCACGCGGAGCTGGCGGACTATGAATACCGGCTCTATGAGGTCGCGCCCGAAAAGCTCGGCGAATTTCTGACGGGCGGCGGCTTTGACGGCATGAACGTCACCATTCCCTATAAAAAGGCCGTCATCCCGTACTGCGCAGAGCTTTCACCCATTGCGCAAAAACTCCAGAGCGTGAACGTGCTGGTCAGGCGCGAGGACGGCACGCTGTACGGCGACAACGCCGATGCCTACGGCTTTGCCGGCATGGTCAGGGCGAGCGGCATTCAGATCGATGGCAAAAAGACGCTCGTGCTCGGCTCCGGCGGCGCCTCCTCGACGGTCTGTGCCGTGCTCGAGGAGATGGGCGCGCGCAGCGTGACCATCATCTCCCGCAAGGGGGAGGACAACTACAACAATCTGGATCGTCACGCGGACGCGGAGGTCATCGTGAACACCACGCCCGTCGGCATGTACCCGAACTGCGGCGTGTCGCCCGTCGACCTGTCGCTCTTCCCGAAGCTCGAGGGTGTGCTCGATATCGTCTACAACCCCGCGCGTACAGCGTTTGTCTTGCAGGCGGAAAAGCTCGGCATTCCTTATATGAGCGGGCTCTACATGCTCGTCGCGCAGGCCAAGCGCACGGCGGAGGTCTTTGAAAACCGCGACATCCCCGACAGCGAGACCGAGCGCATCTGGAAAAAGCTGAGCCTTGAGATGCAGAACATCGTGCTCGTCGGCATGCCCGGCAGCGGCAAGAGCACCGTTGCCGCGCGCCTTGCTGAGAAGCTTGACCGCATCGCGCTTGACAGCGACGCCGAAATCGAAGAGAAAAACGGTATGAGCTGTGCCCAGCTCATCGAAAAGCACGGCGAGGCGGAATTCCGAGAGCTCGAGAGCGAGGCCATTGCCGCGCTCGGCAAGCGCTCGGGAGCGGTCATCGCTACGGGCGGCGGCTGTGTGACGAGAGAGGAAAACTACGACCTTCTGCACCAGAACGGCATCATTTTCTGGTTGAAGCGCGATGTCAACAAGCTGCCGCGCGAGGGGAGGCCTCTTTCGGCGGGCGACCTTGCGGCGATGTACGACAGGCGCAAGGCCTGCTACGAAAGATTTGCCGACCACATTGTCGACAACAACGGCACGGTCGATGAGACTGTGCAGGCAATTTTGGATTGTCTGAAATAAAGGACAAAAACATCCCGCCGCAATTTGCGGCGGGAAGTTTTTGCGCGATGGCGGCAGCTACGGCAGGGGATGGCGAGATCGCTGCGCGAGCGCTTCGTCATAGCATCTCGCGCAGCGCCGCCAGTCGATCACCTGCACACGCAGGGCGAGGGACTCCTCGCTGCACGGCACCACCGGCGCGGTCAGGTCGAGCAGCACCGCGCCGAACGAGATGTCGGGGTCCTTCGTGCCGGTGAGCCGGAGTGAGCCGTCCGCCATCAGCGAGAGCAGGACGCGACCGCCGCAGCCGCGGCGCAGCGCATGTGTGAGCACGCGCTCAAAGTCCTCCCGCTCGCCGAAATCGCGCAAGATCGCGGCCTCAAATGTATTCAAAACAGACCACCTCGCCACAAGGTATGCAAAAAGTCCATCAGACAGCACAAAAAAGCGGAAAGTCCTGTGACTTTCCGCTTTTCATTTCAATTTGGACTAACTTAGATGTGGACGACCTTCAGCTCGCTCGCCTCGAAGAGACCGAGGCGCTTGCCGACGTTGACATATACCTGCGGGTCGCCGCTCGTGCAGATGACGAATGTGCCCTTCTTCTGCGGGTTGAGCGCGTTCTGCTCGGTGAGGTATGCCTTGACGGCGTTTGCCTGCTCGAGCGCGGGGTTGATGAGGTGCATTTCGGGATAGCACTCGTGGAAGTTCTCTTCCACGATGGGATAGTGCGTGCAGCCGAGGATCAGGTTTTCGACCTTCTCGCGGGCGAGAATGTTGTCGACCTGCGTACGGATCTCGGTGTTAATGTCGTGCTGGTTGAAGTCGCCGCGGTCCACGAGTGCCGCGAGCAGGGGAGAGCCCTTGCCGACGACCTTGCACTCGGGGTTGCCCTGATGGATGAGCTCGGCGTACTTGCCGGAGGCAACAGTGAACTCCGTCGCGATGAGGCCGACGCTCTTGAGATGCTCGCGCAGGACGTATTTGGCAGCTTCTTCCACGATGCTGACGATCTTGTAGTCGAAGCAGGGACGAAGGCGGTCGGCCATGGTGGAGATGGTGTTGCAGGCGATGGCGGTGCACTTGACACCGTTGGAGCCGAGGAACTGGAGCATGTGGCTGCTCAACTCGAAGATCTGGTCAGAGGTCTTGTTGCCGTAGGGGCAGTTGGCGCTGTCGCCAAAATAGATGATATCTTCGCCGGGGAGAATGCGCTGTAATTCGCGCACGACGGTGAGACCGCCGATGCCGCTGTCCATCACGCCGATGGGGTTGCCTGCGTTCAACATGGTTGAAAGCCTCCTTTTTTTGTCTATAAATATTGTACCACGCGCACACAAAAATGCAAGGGATAAATCATTTTTGCTGTTTGTAACAAATCTTGGGAAAAGGATTGCAATTTTGCCCTCACCTGATAAAATAGTATCTGGTGAGAGTTGGGTATTTTACAGCCCGAAACCTGCGCCGCGCGGCGGCATAATACAGAAGAAGAGGTTTGAAACGCTTATGACGATTTTCAACTTGATCACCCTCTTTGGCGGTCTGGCGCTGTTCCTGTACGGCATGCGCCTGATGGGCGACGGACTGAAAAAAGGTTCGTCCGATGCCTTCAAGCGCGCGATGGAAAAGGTGACGAACAATCCGCTCGTCGGCTTTCTGCTGGGCCTTGTGGTCACGGCGGTCATCCAGAGCTCTACGGCGACGATCGTGCTGACGTCGGGCCTTGTCGGCGCGGGCGTGATGTCGCTGCACCAGTCGATCGGCGTCATTCTGGGCGCGAATGTCGGTACGACGATCACGGGCCAGATCATTCGCCTTCTCGACGTGAACGCATCGGAGACATCGCTGCTCAATTTCTTCAAGCCCTCGACGCTCGCGCCCCTTGCGGCGATTATCGGCATCCTCTTTCTAATGGCGGTCAAGACCCGCCAGTCCGATACCATCGGCTCGATCGCGATGGGCTTCGGCATCCTCTTCACCGGCCTTCTCAGCATGACCGCGGCGGTGAGCCCGCTGTCGGAATCTGAGACGTTTGCCAACATGTTCTACCAGCTCTCCGGTAAGCCGGTGCTCGGATTCCTGCTCGGCGCGGGCGTTGCGTTCCTGCTGCAGAGTTCGTCGGCGACCATCGGTATTTTGCAGGCCATTGCCACGACCGGCGCGCTGACGTTCTCGTCCGTTTACGCCATCATCATCGGCGTCAACATCGGCGACTGTGTGACGACGGCCATCGTCTGCTCCATCGGCTCGAAGGCCGATGCCAAGCGCACGGGCGTGATCCATATCCTCTTCAACATCGCCGGTTCGATCCTCGTGATCGTGGGGCTGATGCTGCTGCACTCGTTCGGTGTGCTCGATGCCCTGTGGGACGAGGCGCTTTCCTCCGGCGGCATCGCGAATGTGCACACGGTGTTCCGTCTTGTTTCGGCCATCGTGCTGCTGCCGGTGTGCTGCCGGTTTGAAAAGCTCTCGCGCAAGCTCGTCAAGGACGATGTGCGCCTTGGCGAAAATGTCGACCACGAGCTTTCGCTGCTCGATGAAAAGTTCTTCACCTCTCCCGCCATCGCGCTCTCGGGCGCGGGCGAGGCCATCACCACCATGGCGCGTCTCGCCCGCTCGGGCGTGATGAGCGCGATGGGCGTGCTCGAGCAATACGATGCCCACACGATCGAGGTCATCAACGAGAACGAAGAGCACATCGACAAGCTCGCCGACCATGTGGACAACTACCTTATCCGCCTGTCGCCGCACATGCCGAGCGGACACGGAAGCGACATGCTCAACTACTATATCCAGTGCTTCGGCGAGTTTGAGCGTATCGGCGACCACGCCGTGAACCTGACGGAAAATGCGCAGGAGTTCCTTGACCGCAGCGCGAGCCTGTCGCCCACGGCACATCAGGAGCTCATGGTGCTGCGCGAGGTGCTCGGCGAGATTTTGGATTACACCTACAAGGCATTTGCCGCCACGGACTACGAGGCCGCGCGCCACATCGAGCCGGTCGAGGAGGTCGTGGACGACCTTGTCGCCACGCTGCGCGCCAATCACATCCGCCGCGTGCGCGACGGGCAGTGCACGGTGTACGCGGGCCTCACGTTCCTCGATATCCTCGTCAATGTGGAGCGCATCGCCGACCAGTGCTCGAATGTCGGCGTCTTCACGCTCTCGATGTTCGATGAGCACATCATGAACAACCACCACGACTATATTCAGGCGCTGCACCAGGGCAAAGACCCGGTCTTCAACCGCGCCTATCAGGAGACGCACGACAAGTATTTCGGCGAGCTCAAGCGCATCGAGCGCAGCAAGTGAGCCGCGCCAGATATGCGCGCCCCTGATTTAATGGAAAATAACGATCAATGCGACTTTTGTGCGCCGCGGCTTGCGTTTGCCGCGGCGCTTTGCTATAATGCAGTGCATAATAGCAGCGTGATTCTCTGCAAAGGAGCATGAAAATATGAAAGCGATTCTTGATGAAATGCTCGCGGCCCTTTCGCGCGGCGAGCGGGTGGTATTGTGCAGCATTCTGGCGTCTTCGGGCTCTGTGCCGCGCGGCGCGGGCGCGAAGATGGCTGTCTTTGAAGATGACCGCGTGCTCGGCACGATTGGCGGCGGCGCAGTGGAGCGGCTGAGCATCCAGCGCGCGCAGGACGCGCTCAAAAACGGTGGCAGCAACGAGCTCAAGTCCTACAACCTGCACCCGAGTGAGGTGGCCAGCACGGGCATGATCTGCGGCGGCGCGGTCACGGTCTACTTCCAGTTCTTCGCGCCCGAGCAGGCGGCGGATATCGCGGTGCTCAAGCGCTGGCGCGAAATGCTCGACAAAGATGTCGACCTCTGGCTGCTGTTGTCTCTTGACGGCGACGGCGTGAACGAGTTCCACGTTGTCACGCGCGAGGAGATCCCGCAGGACAAGGTAGACTATTTCTCCGCCAAGGCTGTGTGGAAAGACGGCATTTATGTCGAGCCGCTGTGCCACGCGGGCAGCGTGTATATCTTCGGCGGCGGCCATGTGGGCCGCGCGCTCGTGCCGGTGCTGGCGACGGTGGGCTTCCGCGTGGTGATGTACGACAACCGCGAGGAGCTTGCGAAGAAAGAAAACTATCCCATGGCGAGCGAGGTCATCTTCGGCAGCTTTTCCGATATTTCCGGCAAGGTGGCGCTCACGGCGAACGACTATGCCGTCGTGATGACGCCGGGCCATCAGGCGGACTATGAGATCCTCTCCCAGGTGCTGGGGAGCGATGCGACCTATATCGGCTGCATCGGCAGCCGCACAAAGGTCGCCAAGACGCGTGAGCGCCTCAAGTGTGACGGCTATACCGAAGAGGACATCGCGCGCGTCCACGCGCCCATCGGCCTTCCGATCCTGGCCGAGACGCCGGAGGAGATCGCCATCAGCATCGCGGCGGAGATGATCGAGCACCGCGCGCGCCTCGCCGGACAGCGGCACTGAGGGTGCGTATATGCAGATCGCACCGCTTTTGCACGTTGGCCGCGGCGTGACGGCCATCATCGGCGGCGGCGGAAAGACGACGCTGATGGAAACGCTCGCCGGGGAGCTTTCGAAAAAGGGAAAGGTCATTATCACGACCACGACGCACATCTACCGCCCGGAGCAGTATGAAACGCTGCTGGATGCGGACGAGGCCGCCGTTTCGGCGGCATTGGAGCGGTCGGGCATCGTCTGTGTTGCCTCGCAGGCGGAGAGCGGCAAGCTCTGCGTGCCGCGGCTCTCAATGGGCACGCTGGCGCAGCTTGCGGATTTTGTGCTTGTCGAGGCGGACGGTGCCAAGCGCCTGCCGCTCAAGGCGCACGCTTCCCATGAGCCGGTGATCCCGGAGGAGGCGCAGCGTGTCATCATGGTCATCGGCATCGACGGCGTCGGCAAAACCATCCGCGAGACCTGCCACCGCAGCGCGCTCTACGCGCAGCTCGCGGGCGTGGATGAGGAGACGGTCGTCACGCCGCAGCTCGCCGCGCGCGTCGTCAACGCCGAGGGTTACGGCGACCGCGTTTATATCAACAAGGTGGAGTCTGCCGCCGATTATGAAGCGGCGCAGGCCATGGCAAATGAATTTTCCTGCCCGGTCATCGCGGGCAGTCTGCATCAGGGGGTATATGTATGCTTGCATTGATTCGCGGCGCAGGAGACATCGCGAGCGGCGCGGCCATGAGATTGTGGCGCTGCGGGATCGACGTGGTGATGACCGACCTCGCCCGCCCAACGGCCATCCGCCGCACGGTGGCGTTTTCCAATGCCATCGTCCACGGAGAGACAACGGTCGAGGGCCTGCGCGCCGTGCGCGCGGAGAATGCCGCGGAGGCGAAGAAGCTGCTGCGCGAGGGTTCGCTGCCTGTTTTGGCCGACCCTGAGTGCGCCTGCCGCGAGGAGCTCGCGCCCGACGCGCTCGTGGACGCGATTCTTGCCAAGCGCAACCTCGGCACGAAGATCACCGACGCGCCGGTCGTCGTCGGCGTCGGCCCCGGCTTCACGGCGGGGGAGGACTGCCACGCGGTCATCGAGACCATGCGCGGCCACACGCTCGGCCGCGTCATCTACTCCGGCAGCGCGCTGCCGAACACGAACATTCCCGGCCTCATCGGCGGCTTTGCGGGCGAGCGCGTGCTGCGCGCGCCGTGCGACGGCATTTTTACTGCCGTCCACCGCATCGGCGACACGGTCGAGGAGGGCGAGACCATCGGCTTTGTCGAGGGTCAGCCGATGAAGTGCACCATCAGCGGTGTGCTGCGCGGCGTGCTGGACGACGGCGTGCCCGTTAAGAAGGGGATGAAGTCCGGCGATGTCGACCCGCGCTGCAAGCCGGAATACTGCACGACGATCTCGGACAAGGCCCTCGCCGTCGGCGGGGGAGTGGTCGAAGCGGTGCTGTATTTGAGCGCGAAGCAACAGGGCAGACGTTGATATGCCCTGCACTGCGCGGGAGATGTCCCATTGGCATGGGACTGCGCGGGGCAAAGGGGGCCTTCTCTCACGTGAGAGAAGGCCCCCTTTGAATCCCCCAAGAGAACGGCAGGGGCGTTTCGATCTCGCCCCTGCACCCCTAACGACCAAAAGGGAGGGGCCTCGCCCCTCCTTTTTGGATTATCCACCCCGCTGTTGCTTCTGACGGCGCGGCATTGCTGCGCTCGCCGCTTAGGGGTACTGCTTTTTTAGCCTTTTGCTGGGTCGGCACTGCTGTAGTCATTGCTGATGAGCTCATCGGAAATGATGTCGTGTGAAATGACTTGGTCTTCTGCGTCCAACAGGGCTTTTTTCAGGACTTCACGGGCAAGAATGCCTTTACCTTCGTCGTAAAGGTCGATGGCTTCGCTCATACTGCGTACCATCAAGTGGTATAGCGTTTTATAAGTCGTCATCTTATCACCTCTACACAATTATAGGTCAATATCACCCTATTATCAATAGGTCAATTTGCCATAATTTTGTTGGGGTGATTAGATGACTCGTATGAAAGAACTGCGCAAAAAGAAAGGCTTCTCACAGGTCAGAATGCAGATGCTGACGGGAATTGACCAGAGCGATTATTCAAAAATCGAGACCGGCAAACGAAATATGAGCTTTGAACAGTGCCGCCGCATCGCCCTTGCCTTGGAAACCAGCATGGACTACCTCGCCGGCTTGACCGACCAGGACACCCCCTATCCCAGAACAAAGTAAAACGACCGCTGACGCGGTCGTTTTTTCTATTAGAAGCGCGGCGAGCGCAGCAATGTCGCTTCGGCACGCACTGCTGAAACGGAATTATCCAAAGTAGACGTAGTTCTTACCGGAAGTGCCATGGGGAGGATCATCCAAAAAGGAGGGGCGAGGCCCCTCCCTTTTGGTCGTTAGGGGGTGCAGGGGGCGAAATCGAAACGCCCCCTGCCTTTCTCTTGGGGGTTCCAAAGGGGGAGATTCTCTTTTGAAAGAGAATCTCCCCCTTTGCCCCGTGCAGCGCCGCTGTCGCTGCCATCCTTATTGATGTTTATAAATGCGGCGGTTGTCGAGCGCGAAGACACGCTGGCTGAATTCACCCGCTTTGAGCGGCGCGAGCACCTCGCGGTAGATCTCCATGCGGCTGTCGATCTGGTCGACGAGCGACAAAAGCTCTGCCTCCGCGCACTGGGGCAGCACCGCCGCGCCGAATTCCGGTTGGCCGTGATGCGAGAGAATCAGGTGCTCCAAAAGCGTCGCCTTTTCCTCGGGCAGATCGAGCTCGGCGGCAATCGCCGCGACCTCCTGCGCGCCCATGACGAGGTGACCGAGCAGCTGGCCCTTCGTCGAGTAATCCGTCACAAGGCCGAGCTCGGAGAACGTGAACTCCTGCTCCTTGGCGAAGTCGTGCAGCAGCGTGCCGGTGAGGAGCAGGCTGCGGTTCACAGTGTCCGCGTACTGCGCAGACAGAAAATCGGCAAGGCGCAGCATGTTGAGCGTGTGCATCAGAAGGCCGGACAAAAAGCCGTGGTGAACGCTCTTGGCGGCGGGAATGGTGCGGAACGCTGCCTCGTGGCGGCGCAGCATTTCCTCGCACACGGCACGGTAGTCTGCGTCCTCGATGGTCGAAACGAGTGCCTTGACCTCGTCATAGCCGGCCTCGCGGTCGATGGGCGCGACGCTCACGAGCTTCGAGACGTCGACGCGGTCATTGTCTTCGGCGAGGCGCAGCTTGTCGACTGTGAGCTGGGGCATGCCGCGGTAGTCCGATACGCTCCCACGCACCTTGAGCACCTTGCCTACGTCGCGCTCGCCGATGGGGCCGCTGTAGTCCCAGACCTTTGCTTCAATCGTGCCGCTCGTGTCGGCGAGCACTGCGCTCAAAAACGGCTTGCCGCTGGCTGTCACCTTGGCAAAGGCGGCCTTGAGCAGATAAAAGCCTTCCACGTCCATACCGCGCTGCATCTGCGCGATGGAAAGACCAACTTCCATGATAAAAACCTCTTTCTGCCCGCGCGCAGCGGGCGAATCTTTCTTCTTTCGTTAACGAACAGCATTATAGCATGCCTGCGCGGAAAGCGCACGGAAAATTTAGTGTGCAGCCTTTTCCCTCTGCGCACGCTCGAGCCAGTCTTTTCCCTCGGTGAAGCGTGCAACAAGGAACGACACGACGTAGTCGCCAGCGGAATTGATCATCGTCGCGGGCGGGTCGACAAGGTTGCCGATCGTCACAGCGATGGGGTAAGCAATGGCCATCTGCGCGGGGAAGAAGAGCGTACAGATGATGTACTCGCCGATGTAGCCGCCGCCGGGGATGCCGCTCATCGCGACCGAGCTGAACACGGCGACGAGCAGAATTTTGACGATGAGCCCCGCGCCCTCAAACGGGATGCCGAACACGCCGAAGAGGAACGCGATCTTCAGCACGCAGCTGAAGCACGAGCCGTCCATGTGCATCGTCGCGCCCAGCGGCAGGACGAGGTCGGAGATGTCACGCGGCACGCCGCTGTCTTCCGCGGCCTCTAAATTTGTCGGGATCGTCGCGACGGACGAGCAGGTGCCGAGCGCCGTGACCGCGGGGCGCAGGATGTGCCGCCGCATGACGCGCACGCCCTCCTTTCCGCCGCCGAGATAGGCGTAGAGCGGAAACGCGACGAGCGCGTAGACAAAGCAGAGCGGATAGTAGACGAGCATCGCGCGGCCATAGGCCGCGGTGATCTGTGCACCGTAGGTCGCGACGAGTGAGGCGAAAAAACCGAAAAACGCGACGGGCGCGTAGTAGGAGATGAGCGAGACGACCTTCAAGGCAGTTCGTCATGTCCTGCAGGACTTTTGCCGTCAGGCAGTCCGCGCCGCCGCTCAAATTGACGCCAAAGCCGATGAGGATGGAGAAGACGATGAGCGGCAGCATCGCGCGGCGGGACAGCAGCGCCGCGAAATCCTCGACCGTGAAGAAGTTGACGAGCAGCTGTGCGACGCTCGCCTGTTCATCGACCGCGCCCGCCGCCGCGTCCGCCCACGGCTCGAGGACCGGGGGATAGAGGCGCATCGCAAAGAGCATGATGACTGCGGCGATAAGGCCCGTGACGATGAAGACCAAAAGCGTCGTGCCCATGATCTTCCCCGCGCGCTTCGGGCTTTTCATGCAGGCGATGGAGCTACTCAGCGAGCAGAACACGAGCGGCACGACGATGCAGAACATCAGGTTAATGAAGATCGTGCCGAGCGGGGCGAGACACGTCGCCCCCGGCCACAGCGCGCCCAGCACGCATCCGAGTACGATGGCGAGCAGCATCGCGCTCAGAAAGCCGTAGGTGCGGAAAAAGGAACGAGACATAGAATTCCTCCCTTAAAAATTGCGTTCAACACAATATAGCGGGAGGACTTGGACGATATGCGAAATCAAAAAAAGGACACATCCGTACGGATGTGTCCTTTTTTTGAGTTATTCAAGCTCGAATGCGCCGGTGTAGAGTTGGTAATAGGTTCCTTTTTCCGCAATCAGCTTTTCGTGGCTGCCGCGTTCGATGATGCGGCCGTGGTCGAGGACCATGATGACATCGGAATTCTTGACGGTGGACAGGCGGTGCGCGATGACGAACACCGTGCGGCCCTCCATCAGCTGATCCATGCCGCGCTGCACGATGGCCTCGGTGCGTGTGTCGATGGAGCTTGTCGCCTCGTCGAGGATCATGACCGGCGGGTCGGCGACCGCCGCGCGGGCGATGGCGATGAGCTGGCGCTGGCCCTGTGAGAGGTTCGCGCCGTTGTTGGCCAGCTCCGTGGCGTAGCCCTGCGGCAGGCGTGTGATGAAGTCGTCCGCGCCGGCGAGCTTTGCCGCGGCGATGCACTCTTCATCCGTCGCGTTGAGTTTACCATAACGGATGTTGTCCATCACCGTGCCGGTGAAGAGGTTGACGTCCTGCAGGACGATGCCGAGCGAGCGGCGCAGGTCGGCCTTCTTGATCTTGCTGACGTTGATGCCGTCGTAGCGAATCTTGCCGTCGGCAATGTCGTAAAAGCGGTTGATGAGGTTCGTGATGGTCGTTTTGCCCGCGCCGGTCGCGCCGACAAAGGCGACCTTCTGGCCGGGCTCTGCGTAGACGGAGACGTCGTGCAGGACCTCTTTGTTCGGCTCGTAGCCGAAGTCCACGTCGATGAGGCGCACGTCGCCGCGCAGCTCGCGGTAAGAGACCTTGCCGTTGTCATTCGGGTTCTTCCACGCCCAGTGGCCGGTGTGATGGTCGCTCTCGGTGATCGTGCCGTCGGGGGCGATGTCCGCGTCGACGAGCGTGACGAAGCCGTCGTCCGTCTCGGCCTTTTCGTCGATGAGGGCGAAGACGCGCTGCGCGCCCGCGCCCGCCATGACGACCGCGTTGATCTGCTGGGAGAGCTGGTTGACGTTGCCGGTGAACTGCTTGGTCATGTTGAGGAACGGGACGAGAATGGAGATATCCAGCGCCTTGCCGGAAAGGCTCAGGTTCGGAACGCCGATAAGCAGCAGCACGCCGCCCACGAGCGCCAGAGCCACATAGAGGAAGTTGCCGATGTTGCCGATGATGGGGCCGAGCACGCTGGCATAGGCGTGGGCGCGGTAGCTGTCTTCAAAGAGGGCGTCGTTGATCTTGTCGAACTCCTCAATGGAGCGCTGCTCGTGGCAGAAGACCTTGACGACCTTCTGACCCGCCATCGTCTCCTGAATGAAGCCCTCGGTGTTGGCGACGGCCTTCTGCTGGCGCAGGAAGAATTTGGCGCTGCCGCCGCCGACGCGCTTGGTGACGACGATCATCAGAATCACGCCGAGCACCGAAATGAGCGTCAGCCAGATGCTGAAATAGAGCATAATGCCGAACACGGCCAGCACGATCGCGCCAGACTGGATGAAGGCGGGGATGGCTTCGGACACGAGCTGGCGCAACGTGTCGATATCGTTGGTGTAGAAGCTCATGATATCGCCGTGCTGGTGGGTGTCAAAGTAGCGGATGGGAAGATCCTGCATGCCGCCGAACATCTCCTGACGGAGCTTGTCGAGAAAGCCCTGCGTCATATAGGCCATGAGCTGCTTGTAGACCAGGATCGCCATGATCGAGAGCACATAGAGCGAGATGAGCAGCGACAGGATGGGGATGAGCTCTGCTTTGGCGGAGACCCAGTCGCGCGAGACGTACCACTTTTCGATGACCTGAATGACATTCTGCACGAAAAGCGACGGGATCGACGTGACGATGGCCGAGAACAGGATGCACGCGAACGTGACGGGCGCGAGCACAGGATAGTAGGAAAAGAGCTTTTTCACCGTGCGCTTAAGCATGGCGAGGTTCGCCGCGCCGTCGTTTGGGCGGCGGGAATTCTTGGGATCACGCTTCATCCTGCTCACCTCCGTTCGTCTGGGATTCGTAGACCTCGCGGTAAATTTCACTCGAAGCGAGGAGCTGATCGTGCGTGCCCATGTCCGCAATATGGCCGTTGTCCATCACGAGAATGAGGTCGGCATCCTGCACGGACGCGACGCGCTGGGCGATGATGATCTTCGTCGTCTCGGGGATATAGGTGCGGAAGCCCTCGCGGATGAGCGCGTCGGTGCGCGTGTCGACCGCGGAGGTCGAGTCGTCGAGGATCAGGATTTTCGGCTTCTTGAGCAGCGCGCGGGCGATGCACAGGCGCTGCTTCTGTCCGCCGGAGACGTTCGTGCCGCCCTGCTCGATGTGGGTGTCGTATACTCGTCGGAGAAGGAGCGGACGAATTCGTCCGCCTGCGCGAGCCTGCACGCCTCGATCATCTCGTCGTCGGTGGCGTTTTCGTTGCCCCAGCGCAGGTTATCCTTGACCGTGCCGGAAAACAGCACATTCTTTTGCAGCACGACGCTGACCGCGCCGCGCAGCGCCTCAAGGTCGTATTCGCGCACATCTCTGCCGCCGACCTTGACGCAGCCCTCGCTCACATCGTAAAGGCGCGGGATGAGCTGCACAAGGGTCGACTTGCTCGAGCCCGTGCCGCCGAGGATGCCGACGGTCATGCCCGAGTCGATGTGCAGGTTGATGTCCTGCAGCGCGAATTTCTTCGCCTGTGCGGAGTACTTGAAGCTGACGTTTTCAAAGTCGATGGAGCCGTCCTTCACGTCCATCGCGGGAGATGCGGGATCGGTGAGCGCGGGCTCTTCCTCGAGTACCTCGCAGATACGGACGAAGGACTCATACGACATCGTCATCATCACGTAGATCATCGAGATCATCATCAGCGACATTAAGATCTGCATGCCGTAGGTCAGCATGGCCGAGAGCTGGCCAACGTCGATGGTCGTGCCGCCGTTCGTGATGATGATCCGCGAGCCGACAAATAGCACGAAGATCATGTTGAAGTATACGCAGAACTGCATCAGCGGCGCGTTGAGCGCGACGACGCGCTCGGCGAAGGTGAAGTCCTTGGCGATATCGTGCGAGGCCGCGGCGAACTTCTGCTTTTCATACCCTTCGCGGGCAAAGCCCTTGACCACGCGCATCGCGCGCACATTTTCCTCCACCGATTCGTTGAGCTTATCGTACTTGCGGAACACCGCGCGGAACGCGGGCATTGCCTTACGTGCGATCAGAAGAAGTCCGATTACCAGCACGGGAACGATAATGAGGAATGTCGTCGCCAGCGCGCCGCCCATGATATAGGCCATGATGACGGCGAAGAGGAACATCAGCGGTGCGCGTACCGCGATGCGGATGCACATCATAAAGGACATCTGCACATTGTTGATATCGGTCGTCATGCGCGTGACGAGCGAGGCGGAGGAGAATTTGTCGATATTTTCAAACGCGAAGCTCTGCACGCGGGTGAAAACATCGTGGCGGACGTTTTTGGCAAAGCCGGCGCTCGCGCGCGAGCCGTAAAGCCCGCCGAGCGCGCCGCAGCCGAGCGACACGAGCGACATCAGGATGAGCCCAAGGCCCACGCGCACAACGCCGCTGAGCTCCGCGCCGCCCTTGATCTCATTGACGAGGTTGGCGGTGAAAAACGGGATCAGCACTTCAATCGCGACCTCGCCGACCATGCACAAGAGCGTCAGGATTGTGGGCTTTTTATACTCGCGGATGCAGCCCATGAAGCGATGGATTATATTCATCGGCAGTGGCCTTCTTTCTTAGTTTGTGGGGGACAGTCGGGCAGCTTGCCCTGCTCAATCATGCGCTTGCGTTTGGCCTCAAAGGTGTCGTGGATGGTGCGAAGCGCCGTGCAGAAGGTCTCACGCTCTTCGCCTTCGAGCTGGTCGAAAAATGCGCGGAACTCCGCCGCATCCTTCTCTAAAAAGCTCGCCACGTATTCGTCGGCCTTCTCAGTCGCCCGCAGGCGGATGACGCGGCGGTCGTCGGGGTCGCTCAGCCGCTCGGCAAAGCCGCCCTCGACCAGCTTGTCGACGAGCTTGCTCATCTGCTGCTTGGGCATGCGGGCAAAGTTTGCAAGCTCTGTCATCGTCATCGTGCGGCCGCTGCGGCGCATCGACTGGATGCAGTAGTACATGTCAAGGCTGACGCCGTCGTTCAGCATGCGCTTGAACGGACGGGCAAACCAGTAGTGCCACGCGGGGATCGTGTCGAGCAGCAGCTCCTGGATCTCGTTGGTCTGCATGTGGTTCTCCTTTCTTGAAAACACTTAGATAGTCAACCTGAATTGACTATCACTTTGAATTGACAGTGCTCAGGATACAACAATTAAAAACGAATTGCAAGAGGAAAATGCACTCATTTTTCGACAAAAAAACGGTGGCCGGAAGGCTACTCCCGATAAGAAAACATCGTGAGGAAAGAGAGAACGGTATAGCTTCGGCTGTACCGTTTTCTCATTTTTCCATTGATGCCGTGACTTTTGACATTTCCAAGGCTCCGATGCCCTTGTAGTAAATATTGATCTCCTGCGTCCGGTTCTTGCCCTTCGGGTCGCTGGCCGCATGGACGATGATTTTCTCCACGAACTCATGGAGGATGCAGGGCGTGAGCTCCGGGATATCCGTGTATTCTGATTTCTTTCAGGGCATTTCCGGCTTCCTCACCAGCTTGACAGTGAACGCCTGTTCCGTGGCCCCCTCCGGCAGCAGCTTTGCCATGACCACAAGCCGCTGATTGCCGCTGTTGGCCTTGTCATACTTCCGGCAGCAGGTGGAGAGGGTCAGGAAGGTATCCCCCTCGGAGAAGGTCACACCGTCAATATCCAGCCAGTTTTTCCGCGCAACCGTCTCAAAGAAGCTGGTCAGGTCATCTCCCGTGGGATCAGGTGCAATATAGTCAAAACCAATATCCGTGACGAATAGAGCGGTGATCTGGAAAATCATGTCCTCACCATCCACAGAGAGATAGATATACGGATGCTCCTTTGCGAAGTCTGCGTCCATATAACGGTAGAGCTTGGTGAACCGCACACCGTCCGGGTCGCAGTTGCTGGCGGAGTGGCCGAAAATGGTGGTGTTTTTGTCCAGCTTATCCCTGCCGCCGATTTCATTTTCACAATGGGCATAATAGCAGCCCCACATGGCATACTCACCGTTTTCATCCAGCTTCAGGTAATAGCCGTTGTCCTCCGCCTGCATCACGGGGTCGTCCACCTCCGCACCGGGAATATACAGCCATGCCACGGTGTCGGGATTCTTCGCTCTGGCTTCCGCCAGCTTTGCTTGCCTGTCCACCGAGGGGATAACTTCGCCCGCGGGAGTCGCTGATGGCTGAGGCGCAGATGTGCCGGAACGCGTTCTGCCGGGAATGTCGATAGGCTCCGCCTCTTTCTGATAGCAGCCCATGACTGCCGTGGTCATAGCAAAGAGAAGGACGGCCATGCAGATGATCGGACGAATGATTCTTGTGATTCTTTTCATAATGCTGTCTCCTTGCCGCGCTGGGATAGCGGCGCAGCTCAAAATGTCATTGATTTGTTTCTCGCAGCGAAAAGAGAACAGCGCAGCTTCAGGGCGAGATGCCCGTCCACTGCGCTGTCCGATGTTCGCTTATAGGTTCATGTCAGCCGCTTACTTCTTGCAGCGCCAGAGGAAGGTCACGATCTGCGCTCTGGTGCAATCCGTGTTGGGGCTGAAGGCCGTGCTGGTGGTTCCCTTGGTGATGTCCTCCTTGACTGCCCACAGTACCGCGTCGGCATAGTAGGCGGTGGATTTCACATCGGCAAAGAGATTGGCTGTACCCGCTGCCGGGGACTTCTCGGAACGCCACAGGAACGCGACGATCTGGGCGCGGGTGCAGGTCATGTTGGGGCTGAACGTGGTGTCGCTGGTGCCCTTGGCGATGCCGTTTTCTACCGCCCACAGCACAGCGTCGTAATAATAGCTGCCCACGGGGATGTCGGTAAACGGCATGGTGCGGGTTTCGGGCTTGGGACTGCCAGCGGCACGCCACAGGAAGGTCACGGCCTGCGCGCGGGTGCAGATGCCATCCGGGGAGAAGTGGGTAGCATCGGTTCCCTGCGTAATACCGTTCCCCACTGCCCAATCCACTGCGTCCTCATAATAGCTGCCGGTGGCTACATCCACAAACACGCCGGTCTGGGGGTTGCCGTTGGCCTTCATAAAGATGACCTCGATGGTATGGGTTCTGCGGACATTCTCAAAGGTGTAGGACTTCACCGCGCCGATGCTCTTGCCATCGATCTTGACGTTGGAGACGGCATAGCCCTTATCTGGGGTGATGGTGAAGGTCTGATCTCTACCCTCACGGACGCTGACATTGCCGGAGGGAGAGATGGAGCCGCCCGCCCCGGCAGTTGCCTTGATGGTGTAGTAGCTGTAGCCGCTGCTTCCACCGCCATTGTAGCGCCACTGAGCCTTGATGGTCATATTCTCGGCGGGCATGGTGGCCGGGATGGCCGGGGTCCACCCTGCGAAGGTGTAGCCGGTCTTGGTGGGATCGGCGGGGGCGGTGATGGCAGTGCCGTAGTCCTGGGTGATGGGCGCGATGGTACTTCCGCCGTTGGTGTCGAAGGTGAGGGTGTACTGGTTCACGGTCCACTTAGCCTTGATGGTCATATTCTCGGCGGGCATGGTGGTGGGGATGGCCGGGGTCCACCCCGCAAACGTGTAGCCAGTCTTGGTGGGATCGGCGGGGGGTGGTGATGGCAGTGCCGTAGTCCTGGGTGATGGGCGCGATGGTACTTCCGCCGTTGGTGTCGAAGGTGAGGGTGTACTGGTTCACGGTCCACTTAGCCTTGATGGTCATATTCTCGGCGGGCATGGTGGCGGGGATGGCCGGGGTCCAGCCCGCAAACGTGTAGCCAGTCTTGGTGGGATCGGCGGGGGCGGTGATGGCGGTGCCGTAGTCCTGGGTGATGGGCGCGATGGTACTTCCGCCGTTGGTGTCGAAGGTGAGGGTGTACTGGTTCACGGTCCACTTAGCCTTGATGGTCATATTCTCGGCGGGCATGGTGGTGGGGATGGCCGGGGTCCACCCCGCAAACGTGTAGCCGGTCTTGGTGGGATCGGCGGGGGCGGTGATGGCAGTGCCGTAGTCCTGGGTGATGGGCGCGATGGTACTTCCGCCGTTGGTGTCGAAGGTCAGCGTGTAGCTGGTCGCTTCGCCGCCTGTGCCGCTATTGCGCAGAATCGTCAGCGTGTAGGTTTTAGTGCCGATCTCCACGACAATGTCGGTTGTGCCGCTGTTGGGGATGGCAACGGTTGCGCTGCCGCCGGTGGACAGAGCCTGTCCGTTGATGCTCACGGGCTCGCCGTTTCCAGACACCGCTGTGACTAGCGTAGATGTTGCTCCGCTATCATTTTGCAGCGTATAGGTATAGTTCGTTCCGTTGGCGGTAAAATCGCCGAGCCCCACTGCCAGACCTTCAAAGGTCAGAAGGTCATTACCGGGCACTGCGGCTCGCACCACTACGCGGGTGCCAAGCCGGGAGAAGGTGACGGTTTCCGTCCGGAAGGTTTCCCCGGAGATGGCACCGCCAATACTGGTCTTTTTCGTTTCCAGAACGGTCCCGGCAGCATCCAGCAGCGTGGCCACCAGCTCTGCGCTAGTCTGAGACTGCAGGCAGTTGTTGCGCAGGGTAATGGCGGCGGTGCTGTGACCGTTGCCGTCGTTCCCCTGTGTCACATCCATCGTCAGCTGCTCTCCGGTGCGGGCCAGTGCGCCGGTCATATGGACGCTGGCCTCGCTGTCACTGCCGTCATACTCCGGCAGGCGCTGATTGCTTCCCGTTCCACCGATCTGGCCTTCCGCCCACGCCTCGGCGTACAGATAGGTACCCACATTGGGGATCTCGGTTTTGCCAATGGATGTCATATACTTGCCCAGATCATAGGTCAGGTCCAGTGTAAAGGTTCCCTGATCGATGCGGGCGAGGGCGCTGTCTCCGGAAATGGTGATTTCATTACCGCTAACCGATACGCCGTTTGTGGCGCAGGCTACCTCTGCAGGCTTGGTATGCAGATCATCCGCATAGAACGCAAGCTTCACCTCGCGGTTCTTTCCGTCGGCCAGCGTGGCGGCAGAGGAATTATAGAGGGTCATGCGCACCGTGCGCTTGCCGGCGCTCTCCGCAATCACTTCCATTTGCGAGATGCCAATGTCGGGATAATCCAGATACACTGTGCCGTTTTCGTTGATGCCGCCGGCGGCGGTGATGGTATAGCTCGGGTCGGTCACGCGGTCCTTCACATGGTGCCAGACGGTAAGGGTGGTGCTTTCATTGGGCAGCAGTTTTTCCGTAAGGGTGGCGGTTTCCCCGCTGCCAAGCTTGACCGTTAGGTTTGTCACATCGTTCAGCCCGGTGTTGCGGATGGTAAAGCGAATGGGTGTCAGGCTGTTCAGCGCCAGCGTTGCATAATCCACACCGATCTGTTCCACTGCCACCGCATCGGTGATAAAATCAGAGGTAGCGGTATAGAGGATCGTTTCCTCACCCGGAACGGTCACGCCGCCGATTACCTCCGGGTTTTCATCGTCATACAAGGTGGCCTGAATGGCAGCCTGCACCTGATTGCTGCCGCTGACATAGGCATCAAAGTGGTCAGCCAGCGTGCGATCCGGCAGCTCTGCCAGTTCCAACGGTGCGGAGAGCGTGTAGGTATTTGCGGCATAGCGCAGCTTGGCCGCCTTCAAAATGCCGTGATCTACCGCGCCGTTGGCGTCATTGACAGTCTCATTCCAGACGATGGTAAGATCATTGAGGCTGCGATGACCCCCGCTGAGGGAAGCGAAGCGGAAGTCTCCGCCCACGACGGCGTTGCCGCTGCTGGTCAGGGCAGACAGAGAGCCGGGGAAGCTGTTGGACATGGTGCTTCCGCCGTCCACAGCCAACAGCTGGATATCGCTGCTGCCGTCTCGGACACTATGCCAACCGATGACAAATCGGTCATCCCCGCCGCCGAAGTTGGCTGCAACGACCTGGGGGTTTTCGTCAAGATTGCTGTCACGGGTTGCCAGCATGGCTGTACCGGGAGTTCCGTTAGCAGCCACGGTACAATAGGCAATCTCGTAGTCGGAGGTATCTCCGGTTTCGCTGCGGTCCAGCGAGTAAACCGCCATAGCGGTTCCGTCGGGCAGCATGGCCGCCTGCAACGCCTTCACGCTGCCAGTAGCACCGTTATAAAGCATTTTGGCCTCGCTCCAGGTGCCGCTGTTATAGCAACGGTACATGATACAATCTCTGGTAGTGAAGTTCAGCAGGTTGTTGCTGCCCTGCGTACCGGGATCGGGGGTGTAGACGCTGCGCCAGAACACGATGGCCTTGCCGTTGCCGCCCACTGCCGTGGCTGGGGCCAGATCCGGCGTGCCGTCGTTGGTTAGACGAGTGGAAGTCCAGGTTGTGCCGTTATAGACGGACGCTACGATCTCCGTGCTGTTCATCAGCAGGTTTTGCTCTTCCAATGTCACGGGATCACCGGCATTTTTACCCGGCAGGTCGGTGCCCATGCGAACCCAAGCCGCCGCCGCGAAGCTGCCAGTGCCGGACAGAGAAACGCTCGTGTCGCCGTAGCCGGGGAACCCTGTGGGATCGGCAATTTGGCTGGAGGTAGAATAGACGCCGCCCTTGAGGGTGGAGAAATGTGCCCGGCTGTTGTAAATACTGCTGCTGTTGCCGTCGTTGATGTAGGCCAATACCTTCCCGTCATCGCTGAGCTGTGGATAGGATGTGGGGTTGGCATTGGACTGGATGTTTTGCAGCCCATTGGTGGAGTTCAGAGAGAACAGCATCATCCGCCGCTGGGGCTGGCCCCAAGTACGGGCATATTGCTCCAGATAGTCCCGGCTTTGGAGCGTTGCACTGGCAGAAGCCACCTGCATTCCGCTCTGGGCCGCCGCCATCCGCAGCGAGGCAAGGCTCAGCCCACTGGTGGCGCTATTCCAGTAGTCGTCGATTGTTTTCCAGTCATTAAAAGTCTTGGTGGCTCCAAGGGTTCCGGAGGCGATCACCGCCTCGTAGGAGATAAACAGGAAGGTGGCCACAAATTTGATTCCCACTTCGCTTTGGATCCCCAGGGCCTGACCGTTGATCTGGCGCTTTGTCTCGTCGGCAAGATAGGTGCGGGAAAGGAACTTATTCTGACTGTCCACATCCAAATTGCCGAATAGGCCGATCTTCAGCGCCACGATCGAATAGTCAAAGCCAATGCCGCCAAACGCGTGGACATAGGCGTTGATACGCAGCGTGGTCAAAAAGTCATTCACTGCCGTGGCCGTGGGATCGCTCCAGGCAAGCTCTGTACCCTCGCCCTGCCGGCCGTAGCGCACTGCGGTACGGAAATCCAGCTGAATGGCACCGCCCAGCTCAAAGGTTGCTGTCAACGGCACGGGGCCAGCCATGGCGTTCACGCTGAAGGAGAAGCCCACGCCAACGCCGGCGGTAAAGCCGCCGCCTACGGTGAAAACCTCCCACTCCTTTTTTTCGGCGTTATAGCGGATCTCCGCTTCGTAAAAGCCCTCCAACTGCAAGTTGAGATCCGTGCTGGTGACATTGTCGGCCATGGAGTTGGCTTTGTAGTCCCCCTTGGGATCATAGGTTCCCTGGGCCATCTGGCTCAGATCCCCGGTCCCGGGCACGCCCACCTCCAGGTTCTGCGTCAGCACATTCGCACCCAACGCCACGCCGTCCTTGGAATAGTCCATGTCCTCCATCTCCAGCGTATTGTACCCGGCCCAAATCATGGCACGGAACACGGAGGGATCTTCGCTGGGGGTGATGATCATTTTGAACACGGAAGTGTTCACCGGACCGCTCAGATCATCCAGCCGTCCGGTCAGCACCTTGAGAATGTTACTGTCGCCCACTTCGCCAAAGCCGACTTCCTTCACTATACTGGAAGCTGCCATCGTCGTCAGAATACCGGTGACGCGGTCATCCTCTGTCACCTTGGGCACTCGGGTCAAATCAACGACCCGGAAGGGCATTATTTTCTCCTGCAGCAGGCTGCCGTTCAGGCTCAGCTGCGTTTTCATACCCACATCCTTGCCGTCGGCGATCCATCCAGAGGTGGTCATGGTGGCCTCGGTGAGGGTCAGATCGTTTTCCGCTACGGGGATGGATGAGAAGGGATACTGCTTGGTACTGCTGCTCTGGGCGGCAGGAAGAACGCCGTATTCGTCCGCCAGCTTGAGACTGTAATTCCGCGCGTCGGCAATCTTCTCGCCCCAGAGGAACATGGTGGTGTGCAGGGTTGCTGTTTTAAAGCTGCTGTTAGGGCCAATCTTCCCGGTCGAGTTGCGGACATCCACTTTCTGACCGTTGGCAAGACCGTAATCAACGCTTTGCGCCACAATGAAGGGTTTGTTTTCCTCCCCCGGCGGCACGCTTTCCAGAGAGACAACGCCCTCTGCGGTGCGCATTACATCGTCCACGCCCAGCTTGCCGTTGACAGTCAGCAGCAGTGGATAGTACTTGTCGCCGTCAATTGCGCTGATCTCCAGAATGTACTCCAGCTGATCCAGAGCGGAAAGCGCCGTGGTGCTGCTCTCGCCCTTTTCGGCCGACCAGAACTGGGTGGAATCCAGATAGACGGTTATATTTCCCGCCGCATCCGTGGTATAGGTGTCGCCGGTGATGCCGCTGACAAGTGCTCCTGCTCTGGAGCCCAGCAGAGCTGTCTGGCAGTAGCCTCCGTTTTTATAAACGCCGCCGCGAACGGTCACCGTTTTGTTCGCCAGCGGATCGCCGCCCGGCGTGATGAGCGTCACAGATGCCCGGGCGACTCGCCGAAGGCTGAAGGTATTCAAGGGATAAAGCTGCAGTTTTGTGGCATCCCGCTCGCCGGAACGCAGATTTTCTTTATAGATGGTGCCCAGATAAATATCCGCGCCGGAGCCGGACCGCAGAGACACCTCACTGGCGATCCCGTTGGGTTCGTAAAGCGCCAGCACGCCTTCACTGTTGGTCGTGACCGTTTTGGGCACACCTTTGCCGTCGGTGTATTGCAGCGTAGTTTCCGCTGCAGGCGTCAGCTGGAAGAGATAGAACTTATTTTGCAGCGTTTTCGCTGTCACCTGTACGGCGGCGCTCATGCCCGTGGCGGCATGGGTAGCCGTGACGGTTGCGGTGCCGTTGGCCAAGCCGGACAGCGCCATTTTGGTTTCGGGAAGGTAGGAATCAAAGGAGAAGTTTCTGATGTCCTCATACAGTCCGCCCTGCTTGTAGTTGACGGAAATGGCATTGTTGTTACTGGAGAGCCACTGGATGCCGTCTTTAAAGGAGTTCCATCCGTACTCGTCATAGTTGATGCCTATGTACTCGATCAGCCCCAGCTCTTGGCGCAGCTGCAAAATTTCAGCTGTATCGGTGGGCAGGGTGCCGCTGACCTTGGAGGTATTGTCCATGGTCAGCGCAGAAATCGTGGCTCCTTTGTCGTCCTGCACCTTCAGTGCGTCGGCATCGTAGACATACAGGGGGAAGGAGTCGGTGCTGGGAGATTCCTCACCAGGGTTCTCCACGCTCAAAACCACCTGATAGGTGTCCTTCAGATTGCCGGCTTCCACACTCCATAGTGACAGGGAGTAACTCCCGGAGGTACCGGATAGGGGCGCACTGTCCACCACTTTGGTGGTGGTGTTGTCCTCTGTGACCCGGGTAATGGTCAGCGTGGGCTGCAAAGGGGCGCCCTCAGTGGTGTTTTCCACCGACCAGTCGATATTGACGGCGCCGTCGGTATCCTTGTGGTAAATGCTCTGGGGCGGTGTCAGCTTGGCCGTGGCAGGCGGTGCCTGCACGATGATCCAGGCAAGTGCCGACAGGCGGACGTCCTCACCCCCAGCGTTGGGGTGCGGCATGGAGACACACACCGTGTAGGCCGGGATATTGCCGTTGGAGAGCTTGGAGAGCACATTCTCCGATCCGCACGCTGTTTTTATCCTTGCCGGCGGTATAAGTCGCAATGGGATCGCGGCCGCTCAGATCCGCCTCTTTCATGTAGTTGCCCGCATACAGGTCAATCTGGTAATTGAACTCTTTGTTCGGTGCCATCAGCGCGGCGTTGGAGCTCCACAGCACGGTGGCGGGCTGATTTCCGCGTCACGATGGACGCGCTGCCGGGAATCACCAGTGCCAGAGAATCGCCTGCCGTCACGGTATAGGGCTTTGACTCGCCCGTCACATCATCGTCAGTGTCCACAGTCCCGTTGTCCGCCGTAAAGGTAAAGGTGACGCCTCCCACCTTGGCTCCTGTGGTGGTAACAACGCCGGTATCCTCGTTGATGGTGGCAATGAGCGGGGCACTGCTGCTCCATTTGCCGGTGGTGTAGCTTGCCTGCTCACCGCCTGCCCCCAAAACCTCTGCCTTAAGCGTGGGGCGGGCGGCTTCGGCGAGGGAAATCGTATAGTTAGCGGGATCCGCTTCCGGGACGATCGTCACCGTGTGCGCGGAAACTTTCCTTTGCACCGTGAACTGCCGGGTCAGGGGAAGAACATTCACCCAGTTAGGGGAGATCGTCTCGCTTGCCCTCGTTGGCCTGCAGCGTCACCGTGTAGGTGCGGGTGTAAGCCGCGGGTGCGATTGCGTAGTCGCTAACGGTGAAGCCTTCGTTCTCTGGGTCCAGATAGACCTGCAGATGGGTTGGTTCAACCGCGGAGTCGTACCTCAGTTCAAGGCGGAAGGGGGCTTGCCTCTGCTCTGTTCCTGTCGGGGTGTGATAATTGTTGTATACGGTCTTGTAGGCCTGCTCCATGTTGGCGTTCATCGTGAACGATGCCTCGCCGTTGGCGTAGGCGGCGGTCAGTGCGGTGGGAGCGTTGCGCATCAAGACGCTCTTCAGCATAACGCCGGTAATCGACTCGCCTTGATATTGTGTGGTATCCAGCGTATGGCCGAAAACATCTTCCACACCGGTCATATCATTGACGATGACCGTGTTGTCATCCGTATCCCGCACCGGGTACCAGAGCATTGCCGTGACGCCGTATTTGTTCATGGAAAGCTCAGCGGCGGTATAGTCTTTGCCGTTGATGGTCACGCGGGCGTTGCTAAGATCCACGAACTCGCTAAAGGTAACTGTGATGGGCACGTGCTGTCCGCTGGCATAGGTTCCCGCCGGGGCCATGACGCTTTGAATGGTGGGGGCGTCCTTGTCCAACAGCTTGGCGGAGACGTTGCTGGTCTTGGCGGTGGCCCAGGAATTTTGGATTTCGCCCTGTACACTTTTCATATACAGTCGGAAGGGCAGCCAGTACCGCTGATCCCCTCTGTTTTGCGTGGTAGACTGCAGGGAGATGCTGACTGTGCTGCCCTTGTTAATCGTACAGCCCAGCGCTCTCTTTCTGTCGCCGCTGAGCTCCAGAGTGCTTTCACCGAGCTTGTACTCCGTCAGATAGAACGGGGCAAAGGGCTGGTTTTTATACCAGCCATACGGCGCAGGGCCAGTATAGGCAGCTACGTCGCTGCTCCAGCCAAACTCGATGCTGGCGTCGATTTGGTATGACTGATAAAATTTGGTGGAGCTGTCGGGACGCACCGAGTTGCGGGCACCCTCCAGAATTCTGATGGTATCGCTTAGCGCAACGAAGTCCGGATTGTCGGCACCGAGGGCATTGTATTCATCTGCCAGCAAAGGAATATACATATCCCCTGTATTGTGTCTGTGCTTTCGTATCTTTCCTCATAGTTCGGCGCGGTCATTGATGTTTGTGTTGCGGGGGCGCCAACCGTCTTTATTAGCTTGAGCTGACAGTGGTCGGCATAACTGGCACCGTCATAGAACACCAAATTTTCCGCATCGTAAAATTCAATCATCCCCAGCAGGTCGCCATAGGAATAAGTATTATCGTGCCAGGCTGAGGTACCTCCTTTGGTTTGAACCTTGACAGTGATTTTACAACCACCTAAACTGAAAGTTGAGCCTACGTCATAGGTCAGCTTGTAGGACCCGTCGCCTTGCTCGACCCCACTCGTCTCGCCTATCGAGACCTCCACATCGGTGATATAATCGCTGAGCTGGCCTTTTTGAATGCGGTAGGAAAAGCCGGCCGGTCTTCCTCTGTATACAGTAAAAGGCCCGGAGTTCCAGGTGTTGTTTGCGAGATTCCCCAGCGTTTGGCTCATCATGCCGCTCATATCCACCGTCTCAACGCCCACAGGCTTTGTGGCAGAGGCGGGATTCCGCAAGCTGATGCCCTGCAGCTCCAGCTGCTCCATCAGGCTATTGAGATTCTCCAGAGCTTCCCCGGCAAACTCCCTGCCGGAGAAATAAGTGTCCTTGATCCGCTGCAGCTCCTGTTCGATTTGGATCATGGTCTTCAAATCGCCCAGCGCCACCGGAGTCCCATCCACGTCGGCTATACGGGTGAGATCCGTGGCGGGATTTTCCAGCAGCTCCATGACAGCCGCCAGTGTCAACACCTGGCCGTCCAGCGTGATGGTTTGATCCACCTTGAAATTGCCGTCTTCATCCAGTAGCCCCAAGGCGTTCAGCATGGAAAGCACCTGGTCGCTGCTGCCGCCAGTCAGGGCGGAGAGCTGCTCCAAAATCGCCTGATTTTCCTCGGGCGTGTTGCCCAGCGAATCGCTCACCGCTGCAAACGCCGCTGTCGGCAGCATGGTCAGCACCATGCAGCAGACGAGCAGTATGCTAAGTATTCGTTTTTTCATTGGCTTTTCTCCTCCTGTTCGTGTCGGTTCGGTTTGTCCGCCCCGCCTTTTTTCTGGTTTTCTCTGTTTCTGAGCCGGAAGCACAGCGCGGTGATCGCTGCCGCCGCGGCAAAGGAGACAACGGCCACCAGCACATAGCCGCCCGCGTCCTCCCGCAGCAGCATTGCGCCGAACACGCCCCATGCTTCCGGTTGCCCCGGTCCGACGACCGTGCCCGCCGCCTGCATCAGCACCGCGAACAGCAGCATACACGGCGCTCAGCCCATAGATGCCGCGCCGCTGCCTCCGGCGGGTGGTTTCCCGCACCCGCTGCTTGACGAGTGCGACCCGTCTTGCGGTATCGTACATTTCGTTTGAACCCCCTTTCCGGTTTGTCTGAAACTGTGGCCTAAAAACCCTTTCACTTATATAGGTACAAAAAATCGAAAAAACTCTCACCCAAAACGCAAAATTTTTCAAAAAAATTTGAGAGCCGCCAAAAAGCAGCTCTCAAGGAGGGAATGTTCGGTTATTTTCTCCGCGATAAGCGAAAAGCGGACAGCTTTCCCGCCGCCACCAGCAGCACCGGCAGGGCGTAGGCCACATACTGCGCCGCGCCGCCGTAGGCGATGAGCAGATTGTAGATGGCGTGGAGGGTGATGGCCGCGCCCAGCAGCCCACAGGTGCCTGCGATCTTCAGCCACGTCCGCTGCCACGTGTATGCAAGGCCACCGCCGACGATCAAGCCGCAGAGGACGTGCATCGCGCCCGTGCCGAAGCCACGGAAGAAGATGAAGGAGAAGCGGTCCGCGCCGTTTTGGATCAGATAGCACACATTTTCGAAGGTGGCGAAGGCGAGGGCGACCGTGATGGCGGCGGGCTTGATCTTATCCCCCTCCGGCTCGAATACCAGAAGATAGAACACCAGCGGCAGCAGCTTCATCATTTCCTCCACCACCGGCGCGATCTCCGCCGTGGCGGCAAGGGCGTCCGCCTGACATACCGCCGCGAGGAAGGTATTGATATAGGCCGAAAGCAGGCACACCCCCATCCCGGCAATGCAGAACAGGAAGAAGCGAAGCTGCCGCCTGCCCATGCACAAAGCGGCCACCAGCAGCGGGGATACCATGCAGATAAAAATATTCTCGATGTAGGTCATGCAGCCACCGCCTTTCTCGTGGCGGGCAGCAGCCCCAGAATCGCAAGCGTCAGCAGCATATCACACCAGAAGGTGGGGCTTGCCGGTGAGGTTTCCGGCCAGAAGCAGCCCACCGTCCAGAGCAGATACTCCGCGAACGCAAAGCACAGCACGCCGATGTGGAAGTACCGCATATTCCGCGCCGCGCCCGTCTGCGTTTTCACATAGACAAGCCCACGAATGGCGCAGAAGGAGAGCCACATCATCATGCCGCACCAGATCAGGTTGGAGAGAATATCCCCGAAGATGCAGTAGAACGCCAGCAGCGGCACGCCGAACGCAGGCGCGAGCCACGCCCTGCGGCAGCGGAAGGTGCGTTCATCTGCTCCCGCCAAAGTGGCCTGCAAAATGCGCAGGAAGATGAGGCTGGCCACCCAGCCGAACTCCGAGACATAAAAGACCCGCGGTGTGGTATCGAACAGCAGCAGATACAGCGTCCAGTAGAGCGCGCCAAGGGCAAAGCAGCCGTAGAAGCACAGCAGCAGGAAATATGCCTGTCGTCCGCTTTTCCGGTAGGATATGCCCGAAAGCAGCGCGCCGACGAACGTGGTCAGTAATTGCAGCAGGTTCTCAATCAGCTCCATGAATCCCCTCGCGTTCTTCGTTCTGATCGTCCTCCCGGTTCATCTGCCGCAGCCGGAAGCACAGAACGGTCACACACACGCCGAGTAAAAACGCCAAAAGCCCGATGACGATGTATCCCAAAGCCGCGCCGCCGTGAAAGATGCTTGCCGCCGTTTCAAAGCCGGAATAGTCGCCTGCCTGGATATTTGCGGCGATGCCGGGCATGGCGAGGGACGCGCCGATGAGCAGCGCGAGGCACGCCGCCACGGCGGAAGCCATGGTGATCGTATTGCGCCGCAGCCGTTTCTCTCGCTCAATTTTGGCGATGCGCCGCTTCGTCTCCGCAACGCGCTCCTCATGACTCCGCATTTGTGATTCCCTCCCGTTCTAAGAGCCTTCGCAGGCTCTCTTTTCCGCGATACACCATGTTGGTGATCTGTTTTACCGTTTTTCCCGTGACCTCCGCCGCCTGCGCGTAGCTCATATCCTCAAAATAGGTGAGATAGAGGACTTCCCGATAGTCCGGGTTCATTTCATCCATGCAGAAATGCAGGATGCGGTTTCGTTCCTCCGTCCGGATGACCTCCACCGCCAGCAGCCGCCCGTCCGGCTCGCCGGTCAGCTCGTCCAGACTGAACAGGGGCTTTCGTTTGCTCTTATGGCGCAGTGCCATGTGGCGCGCGGCCTTATAGAGATACGCCTTGAAGCCGCCGTCCCGTATCTTCGGTTTTTTTCGTGAACAGATAGGCGAAAACATCCAGCATCAGCTCCTCCGCCTCGTGAACGTCGTGCAGATAGCCGTCAATATACAGGGTCAGGGGGTCGCCGTATTTTTTCATCAGGGCATTAAGCCCTTCGTCATCGCCGCTCAGATATTGGCGGTACAAGCTCTCATCGCAGGTCATAGCGTTCACTTCCTTTTTGCGGATGCTAAAATGCAGAGGGGTATCCGTCAGATGCTTGTCCTGTCGGGATCGCGGTGCTGTTCCTGAAAGCGCGGGTCGGACGGCTTTTCCGCATTTTCCGGGATCGCCCATGAGCGCCCGAACCGGGACGCGCCGGGGATCCGCCCCTCGGCGCAATATTGGTTGACCCGCCGCTCTGACACGCCCCAACGGTAGGACGCCTCCCAAATGGAGATATAGCCCTTGATCCCGTTCATACCGTACCTCCGCATGGATAATACTCAACACGATACATTATATACGAATATCCGAAGAAACACAAGGCATCCGGCGAAGTGTTCAGAGAAAAGTTGCGGATAAGGTTGATTTTTTTGAAAAAATCCTCCGAAATCTGGCCAAAACGCCTTGTTCAGATTGTAGTATAAGGCGAAGCTGAAAGCTGCTATCGACCGGCTCCTGCCAGCCTGTTCCGATTTGGAAGAACTGCTCCGCCGCCTGCAGAGAGAAGGCTATGAGATCAAGCGGGGCAAATATATCTCCGCCAGAGCGCCGAATCAGGAACGGTTTACCCGTCTGAAAACCCTGGGTGTGGACTACACCGAAGAAGCCCTTGCCGCCCGGATTGCCGGACGCTCCAGACCTTCCCGCCAACCGAAACGGCAGGACGGAAAGATCAGCCTGCTCATTGATATCCAGAATAACATCAAGGCACAGCAGAGCGCAGGCTTCACCCATTGGGCGAAGCTGAACAATCTGAAACAGGCCGCCAAAACTATGAACTTCTTGACGGAGCATGGCATCGGCAGCTATGAGGAATTGGAAAGCAGGTTGACCGCCGTGTCTGCGCGCAGGGATACCGCTCATACGGAGATCAAGCGGATAGAAAACCGTGCCGCAGAACTTACCCTTGTGATGAAGCACGCCGGAACTTACCGTCAGCTAAAGCCTCTTTATGACAGATACCGTAAATCGAATGATAAAGAAAAGTTCCTGCGGGGGCATGAGAGCGAGATCATTCTTTTTGAGGCAGCCGCCAGAGAATTGAAACGGCTGGGGGCTGTCCCGCTGCCGACAACGGAAAGCATGAAAACGGAGCTTGCCAATCTCAACGCAGAAAAGGAACGGCTCCTTGCTGAATACAAAGCCGCAAGAACCGAAGCCCAGGAATACGATACCGTCAAGCAGAATGTGGATGCGCTGCTGGCCGTTCCAAAGGAACAGAAACAACAGCGGCGGCATGAACTGGAATAGTTTTCTCTGAAAGACGCCGGGCGGCGGCTCCCTGGGTGGAGGGATTGCCCTGTTTGCGCTGAATTTTATTATCGGTGGTGTGATCGGTGGTTTCGTTCTGGCATGGCGGCTGATCGTAGCCGTGCGCCTCCAGTTCCCGGATCCCGCCGCTGATGCTGTCGATGCCGTCCTTGCAGATGCGGGCAAGCCCCTTCATGGTGTAGTCCCAGTCCTCCGGCAGCGACAGCATGAGGGACAGCAGCCCCTTCGCTTTCAGGGACAGCGACCTGTCCCGCAGGTGGTAGTTGGACATGACCGTGTAATCTCTGGTCTTTTCGATGCGGAAAACTGCCATATCCGGCGCCTCCTTTCTCTGTTTTTGAAAAGTGTTGATTTTGACGCAAAAAAGCCCCTGTCCTGCCTCCCGGACGCTTCCCATGGGAAAACACCCACGCCGCCCTTTAAGCGGCGCTCTGAGAGGAAAAAACAGAGGTTTTCGCGCCCTAATTGATACATTTTTCGGGTGGGTATAGGCATGGATATGAAAAAACGCCATAGGGCGGCTGCCTATGGCGTGGGGACGGGAAAAGGGCACTGATGTGAAAATCAGCGCCCTGCCTGTCAGTATGAGATTTTTTGACTTCGTACCGTGTTCCCTGCCTTTGAAAACATTGATTTTACTGACTTTCTTATGTTTTCTTATTAGGAGGCGAGGGAAGCCACCGCTTTTTGACTGAATTATTGCTTGAGCTTTACGTTGTTTCTGATGGTGCGTTCGCTGCGCGGACGGTTCGTCAGGCGTTGCAGCACGGCGCTGATCTGCCCCTCGGCGGCTTCGACCTCGGCATGGAACGCGCGGGCGGAGACGCGCAGCGCCCCGTGGCCGAGGATGATGACCTGCTCGGGGCCGTCGGACGTCGCCACGCGCACGCGGCGTTCGCGGCGCAGCTCGTAGGTCGCGCGCTCGATGTAGGTGTCGGCAGTCTCAGCCTCTTTCGTGTAGACGACCTTGACGCCGTGCACCGTCTGCACACTGCCGGGGTTGCCCTTGACCTTATAGGCGTCGAACACGACGATGACGCGGCACTTGCGAAAGCCCTGATAGTTGGCGAGAATGTCGATCAGCGCGCCGCGCGCCGCGGCGACATCCTGCGCGGCGAGCCGATGGAGCTCGTCCCACGCGAAGATGATGTTGTAGCCGTCGACGAGCAGATATTCCGTGTCCTCTGAGTGGATCGTGACGTCATAGTGATCGGCGAGCGAGGTGCGCGCGGGCTTTTTGCTCGGTTCGAACGCGCGGCGCTCGACCTTGCCGTATGTGCGCTCGAAAATGTCCTGCAATTCCTTGTCCTCGGCATATGCGCCGCCTGCGCCGACGCCGCGGCGGGGGAGCGGCGCGGGCGCTTCTTCGACGGCCTCTTCACCAAGGCGGATGCCGCTGTCGCAGTGAACATGCGCGGGAACTTCATTCCACGGGACCGTGATGCTGCCGCCGTGGTCGCAGAAGACGGAGGACGCGGGATTATCCGTGTCGCGCTCGGCGTCGTAGCCAAGGGACGCGACGATCTCGTTCTGATTTTGGCAGGCCTCATACCCGCGCACGGCGCAGGAGAGCTGTCCGCGGCCGCGGGTGTAGGCCGCGACGTCGGCAAAGTAGTCGCGCAGCGTGCGCACCGGCGCATAGCCCGTGAGTACGGCGTTTTCCCCCTCGTTCTGCGGCGGTTCGACGGTGCCGCCCATGTTCTGGAGGTCGGTCATCGCGCGGCCGACGCACTCGGCGGGCACCTCAAGACGGAAGTCGTAATACGGCTCGAGCAGCACATTTTCCGCCTGCATCAAGCCCTGCCGCACGGCACGGTACGTCGCTTGACGGAAGTCGCCGCCCTCGGTGTGCTTCAGATGCGCGCGGCCCGCGACAAGTGTGAACTTCACATCCGTCAACGGTGAGCCGGTCAGCACGCCCGCGTGCTCGCGCTCTAAAAGATGGGTGAAAATCAGCCGCTGCCAGTTGAGGTCGAGCGCGTCCGTCGGCACGTTTGACGCAAGCTGGATGCCCGCCCCGCGCGGAAGCGGCTCTATTAGAAGCTGTACTTCCGCATAGTGGCGCAGGGGCTCGAAATGTCCCATGCCGAGGACGGGGGCGGCGATCGTCTCGCGATAGACGATGCTGCCCTCGCCGAAGGTCACGTCGAGGCCGAAGCGGTCGAGGATGCGGCGGCGCAGAATTTCGAGCTGAATTTTGCCCATGAGCTGCACGTGGATCTGCCCGTAGCGCTCGTCCCAGACGATGCGCAGCATCGGGTCCTCTTCTTCAAGCTCGCGGAGCTTTATAAGCGCGCTGTGCGCGTCCACACCGTCGGGTAGGATGAGCTGATAGGTCAAAACCGGCTGCAAAAGCGGGGCGGACGCCTCCGCCTCCGCACCGAGGCCGAGACCAACATAGCTGTGGCTGAGGCCCGTGACGGCGACGACGCTGCCCGCGCCCGCCTCTTCGAGCGCACGGAATTTGACGCCGGAGTAAAGCCGCAGCTGATCGGCCTTTTCATTGTAGTCCTGATTCTGCGCGCGATAGGTGAGAGGTGCCTTCACGCGCAGCGCGCCGCCTGTGACCTTGAGCCACGTGAGCCGCGCGCCCTGCGCGTCGCGCGAGATCTTGAAGACCTTTGCGCCGAATTCCTTCGGATAGACCGGCTCGCGCGTGAAGCACGCGAGCGCGGTGAGAAAGTCCTCCACGCCGTCCAGCTTGAGCGCCGAACCGAAAAAGCAGGGGAAGACCTTGCGGTTTTTGACCATCTCAGCAATCAGAGCGTCGTCGATTTTTCCACGCTCCAAAAGCTGCTCGAGCGCCGCCTCGTCGCAGAGGGCGAGCGCTTCGTCGCGCGTTTCCTGCGATGCGGAGAAATCGACGCATTCCGCGCTCAGTGTCGCCGTGAGCTGGCGCAGAAGCGCGTCCTTGTCCGCGCCCGCCAAGTCCATCTTGTTGATGAAAAGAAACGTCGGCACCTCGTAGCGCGTGAGCAGGCGCCAGAGCGTTCGCGTGTGGCTCTGCACGCCGTCGCTGCCGCTGATGACGAGCACTGCGTAGTCGAGCACCGACAGCGTGCGCTCCATCTCGGCGGAGAAATCGACGTGGCCCGGCGTGTCAAGCAGCGTGAACTCCTTATCGCCCGCAAACAGCATTGCCTGCTTGGAAAAGATCGTGATGCCGCGCTCGCGCTCGAGCGCGTCGGTGTCGAGGAAGGCGTCGCCGTGGTCGACGCGGCCGAGCTTCCGCAGTGCGCCGGAGGCGTATAAAAGCCCCTCGGACAGGGTCGTTTTTCCCGAGTCGACGTGGGCGAGAATGCCGAGCGTGACCTTCTGCATGGCGCACCTCCTTTGTGAAGAGCTGATTTAAAACTAAAAATGTTAGACCAAAGTGCCGGAATACCAAAACGAGCGCATCGCGGAGCGATGCGCTCTGAAATTTGGGAAATGGTGCGGGCATGGGGACTTGAACCCCAACGCCTTGCGGCACGAGAACCTAAATCTCGCATGTCTGCCAATTTCATCATGCCCGCATATAGTTTACTATATCATATCTCTTTCACGGCGGCAAGGAGAAAATTCGTTGCAATGCGCGCCTGCGCGATTTATAATGAAGCAGCGCGCGATTTATGACCGCGCAGCACCGACTATAGGAGGACTCCGCCGTGCAGAACGCTTATCCGGACTATTATCCGCTTTTCCATTGCATCACCGACCGCTGCCGACACAACTGCTGCATCGGCTGGGAGATCGACGTGGACGGGGATTCCCTCGCCGCCTACGATCAGATCGGCGGCGAGATGGGCGAGCGCCTGCATAAATGTATCGACCGCAGCGGCGAGATGCCGCACTTTCTCCTCGGCGAGCAGGAGCGCTGCCCGTTTTTGAACGGCAAAAACCTCTGCGATCTCATTTTATACGGCGGGGAGGGTATGCTCTGCCAGATCTGCACCGACCACCCGCGCTACCGCAGCTTTTTTTCGGAGCGCACGGAGATTGGCGTTGGCCTCTGCTGCGAGGAGGCCGCGCGCCTCATTCTGACCAGGCCGGAGAAGACAACGCTCGTCGTGACGGGCGAGGGGGAGCTCGACGAAGAGGAAACGGCGCTGCTCACGCTGCGCGACCGCCTTTTCACCCTTGCGCAAAACCGTGAGGAACCGATCGAGCGGCGAATAGAGCAGATTTTATCGGCCTGCGGTGCACACGTGCCGGACGTCCCGCTTGCGCAGTGGGCAGAATTTTATCTCTCGCTCGAGCGTATGGACGAGGTGTGGACGGGCATTTTGGAAGCGCTGCGCGAGCACGCAGATGAGTTGCCGCTCGACGATTTTGCCGCGCACATGAAAGGACGCGAGACGGAGTATGAGCAGCTGCTCGTCTACTTCCTCTATCGTCACGTGCCGACGGCGCTCGACGACGGGGACGTGAGCAGCAAGGCGGCGTTCGCCGTGCTGTCTGTCCGGCTGCTTTTCCCGCTTGGTGCGCTGCACCTTTTGCTGCACGGCGAGTTCACGGTGGAGAACCAGATCGAGCTCTGCCGGCTGTACAGCGCGGAAGTCGAGTATTCCGACGACAACATGGATGCGCTCTTCGACGCACTGCTGTAACAAAAATGCCGCCCGGTTCGACACGGGGCGGCATTTTTTGCGCTTTTTGGTTGATTCTTATGTAAACCTGTGGTATCATGGAAAAACATTTTAGAGAGTGGGCATTTTCGCCCGATTCCGGCAAAAGGAGAGAAACGAGATGAAGCAGAACATGAGAAAGAGAACGCCGCTGGCCGTGCTTCTGGCGCTGTGCCTTGCCATGCAGCTCTGCGTGCCCGCCGCGATGGCGAGCAATCGGCTGATGCGCGCGGGCGACGCGGCCATTGCGCAGATCGAAGAGGAAGAGGGCTTCCGCGCGGAGAAGTATTCCTCCGGCGGCAAGTGGTACATCGGCTACGGCACGGAGTGCGATGCCGAGGACTATCCCGAGGGCATCACGCGCGAAGAGGCGGAGCTTCTTCTGATGAGCAAGGTCGAGGCGTATGAGGCCAAGCTCAACGACTTTTTTGACCGCTACGACGTCACGCCCACGCAGGGGCAGTTCGACGCGCTGATCTGCTTCAGCTACAATTTCGGCACCGGTTGGATGAGCGGCACGAGCGACTTGGTCAAGATCGCCCGCGGCGAAAAGAACGCGACGCGCCTTGAAGTGGCGCATGCGTTCGGCGAATGGTGCCATTCCGGCGGACAGGCCCAGGCGGGCCTTGCCGACCGCCGCCTGCAGGAGGCTGCCATTTATTTAGATGACAGCACCCGCGCGGCGGAGAACGAGTTTGCGTATCTCATCATCAATATGGAAAGCGGTACGTCCTACGAGACGGACTTTGCCGTCTACGAGATCGGCAAGACCTACGGTAGCTTCCCCAAAGCGGAAAAGCTCGGCTACAGCTTTGCCGGCTTCCAGACGAGCGACGGCAAGACCATCACGGAAAACAGCATCGTGAACGGCAACGCGGTCGTCACGGCGCAGTGGACGGCGACGAGCTACACCGGCAAGACCTATACCGACGTCAACAAGTCCGACTGGTTCTATAACTATGTCATGGAGCTGAGCGAGCAGGGCATCGTCGGCGGCAACGGCGACGGCACGTTTGCCCCCAACCGTCCCACGAGCACGGGCGAAATGCTCAAGCTCGTGCTGCTCTCGACCGGCCACAAGGAGCAGAAGCCCAGCACGGCGCACTGGGCAAGCGGCTACGCGACCTACGCCTATTCCATGGGCTTTGCCGCGCAGAATTACAGCGACTATCAGCTTGACAACGGCATCAGCCGCCTCGATGTGGCGCGCTTTGCGGCCAAGGCGCTGGGCTATGGCGCATCCAACACGACCTCTCCCTTTGCCGACGTGAACGACGGCTATGTGACGGCGCTCTATGAAGCGGGTGTGTTCATCGGCACGAAGGTCGGCGACCTGACGTATTTCTACCCCAACAGCAGCATCACGCGCGCGGAGGTGGCGACGATCGTTTACCGCATCTATCAGCTCAGCTCGCTCGACCAGAAGCAGAAGATCTACTACAAGGACTACACGCTCGATGTGCTCGAGGGTGTGCCGACGAACACCTATAATCAGTCTGCGTTCGTCAAGAACGGCAGCATCATGGCCTACAACGATCCCAGCGTGCGCACGCGCGTCGGTATCGACGTGTCGCAGTATCAGGGCGATGTGGACTGGAACGCGGTCGCGCGCACTGATGTGGACTTTGTCATCGCGCGCGTGGGCGGCCGCGGCTACACTGTGGGCGCGATCTATGACGACACGAAGTTTGACGAGTATGCCGACGGCGCGGCGAGAGCGGGCCTTCAGGTGGGCGCTTACTTCTTCTCCCAGGCTGTGAGCGTGGCAGAGGCGCAGGAGGAGGCCTATCACGTGCTCGACAAGCTGCGCGGCCATGAGATCACGGGTCCCGTCGTCTTCGACTGGGAGGTCATCGGCAAGAGGGAGGCGCGCACCTACGGCATCGAGACCGGCGTGCTCTGCGCCGCGGCGAACGCCTTCTGCAAGATCATCAAGGACGCGGGCTACGACCCGATGATCTACATCACCGACTACGCGGGTTATGTCAAGTATGACCTCAGCGAGGTCATGAATTACCCGCTGTGGTACGCGCGCTACGATGTGGACGCGCCCTCGTTCTACTACGATTTTGCCATGTGGCAGTATTCATCCAAGGGCAGCGTGGACGGCATCAAGGGCAACGTCGATATGGACATCTGGTTCATCAAGTAAAGGAGCAAAAGAAAAGGCGATGGCCTTGCGGCCATCGCCTTTTTCATTGCGATTTTTCTTAGAGCTCGATCAGCTCATACTCTCTCGAACCGAAGCCGAGTTCGGCGGCGGCCTCCACGGTGTGGACGCCGTTGAGGCTCTCGATGCGCTCAACGAGGTGGTCGCGGCCCGGATCGTCGGACGCGTAGACAAGGTCGAGGCACGCCTGGTCGATGGCGATGGGGTCAAGGGAGGCGAGAATGCCGATATCTTTCATACACGGGTCCTCCGCCACGGCGCAGCAGTCGCAGTCGACGGACATGTTCTTCATCACGTTGATGTAGACGATCTTGCCGTCGAAAAGCTTGACGACGGACTCCGCCGCGTCGGCCATGGACTCAAGGAAGGCATTCTGCTCGGTCGTCCACATCTCTTCGGGCTTGCCCGCGCCGTGAATGTTCGCCTTGCCTGCGCTGGACGCGCATCCGATGGAGAGCTGTTTGAGCGCGCCGCCGAAGCCGCCCATCGGGTGGCCCTTGAAGTGGGAAAGAACGAGCATGGAATCATAATTTTTGATATCCTTGCCGACCAGATTCTTCTGGATGCGCTTGCCGTTCGGGATGGGGAGCTCAAGATCGGGACCCTCGGCATCGAGAATGTCGACATCGAAGAGCTTGCTCCAGCCGTGTTTGATCATCGTGCGGCGGTGGGCGTCGGTCGTGTTGCGCTCGCCGGGATAGGCGGTGTTGCACTCAACGATGGTGCCGTGTACGGTCTCGACCATCGGCTGCCAGAACTCGGGCGTCAGAAAGTTCTGGTTGCCCGGTTCTCCGGAGTGCACCTTGACGGCGACCTTGCCGGGCAGCTCAAGACCCACGGCCTTGTAGAGCTCCACGACCTTTTCCGGCGTGATCTGCTTGGAAAAATAAACCTTTGCTTTCATATTTTGATCCTCCTGAGGTGGATAGTTTACTGCTTGGGGCACATCTAATGCGAAGCGTTCCTATAAAAACAGCATAAAGCAAAAGTGCGCGGGATGCAAATGAAAAAATGAATGGACACGTTTTTTGGCTGAATTCCCGCGCGGAGGTGTATATTTCTGAGGCGTTTGCAGAGGAAATACTTGATTTTGACGCGGGGAGATACTATAATTATTTTCTAATTGTAATATGACTGTTTCTGATAGATTGCGAGGATTAGCTATGGACAAAGCAAAAAAGAACACCGTCATCCATGCGGCGGCTGACCGCATGGCGGCGAACTACAAGAGCTCTCAGATCCCTATGTACGGCGACGCGCTGCGCATGCCGAACCGCAACGCGGTCATCGAGATCATCCGCGACTGTCAGAAGCTCATTTTCCCTGTTTACTACGGCGACCGCGACCTCTTAAAGCTGCCGCCGGAGCAATACAGCGCGCTTTTGATGGAGCACATCCACGAAAAGCTGACGCGCCAGATCACGCTGACGATGCCGGAGTGCGACGAGAACTGCGAAGTGGCCTATGCAATCAGCACGGCATTCATCGAGCGCATCCCTGCCATTCAGGAGTTGCTGCTCAAGGACCTGTCGGCGAACTTTGAGGGCGACCCCGCGGCTTACAGCAAGGAGGAAGTGCTGCTCTCGTATCCCGGCATGTTTGCCATCTTCATCTACCGCATCGCGCACGAGCTGTATGAGGACAAGGTCGCGATGATCCCGCGCATGATGTCCGAGTACGCGCACTCGCAGACCGGTATCGACATCAACCCCGGCGCGAAGATCGGCGAATACTTCTTCATCGACCACGGCACGGGCGTCGTCGTCGGCGAGACGACGATCATCGGCGACAACGTCAAGCTCTATCAGGGCGCGACGCTTGGCGCGCTCTCGCCCGCGGGTATGGCGACGAACCCGAATGTGCGCCGCCACCCGAAGGTCGGCAACAACGTCGTCATCTACGCAAACTCCACGCTGCTCGGCGGTGCGACGGAGATCGGCGACAATGTCGTCGTCGGCGGTAACGCATTTCTGACGTCTTCGGTCGAGCCCGACACGATCGTGAGCGTCAAGAATCCGGAGATGACGTTCCGCGGCAAGCACCACAGGGGATGATCCTGACGGAGGGGGCGCGCGTCCGCCTGCGGATGATGCGGCGGGAGGACGCGGACGAATTATACGCCTTGCTCTCGGATGAAGCGGTGATGCGCTGGCTGGAGCCGCCGTTTACGCGCGAACAGGCCGAGCGCTTTTTGGAGCAAGCGGGACTTTCCGATCCGCCGCTCATCTATGCTGCGGAAAATGCGGAGGGGGAGTTTCTCGGTTACGCCATCTATCACGACTATGACGATCACAGCCGGGAACTTGGCTGGGTGCTCAAGCCTGCCTTTTGGCACAAGGGCTATGCAGACGAAATGACAGCTCTTCTGACCGCGCTTGCGCGGCGGGAGGGGAAGGACGCCGTGATCGAATATGTCCCCGAACAGACGGCGAGCGCGCACATCGCGCGCAGGCACGGCTTTTCGTATGATGGCCGCGCGGACAGCTGTGACGTTTACCGCCTGCGCTGTGGAAAATAAGAAAGAGGGCGCTTCCCAAGCTGGGAAGCGCCCTCTTTGTGCTGCTGTTTTGCTTTGCGCCGATGGATAGTGGATGGAAAGCGGCAGAAGAGCGCACAAAAGCCGACGGGGAGAAGGACCTGCCGGCTTTTGTGCTACATTGAGAAAAAGAGAAAAAAGAATGGTGACAAATTAAAATATGCTTTACAGCAGCATGACGCCCGCATCCTCGCAGGTCTTGCGCGTGGCTTCGTCCCACAGGGAGACCTGTACCTCGCCGATGTGCGCGGTGCCGATGAGCAGCATGCACAGGCGGCTCTGGCCGATGCCGCCGCCCATGGTCAGGGGCAACTCGCCATTCAGCAGCATCTTGTGGAAGGGGAGCGCGCGGCGGTCGTCGCAGCCGGCGATCGTCAGCTGGGAGTCGAGGGACTTGGGGTCGACGCGGATACCCATGGAAGAGATCTCGAACGCATGGCCGAGCACTTCGTTCCAGTAGAGGATATCGCCGTTGAGCTCCCAATCGTCATAGTCGGGGGCGCGGCCGTCGTGCTTGATGCCGGACTTTAAGATCTTGCCGATCTGCATCAGGAAGACGACGCCCTTCTTCTTGCAGATCTCATCCTCGCGCTGCTTGGGTGTCAGGTCGGGATAGAGGTCTTCGAGCTCCTGCGTGGTGATGAAGAAGACCTCACTGGGGAGCTTGGTGTGCAGGGAGGGGAAAGCGACATTCAGCGCGCTGCTCGTCTCGCTGACGGCGGAGACGATATCGCGCACGGTGCGCTTGAGATAAGCGACGTTGCGGTCCTCGGCGGAGATGACCTTTTCCCAGTCCCACTGGTCCACATAGACGGAGTGGAGGTTGTCGACCTCTTCGTCGCGGCGGATGGCGTTCATGTCGGTGAACAGGCCCTTGCCGACCTTGAAGTCGTAGCGCTTGAGCGCAAGACGCTTCCACTTGGCCAGCGAATGAACGACCTGGGCATTGGTGCCGACGTCGGGAATGTCAAAGGAGACGGGACGCTCGACGCCGTTGAGGTTGTCGTTCAGACCAGAATTTTCATCCACGAACAGCGGAGCAGAAACCCGGCGGAGATTGAGGGCATTGCTCAGATTGACCTGAAAATTGCTCTTGATGAATTCGATGGCGCGCTGCATTTCATAGACAGACAGCGGGGTGTGGTAGTCCTGCGGGATATAGACTTTGCTCATACCGGTTTCACTCCTTAAAGAAAAAGTATGCGCTAATTATAATCAGCTATATTAGGAAATTCAATAGTGAAATTTTAAGTAGTTGAGCTTGCAAAATGAGAAATTTTTGTCGACATGGTCAGCAATATGGAAAAACTTAATCCTTTTGCCCGTTGCAATCTGAAAGCACGCGTGATAGACTGCATAATGAGATAAAATGCAGATAGGAGGCTCTTTTGTGAGAACACTCTTGAAAGGCGCGGACATTCTGCTGCGCAAGGAAAACGGATATGAAACGCTGCACGGCGCCTATCTCGGCGTCGATGAGGCGAAGATCGACTATATCGGTGAGGAAAAACCAGAAAAGGCCTATGACCTTGAAAAGGACATGAGCGGCAGGCTCCTTGCCCCGGGACTCATCAACTGCCACAGCCATATCGCCATGACGCTGATGCGCGGCATCGGCAGCGGACTGCCTTTGCAGGACTGGCTCTTCAAGGCCATTTTCCCGATCGAGGACAAGCTCGTGCGCGAGGATATCGCCGCGGCGAGCCGCTTTGCCCTGATCGAGATGATCGCGGGCGGCACGACGAGCTTTTCCGATATGTACTTTTTCCCCGAGGAGACCGTCTGGGCGGTCGAAGAGGCGGGGATCAAGGCGAACCTGAACCGCTGTGTGCAGTGCTTTGACGAAAACCAGACCGTGGAGCAGAACACGCAGATCCCCGAATCGCTCGCGCTTTTTGAAAAGTACCACGGCGCGGCGGACGGGCGCATTCACATTGACTTTTCCATCCACGCGGAGTATACCTGCAAGAGCCATATCGTCAAGGCGTACAGCGACCTCTGCCGCGAAAAGGGCGGGCGCATGCACATCCACCTCGCCGAGACCGCGCGCGAGCAGCGCGAGTGCATCGAGCGCTACGGCAAAACGCCGACGGAGTGGTTCGAATCGCTCGGCACGTTCGATTCGCCCACGGCGGCGGCGCACTGCGTCGCGGTGACGGAGCGCGACATGGACATTCTGAAGGCTCACGGCGTCAGCGTCATCCACAACCCGACGTCGAACTTAAAGCTCGGCAGCGGCTTTGCCCCCATCCGCCAGATGATGGACAAGGGCATCAACGTGACGCTCGGCACCGACGGCACGGCCAGCAACAACAATTTAAATATGTTCGAGGAGATGCACCTCGCTGAGATCATGCACGACGGCTATCACAACGACCCGACGCTGATCTCCACGCAGGAGGTGCTCGATATGGCGACGGTCAACGGCGCAAAATTGCAGGGCCGCGACGACACCGGCGTGCTGGCTGTCGGCAAAAAGGCTGACATCATTGCCATTGATCTGAGCAAGCCCCACCTCTATCCCAATTTCGACACGCCCGCGCTCCTGACCTGCTCGGCGCAGGCGGGCGACGTGTGCATGACGATGGTGGACGGCAATATTTTATATGAAAACGGTGAATTCAAGACGCTGGACGAGAACAAGGTGCGCGCCGACATGGAGCGTGCCGTTGAGCGCCTTTATAGAAAGTGAGAGAGAAGAAACATGGAGAGAGCGGACAAAGACCTCGCCTTTTTGCTGCGCTACGAGAATGTCGCGTGGTTTGAAGACGGCGAGGTGCGCATCTTGGACCGGCGCATTTACCCCGCAAAGGTCGAATTTGTCACCTGCCGCACACATCAGGAGGTCGCGCGGGCCATCACCGACATGGTGACGCAGAGCGCGGGCCCCTACACCGCCGTGCCGATGGGCATGGCGCTCGCGGCGTGGGAATGCCGCGGCAAATCGGCGGACGAGCAGATGGAATACCTCAAGAAAGCGGCTTACACCATTTCCCACGCGCGCCCCACGACGCAAAAGCGCATGACGCTTCTGTGCGACATCTGCCTGAAAGAGGCCGAGCGCGCGCTTTCAGCGGGGGAGAATGTGGCCGAGGCCATCAAGAATAAGACCATCGAGCTCAACAATGTGCGCTATAACAGAATGGCGAAGATCGGCTCGTACTTAGTCGATATGTTCCCCGACAACGGCACGGTGATGACGCACTGCTTTGCCGAGACCATCGTCGGCACGATGCTTCGTGAGTGCCGCAGCCGCGGCAAAAACATCCGGCTGTTCTGCCCCGAAACGCGCCCGTATTTTCAGGGCGCGCGCCTGACGGCGTCCGTCTGCCACGACATGGGCTTTGACGTGACGGTCATCTCCGACAATATGCCGGCGTTCGTCATGCAGAACGAAAAGGTCGACGTTTTCACCACCGCGGCGGACGCCATCTGCTGCGACGGCCATGTGGTCAACAAGGTCGGCACGTTCCAGAACGCCATCGTCGCCAAGTACATGGGCATACCGTACTTCGTCACCGGCGCGCCCGATCAGGGACACGAGACGGTGGACAGCATTCACATCGAAATGCGCGACCCGAACTTCACGCTCCAGGCAATGGGCGTGCGCACGGCGGCGGAGGGCGTGAAGGGCTACTATCCCGCCTTCGATATTACGCCGCCGCATCTGGTCTCGGGCGTGGTGACCGACCTCGGCATCTATTCTCCCTACGATCTGCACCGCTATTTTACGGACGGCAGCATCGGCAAGGACAATCTGGTGATCTAAATGGAACAAAATCTGGACATTCTTCGTCAGGAGATCGTGGACAAATCGCTTGAGGCGTTCCGCGAGGGCCTGTTTTCCGGCACGAGCGGCAACATGAGCTGCCGCGTCGCGCCCGATGAAATGCTCATCACGCCGACGTCCGTGCGCTATGACGTGCTGCGCGCACAGGACATCGTGTATATGAAGCTCGACGGCACGGTGCTCGAAGGGGAATTGCAGCCCTCGAGCGAGTGGCGCATGCACGCGGCGGTCTACAAGGCGTATGGCGAGACGAACGCCGTCTTCCACACGCATTCGCCCTATGCCACGGCGTTTGCCGTCGTGCGGAAGAGCATCCCCGCGGTGTTGATCGAATCGTGCATCTTTTTGGGCGGCGACATCCGCTGCGCGGACTACGCCGCGCCGGGGACAGAGGCCGTCGGCACGAACGCCATCCCTGCGCTCAGGGACCGCGGCGGCTGCACGCTCGCCAATCACGGCGTGCTCGCCGTGGGGAAGGACCTTGCGCAGGCATATCTGCGCGCGGAATACATCGAAGATGTCGCCAAGGTCTACACCTTTTCCAAGGTTCTCGGCACGCCGGTGGAGCTTGCCTCTCTTTAACGAGAAAAACAGTGCGGAGACCGCACAAGGAGAATACAAATGAAAAGCATACTGAAAAGAAACCGCATTCTGGCCGTCATTGCACTGATCGGCCTGCTCGCTTCGCTCGTGCCGCTTATTTCGCGTGTGCAGGCGGAGGAGAGCAACAAGTATTACGACATCGTCCTCGACTACAACAGCATGCGCTCGATGGCGCGCCAATCCTCGCAGTCAGAGGACGAGTGGCTCGACCTCTTCAAGTCGCTCGGCGTCGACAAGGTCGCGCTCAGCGAGGCGAGCGCCCTCAACCTGCACGACAACGCGGCCATCCCCGTCCACGCGATGACCGTGAAAAAGGCGGCGGAGAGCTACGGCTGGGAAGATCAGTACCCCGCCGAGGTCGCGCAATGGCTGCGTGAGAGCACCGATGTGAGCGACGCGATCATCTGGACGGAGACCGCCGCGAGCTATGAGTGGATCCTGAACGCTTTCGAGGCCCGTTTTGAGGACTTTGAGGCCAAGACGTATCTGGAGGGCGAGCACGGCTTCATCTTCATCCAGCAGCAGAAAAACGGCATGAAGGGCGAAAAGCTGCTCGACCTGCGCCTCGGCATCTGGCCGGACACGGTGGAGCTGTTTGAGCGCCACGGCTACCAGATCATCCCGCGCTCTGTGACGGAAAAGAACATGAACGGCACGAAATTTGCCGAGGCCTATATCGAAGTGCTCAAGCACTTCAACGCGCCGTACTTTATGAACAACGGCGACGAGCTCGTCGGCTATGAGGATGACGAGAGCCTGGAGCTTCTGACGCAGTATCTCAACGAGAGCGGCGCGAGCCTCGCCATGATCGAGCAGAACGACCAGAGCCAGAACCTTGTCTGGCCCGGCGTTGAAGAACTGCTCGACAACACGGGCTATCACGGCGTGCGCGTCTTCAATGAGTGGGCCTACATCCAGAATCGCTACCAGTACTGCGGCTACGAGGGCCCGGAAGAGATCACGAACACCTTCTTCCGCGCCATTGCCGAGCGCAACTGCAAGATCATCTTCCTCAAGATGATCTTAGAGCCGGATACCGATGTCAGCTGGGACGCTGACGAGAAGAAGTGGGTCTACATCACCGACCCTGCCGACTATGAGCAGATGCTCACGGACCTCGACGCGCGCTTGGAGCCCCTCGGCTACACGCACGCGACCGTGCCCGCGATGGAGCTGAAAGCGCCGTCCATGGCGCTCAAGGTGCTGCAGGGCATCGGCACGGCGGCGCTCATCGTGATCCTGCTTGATCTATTCTTCTTTATCGGCAAGCGCTGGCGCACGATCCTGTTTGCCGTCGGCGCGCTCGGCCTTGCCGGCCTCGCGGTGCTGAAGCCCTCGATGTTCCGCCTGATCCTTTCGATGTCCGGCGGTATCGTGATGCCGTCGATTGCCGCTGTCGGTCTGTGCCGCGTACTGCTCGAAAAGAGACGCAGCGAGCCGCAGATCAAGTTCGGCAAGCTGCTTGGCTTTACGCTTGGCACAGCCATCGCGACCATTCTGACGGCATTCTGCGGGTCGCTGCTCGCATCGTCTGCGCTCTCGCAGCTCTCGTATCTTCTCGAGATCGACCTGTACCGCGGCGTCAAGCTCATGCAGCTTATCCCCATCGCGCTCTTCATGCTCGCCTATCTGCTGGTCTTCGCCTATGAGGAGACCGGCGCGCGCGAGGCCGTCCTCGCCCACGCGGGACAGCGCGGGGAGAAGAACCGCGTCAAGCGATTCAACGCCTATTTCGGCGAGCTGATGCAGACGCCGATGAAGCTCGGCTGGTTCCTTGCGATCGTCGTCATCGCGGTGGCGGCGGTGTTCATGCTGCCGGTGTTCGTCTACTATATGTACCGCACCGGCAACTCGACCACGACGTCGGCAAGGGAGCTTGCGTTCCGCAACTTCCTGGAAAATACGCTCGTCATCCGCCCGCGCACCAAGGAGATGATCGTCGGCTGGCCGATGCTGCTGCTGTTCATCTGGTCGCTGCGCCGCAGAATGAAATTCCTGCCGATGGTCTTCGGCACGGGCATGACCATCGGCCTGGTCAGCGTCGTCAATACCTTCCTGCACATCCGCACGCCGTTCCTGCTGAGCCTCCTGCGCACCGGCTGGGGCATCCTCTTCGGACTTCTCATCGGCACAGCCGTGGTCATTGTGGCGGAGCTCATTTACCGCCTTGTGCGCAGGATCTGCGGGGTGACGAATGGTTAACATTCTGATCTCGGGCTATTACGGCTTTGATAACATCGGCGACGAGTCCATCCTGCGCACGCTCGTCACCTCGCTGCGCGAGCGCATTCCGGACTGCTCGCTGACAGTCCTCTCGCACAATCCCGCCGCCACGCGCGAAAAATACGGCGTTGAGGCGGTGGACCGCATGTCGCCGATGGCGATTTTGCGCGCGGTGAAAAAGTGTGACATGCTCATTTCCGGCGGCGGCAGCCTTTTGCAGGATGTGACGAGCAGCAAGAGCTTACACTATTACCTCTCCATCATCCGCTGCGCGGAATTCTTCCATAAAAAGGTCTTCATCTATTCCCAGGGCATCGGCCCCATCGACCGCCCCGGCAACCGCCGCGCCGCGGCGGCGGCGCTCAAGCGGGCGGATGGTATCGTCGTGCGCGACGAGCGGTCTGCGGCGCTTTTGGAGGAAATCGGCATCGCGCGCGACAAGGTCGTCATCACGGCGGACCCCGTCATCCGCATGAAAAAGCCCGATGGCGATGTCGGCGCGGAGATCCTGCGAAAGGCAGGTGTCTCGCTGGATGGCCGTCTAACTGTCGGCTGGGCCATCCGTGAGCGGGACACAGACAGCCGCTTTGTCAAAGAGCTTTTGCGCTCCATCCAGATGATGAAGGACAAGTACAACGCGCAGTCGGTGCTCATCCCGTTCCACTATGAGGAGGACGGCGAGGTCTGCCGCCACATCGCCTCGCAGCTTCCCGACGATACGGCGGTCTGTCTGGATGAAAAGTATCTTTCCGAGGATATGCTCTCGATCATCGGCTGCATGGACCTGCTCGTGGGCGTGCGGCTCCATTCGCTGATCTACGCCGCCATCATGGGCGTGCCGCTCATCGGCATCTCCTACGACCCCAAGTGCACGGCGTTTCTCAACTCCGTGGGGCTCGACAAGCTGAGCACGAAGGAGAACTTCACGGCGGAGCTCTTTATGCCCGAGGCCGAGCGCGTGCTCGAAACGGGCAAGGAGCAGGTGCAGTGCGTCGAGGCGCATATGGCCGAGCTTTCGCGCAAGCTCGACACGAACGAGAAGATGATCTGCGCGATCATGGAGAAATCGAGGAAACATACCATGCAAGACCCTCAAAACAATACGGAGAAGAAGGATAAATCGGGCGTCCGCACGGCGGGCGCGATCAGCATCGTGTTCCTGCTGACGCTCTTTGCCAAGCTCCTCGGCGTGGTGCGCGAGATGGTGCAGGCGAACATCTTCGGCACCGGCATCGACGCGAACCTCTATACCGCGTCCTACAACTCCACGCTCTACCTTTTCACGACCGTGTGCTACGCGCTGTGCATCGCGGCGGTGCCGATCCTCACGAAGGAATTTGCCGCCGACCGCCGGCGCGGCGAGAAAGCGGCCAACAACCTGTTGACCATCACGCTGCTCGGCTCGCTCGCGGCGGTCGTTTTGTGGCAGATCTTTGCCTCGACGCCGCTCGTCGGCACGATCTGGGACCTTGACGCAGCCGAGCTGCCGCGCCTTGCGAGCTATATCCGCATCATGGCCTGCGCGCTGCCGGTCGTGGCGGCGGCGTATCTGAACGTCGCCATCTTTCAGGCGACCGACCACTATGAGCTGCAGGGCAGCATGAGCATCCCCTACAACGCCTTCCTTGCCGATCTTCCTTGTGACGCTGGGCGCAAAGTGGGGCATCAAGGGCGTCGTCATCGCGAGCTCGTGCGCGTGGCTCCTGCAGCTCGCTATGAGCATCCCGTATGCGAAAAAGGAACATTATGTCTACCGGCCGGTGCTCGACCGCGGGGCGGACTATGTCGGCACCTACTTTAAAACGGCGCTCGTCACGGTCCTGACGACCTCGGTGTTCCTCTTCTGCTACCTCATCGACACGGCGACCGCCACGGCGCTCAACGACAGCGCGGTGAGCGCCTTCTACTATGCCGACAAGCTCTTCACCCCGCTCACGACGAGCGTGCTCTACAGCATCAGCGCGGTCATGTTCCCGCGCTTCAACCGCGAGTTCACCCGTGAGGACGCGAAGGGCTACCTCGGCTATATCTGGAATGTGACGGAGAACACGCTGCTCTTTATCTTCCCCGTCTGCGCGATGATGTGCGCCTTCGGCACCGACATCATCCGCGTGATCTTCGAGGGCGGCAGCTTCACCGCCGCGTCCACGGAGATGACGGGCAGCATCTTCGCCCGCTACGCGCTCGGCATGAGCGCGTTCGCCGTGCTCGACCTTTTGAACAAGGCGTACTACGCGATGAAAAAGACGCTCGTGCCGCTGCTCATCAACCTCGGCGTGCTGGTGCTGAATCTCATTTTGAACCGCGTGTTCTACACCGATACCGGCGTCGCGCTGGCAACGTCGCTTGCGCTGACGATCGGCGCGATCGCGATGACGATCCAGCTCTTCCACGGGACGAAGATCGTGCGCCTGGTGCCGCTCCTCAAGGGCCTTGCCGCCACGGCAGCGATGGCGGTCGTCCTCTACGGCGGGCGTTCGCTTCTTGTCGCGGCGGATGACAGCAAGCTGATGCTCGTCGTCAAGTGCGGCCTGACGGGCGTTGTAGGGTGCGTTATTTACGTGCTGGTCAGCATGATTTTGAAGCAGAATATCATTGCTGATACGATTAAGAAGTTCAAAAAGTGATACTTTTTGGGATTTATCCCCACACCGTGTGGGGACGCGGGAAAGGGGGCCATTCTCTCGCGTGAGAGAATGGCCCCCTTTGACCCCCAAGAGAACGCGAGGGGCTCTGCCCCTCGACCCCGCACATTGGCAGTCTCGATCTTGAAGAGCTGCACGCGCTGCGCAATGTAAGTGCGGTGTACATGGCTTCGCCATGAATCCCTACGATTCGTTACAACTATCAACCGCGCCTTACTATCGTGAGGCGCGAGTGACGTTTGCTTGGCGGCAGACTGCGTGCGAAATAGCGGCATTGCTGCGCTCGCCGCATTGTAGGGACTGGCAGTAGACGGGAATTAGGCTGTACTCCTACAAGATGAGCAGAGCGGCACCCGCAAGGGGTGTGCCGCATCCGTAAGGCAGCAGAGCCGCCAACGGCTGCGCAACAGCGGGTAGTAGAAGCAGAGGCAAATCGTCTAGCAACTCCAAACGCGGCAACGCCGCGCGCAGGCATTCCCATTCCGGAGGTATAAGTGTCATTCAAGCCTCAGACTGCCAATCAAAACCTTTCTCTTGGGGTTTCAAAGGGGCCATTCTCTTTTGCAAAAGAGAATGGCCCCTTTGTCCCGCTTCCCTGCGCGGCGCAGGGGAACAAAGTACAGCGCTGCCGCGCTGTGATATGTTACCCTTGACGTTTTTTGAAGGTTAAGTAACCTTCAAGCATCAGGCTCGCCGCGACGGCGTCGACGGTTTTCTTGCGCTCCTTGGCGCGCTTGCCATTATTCAATAGAATATTGTGCGCATCGACGGTCGTGCGGCGCTCATCCCAGAGCGTGACGGGGAGCGACGTGGCCTCGCGCAGCATCTCGGCAAAGCCCTCGGCCTTTTCTGCGCGGGGGCCGCGCGTGCCGTCCATGTTGAGTGGGTGGCCGAGCACGAGCTCTGAGACCTCGTGCTCGGAGATGAGCGGCAGCAGCTTTTCGATGACCGCTTCGGGCCGGTACGCGGTGATAACGGTCGAAAATCCAGTGAGCGTCAGCGTGCGGTCGGAGATCGCGACGCCGGTGTGCGCGTCGCCGTAGTCGATGGCCATGATTTTCATAAAATTGCCTCCTGAGCGTTTCTTTTGACTGCCAGCATACAGGATTTTCACCCAAAAAGCAAGCGCAGGGCAGGGAAGTGGCGTGCGGAAACGGAAAAATCGCGTCAAGAGAGGCAGCGGGAGAGAAAAAACAGGGGAAAGAGCGCAAAATCTGCGCGATTTTCTGCAAAAACGTGCAAAAAGTGCTTGACGGCTGGACATGACATGTGGTATCATCTTACTTACCTGTGAAAGAGGGCTTTCTTTTTGTGCGCTTTTGCTTCTCGGCACGCAAGGGAAAAGCACCCCTCAAATTTGAGAGCAGGGAGGCAATCGCCAGCTTCATGCCGCTTTTGGCAAACGGAGCTGAGTAAATAAGGAGGTGCCGTTAGATGCGCATTAAGATCACGCTCAGATGCAACGAGTGCAAGCAGAGAAACTACAACACGATGAAGAACAAGAAGAACACCCCGGACAAGCTTGAGCTGAACAAGTACTGCCCCTTCTGCAAGAAGCACACCGTCCACACCGAAACCAAGTAATTAGGAAAGGCTGTTGAAACATGGCAGAAGAAAAGAAGAAAAAGGACCGCAGCAAGTGGTTCCGTGAAATGAGAAGCGAACTGAAAAAGGTCGTATGGCCCACCGCATCCACCACTGCGAAGAACACCGGCACTGTGCTGCTGTGCTCCCTCGTTGTCGGCGCCTGCATCTGGATCTTCGACTACGTGGCCGTTTCCGCAGTGCACCTGCTGATCGGTCTCGCGGGCTGACAGGAGAGCAGTCATGGCTGATAATGCTAAGTGGTATGTCGCGCATACTTACTCCGGCTATGAAAACGCAGTCAAGACCGCCATCGAGAAGTTCGTCGCCAACCGCCATCTGGAGGACATGATCCTCGACATCCAGATCCCGCTGGAGACCGTCACGGAAGTGACCGACTCGGGCGAGACGAAGGAAGTCGAACGCAAGGTCTTCCCGGGCTATGTGCTGGTCAAGATGGTCATGACGGACGACACCTGGCATCTGATCCGCAATATCCGCGGTGTGACCGGCTTTGTCGGCACGGCGAACAATGAACCCATTCCTCTGACGGAAGAGGAAGTCCTGGCGCTTGGCATGGAACGGCGAGAGATCGTCGTGCGCTACAATGTCGGCGATCAGGTCAAGATCACCGACGGCCCGCTTTCGTCCTTCCTCGGCACGGTCGAGGAGATCGACGCGGAGAAGAACAGCGTGTGCGTGGTCGTTTCCATGTTTGGCCGCGAAACGCCGGTCGAGCTCGAGCTCGATCAGGTCGAGGTCGTAGAACCGTAATCACCGCTAAAAGCGATGAGCCGCGTATGCGGCAAACGTGGGAGAGACGTTCAGTCTCGCCAAGGGCGGCCGGAATCGCCGGTCGTTACCACATTCAATATTAAGGAGGTGCCTCTCATGGCACAGAAGATCACCGGTTACGTTAAGCTGCAGATCCCTGCTGGCAAAGCAACTCCCGCACCCCCCGTTGGCCCCGCGCTCGGTCAGCACGGCGTCAACATCGCGGCCTTCACGAAGGAATTCAACGAGCGCACCAAGAACGACATGGGTCTTATCATCCCCGTCGTCATCACGGTGTATGCCGACCGTTCCTTCAGCTTCATCACCAAGACTCCTCCCGCTGCGGTCCTGATCAAGAAGGAGTGCAACATCGAGTCCGGTTCCGGCGTCCCCAACAAGACCAAGGTCGCCACCATTTCCAAGGCCTCTGTCCAGAAGATCGCTGAGATGAAGATGCGCGACCTCAACGCGAGCACTCTCGAGTCCGCGATGAGCATGATCGCCGGCACCGCGCGCTCCATGGGCGTTGTCGTCGAAGAATAAGGGAGGTGTACGGAAATGTTCAGAGGTAAAAAGTATCAGGATGCTGCCAAGCAGATCGAAAAGAACACTCAGTATGACGCCGCAGAGGGCTTCGGCCTGATCTGCAAGACCGCTTCCGCGAAGTTCGACGAGACCGTCGAGCTGCACGTCAAGCTGGGCGTCGACTCCCGTCACGCTGACCAGCAGGTCCGCGGCGCCATCGTCCTCCCCAACGGCACCGGCAAGAACGTCCGCGTTCTCGTCTTCGCCAAGGGCGACAAGGCTGAGGCTGCCAAGGCTGCCGGCGCTGACTATGTCGGCGAGATGGACCTCGTCGAGAAGATCCAGAAGGAAAACTGGTTCGACTTCGACGTCGTCGTCGCTTCCCCTGACATGATGGGTGTTGTCGGCCGTCTCGGTAAGGTGCTCGGTCCTAAGGGCCTGATGCCGTCCCCGAAGGCCGGTACCGTCACTCCCGACGTCGCCAAGGCTGTTCAGGAGTCCAAGGCCGGTAAGGTCGAGTATCGTCTCGACAAGACCAACATCATCCACTGCCCCATCGGCAAGGTCTCCTTCGGTCCCGAGAAGCTCACTGAGAACTTCAACGCTCTCATGGGCGCCATCGTCAAGGCCAAGCCCGCCGCCGCCAAGGGCCAGTATATCAAGTCCTGCGTCGCCGCCTCCACCATGGGCCCCGGCGTCAAGATGAACACCGCAAAGATCTAAGAAAACTTAAAGAGGGGGACGAGGTCCCCCCTTTAGATTCCCCCTCACCAGTTTGCGAACTGGTGTCGCCGCGCGATCGCGGCTGAGCCGCGGTATTTTTCTGACGCGCATGTCGTCAGAAAAATCAAATTGGATTATTTTTGACGCGCATGTCGTCAGAAAAATGATTTGCGCTGTGCGCGGCGCAAATATGGGGTATTTTGCGGAAAAAACGATATTTGGGGTTGACAATGCTGCCAACTCTGGATATACTATTAGAGCGTTCCAAAGACAGCAGGTGAGATTCGTCTCGTAAGTCCTGCCGAGGATGGCAAACATTTATTGATTGCTTTACCGTCCTCATGTCCTGCATGAGGACGGTTTCCTTTTTAGAACGCCTCTTTCCCCTGGCACGCGAGGCGTGCCGCAAAATCCAATGGAGGTGAACTCAAGAAATGCCTAACGCAAAAGTTCTGTCTGAAAAGCAGGCGATCGTGGCCTCTCTGACCGAGAAGCTGCAGGACGCGGCCGCCGGTATCATCGTCGACTACAAGGGCATCACCGTCGCGGAGGACACTGAGCTCCGCGCCGAGTGCCGTAAGAACGAAGTCGATTATGCAGTTGTCAAGAACACCCTGCTCCGCTTTGCTTTCAACAACGTCGGCCTCAATGAGCTCGATGAGCAGCTGAACGGCACCACGTCTCTTGCCATCGCTGCCGATCCCGTCGCTCCCGCCCGCGTGATCGCCGACTATGCCAAGAAGCTCAACGGCAAGTTCGAGATCAAGGGCGGCTTCATGGATGGCAAGGTCGTCGACATGGCCACCATCAATGCGCTGGCCGCGATCCCCGCACTGCCTGTCCTGCAGGCCCAGGTGCTCGGCACCATGCTGGCGCCCATTTCGGGCCTGGCTTGCGTCCTCAAGCAGATCGCCGAGAAGAACGGCGCTCCCGCCGAGGAAGCTTCCGCAGAGTAATCGTCTGCACCCAACTCAAAAACTAAAACAAATATCTTAAAATTGGAGGATCATTACAATGAGCGAGAAAGTTACCGCTATGATCGAAGAAATCAAGGGCCTTACCGTCCTGGAGCTCTCTGAGCTCGTCCACGCTCTCGAGGAAGAGTTCGGCGTTTCCGCCGCTGCTATGGCTGCTCCCGCTGCCGGCGGTGCTGCCCCCGCTGCCGAGGAGAAGACCGAGTTCGACGTCGTCCTCGCCGGTTTCGACGCCGCTGCGAAGATCAAGGTCATCAAGGCTGTCCGCGAGATCGCCGGTCTGGGTCTGGCCGAGGCCAAGGCTTTCGTCGAGTCCGCTCCGAAGGCTCTGAAGGAGGGCGTGTCCAAGGAGGATGCCGAGAACTTCAAGAAGCAGCTCGAAGAGGCTGGCGCGAAGGTCGAGATCAAGTAATCTCACCCTACTGCGAGGTTCAAAAAAGCCCGTGTCACAAGACACGGGCTTTTTCTCTTTGGCTGTCTTATGGAATAGAACATCTGTTGACATAATATATGCGCGTGTACGTCAAAAGGACGTGCGCACCGTGGGCTCGGACGGGGCAACGATGTCGATGATCTGATTCTGCGTGTAAATGCCGTAGTGCTTCCACGATGCGGGAGCGTCCGTTCCATCGGGTATAAGATGGACATCAATGGCACGGGGAAGATAGTCGAGCAGTTTGGACCGTTCGAACGTGCAAAGATAGGTGCCGCTGTGGACTTCGTCTGCGTCAAATACGCAGTAGGATTCGTTGCGCACCTGATAGAGCAGGTAATTTTCAAAGATGAGCTCGATCTTGGCGTTTTCATCGGGGCACAGCGGCGTACAGTGCGCGAGAATGTCGTCGAGGGCGGCATTTCCTGTGGACGGAGTCTGTGCATTTGGCTCCGCTTTAGCGCAGCAGATGGTGATGTGCAGATCGTTTTCATCCTCCTCACACAGCGTCAGGAGAAACGGTGCACGGCGGCCGGCGTCCACAAGGCGGCCCGCTTCGGCGAATGTGGTGCAATGAGACATGGGAGCCACCTCGTTTTGTAAAGTATGGAAAATACTGCTCACCGTGTGACGGTCAGGCAGTAAAATGATAACCGGTTTGTCTCCTTGTTGTTCCAGAGGTCAGTTTCGCCGAGCTCGCGCAGATCGTCTACGACGAATTCATCGAATCGCACAGCAGCGCGGTGAATGACGGGACGCTCCTCGAACAAGTAGAAGCCGCCCTGCCAGACGTGCCAGAGTTCCACGCAGGGCGCGGATTCGAGGGCAGAGCCAATGTAGTCGATCAGCTGCCGCGCGCGGCCCTCGGTATAGTAGGCCCAGTCGAGGCAGACGGCAAAGGCTTTGTCGGTATAGAGAAAACTGTCTGGGTAAGTGCGCAGCGCGAAGTTGTCGTCCGCGCCGCCGTCGTCGACCGTACCGTCGTCCACATTGATGGCGAGGTAGCCGTACTCCGGCGGAGGAAAGACCTCCGGCAGCGGCGCGTCGGAAGCGAAAAAGATGCAGGCGCTCATCATGATCCTCCTGTAATGCCTCATTTTCCTTTTGGTACGGCGATCATATCATAAAAGATATGAACAAATCTACTGCGATGCTGTTACGAGACCCTTGCGCCGCGGTGCGGGAAGAACGCGCGCCGGTGGGGAAAAGGCTGGAACAGCCATAATATAAACCGCTCGAGCGCTTGACTTTTTTGTGCAGCGGCATTAAAATGTATAAAATATAGAAGCAGGAATTTTCATGCGTTGTGTATCCTGCGTACAAAATCTGATGAGAGACAGGCTGATGCCCGCGTGAGCCGAGGAATGCTTACGCGGTTATTTTTTCACCTGGATGGGAGAAAACATGAAGAACACCAAAAACTTTGCGAGCCGGTGGGGCTTTATTCTGGCGTCCGTCGGTTCAGCGGTCGGCATGGCGAACGTCTGGGGTTTTCCCAACAAGCTGGGCAGCAACGGCGGCGGGGCATTTTTGCTCATTTATCTGCTGTTTGTTTTCATTTTCAGCTATGTGGGTCTGCCCGCGGAATTCGCGATGGGCCGCCATGCGGCGACGGGCACACTCGGCGCGTATGAAAAGGCATGGTCGACGCGCGGCAAGGGCGCAGGCAAGGCCGGAGGCCTTCTTGGCTGGCTGCCGCTCGCGGGCTCGCTGTGCATTGCGTTCGGCTACGCGGTCATCGTCACGTACATCTTAAAGGCGCTGGTGGATTCGCTCGTCGGCACGCTGATGACGACGGACACCGCGTCGTGGTTCGGTACGTTCTCCTCCACACCGTATTCCGTCATTCCGTACCACATCATCGTGGTCGTGGGGACGCTGCTGACGCTCTATTTGGGCGCGCACAGCATCGAAAAAACCAACAAGATCATGATGCCGCTGTTTTTCATCATCTTCCTGATCCTCGCGGTGCGCGTGGCGATGCTGCCGGGCGTAAGCGAGGGCTACCGCTTCATGTTCACTCCGCGCTGGGAGGCGCTCAAGGACCCGATGATCTGGATCTGGGCGATGGGACAGGCGTTCTTCTCCCTCTCCGTCACGGGCAGCGGCATGATCGTGTACGGCGCGTACCTCTCGAAGGACGAGGACGTCGTCGGCGTCGCGCAGCACACGGCGCTGTTTGACACGATCGCCGCCGTCGTCGCGGCGCTCGTCATCATCCCCGCATGCTTCTCCTACGGGCTGGACGTCGGCGCGGGCCCGAGCCTGCTGTTCGTTACGTTGCCGACCATTTTACAGGATATCCCGATGGGGCGGCTGTTCGCCATCATCCTCTACCTTGCGATGATCTTCGCGGGCGTCAGCTCGCTGCAGAACATGTTCGAGGCCGTGGCGGAATCGCTGCTGCACAAGTTCCCCAAGCTCAGCCGCACGGCGGTGCTGGTGATCCTGTGCGTGCTGTGCCTCGGCATCGGCATTTTCATGGAGCCCATCAGCAAGTGGGGCCCGTGGATGGACCTTGTTTCCATCTATATTATCCCCATCGGCGCGACGCTCGGCGCGATCTCGTGGTTCTACGTGATGAAAAAGGACGAGCTGCTCGCCGCCGTGAACACCGGCAGCAAGAAAGAGCGCGGTGCGCTGTGGTACAACGTGGGCCGCTTCGTCTACGTGCCGCTCGCGGTCATCCTGTGCTGCGTAGCGCTGTTCATGCACGTGGCATTCTGAGTTCCCACTGAACAAAAAAGGAGAACAATATGAAAACAGGCAAGAAAGTGAGCATTACCATACTTTCAGTGCTGATATTGGCCTTGTGCGCCGTGGGGATCATCCGGAGCACGACCTTTCCGCTGGACCCGGCGACGCTGCCGGATCATATCTGTGATTTTTACAATATCGGCAGGCCCAAGCCCCTCTCGCCGAGTATTCGGGTGTACGACAGTGTTGAACTCGAAAATACGGTGTGGTATCTCATGGAGATCGGCGAGGACATAGATCTGGGCTATGTCAAGCTGGAACGGAATATCCTTGGCCGCTACAAGATTGTGCACCTCGGCTACGGCGGCGGGAGCTTCCGTGACGGCGTTGTGCGCAGTGGGGAGAAAGCCTACTACCTCTTTGGCGGGCGCGATGTGACCGGCCGCATCGCCAGGATTACCATGACGCAGAACGGCGAGACCTGCACGATGGAAAATGCGGAGGGAAAGACGCATTTCCTGTTCTGCACAGAGCTTTCTCCACAGCTCGGCGATTATGACTTCGACCGCAGCACGCTGCGGTTTTACGACGAAGACGGGAACGACATCACCGCGGAGTACAATTTGAGCGGCGGTAGAATCGCGTAAAATCGACAAAAAAAGGAAGTGCCTATCGTAAGGGCACTTCCTTTTTAAATAAACTTGTTGACAAGTCAACATTGATGCGCTATGATAAACGAGCTTGTTGATTTGTCAACAAATAGGAAAAAGGAGAATTACCAATGGAGGAGCGCTTTGAGACCTTTACCGTCCTGATCGCGCGTATCAGCCGCAGCATCAAGCGCATCAAGGCGGACGAAATGGCGGACTTCGAACTGAAAGGGCCGCATGTGTCCTGCCTCTACTACCTCTCCCAGCAGGATGGCATGACAGCCGCCGAGCTCTGCGAGCGCTGCGACGAGGACAAGGCGGCCATCTCCCGCTCGCTGGATGACCTCGAGAAAAACGGTTACATCACCTGCGCAAGCGGCGCGGGCAAGCGCTATAAGAGCCCACTGCGCCTGACGGAGCGGGGCAAGGCGGTCGGCCGCGCGATCGGGGAGAAGATCATGCGCATCGTCGAGGCGGCATCTGAGGGCCTGAGCGAGGCCGAGCGGCAGACGATGTACCGCGCGCTCGCGCTCGTGAGCGAGAATTTGGAACGGATTTATACCCATAAGAAGACCGCGGGCGACAGAGCCGCCCGCGACGAACAATAACGGAGGAAAAGCATGAGTGTTCAGATCATTGTGGATTCGACGGTCGACATGCCCGAGCGCATGAAGGACCGTTTTCGCATCGTGCCGCTCACGGTGCATTTTGGCGCGGAGGAGTTCATCGACGGCGTGACCATCGACAAGCACCGCTTTTATGAGCGGCTTGTCGAGAGCGACGAGCTGCCGACGACCAGTCAGGCGTCGCCCGCGGCATTCGACGCGATCTTCTCCGACGTTGCGTCGGTGGGCGACAGCGCGGTCGTTGTGACGCTCGCGTCGAAGTTCTCCGGCACGTATCAGAGCGCGTGCATCGCCGCGGCAGAGTACGACAACATCTACGTTGTGGACAGCAAGAGCGCGGCTATCGGCTCTGGCATCCTCGCCGAGTACGCGCTCGAGTGCGCGGACAAGGGCATGGACGCGAAGACCATCGCCGAAACGCTGGAGAAAAAGCGCGACGAAATTTGCCTCATCGCGCTGCTCGACACGCTCGAATACCTCAAAAAGGGCGGGCGTATCTCGAAGACTGTCGCGTTTGCGGGCGGTCTTCTCAACATCAAGCCGGTCATCACCGTGGTCGACGGAGAGATTCAGGTTATCGGCAAGGCGAGAGGGTCAAAGCAGGGCAACAACCTGCTCGTGCAGAAAATCCACGAGAGCGGCGGCATCGACTTCGACGAGCCGATCATCCTCGGCTACAGCGGCCTGAGCGATTCGTATCTCAAAAAATATGTCGAGGACAGCCGCGACATCTGGCAGGACAAGGCGGACTCGCTCGACTCCACGCTCATTTGCAGCGTGATCGGCACGCACACTGGCCCCGGCGTGGTGGCGGTCGCATTCTTCAAAAAGGGCTGAGCCTCTATAAAAATCAGAAACAGCAGGAAGCCGGCGTATCGCACCGGCTTCCTGCTGTTTTTTCTTAAATATCCTCTTTGAGTCAGCGACTAAAAATAGCAACGGCGCTTTCAAACGACACCGGTACTCGCTGTACCTTGACAACAGACGGCACGGCGAATTATAGTGATTCTATAAAGGTATATTGATATTCAGCGGCTATGTCTTGCGTGAAAGCGGTGCTTTGCGCTGGTATCGGTTTGCCCGTAAAACAGGTTGAATGGGAAAAGGAGAATGCGGCATGCAGTGGACGGACGAGAGCATTGCGTTTTTGCGTGATGCGGCGGCGATGAACCGCTATTATGAGACCATCGCGGAGAAGATCACGCCGCAGCTCCAAGAAAACGCGCACGTCTGCGACGCGGGCTGCGGCATCGGCGAGCTGAGCCTTGCTCTGAAGCCGTACTGCCGCCATGTCACGGCGGTGGACGCGGATGCGCTGGCCATCAAAACGCTGAAAGCCCACCTGATAGAAGGCGTCACCGCGATCTGCGGCGATGTGGAGGCGCTCACGCCGAAAGAGCCCTACGACGCGATGGTGTTCTGCCTCTTTGGCCGCACGGAGGACACGCTGCGCATCGCGAGAAAGCAGTGCCGCGGAAAGATTTTCCTCGTCAAGCGGGACTATTCGCACCACCGCTTCAGCGCGGGAAAGGCAAGCCTCGGCGAGTACACGGCGGGGAGTACGGAGAATGTTCTGCGCGAAAAGGGCGTTGTGCCTGTTCACCATTGAGACGGCGGCTATTTCGAAGGAGGAAGCAGTATGAACCGGCATCTTTTGATCTGCGGGGAGCGCGGCGTCGGCAAGTCGACGCTGATCCGCCGCCTGCTGGAGCATAGTACGCGGGAGGTCGGCGGCTTTGTGACAAAGCGGCTGCCGGTCGCGGATGAGAACGGCTTTTTTCCGATTTACCTCTATCCCACATTGCAGAGTGAGGGCGAGCGGCGCAACGAGACGGCGAATCTTGTCGGGACGTGCGATAGCTGCTCGAGCATCCGCCATCCGGAGGTGTTCGACACGCTCGGCGCACAGCTCATCGAGTCCGCGCCGGAAGGCGGCATCATTTTGATGGACGAGCTCGGCTTTCTCGAAAATGACGCCAAGGTGTTCCAGTCCGCGGTGCTGTGCGCACTGGACGGCGACACGCCGGTGCTGGCCGCGGTCAAGCCGAAGGACACACCGTTCCTGCGCGCCGTGCGCGGGCATGAGAACGCGGAGCTTGTCTTCATTGACGAGCAGAACCGTGACGCGCTTCTTGAAAAGCTCCTGCCGCACATTTTGCGGTGGAATGAAGCTTGAAGCAGCAAGCTCGCCGTGCAATAGAGAAGAGGTTTTCAAGCGAACACTTGTTTGACTATCAAAACCGTGCTATAATACCGCCATTGAGAAATTTGCAGAGGGGAGGGGACAGCGCATGGAGCATCTGCTTGCGGGACTGAACCGCGCGCAGCACGAGGCCGTCACGGCGACGGAGGGGTATGTCCGCGTCATCGCGGGCGCGGGCTCGGGTAAGACGCGTGCGCTGTCGCACCGCTTTGCGTATCTTGTCAACGAGCTCGGCATCCTGCCGGGGAACATCCTGTGCGTGACATTTACGAACAAGTCAGCCAACGAGATGCGCCAGCGTATCCACGCCTTGACCGGTGACAACGACACGGGCTATATCAACACGTTCCACGGCTTCTGTGTCTCCGTTTTGCAGGAGGACAGCCACGCCGTGCAGTACCCGAAGAGCTTTCTGGTGCTGGATAATTCCGACATCGACGCGATGCTCGGCATCATCTACGAAGAGCGCGGCCTCACACTGCGCGACATGACCTATTCCGCCGCACGGGACATGATCGAGATCCGAAAGCTCTTTAAGGAGCCGGAGTATTACAAGGACATGATCACGATGTCGCTCGACACGCTGCGCGAAAAGTACGAGCGCGCCGACACGGCGGGGGACATCATCTTCTACGGCTATCTCTATCAGGAGAAAAAGTGCTTCGGCCTCGACTACAACGACCTCATCAAGTTCTCGCTCTATATTTTCGAGCAGCACGAGGACATCAGGCTCAAGTGGCAGCAGCGGCTCGAATACATCATGATCGACGAATTTCAGGATATCGACGCGCTGCAATATGAGCTGATGGAGGTGCTGTGCGGCTATCACGGCAACCTCTTCATCGTGGGCGACCCGGACCAGACGATCTACACCTGGCGCGGCGCGAACGTCAAGTATCTGCTGGATTTCGACAAGGTCTTTCCAAACGTGCAGACCATCATGATGATGGAAAACTACCGTTCCACGCCGGAGGTTTTGGCGGCGGCGAACTCGCTGATCGCAAAAAACGGCCACCGCATCAAAAAGAACCTGCTCCCGACGAAGCCCTCGGGCGAGAAGGTCGTCTGCCACTTTGCCGACACGCAGGAGGCGGAGGCGCAGTGGATGGCGGGCGAGATGAAGCGGCTGCATGATCGCGGCGTGCCGCTGCGGGATATGACCGTCCTTTACCGCGCGCACTATGTGACGCGCGCGGTGGAAGAGGCGTTGATGCACGAAAAAATTCCCTATACGATCTACTCCGGCGTGCAGTTTTTCGACCGCATGGAGATCAAGGACGCACTTTCATATTTGCGGATGATCGCCTATCAGGACGATCTGTCGTTCCGGCGCATTGCCAACGCGCCGAAGCGGAACCTCGGCAAGCGGCGCATGGCCTTTTTACAGGAGACGGCGGAAAAAGAGGGGACGAGCTTCTATGTAACGCTCAAAAACCACCTCGAAGACAGCGTATTCAGCGGCACGAAGGCAAAGCAGTTCGTCGATCTGATCGAGCGCTTTTCGCACTCGTATCAGGGTCGGCCCATCTCTGAGGTGCTCTCGGATATTCTGGACAAGAGCGGGTATGAAAAGGCGCTGCGCACCGAGGGCAGTCAGGAGCGGCTGGACGATCTGGCCGAGCTCAAGCAGTCCATCTACGAATACGAGACGAGCTGCGGCGAGGAGAGCACGATGGAGCATTACCTTGCCCACATCGCGCTTTTCAGCAACGGCGATGTCGCCGAGCAGGGCGACAAAGTGAAGCTGATGACCGTCCACGCGGCGAAGGGCCTCGAATTCCCGTATGTGTTCCTCTGCGGCATGAACGAGGGCATTTTCCCCTCGCGCAAGGTGCGAACGCTCCCCGGCATGGAGGAGGAGCGGCGGCTCGCTTTCGTTGCGCTGACGCGCGCGGAGAAGGGGCTTTACCTCTCCGAGGCCGACGGGCGGAATTTTGACGGCTCGCCGCGCTATCCCTCGCGCTTTCTGCTGGATATCGACCGCGAGCTTCTGTCGTTCACGCACGAGGTCGACGAGACGCTTCTGCGTGAAGCGGCGGATGACGTTGCGCGGCGAGACAAGTATCTGCGCGAGGACGACGGCGACGGCACGCTGCCCATCGGGCAGCGCGTGCGCCACGCGGTGTTCGGCGAGGGAACGGTGCTGGACGTGGACCTGAACAAGGGCGCGCACGTCATCCAGTTTGACGGCATGGGAACGCCGCGCAGCATTTCGCTGCGCGCGAAGCTCGAAAAGATCGGGCCATAAAATCAGTTGACAAATTTATTTTGGAGGGATTTCGACATGAGAAAGAATTTTTGCGCACAGCCCTAGGTCTATCCGCAGCACGTGCTCATCATCGCAATGTATTTAAGCGGCGGCCACAAGACCGTGAAGAACATCTTAAAGCGCGGTGCGTTCACCGTGAGCATGGGCGACGCAGAGCATGCGGCGGCCTGGGACTATGTGGGCATCGTGTCCGGCAACAGCGTGCCCGACAAGGTGGCGCGCGCGGGCTTCCACGTGACGAAGAGCGAGCATGTGGACGCGCCGGTGATCGACGAGCTCCCGCTCGCGCTCGAGTGCAAGCTCGTGAGCTACGGCGAGGAGACAAGACTCCTGACCGGCGAGATCGTGAACGTCAGCGTGGACGAGCGCGCGCTCGACGAAAACGGCAAGCTCGCTGTCGAAAAGCTGCACGTCATCACCTTTGACTACGCCAACCACGGCTATTATGTCTTGGGCGAGAAGGTCGCCAGCGCGTTCGAGGACGGCAAAAATTTCAAGTAAATCCGGCGAAACAGAAAGCGCCGCGTCCCGTATTTTCTTCGGGACGCGGCGCTTTTTTGCCGTTTCGGTCAGGAGTACGACTTTGTTTGTGCAAAACCGACGCATTGGTGTTAAAATCTCGTTAAAAACCGTCCCTTTTACTACTGGCACGGGCGCGGGGCAGGTGGTATAGTAAACAGGCATGTGTTTTTTAGGAGGATCAATATGCTTTCTGCCTTTTTTTGCAGTCTGAAGCAGGAATTTGCAGGCTACAACTCGAAAAAGCTGCTCGCCGACATGATGGCGGGCCTGACGGTCTGCGCTGTCGCGCTGCCGCTGGCATTGGCGTTCGGCGTTTCATCCGGCGCGAGCGCGGCGTCCGGGCTTGTCACGGCCATCATCGCGGGCGTGGTCATCGCCATTCTCGGCGGCGCGTCGTACCAGATCTCGGGCCCGACGGGCGCGATGAGCGCGGTGCTCGTCGGCATCGTCGCGGAATACGGCCTGCAGGGCGTGTTTTTTGCCTGCTTCGCCGCGGGCGTTCTGCTGCTGCTTGCGGGCGTCTTCAAGCTGGGTCGCTTAATTAGCTTCATCCCGATGCCCGTCATCATGGGCTTCACATCGGGCATTGCCATCATCATTGCGATGGGGCAGATCGACAACTTCTTCGGCACGGTGTCGGAGGGAGGCTCGAATTTGGAAAAGATCGCGTCCTATGGCCGTCTTGGCTTCCATCCGAACATGCAGGCGGTGCTCATCGGCCTTCTCGTCGTGCTGGTGATGGTCTTCTGGCCGAAAAAATGGGGCGCGCGTGCCGGGCTCGCTCGTCGGCATCATCCTTGCGACGATCGTCGCGACAGTCGCGGGCATGGATCAGCTCGCTGTCGTCGGCGACATTCCCAAGACGCTCCTGCTCAGTGACCGCCTGTCCCTTCGCGGCCTGAGCCTTTCAATGCTCGAGGATCTTGCTTCTCCTGTTGTGACAATCGCGGCGCTCGGCATGATCGAGAGCCTGCTTTGCGGCGCGTCGGCCTCGCGCATGAAGGGCGAAGCGTTCAACGCCGATCAGGAGCTGATCGCACAGGGCGTGGGTAATATTCTGCTGCCGCTTTTTGGCGGTGTTCCCGCGACCGCAGCCATCGCACGCACGAGCGTAGCGGTCAAGTCCGGCCAGCAGACGCGCCTTACGAGCGTGTTCCATTCGCTGTTCCTGCTTGCCTCGATGTTTCTGCTCGGCGGCGTGATGGCGCGCCTGCCGCTCTCGGCGCTCGCGGGCGTGCTGATGGTCACGGCGTGGCGCATGAACGACTGGGAGGGCATCCGCTACATCTTCCGCCACAAGTTCAAGTCCGGTATCAGCCAGTTTTTGATCACGATGCTCGCAACGGTCGTCTTTGACCTGACGGTCGCGATCCTGCTCGGCGTGGTATACTCCGCCATTTTGTACATGGCGAAGTCGAGTCATATCCATGTGAATTTCTCCGATATCGACGCGAACAAGCTGCGCTCGGTGGAGGGTAAGCCCCCCATTCTTGAGACCTCCGGCGTGGCGTACATCACGGGCGCGCTCTTCTTCGGCGCGGTGGATGAGTTCAACCACCGCATGGCGGAGATGCCGCAGTACGACCACATCATCTTGTCGATGCGCGGTATGCCGAGCGTGGACGTTTCGGGCGCGCAGGCGATGCTCGAACTGTGCGAGTCGCTCAAGAGTCAGGGCAAGACGGTTGCCTGCTGCGGCATGACCGAGGCGGTACGCACCTACTTTGACCGCGCGGGCATCACCGAGCTTCTCGGCGAGGAGTCCTACTTCTGGAGCGCCGACCAGGCGATCCTTGACCTGCTGGATGCGGAGATCGTGGAATAAGACATAGAAAAGCACTTCCCGCCAGCGGCGGGAAGTGCTTTTTTGCTGTACATGGGCTGCGAAAGATTTTATTTGCGCCGGTCACCCCCGCGTGCGATCTTGTCGAGCGATTCCTGCCGGACAGCCTGACGAAGCGCCGTCAGGTAGGGCGAAAAGGCGACGTTCTGCTCGCCGTAGGTGAGCTGGAGGTCGTATTCGTGATCCTCCCAGGTCGAAATGTCGGACTCGTTGTGGGAGATCACGGCCTCGAGCTTGTCGAGCGCCTTGTAGATTTGGGCCTCCTGCGTTTCGAGTGCGGCCATCTCGTCGTAGAGTGCGCGCATCTCCTCGCGGCAGGGGGAGGGAAGCGATGCGACCCACTGGTAGAGCAGCGCTTCCTCCGTCGATTCGTCCTGTGCGGTCTTGTCAAAGGCGGGGATATCGCCCGTGAAGCACTCGCCGAGGTCGTGGATGAGGCACATGCGCGTCACCTTGTCCATGTCGGCCTCGGGAAATTCATCGCGCAGGAAAAACGCCATCAGCGCGATGCGCCAGCTGTGCTCGGCAACGCTCTCGTGTCGCCCGCCGGAGGTGTAGCAGTGGCGGGTGGTGTCCTTCAATTTTTCCGCCGTGTGCAGCGCGGCGAGCAGTTCGCTTGGTCTCATGCGTCTCCTCCATTGTCGTTTTCTGGTATTTTACCAGAGGCGGAAACGACTTGCAAGGAAAAGAAAGAAGAGAGATTCCCATTCCCAGCGGCATATGATATCATGAATGCGAGAAAATTTGGCGCCCGGTGAAACAAAACGGGCGCGGAATGCGTCTAAATAAGCAGAAGCAAGAAGATTTGAGAGAGACCCTCCCATGCGGAGGGCGGAGAGGAGAATTTATGAAGCTTGCGGCGGATTTTCGGCAGGCGGCGCGCGAGGCGCTGCGCGGCAAGTGGCCCATCGCCATTCTGATCGGCCTTGTGGCGGTGCTGCTCGGCGGCGCGGGGAGCGGCGGTCCGGAGGTCAAATTCAATTACGATGTGTCCTCGGGCGTGTCGACGACGTTTGGCTACGGCGGACAGACGATTTACTCCACAGGCTACGGTTTGGACCCGAAGTGGAGCGGACTGCTCGTCGGCGGTGTGGTCTATCTCATCGTGATCGCGCTCGTGTTGGCGGCGGCGTACTTCATCCTCGGCAGCATCGTGGGCGTGGGGTATGCCAAATATAACCTCGGCCTTGTCGACCGCACGGAGCCGGGCTTTGAGGCGCTGTTCGCCTATCTTCCGAACTGGAAGACGACGACGCTGACGCGGCTTTGGAAGGGCCTCTATATTCTGCTGGGGACGATCCTGCTCGTCATTCCGGGACTGATTATGGGCTACACCTACGCGATGACGGACTACATTTTGGCCGAGCACCCGGACATGGCGCCGGGCGAGGTGATGAAGGGCTCGAAGGCGATGATGGAGGGCAACCGCTGGCGGCTGTTCTGCCTGCAATTCAGTTTCATCGGCTGGATGATCCTCAGCTCGCTGACGTTCGGCCTTGGCAACCTTGCGCTGCGCCCCTATCAGGAGGCGGCATACGCCGCGTTCTACCGCGAGGTATCGCTCGGGTAAAAAGATAGAGAGAAACAAAACGCGCCCCGCGGATCATCCGCGGGGCGTATTTTTGCTGTGATGGAAAGCTTACTTTGCACTGTCGTTTGCGAGGGCCTGGTCGATCAACTTCTGGAGCGCTGCCATGTTGTCCTCGTTGTCGATGCCGCCGAGCATCGCCTCACCGACGATGGCGCCGCTGCGGTCGATGACATAGGTGGTCGGGAAGGCCATGATGTCGCCCGCAAAGTCGCCGGCTGCGCTGTCGGAGGGGAAGTAGATGTTCTGGTAGCTTGCACCCTTGGACTCAAGCAGACTCTTGGCCGTGCTGATCGCATCGGCGTTGCCGTCGAGCGTATCGACGTTGATGCCGATGAGCGCGCCGCCCTGCTTCTTGAGCGTCTCGTTGAGGGCGTTCAGATCGCCAAGCTCCGCCACGCAGGGCTTGCAGCCGCTGAACCAGAAGTTCACGACCGTCACAGCGTTCTGGGAGAAGATGCTGCTGTCCACGTCGTTGCCGTCAAGGTCCTTGCCGGTGAAGGCGGGGAAGGCCGGGACGGAATCGTTCATGCCGCCGTTTTCACCGTCGCCTGCGGGCTGGAGGGCGGCGTACTGCTCCTGCAGGGGCTGGATCTGGTCTTCAAGGTCGCGGATCTGCTCGGAGCCTTCGGTCAGCGTCTTGAGCTCGTCCTCGGTGAACTGATCCTTCACAAGGTCGAGGGCGGCAAGCAGGTAAGCGCCGTAGTTCGATTCATCGGGGATCTCGTCGCGCTTTTCGTTCATGGCGGCGAAGAGCTTCTGCCACAGCTCGAGGTTCTCTTCCATGATGGCGTTTTCCTTGTCGGCGAGCTCCTGAATCTGGGCGTAGATCTCCTCGGCGGTCGCGCCCTGCGCATCGCCATCGCCCTTGCCGTCGCCCTTGCTGCCGCAGGCGGCGAGGGAAAGCGTCAGCGTAAAGGCGAGCAGCAGCGTAATAATCTTCTTAAAATTCATGGTTTATTCTCCTTTGTTTTCTTCAATGATCGGTTTTTGAGACAATTTGGAACATGCTCCGCCGCTGCCGAAGGCGTAGCGGAAGCGGACGGCCTCCGTCGGGCAGGCGGTCACGCATTTGCCGCAGCGGATACACTCGCTGTGGTTCGGCGTTTTGGTCACATCCACGTCCATGGGACAGGTCCTTGCGCACTTGCCGCAGGAGACGCATTTGCTCTCGTCAACGTGCATCGACAGCAGCGACACGCGGTTGAAGAGTGCGTAGAACGCGCCGAGCGGGCAGAGCCACTTGCAGAACGGGCGGTAGAAGACGACGCTGAGCACGACGACCGTGATGAGCACGCAGAGCTTCCACGAAAAGAGCTTGCCGAGCGCGGCGCGGATGCTGCTGTTGACAAGCGAGAGCGGGATGGCGCCTTCGAGAACGCCCTGCGGGCAGAGATATTTGCAGAAGAACGGGTCGCCCATGCCCGCTTCGTTCACCACGAGCACCGGCAGCAGGAAGACCATCACCACCAAGATGACATATTTGAGGTAGGTCAGCGGCTTTAGGCGCTTGGTGGAGAGCTTTTTGGTCGGGATCTTGTGCAGCAGCTCCTGAAACCAGCCGAACGGGCAGAGGAAACCGCAGATGAAGCGGCCCAGCAGCACGCCGAGCAGGATGAGGATGCCGGTGATGTAATAGGAAAAGCTGAATTTGGACGAGCCGACGACAGCCTGAAACGCGCCGATGGGACACGCGCCCGCCGCACCCGGGCAGGAGTAGCAGTTCAGTCCCGGCACGCACACGGTCTTGCCTGCGCCGCGATAGAGCGTACCCTTGAGGAAGTTCGGCAGGTGCAGATTCGTCAGCAGAGCCGCGCAGGCCTGGACCAGTCCGCGCCAGCGGGCGAGCAGAAAGGAAAACGGTTTTTTCTTATCCAATGCCCACACACTCCAGACATAGTTTGATCGCCTTGTTCAGCACCGTGTCCGCCTCGCCGCGCATCACACCGCAGACGAGGAATGCGAGGCCAAGCAGCAGAAAAAGAATCTGCACCCCGGCCTTTTTGCCAAATGTTTTGTTCAAATTATCACCCTTTCTGTTGTACCGGCGCTTAGACTACACAGGGAATATGAATACAGTATGAACAGCACCTTAAAAGAACCCTAATTTTATCTGGAAATAATAAGAAGTTTGCCCTGTGCGAAGGGGGTTGCACCATTATCCGCGCTTTTGAAAGAGCTTTGAAGCATAACGGGAGACGAGCTCACCGATCACAAGCCCCAGCACCGCGCCGGCGAACACGTCGCTCGGAAAGTGCACATATAAATAAAGACGAGAGAAGGCGAGCAGCACGGCGAGCGGGATGGCCGCATAACCGAAGCGGCGGTCTGCGCGCGTTGTCGATGTCCTTGTCAGGATAGGTCTCGATGTACGGCTCTTTGGCGAACGCCGCGACCGGCAGCGCGGGCAGCCATGCCATCGGATGCGCAGCGGGAACCCAGGCCGTCAGCTCATCGTAGCCGATGGGGAGCCAGTCGTGCCCACCCTCGCGCGCGGAGATGAAGCACAGATCGAGTTGGTGCACGTTGAGCTGTGTGATCAGCTCTGTGCTGTACCCACCGCGCAGCTGCACCTGAATGCCGCCGTAGCGCGCGTGGAAATCCGATATGATGCGCGCGAGCGGCGAATAAAACGCGCTGTATGCCGTGCCGACGGTAACCATGCCGACACCCAGCCCGCGCAGCTGCGCGGAGAGCTGGGCGCAGCTCTCGCCCGCGTGCAGTAGGTCGCGGATGGCGGGCAGCAGCTTTTCGCACTCCTTTGTCGGGCGAACGCCGCTGTGCTCGCGCAGCAGGAGCGGGACGCCCGTCTCCTCCTCAAGCGCCGCGACCATGCGGCTCACGCCGGAGGGCGTGTATTGCAGCGCCTCCGCGGCGGCGGACAGACTTCCGGTCTCAATGGCGCAGACGAGCGCGCGGTAGCGATCGAGTTCCATAGGGTTCTCCTTTGCGAAATCGTCAAAGATGGTTTGATGGATCATCGGTTTACGCAAAGTATAGCGCGGGTGTATGCTGTTGTCAAATCCTTGGAAATGGGGGAAACTATGGCACGCTCTTACGATCTAACGAGCGGCAGCATCCCGCAGCATCTGCTGCGCCTGGCCGCACCGCTCATCATGGGCAATATCTTGCAGCAGCTCTACAACACGGTGGACGCCTTTATCCTCGGGCGCTTTGCGGGCGATTTGGAGTTCGCCGCTGTCGGCGTTGTGGGCTCGGTGATGAACCTTTTCCTCTTTATGATCACAGGCGCGTGCACGGGCATTTCCGTCATCTTCGCCCAGCTCTACGGTGCGGGCGAGCGCGAGCGCTTCCGCCGCGAGCACTGGCTCTCGCTCTCGTGCGGGCTGCTGGTGACGCTCGCGTGCAGCGGCCTCGGCTTTTTGCTGCTCTCGCCGCTGCTGCGGCTCATCCAGACGCCAAGCGAGCTCAAGACCTTTGTCTCGGTATATCTGACGATCATTTTGGCGAGCCTGCCCGCGGCGTTTCTCTACAACCTCTACGGCGCGCTGCTGCGTGCCATCGGGCGGGCGAACGCGGCGCTGATGGTGCTCGCCGCGGCGGTGACGGTCAATGTCGCGCTCGACTACTGCTTTGTTGCGCGCTTTCAGTTGGGCATCGCGAGCGCGGCGTGGGCGACGGCGGCGTCGCAGGCCATTTCGGCGGTGCTGTGCATCCTCTACCTACGGCGCAAGGCATCGGAGCTCATTTTTGCCCGCGCGGACTGCCGTATGGATGGAGAGCTATTGAAGCAGACGGCACATTTTAGCTTCGTCACGGCGCTGCACCAGTCGAGCCTGCACATTGGAAAGTTCCTGGTGCAGGGCGCGGTCAATACCGGCGGCACGGACATGATCTCGGCCTACACGGCGACGACGCGCATCGAGGGCTTTGCCAACTCGTTTGGCGACAGCGGCAGCGCCGCGACCTCCGTGCTCGTGGCACAGAATCGGGGAGCAGGGAAAGAAGAGCGCGTGAAGGAATCGTTTCGCAGCAGCCTTTTTCTGATGCTTGCGATGGGGCTTGCGATGACGCTCATCATGTACGTTAGCGCGAGCACGTCGGTCGGCTTTATGCTCGGGACGCGCAGCGGCGCGGCGTTTGAGAATGCGCGCGACTATCTGAAGCTCGTGGCGCTTTTCTACACGCTCTGCTTCACCGGCAGCACATTCGCTGGCTATTTTAACGGCATCGGGAAGGTGTCCGTCCCGTTCCTCGGTGCGACGAGCCACATCGCGCTGCGAGTCGTCCTCTCGTGGCTGCTGGTCGGCAAAATGGGCCTCCCCGCCGTCGCGCTGGCAACAGGCCTCGGCTGGGTGCTGGTCAACGCGCTGTGGACCTTTGTCAAATGGAGGATGGAGAAAAAAGAGAAAGCAGCAGAACGTGATATTATGTAAACATCAAAAGCCGCGCGCCCTTAGGCGCGTGGCTTTTGATAAGTTTTGTGAAGTATCGCCGCTGATCGAAATGCGCGGCAAAGGGATGACATTTTTGAGAAAGCACGAGGTTTCTGCCTATATGGGAAGACCATGTCGAAAGAGAAAAACTTTTGTAAGAGACGCGCTCTGCTTGCTGAACTTCTATAAAGTGAAACTATTTTACAATTCTTCGAAATGGTAGCGCGGCTTGCCGGCGCTTTTCTTGCCGTATTCGATGGCTCTTGTCGGGCAATAGCAGATGCAGGCCATGCACTGTGTGCAGTTGGTTCCCCAGACGGGACGGGCGTTTTGCAGTGTGATGTTATTCAGCGGGCAGAGCTTTTCGCATTTGCCGCAGCCGATGCAGACATCACTTGCAGTAAAGGGATTTGCCTTCACAAACAGCGGATAGAAAACCGGGTTCACCGCGCTGCTCGCGATGCGGTCGTAGAGTTTTTTGCGCGGCGGCGAAAACATGTGTCCTGCGCGGATCGCGGCGATCGCGCGGTCGATGAACGGCTCGGCTTTGGCGACGATCCGGCGAGCCTCCTCGACGGTTGGCGCGTTGAACATGGCGATGAAATTCTCCGGCATGACGATCTGCGCCGTGCCCATGTAGACGAGGCCCTTTTCGCGGCAGAGCGCGCGGTTGTACTTCGCGGCGTTGCCGATCTCGCTGCCGCAGTCCATGACGAACCACGTTTCCCTCGCGCCGCGCAGCTCTGTTCGCAGCAGATGGTCGCGCACGATGCGCGGGATGCGCCAGGCGTAGGTCGGCATGACGAGGACGAGCCGTCCATTGACGGCGAGCGGTGTTATGTCGCCTGATTTGATGCGGTCATTCAGGCTGATGAGCGTATCGTTCAGCGCGTGTGCGATGCGCTCGGCGATGTGGCGGCTGTTGCCGGTGCCGGTGAAATAGAGTACCATGGCGACCTCCTGTGTCTTTGCTCGAGCATTGCCCGAATATTGTATTGCCTCTATTGTACCAGCCGTGGCGCGCGCAGACAAGCGCTTTGTGTAGGAAAACCGGCGGAGTAAAGGGACTTGAACCTGAGAGAAAAATCGCCGCGGCTTTTCTTTTTTAACCGAAAGGGGCGAAAGAGGCATATTGCCTCTCGTATACTTGTGTTTCCTGCATTTTCTGCTTGAGGAATGGGGGCGGATATGGTATCTTGAACCATGTGTCCGTCGGCCGTTTTCGACCAGCGGTTCACGTTCTCTAACTGAACGGCCACCGAAAGGCAGGGCTTTTTCTTATGATGATCAACAAACGGCTCATCGGCGCGGTGCCGGAGAGCAAAAAATATATCGCGGGCAACGTCGCGCTGCAATGGTGCTCGCTGTGCGCGAACATCGCGATGATGAGCGCCGTGACGGAGCTGTTCGCCGCGCTCTTCGCGGGCAGCATGACGCAGAGTAAGATCGTCACGACCGCCGTGATCGCGCTTGCAGCTGTCGCCGTGCGATACGGCTGTACCGTCGGCGCGTCGCGCATGGGGTATCTATCGTCCAAGGCGGTCAAGAAGACGCTGCGCGGCGCGATCTATGACAAGCTCCTGTGCCTCGGCGCGTCGTATTCTGAGCAGGTCAAAACGTCGGAGGTCGTGCAGGTCGCGGTCGAGGGCGTCGACCAGCTCGAAACGTACTTCGGCGCGTATCTGCCGCAGTTTTTCTACGCGATGCTCGCGCCGCTGACGCTTTTTGTCGTGCTGTGCTTCGTGAGCGTGCCGGCGGCGGTCGTGCTGCTCGTCTGCGTGCCGCTCATCCCCGTCGCCATCGCGGCGGTACAGACATGGGCGAAGAAGCTGCTCTCGAAATACTGGGGGCAGTACACGGCGCTCGGCGACACGTTTCTTGAAAATTTGCAGGGCTTGACGACCTTGAAAATCTATCAGGCCGATGCCTTCAAAAATGATGAGATGAACGTCGAGGCCGAAAAGTTCCGCAAGATCACGATGAAGGTTCTTGCGATGCAGCTCAACTCCATCACGATCATGGACCTCATCGCCTACGGCGGCGCGGCGCTCGGCGTCATCATGGCCGCAACGCAGCTGCGCGCTGGGAAGATCGACCTTGCGGGCGCGCTGCTCATCATCCTGCTGGCGGCGGACTTTTTCATCCCCATGCGCCAGCTCGGCTCGTTTTTCCATATTGCCATGAACGGCATGGCCGCGAGCGATAAGATTTTCCGCCTGCTCGACCTGTCCGAGCCCGCACACGGCGGCGTCAGCTGTCCCGCGGGCGACATTGTCTGCCGCGGCCTGCGCTTTTCCTACGAACCGGAGCGCGAAATTCTGCACGGCGTTGATCTGACGATCCCGCAGGGCAAATTTGTCTCGCTCGTCGGCGAGTCGGGCTGCGGCAAGTCGACGATCTCCGCGCTTTTGATGGGTAGAAACAAGGGCTACACCGGCTCTGTGGCAATCGGCGGCGCGGAGCTGCGCAACATTGAAAAAGCGAGCCTGATGCGGCGCATCACCTACGTCAGCCACCAGAGCTACCTCTTCAAGGGTACGGTACGCGACAATTTGCTGATGGGCAAGCCTGGTGCGAGCGATGACGAGCTCTGGAGCGCGCTCACGCAGGTCAATCTCGCGGACTTTCTCAGAGGGGAAGCGGGGCTCGACACCTTACTTTCCGAGCGCGGCGAGAACCTTTCGGGTGGTCAGCGCCAGCGCCTTGCACTCGCCCGCGCGCTGCTGCACGACAGTCCGGTGTACATCTTCGACGAGGCTACGTCGAACATCGACGTTGAGAGCGAGAACGACATCATGGCGCAAATTCACGCATTGGCGGGCCGGAAGACGGTGCTGCTGATCTCGCACCGTTTGGCGAACGTCACAGCGTCGGATGAAATTTACGTGCTGGAGCGCGGCAATATCGTTCAGCACGGCACGCACGAGGCGCTGCTGAAGCAGGGCGGCGCTTACGCCGCGCTGTGGTCGGCTCAGCAGGTGTTGGAGCACTACGGAGAGGAGGCGGCAAAATGAAAAAAGAAGCGGTTTTACCGTCATGGTGCGGCTCATCGGCCTCGTGAAGCCACTGAGCGGCTACATGGTGCTCGCCATTTTGATGGGCCTTGTCGGCCACCTCTGCGCCGCGTTCATCACGATCTTCGGCGGCTTTGCCGTGCTTGGCCTGCTCGGCTTCGCAACGCCCGTCGCGCTCAAGACGACGTTCGTCTGTGTGCTGCTCTTCGCGCTCGTGCGCGGCATCTTCCGCTACGCCGAGCAGTCCTGCAACCACTTCATCGCCTTCAAGCTGCTTGCGCTGATCCGCGACAAGGTCTTCCGCGCACTGCGCCGTCTCTGCCCCGCGAAGCTCGAGGGCCGCGACCGCGGCGACCTCATCTCCGTCATCACGTCGGACATTGAGCTGCTCGAGGTCTTCTACGCGCACACGATCTCGCCCGCGGCCATCGCGGCGCTTTTCACGCTCATCATGTGTCTGTTCATCGGGCATTATCACGCGTTGCTTGGCCTTCTGGCACTCGCGGCTTACGTCTGCGTCGGCGTGGTCATCCCGCTCATCACGTCCCGCCGCTCGTGCGATACGGGGATGCGATTCCGCACGGAGTCGGGCGCGCTGTCGGCCTTCGTGCTCGACAGCCTACGCGGCCTGAACGAGACCATTCAGTACGATCGGGGCGCAGAGCGCCGCGCCGAGATGGATGCGCGCACCGATGCGCTATCCAAAGAGGAAGCCAAGATCAAGCGTCTCACGGGCCAGAACATGGGCATCACGAACACGGCCATTTTGCTCTTCGACCTTGCAATGCTGGTTTCTTCCGCGGCGCTGGTGCAGCGCGGAGAGCTGACGTTCGACGGGGCGCTCATTGCGGTCCTTGCGCTGTTCTCGTCGTTCGGCCCCACGGTCGCGCTGGCAAATCTCGGTGCGACGTTGCAAAACACCTTCGCCGCTGGCAACCGCGTACTCGACATTCTGGATGAAGAACCCGTGGTCGACGAGGTCAGCGGACAGAAAGAGGTCGAATTTACCGGCGCGGAGGCCGAGCGCGTCACGTTCTCCTACGGCGGGGAGGACATTCTCTCCGACGTTTCCGTCCGCTTCCCGGAGGGGAGCGTCGTCGGCATTGTGGGCCGCAGTGGCAGCGGAAAATCGACGCTTTTAAAGCTCCTGATGCGCTTCTGGGATGTGCAGAAGGGCCGCGTCCGCCTGTCAGGCACGGACGTTTCCAGCATCAACACGGGGAATCTGCGCGAGATGGAGAGCCTCGTCACGCAGGAGACACATCTCTTCCACGACAGCATCAAAAATAACCTCCGTATCGCAAAGCTCGACGCGACGGACGACGAGATCGTCGCGGCCTGCAAAAAGGCTGCCGTGCACGAATTCATCATGACGCTGCCGCAGGGCTACGACACGCCGGTCGGCGAGCTGGGCGACACGCTTTCGGGCGGCGAGCGCCAGCGCCTCGGACTCGCCCGTGCGTTTCTGCACGACGCGCCGCTGATGCTCCTTGATGAGCCGACGAGCAATCTTGACAGCCTGAACGAGGCGGTCATCCTGAAATCGCTGCACGAGCAGTGCGCGGGCAAGACCGTCGTGCTCGTGTCGCACCGCGCGTCGACCATGCGCATCGCCGACACGGTCTACTCCGTCGAGCACGGGAGAATGAGCTGATGAAGGATATCGAAACCAAGCGCGAGCGCGAAAAGAAGATGGTCTCGCAGATGATCGCCCTCTACTGCCGCCGCAATCACCACACAAAGGGCGTGCTCTGTCCCGAGTGCGCGGCGCTGAACGACTACGCCCGCGCCCGCTCCGAGCACTGCCCGTTCATGGAGACGAAGACCTTCTGCGTCAACTGCCGCGTGCACTGCTACAAACCTGACATGCGTGAAAAGATCCGCGCCGTGATGCGCTTTTCCGGCCCGCGGATGATTTTCTATCACCCCGTCGCCGCAATCCGCCACGTGGTGGAGACAAAGCGCGAAAAAAAGAGACTGGAGAGAGAAAACCGATGAAGCTGAAACGCCTTTTCTTCCTGATCCTCGGCTGCGTGTGCCTTGCGCTCGGCTGCGTCGGCATCGTGCTGCCGGTGCTGCCCACGGTGCCGTTCTTCCTTGCGACGGTGTTCTGCTTTGCAAACTCGTCGGAAAAGCTGCACACATGGTTTCTCGGCACAGAGCTCTATCAAAAACACCTCGACTCATTCGTGAAGAAAAAGGGCATGACCGCGCAGACCAAGGCAGGCATCCTGATGTCCGTGACGCTGCTGATGGCCGTCGGCTTTTTCCTGATGCTGCGAAAAGCGCTCTACATTCCCTGCACTATTCTCGCTATTGTGTGGCTCTGCCACCTCGTCTACTTCCTCTTCGGTGTGAAGACGATCAAGACAGAATGCGAGGAGCAGATTTGAGTAAAAAAAGCGGCAGAGCCTCCGGAATGCTCCGGCGGCTCTGCCGCTTTTTTTGAGAGAGAGGGAAAAATCATGCTTTTTCGGGGCGCAGCGGGCCGTAGAAGTAGCTCGCGGTCGCGCCGCCGTCGATGAGGAAGGTCGAGCCCGTGATGAACGCGCCCTTGTCGCTCATCAAAAGCTCGGCGACGTTTGCGACTTTGTCCGCCGTGCCGGGGCGTCCCGCGGGGCACTTAGCGAACATGTTCTTGTAGAAGTCGCCGCGCGGGCCGTTGAACTCGTCGAGTGCCAGCGGCGTGACGATGATGCCGGGGGCGATGTCGTTCAGGCGCGCGCCGCGCTTGCCCCATTCGACCGCCTGCGCCGTGGCGCGCTTCTCGTTGCAGCGCTTCGCCATCTGATAGGCATGGAGCGTGTCACGGATGTTCTCGGGCTGCAAAAAGTCGAGGGACAGCAGCTCCTCCGTCGGCGTGGTGGCGAGCTTTTCGCCCTGCTCCGCCGTCAGGGCGGGCATGCGCCAGCAGGGCTGGTTCGAGATCGTCACGCCCACGCCGCCCGGTGCGATGACCCTGCCGACCTCTTCTAAAAGTACCGCCGTACCGTAGAGGTCGACCTTCAGGATCGCCTCGATGGGCGCCTGACTGGGCGACACACCCGCAGCGTTGACGAGCATCTTGACCTCACCGTACCTCTGCCCCCCGGCAATGAGGGCCTGAATGGACGAGCGGCTCGAGAGGTCCATCTCGACGGGTGTGACATCGAAGCCCGCCTCGTTCATCGTCTTGGCGATGGCCTGCGCGTTTGCGAGCTTTTTGTCGCCGACGACGATCTTCATGCCCGCGCCCATGCGGCGGGCGATGGCCATGCCGATCTGTCCGGCACCGGCCCATAACATGACATCTTTCATCGTTTTTCTCCTTACAGCAGCGCCTTGACACTCTGCGCCCAGGCGTTGATCTTGTTTTCCGGCGTTTCCAGATGGTCGCCGCCGTTCGAGTCGAACTTCACCTGCATATCACAGGCGAAATCCGCGCCGGGGCAGGCGGCCTTCATATCTTTGATGACGCGGCCCGGCCAGCCGCCGTTTGTCATAAACGGCACAACGGTCTTGCCTGCAAAATTCTGTCCATGCAGGAATGTCTTGACGGCGGGAGCCATCGTGTACTACCACGTCGGCGTGCCGACGGCGATGACGTCGTAGTCGGCGACGTTGACGGGAAGCGGCTTGAGCTCCGGCTCAAAGCCCGCGTTCACCTCGTGCTGGCCCTGATCGACCACATTGTTGTAGCTGCCGGTATAAGGCACGGCGGTGTCGAGCCTCACAAGATCGCCGCCGGCGACGCTCTGCAACGCTCTTGCGGTGCGCTCGGTGTTGCCGCACGACCAGGAGTAGTGAACGATCAAGAGCTTTTTCATTTTGCGAACTCCTCAACCCACTGGGCAAGCGCGCTCTTCGCCTCGTCCACGTGGCTGCCGTGGATGGCGAGGCCCTTCGTGACCGCCGCGCCATGGGCAGCCTTGCGGATGTCGTTTTCGGTATCGGAAAGGCCGCTGCCCTCGTGCGTGCAGAAGGGGTGGATGGTCTTGCCCGTGAAGTCGTAGTGCTCGAGGAAGGTGTAGACCGCCATCGGCATCGTACTGCAATAGTTGGGGTAGCCGAGGTAAATTTCATCATAGGCGTCGAGGTCATCGGGCAGATCCAACACCGCGGGACGGGCGTTTTTCTGCCAGTCCTCACGCGCCTGCGCCACACAGGTCTTGTAGTCGTCTGAATAGGGCTCGGCCTGCTCAATTTTGTACAGCTCGCCGCCGGTCAGATCCGCGAGCATCTCAGCAACCTTTTCGGTGTTGCCGACGGAAATGCAGCGGTACGCGCCGCCGAAGTAGTTCTCTCCCGCGCGGGAGTAAAATGCGATCAATGCTGCCATTGTTTCGCTCCTTTCTTATCGCTTTGCGCCAAAAGCGGCGCACGGTTTTTGTTGATGCTTTCTGTCGCTAACTAAGGGACATTGTCCATCGTCCCTGCCTTTTTTCGTTCAGGTATCAAATTGTTCTTTCAGCAGTCGTGCGAATTCCGGCACGTAGGGGTTCACATTCCCCTTTTTCCAGAACGCGCAGTATGTGCGAAGAAGCGGCGCACCGTTTCGCACGAGCGGCACACGGGTGAGCGGTTCGGCTGCCTGCCTTTCGCCGCCCTCCAGCGGAAGAAATCCCCCTGCTGCCCGCGACCAGAAGGCGCGCCTCCTCCAGATTCTCGGCATACAGGAATTCACTTGGAAAGCCGAGTACAATGCGGCTGAATTCCTGCTCCGCCTCCCGCTCCGGCAGCGGGGCGATCAGAATGCAGGGAAAATTCTTGAGCTCTGCCGGTGCGACCGCCTCCATTTGCGCGATTGGGCTGTGGGCGGAGACTTCAATCAGGGCGGGCCGGGCTGCAAGGATCAGATTTTCGTAGGCATCGGAAAACAAGCGGCGCTGATCGTTGAGCGTGATCTCGACCCGATCCTCGCTCAGCATATCACACAGCTCCCCATGGCTGCCGTACGCGATGGAGACGCTGACGTTGGGATACCTCGCCGAAAAGGCCGCGAGCGCGCGGTGGAACTCTCCCCCTGCATAGGTGCGTAGGTAGCCGATCTTCAAATTCGCCGCCTCGCCCTTGGCGATCTTCGCCGCCTCGGCGCACATGCGGTCGCAGTCCGCTGTGAGCAGCAGGCTCTTACGGTAAAAGTATTCGCCCGCAGGCGTGAGCGAAAATGAGCGATTTTTGCGCACGAGCAGCGCAAAGCCCAGTTCACGCTCCAAGGACTGCACCTGCTGGGAGATGGCTGACTGCGAGATGAAATTTTCCTCCGCCGCGGCGGAAAAGCTCCCGAGACGCACGACGGATTGAAAGTATTTGAGCTGCTTGAGCATGATGCACCTCCTGATGTCTAAATGACGATCCCCTCGCAGTGGTCGATCTCGTGCTGGATGATCTCCGCCGTCCAGCCGGTGAAGGTCTTGAGGCGTGTTTGGAATTTTTCGTTCTGCCACTGGACTTTGACGGTCTGGAAGCGCTTTGCCTTGCGCGTGCCGGTGAGGGACAGGCAGCCCTCCTCGGTGTCGTAGGGGCCGGACTTTTTGACGATGACGGGGTTGAACATGAGCATGTATTCGCCGTCATTTTCAAAAGCGATGATGCGCTTGTTGACGCCGATCATGTTCGCCGCCATGCCGACGCAGCCGTCCTTGTGGGCGATTAGCGTGTCGAGAAGGTCCTGCGCGGTGTTGAGATCGTCCGCCGTGGCGGCTTCAGCCTTTTGGGCGAGGAAGACTTCAGCTTTGCATATTTCACGAATCATGGCGTTCCTCCTGCGCGGCATTCTGCTGCTTGTAATTTGTGCCCCAGTCGACCATGGAATCGAGGATGGGCTTTAGGCTGTAGCCGGTCTCGGTCAGCGTGTATTCGACGCGCGGCGGTACCTCGGCGTAGACCTTGCGGGTGAGCAGGCCCTTGGCCTCCATGTCGCGCAGCTGCGCGGTCAGCACCTTCTGCGTCACATGGCCGATGGACTTTTTAAGTTCACCGAAGCGCTTGGTGCCGTCCATCAGGTCGCGCAGGATGAGCACCTTCCATTTGTCGCCGATGAGCATGAGCGTCGTCTCGACGGGGCAGGCGGGTAATTCCATGGTATGACCTCCTTCGTGTTACAGATATTGACCGGTGATGCTGTCGGGGTTCAATTGAATTTCCTCCGGCGTGCCGGAGGCGACGATCCTGCCGCCGGCCTCACCGCCGCCGGGGCCCATGTCGATGAGAAAGTCCGCGTTGCGGATGACGTCGAGGTCGTGCTCGATGACCACGACCGTTGCGCCGTTGTCCAAAAGCGCCTGGAAGACGCCGAGCAGCACGCGAACATCCAGCGGATGCAGGCCGATCGACGGTTCATCGAAGACGAAGACAGAGTCGGTCTGCGTGCGGCCGATCTCGCTGGCGAGCTTTAATCGCTGTGCCTCGCCGCCGGACAGGCTCGGCGTTTCCTCGCCGAGCGTCAGGTAGCCGAGGCCGAGCTGCTTCAAAATGCCGAGCTTCTGGCTGACGGTCTTCCGGTCCGCGCAGAATTCAATGGCGGAGTTGACGTCCATGTCCATGAGTTCAGGAAGCGAGGCGTTTTCGCCTGCCTTGTTCATGAGCTTCACGCCATAGGCGGCTCTTGCGTAGCGCGAGCCGCGGCAGTCGGGGCAGGGAATGTTGACGTCGGGCAGAAACTGCACGTCGAGACTTACAACGCCCGTGCCGTCGCAGCCGGGGCAGCGGAGAGAGCCGGTGTTGTAGGAAAAATCGCTTGCTTTATAGCCGTGTTCCTTCGCGTCGGGCGACTTGGCGTAGAGCTTGCGCAGCTCATCGTGCACGCCCGCGTAGGTCGCGACCGTGGAGCGGACGTTGATGCCGATGGGCGTCGCGTCGATGAGCTTGACGTGCGCGATGCCGTCGGCTTCGACCGAGCGAATGTGCGCGGGCAGGGGATTGCCGTTGATCTTCGCTTCCAGCGCGGGGACAAGGCTCTCGAGCACCATCGTCGTCTTGCCCGAACCGGACACGCCGGTGACGACCGTGAAGCGGCCCTTGGGGATGTCGACCTCAAGCGGCTTGACAGTGTGGATCTGAGAAGTGGACAGATGAACCGTGCCGTTTGCGAACAGTTCGTCCTTTTTGGCGCGCTCGCGCAGTTTCGTTTCCGCCTTGCCGGAGAGAAACGGCCCAATCTGCGAATTCGGGTTTTCTTCGATCATTGGGATGTTCCCCTCGGCGATGACATGGCCGCCCTTAGCGCCCGCTTCGGGGCCCATTTCGACGATCCAGTCGGCCTCCTTCAAAATCTGCGTGTCGTGGTCGACCAAGATGACGGAGTTGCCGTCGGCGACGAGATCGTGCATCACGCCGGTCAGGCCCACGATGTTCGACGGGTGCAGACCGATCGACGGCTCGTCGAGCACATAGAGAACACCGGTCGTGCGGTTGCGCACGGCGCGGGCGAGCTGCATGCGCTGCCGCTCGCCGGTGGAGAGAGTGGAGGCCGAGCGGTCGAGCGTCAGGTAGCCGAGGCCCAAGTCGATGAGCCGCTTTGCCGTGCTCTCAAACGCCTCGCAGATGCTCTCGGCCATCGGGCGCATCTCCGTAGGAAGGCTCTCCGGTACGCCGCGCACCCAGTCGACAAGGTCCGAGAGCGTCATTGCGCAGGCCTCGTCGAGCGAAATGCCGCGCAGCTTCGGCGCGCGGGCGGCAGAAGAGAGACGCGTGCCGTGGCATTCGGGGCAGGTCTCTTCCTTGAGGAATTTTTCGACGCGCTTCATGCCCTTTTCGTCCTTAACCTTGGCGAGTGCATTTTCGACGGTATAGACGGCGTTGAAGTAGGTGAAGTCCAGCTCGCCCGCCTGATTGGAATTCTTGTTGTGGTAGAAGATGTGCTTCTTCTCCGCGGGGCCGTGGAAGACGATGTCCTTTTCACTTTTGGTCAGGTCGCGGAACGGTACATCCGTGCGCACGCCCATCTGGCGGCAGATGTCGGTCATCAGCGACCACATCAGGCTGTTCCACGGCGCGACCGCGCCGCCGTCGATGGTCAGGGAATCGTCGGGCACGAGTGTGTCTAAGTCGACGGTGCGGACGATGCCCGTGCCGCTGCACTTTGGGCAGGCACCCTGTGAGTTGAACGCCAGCTCCTCGGCGGACGGCGCGTAGAAATGCGCGCCGCACTCGGGACAGACGAGCTCCTTGCCCGCCGCAACGAGCAGGGAAGGTGGGACGTAGTGCCCGTTCGGGCAGCGGTGGCTGGCTAAACGCGAGAACATCAGACGCAGGCTGTTCAAAAGCTCTGTGCCCGTGCCGAATGTGCTGCGGATGCCGGGCACGCCGGGGCGCTGGTGCAGCGCCAGCGCGGCGGGAACATACAGGACCTCATCCACGCTCGCCTTGGACGCCTGCGTCATGCGGCGGCGCGTGTAGGTGGACAGCGCTTCAAGGTAGCGACGCGAGCCCTCGGCATACAGCACGCCGAGCGCCAGTGAGGATTTTCCTGAGCCGGACACGCCCGCGATGCCGACGATCTTACCGAGCGGAATGTCGACGTCGATATTTTTAAGATTGTGGACCTTTGCCCCACGAATGAGCATTTTGTCGATCATGGTATCACTCCATCAGCTGTGAAAAAAGTGTTGAAAATATACAATAGTATCCTTTTGGTAACTACGCCACAATATTGTGCTTACTTTACGAAAGTTCTCTATGGCGCTATGATAAGGCCAACGAAAGAAAAATACAACCTTTCGAGTACAAAACATTTTGGAGATATTTATCATGAACAAGACTGCTGACCGTACCGTAGCGCTGGACAAGGGCCGCGTGGACGTCTATACTAAAAACGGCGTCACCCTTTACGCCTATCAGACCCGCGACCTCATCGACAACGAGGTCTTTGTGCTGGCAAAGAAAGGCCGCGGCGTCGTGATCGAGCTGCCGTGCTTTTTTGACAATATTCGCGAGCTGACTGATTTCCTTAAGAGCGAGGGTGTCACGGTCGAGACGAAGTTCGTTGCCTATCACGCGGCGGGCGCGTCCTTCCTGCCGGAGGTCCCCGCCTACGGCACCGAATCCTCCGTCGCCTATAACACGACGGGCGGCGGCGCAGGGCTGGTCGCGAATTTCAAGAACGCATTCGGCGACAGCTTCGATCCCGCCATCTGCGAGGTGGATTACGTGCTGGAGGAGGGTGAGATCGAGCTTGCGGGTATCCGCTTTGTTGTGAAGCCCAATGCCGAGGCGTTCGACCTTGAAATTCTGGAGATCAACTGTGTTTACACGCACATGATGGGCCACGATTGCCACTCCATCGTGGCGGGCTGCCCGCATGCAGACGGCATCATTTCCCAGCTCAACTACTACATCCGCAAGGGCTTTGACCTTGTCCTGACCGCGCATTACACGCCGGAGGATCTGAAGGATGCGCAGACCAAGGTGGACTACCTGACGAACCTCAAGGAGATCGCGCTGGAGAGCGAAAGCGCCGACGAGATGAAGGCCAAGGTGCAGGAACAGTATCCTGATTACAGCGGAATGAACTATCTTGACATGACGGTGGGCTTTTTCTTCCCCAATAAGTAAAACGCCCTGAGAAAGGAGCAAAACATGACGCAGGCGGAGCGGCGGCTGTACCTGATCCGGTCGCTATTGAACGAAAAAACGGAATACCAAAGCCTGAACGTGCCGCGGGACGCGGGGGAGCAGCGCAAGCTGCTGCGCTCGCTGATGAATGTCCGTATGCCGAAAGTGGCAGACGAAGCGTTTCTGCGCGTGCAGGACGAGTACTTGCAGCAAGAGCTGGCAGACGAGGGCATTACCGACCTCGACGATCTGCGGCCGGTCAGTGGTGACCTTTACCTCTGGCAGGGGGACATCACGTGCCTCAAGTGCGGGGCCATCGTCAACGCCGCGAACAGCGGTATGACGGGCTGCTACATCCCGTGCCACGCCTGCATCGATAACTGCATCCACACCTTTGCCGGCGTGCAGCTGCGTCAGGACTGCGCCGCGCTGATGGCGGAGCAGGGGCACGAGGAGCCGACAGGGCAGGCGAAGATCACGAAGGCCTACAACCTGCCGTGCGATTACGTCCTCCACACGGTCGGCCCGATCGTCTCGGGCCGCGTGACAAGAGAGGACGAGCGGCTGCTTGCGTCATGTTACCGATCCTGTCTGGAACTTGCGGAGAAAAACAGTGTGCGAAGCATCGCGTTCTGCTGCATTTCGACCGGTGTGTTCCATTTTCCAAACGAGCGCGCGGCGGAGATCGCCGTGGAGACCGTGCGGCGCTGTAAGGTGGAGACGGGCAGTAAAATAAAGGTGGTTTTCAATGTTTTCAAGGATCTCGACAAAACGATCTACGAGCGGCTTCTCGGCGCAAATTGCGCGCCTGCGGCGCGCGCTTGACGAGGCGGATGCTGTCGTCATCGGCGCGGGCGCAGGGCTGTCCACCGCGGCGGGCTTTACGCACAGCGGCGCGCGGTTCGAGCAGTATTTTTCGGATTTTGCCGCAAAGTACGGTTTCCACGACATGTACAGCGGTGGGTTCTATTCGTTTCCGTCGCAGGAGGAGTTCTGGGCCTATTGGAGCCGGTATATCTTCATCAACCGCTATCAAAACGCGCCGAAAAGCGTGCACGAGGTTCTGCTCGAGCTGGTGCGGGACAAGGACTATTTTGTCATCACGACGAACGTCGACCACTGCTTCCGGAAGGCGGGCTTTGACAAAAAGCATCTTTTCTACACGCAGGGCGACTACGGCCTGTTTCAGTGCAGTGAGCCGTGCTGTCAGGAGACGTTTGACAACGAGAAAACCGTCCGCGCGATGGTCGAAGCGCAGGGCTTCACCGTAGCGGACGGTGTGCTGACGCCGCCGACAGATGGGACGCCAACGATGGCGGTACCGTCGGAGCTCCTTCCGGGCTGCCCGCACTGCGGCAGACCGATGACGATGAACCTGCGCTGCGACGACAAATTTGCCGAGGACGAGGGCTGGCACGCCGCGGCGGAGCGGTACGAAAATTTCCTCCGCACGCGGGACGGACAAAAGCTCCTCTTTTTAGAGCTCGGCGTCGGCTACAACACGCCGGTGTTCCGTTCTTTGCGCACCGGAAACAAGAGAACGAAAACATTGAGAAAACAGCGTATTTTAGGACATTTGCAAATTCTTACCACAAACTATCAGGAAAGGCTGTACGCGTGATGTTCGGTTTTCGCAACTTCGGGAAAACAAATACCTCTAACGGCATAGAGAAACTATGCTCAGCGTTGGAAGAAGCGGATGCCGTTATCATCGGAGCGGGAGCCGGTCTTTCCACATCAGCCGGGTTTGTTTATACGGGAGAACGCTTTGAAAAGCATTTCCACGACTTTGCAGACAAGTACCACTTCAGCGACATGTACTCTGGCGGTTTTTATCCCTTTGACACGCTGGAGGAATACTGGGTATATTGGAGCCGCTATATCTGGATAAATCGCTACACGCCAGCCCCGAAACCAGTGTATGAGGACTTGCTGGGATTGGTCAAGAATAAGGATTACTTTGTTCTGACTACCAATGTTGATCACCAGTTTCAAAAGGCGGGATTCGATAAGCATCGGCTGTTCTATACGCAAGGTGATTATGGCCTGTTTCAGTGTAACAAGCCGTGTTGCCAGAAAACCTATGATAACGAAGCCACCATTCGTCAGATGGTGGAGCAGCAGAAAGGTATGCGTGTGCCGACAGAACTGGTTCCGCATTGCCCGCTCTGTGGCAAGCCAATGACAATGAATCTGCGGTGTGACGATACATTTGTGCAGGATGAGGGTTGGTATAGTGCTTCGGAACGATACACGGATTTTCTGCGGCGGCACAAGGGCTTGAAGGTTCTGTTTTTAGAATTAGGCGCTGGAATGAATACGCCAACGATTATAAAATTTTCTTTCTGGCGCATAGTAAACGAGTGGAAAAACGCTACTTATGCCTGTATCAATCTGGGTGAAGCCTACGCACCGAGAGAAATTCAAGCGAATTCAGTTTGTATCAACGAAGATATTGGAAATGTTTTGAAACAGCTTTAACCGTATTGCAAACTGAATAGCCGGAAAGGATACGTAAATGGGAAAATCAATTTTTGAACAGATGGGCGGAACCTATACGCTGGGTGAAGATGGAATGTACTATCCTGACTTAAAGCTGCCGACGGATGAGGAACCCCGCTATGGAAAGTATGGCCGAATACGAAAAACATTTTTGCAGAAGCATCGTTACGGGCTGTATCTGGAATTTCTGCTGAACAGTCAGTTGGAAAGCAATTTGTCAAGGGGAGATTATACAAAAAGGCAGGATAAAATATCCGACCGTGATGTCAAGTGATGAATGACTGGAAAAATAAAGTCAAGGAGCAGCATAACGCCGTTCTGTATTTCTACCTTGCTATTGCAAATCACGCCCTCGTCTGTTATATTGTAGCGCTTAAACACCGAGCGAAAATATGCAAAGAACTCCCTGTCTTCCTCTGTCATCGGGGCAACCCAGCCGTTCTCGGCACCGTGGGATTCGATTTTCTCTAACTCTGCCATACGCTCTTTATCCATGTCAGTTGCCCCTTCTGGATGAAATCATGGTTTTCCCTTAACAGCTATTACATTCCCGTAATTCATGTAGTTTTTTAAGGGAAAGACTACCCCTTTTGTTACGGACTTACGTTTCCAGAAGATCCTCCATCGTACAACCGAGGACTTTTGCAAGGCTAAGAACAGTCTCCGCACTGGCTTTGTTGATGTCCTTGTTGCGCTGTTCGTACATTTGAATTGAGCGAAGACTGACATTGCTTCGCTTGGCAAGCTCTGCCTGCGTGCAGCCATAAAGCGTGCGGATACGTTTGAGGTTGGTATCAGCGAAGTATTCGCGCACTTTAGCATTGACAATATCAGCGAATTTAGTGACATCCGCTTCATGAAGGGGGGAATACATCTGCTGCAAATCTTCAAACGAAAGAACCTTAAAAATATCACTGAACTTTCTTCCGGAGAACCATTGGTAGTAGGCGACTGCCCAGCCGATCCAATACTCTCTGGAACGGCTGAAATTCGCTTGAGGCTTGGCGGTCGGCGCTTTGCCCGTAGTCTCAACGAGAACATCAACAGCAGTTTCAATCCCGCTTTTCCCCAAAAGATATGAAGGTTCACCATTCTCAATCCGATTACTGACAGAACTGACGGAAAACAGCTTTATAAAGCTATCTCCGGCAACTCCACACGCGTTGATAGCATAATCAAAAGCATCGCCCAGTAATGCCTGCGCGTTACTCAGATAGATTTCTTGGTATGCGTGGGTCATCGTTTTGGATGCCTCCTCTTATGATATCAAGGATATACAGACCATCTGTTTCCTCTTCAAGTATATCCGAATAAAGTTGGTCGGCTTCATCATTTCGAGCCTTGCGGCGAACATAATATTTTTCCTTTTCCGCAATAGAAAATCCATCGTAATGCAGCAGCAAAAAGGCGTATTTAGACTTGATGACAATCTGTTCGCCTAACTTGCCAAGTCGCATAGCGTTTGCGAGTTGCTGTACGGAAATTCCGTTATTTAGGAAAGACGCAGCAAAGTCAAAATAGGAGTCATCGGCACGGTATCCGATAATCAGGTCGTAGGCATTGACGTTGACGCCGAAATTGTCGATCAGATATCGTTTTGCCCGCTGTGCGGCTGGGCTTTTGATAGAAAACAGACGATGCGCTACCAGAACAGCAATCCAGTTCAAAATTGTATAGTCTGGATTGTTCAGATTCAGAATTTTCAGGTATTCCGTATCAAGACTGTAACGATTGACGAAGCCGTTACGCAGAGAGGATACAGCCCATTCTTTGGCGAGTTCCTCGCTTTCCGTGCAGTAGAAGCCCGGCCCGAAGTCATTGTTCTGCTTACCCAACCCAAAGGTTGGAGATTCGATGATCTGTTCGGAGCCATGATATAGGGTAATTTTCTGATTCATCTCCGCATCCTCCTAAGTATCACTGTAAAAATAGTATCACCAAAGTGATATAAAGTCAAGCGATATTTGTAGAGAAAAAAGAGAGCATTTCTCGCTTGAAAAATACAGGCTCTTCAGACGAATATTTCCAAGAGAAACATAAAGATAATCAGTTCACAGAATGATATTGAGCATCCATTTTGCCGGTGGTATAATTAAATGCAGCTAAGTAGGATATTGCAGACCTGCTGGAAAATACAAATACTCCGCAGCAAAGCGAAAGAGAAGCACCGCACCAATATTTGAAAATGTTTAAGAGCTTCTGGGTGGTAGTGCGCCACTTAAAACTAACTTGCGACCTAACACACAATCTGACGTTCAAATTGTTGGATGGATTATTGATATGGGAAGACTGATTTCCAAGAAGACTGTGGAGAGAAAAAATGAATTCGATTCTCGACAGCATAAGAGTAACCTCCGCAACATCTGCGGGACATTTGCTGCTGAGGGTATGGCGATCAGCAAATATACCCGCAGAAACCTTGACCGAATCGCCAGCGGGCAGACCAGCTATCAGCAAGTCCTAGCTGAACTGAGAGAGAAGTACGAAAAGAGAGGATAAGGTCACGTTTTCCGATTGCGGACTTATCGATTTCTTTCTAATGATTAACTATCAGGATTTGCAGGGCATCGGCATGACCGAGAAACTTGCGCTTCCCACGCTGATTGCACTCTGCTCGATTGCGCTTGGGAAACCGACCCTCAGCAGTCTGGCGGTGCTGGGCGAGATCAGCATTGCCGGAACCATGCTCAAGGTGGACGAGCTTGCAAATGCCCTTCAGGTCTGCCTCGATAGCGGTGCAAAGAAGTTGCTGCTGCCGATCACATCGGCGGCTGATCTCGGACTTGTTCCGGCAGATTTGATCGGCTGCTTCAATCTGGTTTTCTATCAGAGCGCAGAGGACGCAGTATATAAGGCATTGGGCGTTGAGTAATTCCGATAAAAAGAGGTGAGACCAATATGCGCTGTCCGTGGTGCGGAAATCCGGCAACAACGCACGGAGATTGGTGGGAGTGCTATTATTGCGGCGACAGCGGAAATTTAAGAAGGACGCCGGTACAACAACCGGCACAGATCACGTTGACGCTTTCCTTTGTCTACCATGTTGATCTACCCGAAACGTGGAGCAATCTGAAAAAGGAATTGAATCAGATTGCGCCTAAAAACGCTTTGCTCTCGCAGCTTCTCGGAAAAGTGCTGCTGCATCACATCTCAGTCGGAATTCATCATGCAAGGACTTTGCCGGACGAAAAGAAGGCGGAGGAACTGCGGACTTTCCTGACTACTACCGCTGACCTGAATCTGGGTGAAAGCACAGAAGAGATTATGCGTGATGCGAGATGCGGCGTTCTGTTCTGCGAAGAAGCAGCTCTTTCCGAAACGGACTGCGGTACGTTCTGGACAGAACTGCTTTCGATGCGCCCCGTGGAAGACTACTATAACCACGTCGATCCGGACGGCTTGGTTGATCTTCTCTCTGAATTATCCTCTGCCTATGCCTACTTCGGCGGGAAAAAGGATGAGGAAATGGGCGAGGCACAGGATCATCAAAACGCGCTGGAAGAAGCCTATAACACCCATTGGCAGAACAAAGTGCTGCTGCATCCGGACGCAGAGCGCGCGAAGCGGCTCTTGGCGCAGGGCAAATTTCCGGATCATGAGGATATTTGCCGTGAAATCCTCTTGGTCGAATATCCGGAGGAAGTCCCGCACGAAAGCGCCCAGGACTTCGATGACTTGTCATGGGACTACATTCTGGATGATGTATTCGCAAGCAACACGGCAAAGGGCATCCAGATGTGGCGGCGGCTTTTGGACATCACGGAGCCGTCTCTGAAAACCGACGCTAAAACTGCCGAAAAACTTCTCCCGGATTGGGATTGGCTGGATTCTCCGAGCCATGATCAAGTGCTGCTACTTTTGACCGCACTGGATGATGAGCGGTTCGCGTCGCAGCTTTTTGAGAGCGCATATATTGGCAGATTGCAGCTTGATGTTTTGAATGCTTGCCGCTCCTGCGGGCAGGAAGCATTGGGGCAGCACTGTCTTGAACTTGCGCTGAAAAATCCATACCTTGAAGAAAACTGGAAGAAGCGGCTCAGCCGTGTATTCACCACAGCGCCATCTTCCAGAACAGCAAAGCCGCGATCTTATAGGGCGACTCGAACACCCACGGGCGGTTTTGGAGACCGCTGCTCTTCCAGTTAAACTATACCCCTGTATGATGATGGTGATGCCTGCGGGACTTGAACCCAGCATTACAAGCTTGAGAGGCTTGCGTCCTAACCAATTAGACGAAGGCACCAGATGGAGATACGGGTCAGATTCGAACCCACGAATAACAGTTTTGCAAGCTGCTCTCTTAAACCTCTTGAGTACCGTATCATGGCTGGGATAGTTGGATTTGAACCAACGGTGCCGGCGTCAAAGGCCGGTGCCTTAGCCGCTTGGCCATATCCCAGTATTTTTGGAGATCCGCGCCGGACTTGAACCGGTCATTGCAGCCGTGAAAGGGCTGTGTCCTAACCATTTAGACGAGCGGACCGTGGGCGGGAAGCTGAACTTCCCGCATTTAGGCAACAGCGTTGTTCGTAATGATAATATCATCAATTCGCACTTGCAGCAGAGCTGCGAGAACGATTAGATTGTCTACCGTCGGCAGCGCAGTCCCATTCTGCCATTTGTAAATGGCTTGTGGGGAATTGAAGCCGAACACAGCTTGCAGATCGTGTACGGTAAGACCTGCCGCCTTGCGCAGCCGAACGATGTTCGCACCGGTGCGCGCTAAGTTGATCGTCGGAAAACCCACCTCAGGCACCTCCTTTCTCTGAATGGTTGGCGTTCGTAGACGCAAAAAAGCCGCTTGTCTGAATCAAGACAAGCGGCTTCAATCGTTCAGGGAAGGAGTCCCGGCAGATTTCTCCACTAGGTTAACAGGTACTCATTCCAATCATGTTCTTCTGCTTATCTTGATATGGGCGTGCTTCGCAGAGGCTATATTCCTCACACTGGAAGGTAGCCTGCCATTCGTTCATATAGAAGATAGCGGAAGAAATGTTCTTCATGGTACGGTGTCCTTTCTGTAAAGTAGTTGTTCTTGGTTTCTAAGCGTACTATAACATATATTTCCGGGGTTGTCATTCAACTTGTAGTTAAAAGTCGAATGTGCACATGTAGAGACTCGGTATTGTTCAAATATTCAGAGAGGCACACTCTAGGATGAACCGATTCATAAGATCAGGGTCGTAATACTTGCCTTTATAATATTCGGCACAAACTCATTCGCCCATATACGCCACGGCACAACGGCAAGGTCGAGCGCAGCCACCGTGAGGACCAGAAGCGTTTCTATTCCTGTCACGACTTCTATTCTCTGGACGATTTTGCAAAGCAGCTCTCTGTCCACAACCGCCGTTCTAACAACTTTCCCATGAGACCGCTCCGTTGGCTTTCTCCTATCGAGTTCGCTGTCCAATATGTTTGACAAACCTACACAGCCGTCACAGACCTATACCGCAGCGTTGCCTGCTGCGCGGGAGCGGTACATACCCACCATCTGCGCTTTGCCGTAACCCCGATCTCCTTTGCAGGCGGTCGGCTCCTCACGCCCATAAGACGCCGGCAAGGCCCATGATCAGGGGCATCGTGATGATACTCAGCAACGTGCTCAGGCAGACCAGCTGCACAGCATAGGTATAGTTACCGTTAAGCCGCTGTGCGTAAACAGCCACATTGGCTCCAATGGGAGCACAGGCCGCAATGAGCAGCGCATAGCGCAGCGAAACAGAGACCCCCGAAAACAGGGAAAGCAGCGCAATGCTCATTAACGGGATCAGCACCAGCCGGACCGCACACACCCAATAGTTGCGGGCAGTAAAGACCATGTCGTGAAAATCGGTCTGAGCAAGATATGCCCCCACGGTAATCATGGCAAGGGGGGCGTTCAGGCCAGACAGCGCCGACAGGCACGAGAGCACGGCGGATGGCAGCGTGACCTTAGAGAAAAACAGAGCAAGGCCGATCAGGAAACCGATCATCAGCGGGTTCAGCAGCGCCTGCCACGGACGTTTGGTTTTCTGTCGGGACAGAAGCCGCTGGCCGTACGTCCACTGCAAGATATTCAGCATGGCGGTAAACCCGGCGCTGAAAAACACCGCCTGTTCGCCAAGCGAGGAGGAAATGAGCGGAATGCCCATGAACCCGGCATTGGAAAACGCCGCCCCAAAGTTTTGCAGCGGTTCTTGATGGAACAGCACTGCCGAAATGGCCATAGAGAGCAGCAGGAGCAGCGCTCCCAGAAACAGTGAAGGAAGCAGCGCCTGCCGGATCTCCGGCCCGTCGCTGACACAAAACGATTGGATGATCGCACAGGGAAGCGAAATGTAAATGAGCAGATTGGCAAGCGAACGGCTGCCCTCTTTTGTCAGCAGATCAAAGCGAAACAGAAGGCAGCCGATGGCAAGATAGAAAAACATAATGCCGATCTGCCGAAGAATGATCAATGCATTGTCCAACGGAAAACTCCTAATTCAAATCACATCGTTACAGCGTACTCCGGCCATCCGGTCAGAACGGGCCATAGTTGATGGCCGTAGCAATAATTAGGAGCACACAGGCTGTGATGACCCAGAGAATGAAGCAGGGCAGGAAGAACTTCATCCACTTCTTATAAGGGATGTGGCACATGGCAATACCGGCCATCAGCTTGGCACCGGCAGGGGTAACCATATTGGTCAGAGAGTCGCCAAACTGGAATGCCAGCACGTTGACCTGACGGTTGATACCAAGAAGATCGCCCAGCGGAACCATCAGAGGCATCGTCACGGCAGCCTGGCCGGAGCCGGAGGGGATCACACAATTGATGAGATCCTGCACGATGAACATGCCGCAGGCAGCAACGCTCTTCGGCAGGCCGATAAGCAGACGCGCCATGGCGTTGATGATGGTATCGATGATATTGGCGTCGGTAAGGACATTGGTCAAAGCCTTACAGATGCCCATGATGAGGCCGACCCAGACAAGATCCTTCACGCCCTTGACAAACGCATCGCAGATCCGATCGCCGCTCAGACCGCCGATCAGGCCGGAAAGAATGGTGATGATGACAAAGACGGCGCTCATTTCCGTGAGGTAGAAGCCTTCCTTCAGCGTGCCGTAGACCATAACGGCAACGCCGAGCACAAAGACCAGCAGCACGAGCTTGTGGCGCGTGGTCATCGGGGGGATCTCGGAAAGGTCAAGCTCCGTACGATACTGGTTGTCAATATCGTGCATCAGGCTCTTTTCCGGATTTTTCTTGATCTTATTCGCGTACAGGCAGATCCAGACGAGGCTCACGATCTCAAAGACGATGAACACGATCGTGCGGTAGCCCATGCCGGAAAAGACTGGCAGGCCCGCAATGTTCTGCGCAACGCCGACGGTAAAGGCATTCGTCATACCGCCGCAATAGCCGATAGAGGATGCGCCAAGCACCAGAAACGCGGCGACCATGGAGTCAAGGCCAAGCGCAAGGCAGACCGTGTAGATCAGCGGCATGAAGGCAAGGAACTCCTCGCTGCATGCGGCAAAGCAGGACAGCACGCCGAACGAAAGCAGGATCATAATGAGCAGCAGGTTTTCCCGTCCGGCAAAGCGCTTGATAAGATTTTTCAGTCCGATGTCGATCGCGCCGGTGTCCTGAATGACCTGCAGCGAACCGCCGACGATCAGGATGAAGAAAATAAGGCTTGCAGAACCGGAAAGACCCTTGTGGAACGATTTGAACACGTCAAAGGGCTTGATGGGGTTCTGCTCCACGCGGTGATAGCTGTCGGGATCGACCGTCTCGTAGCCGGTGGTCTCATCGGCAATACGGTCAAACGAACCGGCGGGAATGATATAAGTAGCGATTGCAGCAATGAGGAGAAATACGATCAGGATGATCATGGGGTTGACCGCCTTGACCTGCTGCTGTTCAATGGAATTCTTTTTTTTGAACATGATAGTCCTTCTTTCTGTTAAACGATATGAAGAATAAAACATATGGTTGCAGGTATGCCCTTTTTGCGATACCATATCTGCAAGTATAGGAATGGAGGTAACCTGCAATGGAATTGCTGCAGCTTCGTTATTTTGCCACCGTGGCAAGAATGGAAAATATCTCTCATGCGGCGGCCTATCACATGATCCCGCAGCCGGCCATGTCCAAAACGATCTCAAAGCTGGAGCGGGAACTGGGCACCGCACTTTTCGACCGCACGAAAAACAGGATCTCCCTTACGCCGGAGGGAGAGATCCTCTTCCAAGGGGTGCAGGCAGCGCTGCTGCATCTTGACAATGCGCTTGAGGCTGTTCAGGAGGAGAAAAAGAGCACGTCTCTCAAAGGAACCGTAAAATGCCTGCTGCTTCAGCACCGGTACAACATGGTGGACTGCATTGCCGCGTTCAAACGGCTCAACCCTGAGGTGCGCTTCCTTCTGTATCAGAATCCAAAAGAGGCGACGGACTATGATTTCTGCATTTCAGCCTTCCCGCCAACGGAGAGAGAGGATTTGTGTGTGCCCGTCTTAGAGGAGGAACTGAAAATTGCCGTTTCCCAAAGCAATCCGCTCTCGGGAAAAAAGTCTGCTGCCCTGCCGGAGCTGACAAAGGAGAATTTTCTTTTTCTCTCTCCTGCTTCCAGCCTCTGCCGTATCCTGACGATGCATTGCGAGCAGCAGGGTCTGCATCCGAAAAGCGTTACTTACATAGATGACCTCAGATGTCTTGAAAAATATGTTGCCTGCGACTTTGGGATCTCGGTCGTTCCCACGGTCTCATGGCGCGAGCTGCCGTTTCAGGGTGCGGTTCTGCTGCCGGTGGACGAGGAAAACTTCCGGCGAAAGACGTTCCCGTTCCGCGACAGCATGCGGCCGTTGAGCAATGCGACCCGGTCTTTTCTGGACTACATGCAGCAATATTTCAAGCAGTTCATCTGAGCTGGATCATCGGATCGCAGCGAGCAGCGCTTTAAGATATTCAAAGCAGCGGTAGAGCGAAGGAATATTCATTGCCTCCGCCGGGCCGTGTGCTCCCCAGCGCAGCGGGCCGATGGAGATGGCATCGAGCTGCGGCTTGCGGCGGCAGAAATAGCCGACCTCAAGCCCAACATGGATGGAGAGCACCTCCGGCTCGCTGCCGTTGAGCTGCCGGTAGACATCGACAGCGGTGCTCCGCAGCGCCGACGGCTCGCGGAGCGTCCAGCTCGGATATTGCAGAGAGGTCGCGCAGCTGGCGCCTGTCATTTTGGCAAGCAGAGCGATCCGGTTATAGGAAAAACGCCCCATCTGTTCAGGGAGAGAACGGATATCAAACTTGAAATGCATCCCCGCTTCATCTGTTTTGACCGTCCCGAGGTTGACGGAGGACTCCACCACACCGGGAAACATCTCGTTCATCTGCACGATGCCGTTCGGTGAAAGCGTCAGCCATGCGATGATGCTTTGCGCTTGGGCAGCCTGCGCCGGACACGGGGCATCGGAAAGGCTGACCTCAATGCCGCTGCTGGTGCGGGGATGCTCCTGCCGCATCACCTCCTGCAGCTGCTTGACGGCATCGCGCAGTGCGGGCATATCGGAGGGATCGAGAACGATCTCAGCCGAAGCATCACGGCTGATGGAGGTATAACCGTTGCCGCCATCCACGCGTGAGATCAGAAACGGCACACTGCCGCTCAGCGCCAGCAGGAAACGCCCCATCACAGCGATGGCAGAATCATGCCCCCGGTTGATTTCGCGTCCGGAATGGCCGCCCGCCAGACCGGCGACAGAAATCCTGGCACACACCGAACCGTCCGCCGCCGGCTGATACGTCAGGGGCAGCACGACATCGGCATCCATGCCACCGGAGCTGCTGCACAGGATCTGCGTATCATAGGAGCCGTCCAGATTGATGAAAAGTTCAGATGTAAACGGGAAATCAAACTTGTCCGCACCGCTGAAATCGACTTCCTCCATCGCGGTAAGCGCGACCTCCAGAGCAGGATGCGCGAGAGTGTCGTCCTCCAGGATCGACTGGATCAAGGCAACACCTGCGCCATCGTCGGCACCGAGCGTCGTTTTGCCGCCGGTCGTAATGGTATCGCCCTCGATGATCCACTCAATGGGCTGATGGGCAAAATCAAACGTACCGCCGCCCGGCTGATCGCCCACCATATCAAGATGAGCCTGAAGCATAACCGACGGAGCATTCTCATAGCCCTTGCTGGCAGGCTTGCGGATATAAAGATTATGGTGCGCATCCTGCTCCGCCTGCAGTCCGCGCTCCATTGCCCATGCAAGGATATGGTCGCTCAGGGCTTTTTCATTTCCGCTGACATGCGGGATATGACAGAGCTCATCAAAATGTCGGAATACAGGAGACTCGAGCAATGTGGCCTTACTGTAATTCATTTTTTTACCTCCTCACGCAAAACACTTTATCACATTATAGTAAGAAAGCGCCGCTACGGCAACGACTTTCTGAGATCAGAATAACCGAAATATTTGGCGATAAAAACTACAAAATTAGTCATGCTGAATATACACAGTAAGATATACTTCGCTTTTCGATACATGCACAAGCCGTCAGGATCCCGCACAGCGCCGCGGCTTGAGATATGCCATGATCCGCCTGCGCAGCATGATAATGTACAATAACGGACCTGTTGACAAAGGTAGCGAATACGTCCGTTCTATGGTAGAATAACCATAAGGAGGGATGCAGCATGATGGGACGCCAAAGCAGACAAATGGCAATGATTTTCGTAGATATAGAGTCACTGATTCCAGAAACCCACCTGCTGCGGAAGATCGAGCGGATGGTATCCTTTGATTTCATCTATGATCTTCTGGCGCCATATTATCCGGCAACAGGCCGTCCATCTGTCGACCCTGTCAGTATGTTCAAAATGCTCTTGATCGGATACCTGTATGGCATCAAATCAGAGCGGCGGTTGGTGGAGGAAGTTCAGCTCAACATCGCCTACCGGTGGTTTTGCGGATTTGAACTGGATGACACGATCCCAAATCACTCCACATTCAGTAAGACCAGAACACGAAAATGGCAGCAAAGCGATCTCTTTCAGAAAGCCTTCTATGAAATAGTCAAGCAATGCATAGACAGCGGGCTGATCGACGGAGAAGCTATGGCTGCGGATGGAAGCTACATTCCGGCCAACGTATCAAGAGAAAGCTGGATCAATGTAGAAACAGAAGTTGAACAGAGTATGCAAAGCTATCTCGATTCTTTGGATGAAGAGCTTTCCAATCAGCCGGGCTTCAAAAAGCCGCCAACAAAAATTGTAAGGAAGTGCCGTACCACCAGCCAAACAGATTCAGACAGCGGTTATATCAATCACGGCAGCAAACGCGGCATCGGGTATCTGATGGAAGCAACTGTGGACTGCAAACACGGCATTTTAACAGGTGTTGATGTATATTCTGCCAATGAGAAGGAAAGCCTTCTGGTCTTGCGGCATTTGGAACGGCAAATCAATCTTGGTATCCCAATGAGCCGGCTTGCTCTGGATCGCGGATATGAGACAGGTGCTGTTCACCGAGGGCTTGAACTTCTGGGCATTACCGGATATATCCCCGCAATTCAGTTCTCCAATCCACCTGAGAAATATGGATCCACCACATCGGCAACATCCACAAGTACGCCCGCCGGGAGGACGTGCCGGAAAAGACAATGCTCATTATCACCACCGACGGCTACGAAAACGCCAGCCGCCGCTACGACTACGAGATGGTTCGGCGGATGATCGAGCGGCAGAAGGAGAAGTACGGCTGGGAGTTCCTCTTCTTGGGCGCGAACATTGACGCGGCGAAAGAAGCGGCTCGCTTCGGCATCGGTGCTGACCGCTCGGTGAACTACAAGTGCGACGAGGCGGGTACGGCGCTGAATTATGAGGTCATCAGCGAGGCGGTGTGCAGCGTCCGCGCCGCCCGGCCGCTCAGCACCGACTGGAAGCGCCGCATCGACGAGGATGTGCAGAAAAGAGGGAGGTAAGGTATGTACGGAGCGATTTTGGGCGACATCGTGGGCAGCCCCTACGAGTTCGACTGCAACAACTATAAGGCGAAGGATTTTCCGCTGTTCAGCCGCCGTTCCGACTTCACCGACGATACGGTGATGACGCTGGCGGTGGCAAAGGCGCTGCTCAGCACCCGTGGGCAAGACGATGCCGCCATCAAAGCAGCACTGGTGCGGGAGATGCAGCAACTGGGCCGTGCCTATCCCGACCGGGGCTATGGCACCCATTTTAGCGGCTGGCTCTATGAGGACGACCCGCAGCCCTACCAGAGCTACGGCAACGGCAGCGCCATGCGGGTGTCTCCCGCCGCATGGCTGGCAACAGATATGGCGGAAACGCTGCGTCTGGCGCGGCTCACCGCCCAGGTGACCCATGATCACCCAGAGGGCATCAAGGGCGCACAGGCTGTCGCTGCGGCGATTTTCCTCGCCCGCACCGGTCACGGTAAGGCGGAGATCAAGGCACATGTGGAGCGCAAGTTTGGTTATGATCTCAGCCGCACCTGCGACGAGATCCGTCCAAACTACCACCATGTAGAGAGCTGTCAGGAGACCGTACCGCAGGCTATCACTGCGTTTCTGGAAAGCACAGATTTTGAGGATGCTCTCCGCACGGCGGTATCCCTCGGCGGCGACAGCGACACGCTTGCGGCTATCACCGGCAGTATCGCTGAGGCGTTCTACGGCGTGCCAGAGGAACTGCGGCAGGAGTGCCGCAAGCGGCTGACACCGGAGCTGGCAGAGATCCTGATTGAATGGGAGAAAGCCGCGCTTTGATAGCATATCAAAATGCAGGCGGTTTAAAATCTGCCTCGCAATAGACAAAGAAAACCGTGTGCTGACCGCAAGGTCAGCACACGGTTTTTCATTTGGATTCCTTCAGCCACTGCTGAAATTCCGCTAACGAGATAATATCTCGGTCACATTTCTGTTTCTCTTCTCTAGCTTTTTCGCTCCATGCATAGAACGCCTCGTCCGTGATGCGCCCCGCCTTGATCCACGCAAAGCGCCGCTTATACTCTTTGCGGTATGCCTTGAAGATTGGGTCATCCGACTGCTTCTTTGTCCACTGCTTGAAAGCCCCGATCTCCCGACAGACCTGCTCTCCTCTTGGAACAGGCCGCTCGCAATACTCCGCGCTGACCCGCCCGGTCTGCGGAAACCATCGTCCGCAGTTCTTGCAGCGCCGCACGGTGATGTTCCGCTCCACGCAACTCCGCAGAGAGTAGTCGATCATGTCCCGGATGCTGGAGGAATACAGCACCGGCGAACACCGCCCCGGCTCCACCGGCTCAAAGCTGAGCGGGATGGGGCGGAACGAAAACAGGTCGGGATCTTTCGGAGAGTCGTGAAAGTAATTTTTTGCCGCCTGTGCCTGCGGCTCCCGTCCCGCGCTGTCTACATCCAGCACCAACTCAAAAAAGCGTTGGATCTGCTGCTGATACAGCGGAAGCTGTTCAGGGAGCTGGCGCAGCTCGTCCAGTATCTGCGCATCCTCCGCACTGCCTCGGTCATTTTGAATGTACATCGCTGACTGGCGGTAGCGGCAGTGAACATAGAGAAGTCGAAAATAAATGTGTATGGAGGCTAACCTCCCCAGTTTTCTCCTGACATTCTCAAGTGCGTCCCTGTCATCCTCTGCGATAAACCGGCTCCAGTTATCCGTGGCGCTTTGCAGTATCGGCGTCACTTCCGCACAGTCCAATTCCTGAAAGGCAGAGCAGGCTTTCCAGAAAGGGAAACTCCTTCTGGACGTCCGGAACGCCTTGCATACCAAGGGAATCATACTGGAAAATCTCTCTGCCCTCAGAGAAATACATTTTGGCATACCACATGGCAGATCACCTCAAAATAGACAATCGTAATATGAAAATACAGACAGTCTTGACAAGGAGTGAAAAGTATGTTACCATACAATCACGGAAAGACTGTCAAAAGTAATTTACAGTTAGTCTAACACGGAGACTGCGGATTGTCAATGAAAAAGACGGTCACAAATCCGAAAAAGCACCTCGACAACTGAATACCCATCACCGGAGATGATACACGCCGGAGAAGTAACGCCAGGACGCCGCGGCAAAGCGGTCGAGCGTACCAAGGCAGATGAAAACGCTGTGCAGGTCAAACAAGGCCGCAGGGCAGGAACGGGTACGGTGCGTGGCAGAGAACAAAGAAAGGGGGAAGAAACATACATCGTTCCTACAAAAAGGAAAACCGCTGAACTGTTGCAGCAGTCCAGCGGCGCGCCGCGTTTCGGAAAACGCAGACTCCATCTGCAAACAGTCTAACAGAGGGACCTCCGAAACGCAAGTAATTTTTCTCTGAATTCTATTGGAGGTAACGATTTTGAAAATATCAACCTATCACAGCTACGATGAATTGCCGCTGTTCCTCAACGCGGAACTGGTGGCAAAGGTGCTGGGCGTGTCCATCTCCAGTGCCTACGAGCTGATGCACGAAGAAGTATTTCCGTCTGTGTGCATCGGCAGCCGCTTTGTGGTTCCCAAGGATAAGTTCCGGCAGTGGGTAGAACAGCAGACCGGAGGTGTCAGATGAAAAATTGGACGAAGCGTGATCCGGTCAAGAATTATTTTCCTCTGCCCAATGAGATCTATCAGCTGGGTCTATCTCACGGCGCGATCGCTGTCTACGGTTACCTGCTCCGCATCGAAGACCGCAGAACCTATCAGTGCCATCCCAGCTACGCCACCATCGGCAAGGCGGTGGGTATGAGCCGCAACACCGTGCGGAAGTACGTGCAGGAGTTGGAGGAACGCGGACTCATCATCACGGAGCGCACCAGCATCATCACGCAGGACGGGCGCAAGCAAAACGGAAGTCTGCTCTACACGATCCTGCCGATCCAGTTTTCCATCGGGGAATTTTATCAGCGGCAGATGGATGCTGTGGACAGAGCAAAGGAACGGCAGCGAGTGGCAAGACGCATGGAGCAGACCAGCGTGTGAAACAGCAGATATGTTTCTCTGCGTCCTGTTGCTGTGACCGAAAAAACCGTGGGACCCATCGGTGCGAAGCGAGGTATAGCAGCGGGGCTGCGCGTGCCTGCGGGCCCGCGGCGCCGATGAACTGCGTCAACCCGCCCTTGGCGGGCAGCCGCAGTTCATCGGCTGTTATTCTGCTCCCACGGTTTTCACCGCCTCAAATTTGAAGGCATTTTCACAGATTTTGTGCTTTCGGATGTGCTGCACAGATCAGTTCCCCGCGCCGTTCGCCCTGTGTGCCGCTGTGTGTGCGTTTAGAGGCTGGGGTGGAGTGTGTACCCGCCAAAGCCCATTGAAACGAACGTTGAGGCGTTTGTGGGCGATGTGTGAGAGATCCTTGCGAATACTGTTCCGACAAAGGAGAAATGAGTCATATAGGGGTGAGTTTTTCCTCCTGACCATGCCCTGTTTCGGAGATTGTAGCCCCTTGTTTACCCGTTCGATTAAAGCACAGACCGGCTATAATTTGTCAAGCTGAAATCTCATTTGGGATGTGAGGCGTATAGGCCTTGTTGTCTCTCATAACGGCGTAAATGATGGAGACCATCTTCCTGCAAGCGTGGCCCACGGACGCCATGTAGGGCTTCCCTTCATCTCGTTTTTTCTGAAAATAAAGCTTTAGCGCCGGATCGTGGAGCACCGCCGATGAAGCCGCCAGCCAAATGGCGTGCCGCAAATACGGCGAGCCTCGTTTGGACATACGGTTTCTGACGCCGTTGTATTCGCCGGACTGCCGCATGGTTGGATCGATCCCCGCGTAGGCGGCAAGCTTTGCCGCGGAGGAAAAACGGCTGATGTCTCCGATTTCGCTGAGGATGTACGCGCCAAGGGTCGGGCCGATGCCGGTGATGGTGGTGATCGGTGTGTCCAGGGTATCCATGATCTCGGCGATCTTGCGATCCATTTCCCTGACCTGTTGTTTTAAGAAATCGAGGTGCTTTGCGTAAAGTCGGATCATCGTGCTGAAAACATCACCGGCCATGGCGAAGCCGAAGGAACCGCGCGCGAGCGCCTGAAGCTCCTGCGCTTTCGCCATGCGGAAACGCTTGTGGCTGGAGACTTCGATGAGATGACAAAGCTCCTCAAGAGGCATCTCGGATAATTCCTTTGGCGTAGGACAGGTTTGCAAAATCGCCATGGAGGTATCGCTAAACATATTGGTAAAAGCTGTTTCGTATTCAGGAAAGACTTGATCCAGCAGGGCAACGACCTTTCGCTTAACATCTGCCTGCATGGAAACGATGGCGTGCCGTCCACGGCACAGCTCTCTCAGTTCATAAATATTTTCGGGATGCAGGGTAGACTCGGAGAAGTGTCCAAAACGGATCACCTCCGCGATCAGCAGGGCGTCCCTCGGATCTGTTTTGGCCTGACGGATGTAGAAGCTGCGGATGGAGTTGGTCTGCACCGGGTTGATGACCTGAACGCGGAAGCCCTCCTTCTGAAGTCTGGTAAAAAGAGCGAGCCAGTAGTGTCCGGTGGCCTCCATTGCAAAGGAAACCTCGTCAAGCGGCAGTTTGGCCTTGGTGAGCATGGCCAGCAGCCGATTGTACCCGGAGCAGTTGTTGGTGAAGGAAAACGGCTTGATGATGACGGCACCCTCGCCGTCGATCACCGCTGCCTCGTGCTTCCTCTTGGCGATGTCGATCCCAACGATGTACATAGTATAGGCTCCTCTCGTGTTCAAATTACGGACATTCCTCGTGCTGCTGAAGGTCAAACCTGTTGCGAGATTAGAAGAAAGCGAGCCATCGCTTCGACATCCGGCTCATAAGTGACATCCCACAGGGCAGAGGTTCCAGTCTGTGCGCAGTAGACGTGGCTACAAAGATAGAAGCAGGAAATTCTTTGCCCGCATGAGGATATTATATCATCGCTCTTGAGAGCGTTGATATCGGTTTTGAAGGTGTTTTGTGGGGAGATATCCCCGTTCGAAAATATAACAAGATAAAGAGAGGTGCCCCTAATTGGGGCCCTCTCAGCCACAAAGCCCCGCAGTGCGGGGCTTTTCAGGGAAACGCCAACCGCCGTCGGTTTGGCGGTTTTACAGAACAATCGCAGTCGGTCATTCGGCAAAGTCCCGTGTTTGCAGGGCTTTGCGGCGATTTTGACCGACGACACAGAAAGGAAAGAGAAACTATGGATGATAACAAGAAAAGCACCACGATCTGGCTGCGCCCCAGCGTGATCAGCCGCATGGACGGCTGGTTGGAAGCAGATAACTGTCAAAGCCGCAGCGAATTCGTAGATAAGGCCCTGCGCTTTTACATGGGTTATCTCGGCACCGAGGACAACACGACCTACATCTCTCGGGCCATCCTGACAGCCATTCAGGGCACGCTGGACGACAACAACAATCGGCTCTGCCGCATTCTTTTCAAGTGCGCGGTGGAGCAGAACATGATGTGCCACACCATCGCCGCGCACTTCCGCGCCGACCCGATCCACACGCGGGAGCTGCGGGCCTACGCCGTGGACGAGGTGAAGCGCACCAACGGTCAGGTGAGTTTTGAAAGCGCGGTGCGGAGCCAGCGGCGCATAGAGCCGGATGACACGTGACCCGGATCGTACTGATCTCCCCCTACCTCAAGGGCGGACAGAACGCCGCGAAGCTGGCGCAGCGTACTCGCTACGTCGCCACCCGTCCCGGCGTGGAGCTGCTGGCGGATGAGCGCAGTACACTCCCCGCCACAAAAAGGCTGCTCGATGCGGATGCACACGTGAACAGGCTTAGAAACGTATTTTTTTGCGCCGCAATAGTCAAAGAAACATTTCGAAAAACAGTAGCTTTGCGCGCGGAGTTGTGGTATGTGTTGTGGTTGCCAAAAAGGAGGTGCCGCAATGTACGATTACATGAAGGCTCTGCAAAAGCACTTCGACCGTCAGTCTCATCCAGAACTGGACGCCCAGATTAAAAGCGCCCGTGAGGGCCTGCGCGATGGCATAGATGCCGAAAGCCGCAGAAAACTGCTTCGGCTGCTGGACGCGCAGAATGCGTTGCTGGTTGAAGCCACGCTGATGAGCTTCACGGCGGGATTCAAACTGGCGTGGGGCATGGCGAAAGAGCTGGAGGCAGATGGGCTCTATTCCTTCGAGCGGGAGGAAGAAGAACACATCTGCCATCCGGCGGAACAGGAGGACTGAATGGCGAAACGAAGACCGTCCGGTGACGGCATGGTGCGAAAGCGTGACGACGGCCGCTGGGAGGGCCGCATCGTCATCGGCCACAAGGAAAACGGCGAGCCGCTGTTCCGTCATGTGTATGCCAAGACCCAAAAGGCTCTGCTGGACAAGCTGCACCAGAACATCGAGTGCTACCGCGATGTGGAGCTGACCGAGGACAGCCGCATGACGCTGGGCCAGTGGCTGGACCGCTGGCTCACGGAGTACAAGGCGGGTACGGTGCGGCCCGGTACCCTCGAGGGCTACCGCCGCTACATCGAATACTACATCAAGCCGCAACTGGGCGACAAGCAGATCTCCCTCCTCTCCCAGCAGGACATCCAGCGGATGTACCGCCGCCTGAAAACGGAGGGGCGCATCCATGAGCATCCCGAGATGGGGCATCAGCTCTCCGACTCCATGGTGCGCCACATCCACTCCACACTCCACGCCGCGCTGAAGGACGCGGTGCAGGCGCATGTCATTCCAAGGAATCCCACTGAGGGGACAACGGCGCCCAAGCCCAACTACAAGCCCAAGCGCATTCTGACCGGCGAGGAGCTGGACGCCTTCCGCGCGATGGTGGAGCAGGACGGGGTGTGGCGGGACTTCTTCCAGACAGAACTGATGACCGGCCTGCGCCGCGGCGAGATCTGCGGACTGCAATGGAGCGACTTCGACGAGGAGAGCGGCACGCTGAAGGTGTGCCGCACCCTCCACAGCCAGCGAAAGGGCGAGTACACCGTCGGCGAGACAAAAACGGGAAAGGGAATGCGTACCATCCTCCTACCGCACAGCGTGACGGAAATCCTGCGGCGGCGCAAGGCGGATACCATCAGTCAATGGATATTCCCCGACCCGGTGAAGCCGGAGGATCCTGTCAACCCCGGCTCGGCCTACCTCCACATGAAGACGCTGCTCCGGCGGGCGGGGCTGCCCAGTATCCGCTTCCACGACCTGCGCCACACCTTCGCCACCCATGCCCTTACCAGCGGCGTGGACGCCAAGACACTGTCCGGCATTCTGGGACACACCAATGCGTCCTTCACGCTGGACACCTATACCCATGTCACAACCGATATGCAGAAGCAGGCCTGCGGCATCGTGGGCGGCTTCATGGAAGATATCTTCGGAAAGGAGTTGAAACCGTGGCAAGAAAGCGAAAAGCCGGAGACGGAACGGTAAGGCAGCGCAAGGACGGTCGGTGGGAGGGGCGCATCGTCATCGGCTACGATGATAACGGCTATCCAAAGACGAAAAATGTCCTCGCCAAAACCAAGAAGGAGTGCGTCGAGAAGCTCCAGAAGCTCAAGGAGGAATGCGGCGGGCTGAAGCCCGAAAAAGTGCGGTCCGAGATGCTCTTCGGGGACTGGCTGACATACTGGTACGAGAATCACTCCAAGCCCAAGATCCGCCCCACCACGCAGGAGACCTACGAGAGCCGCATCCGCCTGCATATCATCCCGGAGATCGGGGACATCCCGCTGAACAAGCTGACGCAGAACGACCTGCAGCAGTTCTACGGTCGGCTCAAGAAAAGCGGCCGGAAGCGCTTCACCGACAAGTACGGCGAAGGGCTGTCCGACCGGATGGTGCGTATGTGTCACGCCACCTGCCGCTCCGCATTGGAGAAGGCGGTGCAGGATGGGCTGATCCGTGTGAACCCAGCCATCGGCTGTAAGCTGCCGCCCAAGAAAGCGCGGGAGATGCAGGTGCTGACGCGGGAGGAACTGCAGCGGTTTCTCATTCAGGCGAAGTTCGAGGGCTACTACGAGGTCTTCCTTCTGGACTTGGCCACCGGCCTGCGCCGGGGTGAGCTCATGGCGCTGCAATGGGACGACCTGAACTTCAAAACCGGCGTGCTGAATGTGAACAAGCAGGTCTACGATGTGCGTGGCCAGCTCCAGATCAGCGTGCCCAAGACGAAGAACTCCGTCCGCAAGATCGTCCTACCGCCCGCTGTGGTGGCGGTGCTGCGGGAGTACAAAAAACGGTGGACTCCCGCTGGATGTTCCCTTCGCCAGTAAAGGAGGACTGTCCCATTACACCCGGCGTAGTACGCCGCAGACTGCAGTTCATCTTGGAGCACGCAGGATGCAAGCATGTACGCTTTCACGATTTGCGCCACACCTTCGCAACGCTGGCACTGGAAAACGGCATGGATGTGAAAACGCTCTCCGCCATGCTGGGCCATGTGTCGGCGGCCACCACGCTGGACATCTACACCCACATTACCGATGATATGCAGCGGGCAGCCGCCGAAAATATTGACCGCGGCATCGGCAAGGCAGCGCCACAGGAGGACGCTTCGGAGCCGGGGCAGGAAACTGCCCTGGCCCAGGCGGAAAAGCCGAGTATGACCGATTTCAAGCCCTATGTGGGCCGCAAGCGCAGGTCCGGCACCGGCTGCGTCACCGAGATCAACGACCATCTCTTTGAAGGCCGCTATTCCCCCAAATGGCCCGACGGTAAAAAGCACGCCCGCAATGTCTACGCCCACACCCGCGAGGAGTGCGAGGAAAAGCTAAAGGTTCTGATCGTGGAGATGAAGGCAGAGATTGCGGAGACGCAGCGGCTGAAGGATTTGGGCGAGGGTGATGGAAGCCCAATAGAGGAGAAGAAAGGTAAGCAGGGTAAGAAGGCAAAGCAAAAGAAGACACAGGCCTGAGTACTGGATTGTCAGTACTCAGGCCTGCCAGTTGTTATACCATCCTAAAGGTCAGTTATAGAAATAAAGTGAATGCGCCCCCTATTATTTCAGTACAGCGTGCAGAAGTCCATTCTTCAAGTTCTTTGGCTCGTCGATGAAGCTCACTAATATCGACAGCATTGTTTTTACTTGAGAAAGTAATCTTGTGAGAACCTGGCATATATTCTATATTAATTGATTTAGATACAATTTGTGGTTCAATTGGATCGTATGCCTTTATTGGTTCCAGTGTATCCGCAACAGCAAGAATATACAGAATTGGGTTATCATGGATGGTAAGAATTTTGTATTCTTCTCCTAATGCTGTGTTCAAAATATAATGATCATACGACTCGCGTGTGTTTTCTGATTGTTTCCAAATATTGTGAGCCAATATACAATCGGAAATATATGAAAAAACTGGAAGCTGATTTTCGGAGAAGTGCCTTCCATGGAAATAAAAATCACTTAAAGAAACCGGATAATGCGTTTCTTGGAGCGCAGACAAATATGCAACCAAATAGTTTTTTATTATCCGATCATAAAATAGATAGCCTCCGATAATTCCGTGATCCGGGTGCTCAAGCTCATTAATACAATAGTTAAAATATCGTGTCACGACCGTACTTGTATATTGATGATGATATATCCTTGCGCCAGTATTAAACTGCAATTTTGGATAACCGTCTATTGTACACGACCGTTGTGTAAGTTCTCGAAGCAATGCACTTTCCATGTTCACTTTTTGCCTATTTGATGCACTGCTAAATGTGCAGGGATAAGGCGAAAATGGAGAAAGGGTAATCCCAAGTTCAGCTTTTACTTTACGCAAGGCAGCATACTCGTAAAAACGAATTTTAGAATTATAGCGATAATTATTATTTGGAATAGGCGCATTTGTTGGTATAACAATTGGAGAATCGTCCCTTTCTACCACGCAATAGCCATAGTCATGGTATAAAAATGTCAAAAACCAAATGTAAGAAAAAGGAAAATACCATGGATGCTCAATTGAAAGCGGGTTTTCGGCATTTAAGCAATTCTCAATTAGTAGGCCCAAAAAGAAGCCAGAAACCGTATGTATTGCGCGCTCATGGGGAAGAGCGTATTGCCTATCGAAGTCGAAAGAGAGGAGCCCATCCTTATGTGCGGCTAAAAAGTAGTTTTCAAGAAATGCTGCCGCATGTTCGGGATTGAGGATTAGTGGCAACTCTTTTTCACCATTCGCAAAGTATGTGCGTATAAATTCAGCCGATGCATCCGCGTGCAGAATATCATCCGTATTAATATTTGCATGATGATAATAATTCCAAGCAATGTTATTTTTCCCCAACAAACTGTCTTTTATAAAATCAGAAAAAAGCATAGCCTCATCACTCAAAAATTTTTAAAAGTTAATTTGGAATAGCTACTTTCATGGGCTGCGTCCTCAAAAGACCCGCAGCGAAAATCTTTCAGTCAACCTAAACTATTTATATTTTCCATATCTCATCTCTATCGAGCAAAAATCCATACAAAATCCTTTTCTCCGCTTCACATGCATCATTATTTTTTATTCGTTCGATGATCCGTGGAACAATTACATCTTTATGGTCAATAAAATACTCCATATACTTTTCCTGCCGTGCAAAATTCTCCCACATGTAATTTGAAAAATCAACTTGATTATAATCAAATTTTTCCGGTCTCAGTAAAAACTGCAAGAGCGGCCTTCCCTCTGCTAATTCTTTCAATATGCTAATGTCAGTTATCTTACCACTGATATACAACAGATATGCACACTCCAGCTTTGTTTCAATCGAATCGGGAAATGATTGTACACCACGAGCCTGGTGTCTGCTCGTTTCCAATATTTCCTTCAGAAATGCTTCCGTCGTTTCAGAAGTTAAGGAAAGCCACCCTGAAAAAGCGAAGTCATATATCGCACCTGTGGGCAACTGCAAAAAATGCGCTGATAAATAATCTTTGTAAATCTTTTGGATTTCCTCATCAATTATCTGTCGATAAAGTAGGCGCATTAATATGATCTTGCGATTAAAGTCTGCCTCATCATCTATAGTTTCTTGTATATCAGCTGAAATACCGTTCGGCAAGAAAGTTGTAATAAGCTGACATAAATCTGCAAAATTTACATTTACAGCATACTCGAAAAAATTTGTGCTGCCTACAATGCCGTGTACGATTTCAATACTACGAAACAATGTTAATGATCTGCATAGTCCTGAAAGCGCACGCAATGTAATCCTAAAATCGGGCCATTGTAACGAGAACAAAATTTGCGCTGTATCCTTATCGCTTACCAAACTCAAAATTGCAGTTTCAAGAACTCTCTTATTGTCATCACTCAAGTCCACTAAATTGAGTAGAACGATTAAATTAGAAAGAGTAGACAATGACGACTGCATAAATCCGTATGTTTTTTTGACAGTTATAGAATTACAAAGGTTTTGAAGGCATTCCGTAAGAAACCCAACTTTTTTCTCTCCAATGTTCAGCTTCCTCACACTGTATTTTTGAATGAGTGCACTAAGTTCCTTTGTCGAGATGAATTTTGTGAGAATATCAAGATCAATATAGCCTATGGGATACTTTTTATTTGCAAACTTAATATTTCCAAAATGGCTGTCATTTTCGGCCGCATCACAATTCGAGCATATAATAGCCTCAATATATGGTCTAAAAAATTCGTTTAGATCTCTAAACCCACGGTATAAAATGTGGTTATTGAAGTAAAAGAAATATTGCGTCAAGGCAAGACACTTGATTTCATAAATTTTAGCACATGATGTGCCGCCAAAACGAATTGTAGTCCTGTCGCATACATCCTTTTTTAATTTTTCCAGAGCCGTTTGCATTGCAAGGCGTTTTTTAGTATTACCATTATAAATATCGAGATATCCGGAAAACAATTCTCGTTCCCTACTTGTGGAAATATTCTGAATAAAGTGTTTTACTTTATTCAAATCGGGATGCAAAGTTCTAAGTGCCTCAACTACAGCGGAATTACTTAAATAGGCAACCCTTTGCTCTGTATTAAACTGTGATATATCCATTTCGCTGTATTTGTCCAGAATCTCACTATACCCATTAACAATGCTTTGGTAAAAATACTTTTTGTCTGATTCAATATTTTCGGAATCATTCTCTATCAGCAATTTGATTTCATCATATTGATCCAGAATATAAAGTTTATAGAATCTATCCTTGAACAAAGCATTTTCCGATAAATCTCCAATAGAATATCGTTTCGCATCGTATAGCATTGACACTATACCCGCATTTATAAACAGCTTTTTGAGCCTATCTGCCTCTGCCGTGTTTGTTCCCATAAATGTTGTTAATCGAGAATAATCACCTTCGGAAAACAACCGTAGTTGTCCATCTATAACATCGTATGTTTTTACATAGAGCAATTTCAATATCTGCTCATAATTTATAAAGTTGTACCGAGACATAAATTGAACAGATCTTTCGATGGAGGACATATTTTCTTCTAAAGCAGGGTCAGCTATTACTCTCAAAAAACTATACAGCCGTCGTCCCCTTTCTTTGGACAAAGACTTTGGAATATCCGGAATCTGTGGCATTGCATTAATATTAATTACTCCAATATTGTTACAACCAAAGTAGGCATATTGCGTCCCATCGATTTGCGCTTGATCTAAAACAATATATCCAACTTTTCGGTGTTCTTCTAATGTACCATTTTGAGAGCGCATATAGTTCAGCCAACTAATAATCAACTTGATATTATAGTCAGTCAGCGAGTACCCCAAAAACAAAACAATATGGTCAGTCAATAGTGACTTGATGAAAAGTTCCATTAATACATGATTCTGAGAGTAATCCAGATAATCTTGCTCTTTTAAAACTATATTGTTCGCAGACAAATCTCCATGCATTTTTATGATATATTTGCTTTTATCTGCATTCAGAAGGTCTTTATCATTCACGATAACCTGATATTGCTCACGAAATACATTCCTCGATGACTCAAGCAGTTGATCATAATTTGTCGTTATGATATGGCCTGGATTAATATCAAAGATAGCAGATGACAAAGGCGCATCTACGGTCATCATAGGAATGCTTTCTGCCAAGACTTTATTGTACAGCGATTCATCTGTATTAAACACATATTGCGGTATTTTTAAAAATTCATCAGCAGAATAATCATCTTTAAACAAGCAGTTTTTTTCACAACCTTCATTTTTATGTTTGCAAGAAGTACACTTTGAGTAGCCAATTGCCTTAGACATGTTTTGAATTAGGCCATTCCAGTCAGGCATTTCTTCAACATTGCAGGAAACTCCTGCACCAACAAAAACAACCAGTTTTCCCTGTTCAGCTTTTTCTCTAAAAAGGCCAATATATTCAAGCAGTTCTTGATTCTTCATTATAAGTTCCTCTTTTGCAATAATATCTTGGCAGGATCGTATCTGCAATGCCAGACAGCATTCTGCTCCAAAAGTCCACGGCAGCACCCCCTTGTAAATGACTTGCGGAATTATTATACCATTTAATGGAGAGCATTTCCACTATTTATCTTATGGCGACAAGATGTAATACCGCTTCGCATTGCCATCCTGCCCCCAATATGCTAAAATATCCTCCAAGGGAGGTGGCATCCATGCTTGATTTCAGTCGCCTGGAGCAATACCGGGAGAACAACCGCATAGAGGCCAAAAAGGCCCTGGGCGGCCTGCCCAAGAGCATTTGGGAGACCTACTCCGCCTTCGCCAACACGCTGGGCGGCATCATCCTGCTGGGCGTTATCGAGACAGCGGACAAGACCTTCGATTCCGTAGATCTGCCCGATCCCGACGGTTTGATCCGTGAATTTTGGCACATCATCAACGATCCCATGAAAGTCAGTGTCAATATCCTGGCCGAAAAAGATGTGTATGTGGAAGAGGTTGGCGGCGACCACATCGTCGTTATCAAAGTCCCCTGTGCGGATCGGGCCTACAAGCCGGTGTATGTTGACAATGACACCCGCAACACCTATCGCCGAAGCGGTGAGGGTGATTACCGCTGTACATACGAGGAGTATCAGGCCATGGTGCGGGATGCGGCTGTCCGATCGCCGGATATGCACTTGGTGCGCAGCATGGGACTTGAAGCCCTCAACTCCGAGAGTGTGCGCAGCTTCCGGCAGAGGATGAAGCTGTACCGCCCCAGACACATGTGGGAGAGCTTGGACGACACAGCATTCCTGCAAAAAATTGATGCCATAGGCGATGACGGCGGCTTACTGCACCCGACTTTCGCCGGACTGCTGATGTTCGGCAATCACCAAGACATTCTCTGCGAATACCCTAATTATGCCATAACCTACCGTGAGCAGCTTGATACGAAAGGCAACTGGGAAGAAGCCCCTTGGAGCGGCAATGTCTATGAATTCTACTACTGGGCTTATAACAAACTGCAACAGAACGCGAAAAAGCCCGCCCGCCAAGCTCTGCGTAAGGCGCTGGCCAACTGCCTTGTTAATGCGGATTATCATGGCAGTGGCGGCATCATCGTCAGCAAGGGCTATCAAAAAATCACCCTCTCCAACCCCGGCAGCTTCCGTGTGCCTCTTGACACCGCCAAAAGCGGCGGCGTGTCCGACCCGCGAAACCCCGCAATGGCCCGGATGTTCCGCTTCGTGGATGTAGGCGAATACACCGGCGGCATCCCCAATCTGTACCGTATTTGGAAATCCGAAGGCTGGCCGGAGCCGGTTTTCTCGGAGAGCTGCTCGCCGGATCGCGTCTCGCTTACGCTGTATATGACAGGCCACAGCGGCGCAGAAAATGCAGCCGCCGGAAAGCAAGTCCCCCTGAGCGCATTATCCCAGCGCCAGCTGCTGATCGACTATCTCACAGGCCACCCCACCAGCGACCTGTTTGCACTCTCCAAAGCCCTGGGCACCAGCTTGAGCCGCACGGAATCCATCTTACAGCAGCTTGCCGATGAAGGTATCGTCGTCGTGGAGGCAGGCCAAGGGAATCGACTGTATAAGCTGAAAGCGTAAGACAGCTCAAATCCTGCACCGCAATAAACAGAGAATTGAAAAAAGCGAGGAATATGATAGAATTAACATAAGATTGGAACTTTATGGTTGAAACTCGTGGTTGAGAAGGTAACGGCAGCGCACAGCAGAATTTGGAGCACAGGGTGATAGTATGATTGAATATCCAAAAGCAACTGATTTTCAGAAAGCAATTTTTATCGGAACATGGGGACATTCTTCAATCCCAATTTATGATGTTCCAACTATGCACTCGCTCAATCAGCTGGTTGGATATGTTAAGCACATTAACGCAGGAAATGGAACAGTTCTGTATCGTGGGCAGTGTAGTTTGTATGAAAAAGTTGTTCCCAGTATAAAACATGATTTATTCACCGAAGAAGATAATAGAGTCCGTCTTGAGACTGCCATGGATGCAATACTTGCCGAGGCTCCTCTTTCGAAATACCTTGGCTTAAAGAATGCTGATGTATCAGGATGGAATTTGTTTCAAAAGTTGGTTATTGAGGCTGTTCTTCAGCATTATGGAGCAACTACATATTGTGTAGACTTTGTGGATAACCACTGGACCGCCCTCTGGTTTGGGTTATACAAATGGGACAAAATAAATAGCTGTTATCTCCTCCGGAATAACTCAGGTTGTGGAGAAGGCGGGGCGCATATAATTATGAGTGACCGGATGAGAAAAAAAGTCTTCCCGCCCGAGCCGACATTTGAATTAACAGAACTGAGTAACATAAAATTAGAAGAGTTAAGAGAACATGCAAGGCATGCACCAATCTCCTTTGGCGAATTGGTTCGAAGAAACAAAACGAAAAATTTGAAACTGATCACGAAGCTTGGAGAAGGGCGTGTACACGTATTTCCAACTACAACGACAATATAGATCATATGGAAAAGAACGATCATCTTTTTCTGTTTTTGTACGTAGCCGATACGAATGTTTCAAATTTCCGTGGAGTATACATGGGCGAAAAGACTTATACGATTGATCTAAGAAAAGCACTTCCGTCTACTTTTTTTACGCCCATGTTCACAGCACGGATGGGTCGTTAGAGGAAAAGACGTCAGTTATGATTTTGATTCCCAGATCTCTTGCGTGATTCGCGTCAATATTGACTTGGCAAAAGAAATGCTCGGCTCTGGAACATTACTTAGCCAAGAAAACTTCTTTCCTGATGAAACAATTGACCAAGGGTACAACATCTTATTGGAGCGCCAAAAAGGGTCACGGTTAAAATCAAAATTCGAAAAGGTAATACCGTCTGAAATGATAACAGATTTCGGAGTTGGGAAGTAGTGCAAAAAAGCCTCCAGCACTTCATTGTGCTGGAGGTTTTTGGTCCGAGTGGCGAGGCTCAAACTCGCGGCCTCGTGGTCCCAAACCACGCGTTCTATCAGCTGAACTACACCCGGATATTCAATTTCTGCCATGATACCACGGCGAGCGGTAAAAATAAAGATTTTTCTGTCTGTGGTCATTTATGTGGTCAAAGCCGCTTTTATGGCACTTTCGGCAATCGGGGAAAATCCTGCAAACGCAGGTGTTACAAGGCTTTGCGGCGTTTCACCTTGCCCCGTCCCGGATACGGCCACGGCACTCCCAAACCAGGCGCGATACCAACTTCGCTATACCCGGATACTATTGATACTTGAATAGGGCTTCGATTTGAAGCCCTATTATTATACCGCCTGCTCTGCGCGGTTGCAAGGGTTATTTGCGGTGCGCGGAGCGTTTTTCGGCATCTTTGGGGCGCGTGCCCTTCATCGCCTCGCGTTCCTGACGGAGCTCGTCGTGCAGCTGGAGCGAACTCCACGCGGCATTGTCCTCGGTGACGACGGCCTTGAGCGCGACGACCACGCGGCTGCGGCGAAGAGACGAGAGCAGCGCGTCGAGCTGCGGACCGGAAAGACCGCAGAGCACGAGCATCTCGTCGGAAAAGCCGCCCTCGACGGTTTCCTCGACAGGGGAGAAGCCCTCAAGATCGCAGAGATAGCCGATCGGCTGCGAAAGCTCCTCCGGCGCGACGACGCGCCCGCTCACACCGAGCTTGAAGAGCGCGAAGCGGATCCTTTTGCAGCCGTGCGGCGTCCTTAAAATTGTAAAGCAGTGCACATGCCATGGCCAAACCCTCCTCAGCGGTGCTGCGCGGCCTTCTGTGCCATGATATCGGGGTCGATGCAGAAATAGGTGAACTCGCCCGTGGCGAGGAGCTTGCCGCCCTCGCCTAAAATGTCCACATTGACAAGGCAGGTCGTTCTGCCGCGGTGGCGGACTTTGGCGTCCGCGCGCACGACGCCCTCCGACTGGTTGCGGAGAAAATGCATCGAGCTGCCCTGCGTCACGTAGGATCGACCATCCGTGTGGGCGGCGTAGCCCGTGGCGTTGTCGGCCATCGTGTAGATCGCGCCGCCGTGCACGATACCGTAGGGATTTTTGCTCTCGGGGCGGATCTCAAGCTTGAAGATCGCGTGGTCGGGCTCGACAAATTCCGCTTCAATGTGATTATAGGTGGCAAAAAGATTCTTCTTGTTCAATTCCGCCGCCTGCTGGGCGGCTGTGAGCTGTTCCATGAAAGTGCTCCTTTGACATTGTTACTGTCGTATCCTACCACAGTGCGGCGATAAAAGCAACAATGCGGTGAAAACATCGAATCAGTAAAAATCGACAGAAGAATACGGACTTTGTATAACATTATCATGTTGAGCACAAAAAATGAAAAAACTTATATTGCTTGACCACTTCCATTTTGCGTGAAAGCCTGCTATACTACCTTTATCATAGAAAAATATGCGCTTGAAGGGGAAATCCCTATGGTATATGAGAGTAGTGCGTCCTCCCGCTGCGCCGCGGGGCCGAAGATCGCCGCCATCGGCGGCGGCACGGGCCTGTCGACCATGCTGCGGGGATTGAAAAAATATACAGACCGCTTAACGGCCATCGTCACGGTGGCGGACGACGGCGGCGGGAGCGGCGTGCTGCGCCGTGAAATGGGTATTCTGCCGCCGGGCGACGTGCGGCAATGTATGCAGGCGCTCGCGAACACCGAGCCTGTGATGGAGCAGCTTCTCGGCTATCGCTTTCCCGAGGGACAGCTCAAGGGGCAGTCGTTCGGCAATTTGCTGCTTGCGGCGCTCAACGGCATGGCGGGGAGCTTTGAAGAGGCCGTCGCCATGATGGGACAGGTATTGGCGATCTCAGGCCGCGTGCTGCCGGTGACGAACGCGGATGTACAGCTCGAGGCCGTGTTTGAAAATGGCGCGCGCGTCGTGGGCGAATCGCACATCTTCAACGCGAAAAAGCAGCAGGACTGTCGCATCCACCATGTTTCGCTTGTGCCGGAGCACCCGAAGGCGCTGCCCGACGCGCTCCGCGCTATTTCGGAGGCCGACCTCATCCTGCTCGGCCCGGGAAGCCTTTATACAAGCGTGATCCCGAATCTGCTCGTCGACGGTGTGGCCGACGCGATCCGCGCGTCGCACGCGCAGAAGTTTTACATCTGCAACATTATGACGCAGGACGGCGAGACCGAGGGCTACACCGCCGCCGACCATCTGGAAGCCCTGCAGCGTCACGGGCGGGAGGGGATCGTCGACCTCTGCCTTGCCAACAATGCGCCCATCCCGCATGAGCTCGCCGCGCGATACAGTGAAGAGGACGCGGAGCTGCTGCGCGTCGACCGCGAGCGCATCGCGGCGCTGGGAATCGCGCTCGCGGAATACCCGCTGCTCTCGGCGCAGGGCGGCTACGCCCGCCATGACCCGGCGCTGCTGGCGCAGGCGGTCATGGAGCTCTACCGCGAGCGCACGGTGCGCATCTACCGCGGCACCCAGCAGTACATTACGGAAGAACAGGAGTGGAAATAATGCCCAACAGTAAGGAATTTGTCAGGGAATTGCAGCTGCGCCATGAGAGCGCCTGGATGAACCCGAATGTCGGGAGCGCGGAAACCGCGCTCGCCGCGCTGCCGCTCACGCGTGCGGATGTCGATGACGCCGAGGCGCGGCTGGAGCGCTTCGCTCCGTTCATTAAGAAGGTATTTCCCGAGACCGCGGCTGATCGCGGCCTCATCGAATCGCCGCTGACGGAGATCGAGCATATGCGCGCATGGCTCAACGAAAATGAAGGTGCGCAGCTCGCAGGCAAGCTCTTCTTGAAGCGCGACAGCGACCTGCCCGTCGCGGGCAGCGTCAAGGCGCGCGGCGGCTGCTACGCGGTGCTCAAGCACACGGAGGACTTAGCGCTTGCGAACCGGCTGGTCGAGATGCGCGATGATTACAGCGTGTTTGCCACGCGCGCGTTCCGCAACTTTTTCTCGCAGTATGAGCTGCACGTCGGTTCGACGGGCAATCTGGGGCTGAGCATCGGCATCATGGGCGCGGCACTCGGCTACAGGGTCACGGTCCACATGAGCGCGGACGCGCGGCAGTGGAAAAAGGACCTGCTGCGCGCAAAGGGCGTAACGGTGCTCGAATACGGCGCGGATTACTCCTACGCCGTGCAGAAGGGCCGCGAGCGCGCGGCGGAGGACCCGAGAAGCTATTTTATCGACGATGAAAACTCTGTCGACCTCTTCCTCGGCTACGCTGTGGCTGCGCGGCGGCTCAAGGCGCAGCTCGCCGAGCAGAACATCGCGGTCGACGAGGAGCACCCGCTGCTCGTTTACATTCCCTGCGGCGTCGGCGGCGCGCCGGGCGGTATCTGCTTTGGCTTGAAGCAGGAGTTCGGCGACGCGGCACACGTCTACTTCGCTGAGCCGGTGGAAGCGCCGTGCATGCTGCTGGGCCTTGCCAGCGGCTTGCAGAATGCGATCTGTGTGCAGGATATCGGCCTGACGGGCCGCACCGCGGCGGACGGACTCGCCGTCAGCCGCCCTTCGGGTTTTGTGGGGGAGACGGTCAAGGAGATGGTCGGCGGCGGCTTCACGGTGTCGGACGAGCATCTGTTCACAGACCTCCACGCCCTGCACGAGACGGAGAGACTTTTTGTCGAGCTGTCCGCCTGCGCGGGCTTTGCCGGTGCGGTGGAGCTGTCCAGGATGACGGATTATCTCGAAAGCAGCGGCCTTGGCGCGCACTGGGAGAATGCCGCGCACATCGTCTGGGCGACGGGCGGCGCGCTCGTGCCGGAAGGCGAACGCGAGAAGTACCTCGCAAACTGAAAAGAGATAAAAAGAAGGACTTCACGCAATGCGTGAAGTCCTTCTTTTTTGCGCCGCGGCGGGGAGGGGAACCCCGTTACACGGGCGTCATCGTCAGCGTATAGTTTGCGGTGCGGATCACGATCTGCGTTACGGCGCTCTTGGCCGTGTCGACGCTGAGCTCGGCGGTGTAGCCGGTGAAGCTGTCCTCCGCATAGGAGACATGCAGCGTCCAGGTCTCCGCACTGCCCACAGCGGCGGTGCGCTTGAAATCCGTGATGTGCTTGCTGCGCACACCTGCGAACTGGCAGTCAAGGAAGCATTTGCCGATGTAGCTATTCTCCGCCCATACAGCCACCTCGGCATAAATCGGATAGCCAACATCACCTAGTTCCGGGCTGTTGCCGGAGATGCCAATCTGTTCATCGCTTGCAAAACCGCCCTTGACAGCATAGTAATTTGCAAAATAACTGACACCGTTATCAAAGAACGGGAACGGCTCGGCAGTAAATTTCACGGTGGTGACATCCGGTGTGCTGCTGACGTCGAGCGTGGCGTCGAAGCTCGTCTTCTTGCCGCCGCCTTCAAGCATGCCGTGGTATTTGCCGCCCGTGGCGTATTTGCTGTTGAGGATCGTGAGTGCCTTGTCGAGCGCGGCGTTGCCAGTGTTCGGCTCGGTCGGCACATGGGCGGGGGCAGAGGTCGTGTCGATGCGCAGTCCGTTCTCCGCGTCCCACTGATAGCCCCAGCCGAAGGACTCATACGCATAGCGGAATGTCAGCGGGAAGTACGTTACGCCGTTGTAATTGAAGATCGGATAGGTTGCCTCCTTGTTGTCGATCAGCGCGCCGTTGACGCTGATCCGGTAGCTTGGCAGCGTGACGGAGACGCTGCCCTTCGGCGCCTTGCCGGGTTCGGCGACGTAAGCGCTCTGCGCGCCGCCTGCGGTGATATTGAGCGACTTGGCGGCATTGTTCCAGTCGGTCTCCACGCCCATGAAACGGCTTAATTGATATGTCATGGGAAAGTAGGTGATGTTGCTGTAGGACAGCAGGGGGTACTTGGCGTTCTTGTTGTCGATGACCTGACCGTTGAGCGTCACCTTGCCGGTGACGACGTCGGCGCGCATTGCGGCCTCGGCCTGCGGCAGCAGACTGAACGCGAGGGCGATGCAGCAGGCGATGGCAAGCAGGACGCGCAGAAAAGTTTTGTTGATGGTAGACATAACATACTCCTTTCCGTTTTGTGATGGTTGACGTTTACTCGTACAGCTTGGCGCTGCGGTTGAGGTACACGAGCTCTATGATCTCGACCACGCCCAGAGCGATGGCAATGGCGAGAATGAACAGGAGCAGGACGATCATGCCGCCGTTGTAGAAGTAGAAGAAGGAAGCAGATGACAGACCCAAAAGCAGGAGCAGGGTAAGGAATGCACCGAAGCAGCCGATGATCACGACCTGCCAGGTGCAGAGTGAACGCCATTTTGCCGCCATTGCGTCGTCTGCGCCGTCAAACGCTTCGGCACAGGCGGTGAGCTGGTGGTACGCCGCAAGTGTGGCAAACAGGAAGATCAATCCCAGCAGAATGATCAGAACGACCAGAATCGCGGAGACGTCCGATGCCGTTATCCACTCCTGTACGCTTGGCGCATCGAGAAGCGCAACGAACGGCAGCGCGATCAGCGGCAGAAGATTAAAGTACACGGCCTTGCGGAAGCGGGGGACGGCCGCGCTCAGCTTCCAGAGCACAACGAGCGCGAGAACGCTGACCGCGAGCGACACCACACTCAGCACGATGCCGAGCGCCGGGATCTTGTCGCCGAGCTTAAAGGTGTTGTTCAAAAGATTGATGACGATATTGGCGATGCCGAGGCGGAAGAGGTTCTGGAACCCCTTGTGCAGCAGCGGCGCGTTTGGCCTCTCGCGCAGGGGGATGACCGGCGGCGCGGGCGGGGAAGTGACAGCGCTTTCTGCGGGGACGGGAACGGCAATGGGGGAGGCTTCGGGGACGGGGGCAGGGCTTGGTGTCGAATTATTTTCCATCATGGCGGTTCTCCTCTCTTGTTCTCTCGCTTTTTATTTCTCTCTCAATTTGAAATACGGTCACGCTCACTGGAAGCGGTATCCCTGCGCGGTAAGGGAGGCAAGGTAGTTCATAAAGTTTTCGTACTGCTCAAAGTGCAGCAGGTCGCTTGCCTCGACCTCATGGAACGAGGCGATTTTAGTGGAGGTATCCACCCACACAAGATAATCGTTCACGGTTTCGCCTCCTCGTCGGGGAGCTTTTCCCCCTCTATGTCATCAAGGGTGAGAATATTCTCGTCTTCATCGTCGTCGGAAAGATCGACGGTCTTCTCCGTGACCGCCACGCTCTCGGCCAGAGCGCGTAGGACGGCTTCATCGCCGCTGGCGTCGAGCGAGAAGTGGAGATTGCTCTCCTCGTCGATCCACTCGAGCGTGCTCCACAGCGACTCATCGCTCGCAAGGAAAAACTTGCCCTTGCAGCCGTTGACGGTGATCTCGGAAATTTCGGTGTCCTCGCCCATATCGTAATAGCTGAACGAATCGTCCTGCATGTAGATATAGCTGAAAAGGATGAGGTCGTCGCCGCTTTGATAGCAGAGCTGGCGGAAGCCGGAGTCCTCGTAGCTCATATCTTCGTCCAGCGTGTAACCGTCCGGCAGGGCGGTGATCGTGTAGAACGGCAGCTCGCCGGTGGGGGCGTCGCCCGCGTATTCATAGGAGACCTGCGAGCCCGTCCACGTTTCCACCCAGTGGATCATAGCGGCCCGCGCGGCGGGACTGGCGGCGGCAAAGCCGCTGAGCGCGAGCAGAGCGACCAGAGCGACCATGGCCGCGCGCTTGGCGAGCTTGCTCCAGAAGCTCCGCTGCGCGGGGCGCTTGTAGGTCAGGGCCTCTTCGACGTATTTCGCGCCGATCTCGTTCATGGCGTCGGAAAAAAGCTCGGGCGTCATACCAGCACCTCCTGTTCGGTCAGATAGGTCTTGAGCTGCTTGCGCATACGCGTCAGGCGCAATCGGGCGTTGCCCTCGGTGATGCCGAGGAGCTTGCCGATCTCGGCAAAGCTGTCGGCGTACCAGTAGCGGCGCATGAAGAGCACACGGTTTTCCTTGCTCTGCGTGTCAAGAAAGCGCTCGATCGCGGCGGCGAGCTCTCTGGCTGCATAGTGCTCCTCCATCGCCTGCTGGGGCGAAGCGAGGAACGTTTCAAGCTCCTCCATGCACATATCGTAATGGCTGTTTCGTTTCATTGCCGTGTTGGCACGATAGCGCGTGATCGAACAGCGGCGGACGAGCGTGCCGACAAACGCCGGAAGCGACTCCGGACGCTGCGGCGGGATCGCGTTCCAGGTGCTCAAATAGGCATCGTTCACGCACTCCTCCGCATCCTGCGCGCTTGCAAGGATGTTGTCCGCGAGCTTGTGGCAGAGCTTGCCGTATTTCTTGTCCAGCTCGCTGATGGCATCCTCCGAGCGCGCAAAGAACAGCTCGATGATCTGCGCGTCTTCCATCGTGCAGCGCCTCCTTTCCTCGTGAAAAAGTGTTTCTACTTGAATAGACGCATTTTCCGGCAAAATGCTTCACGAAACCGTAAAATTTTTTTATTTTTCCTTTTTTGACGGAAAAACCGGATGATTTGTTCCTGCGCGGCGGGAGAAAAAGGAAAGATATCGACAAAATAAATATAAGAAAACGGCCCCGCACCTTTTCGGTACGGGGCCGTTGATCCTGCATTCAAAGGTGCAGCCTTGCGTGCTCGCAGATCGCGTCGTATGTCTGCTGGCTGATGTCGTGCTCGATCTTGCACGCATCCTCCTCAGCGGTCTTTTCGTCCACGCCGAGGGCGATGAGAAATTTTGTGAGCGTGTGGTGGCGGTCGAGCATCTTTGCTGCGATCGCCATGCCGCGGTCTGTCAGCGTGATGAGGCCGTCGCGGTCCATCTCGATATATCCGTTTTCGCGCAGGCGCTTGGTCGCGTAGGTGACGCTGGGCTTCGTCACGCCCAGATGGTCGGCCACGTCGATCGAACGGATATAGCCGTGCTGCTCTTTCATCATCAGCATGGATTCGAGATAATCTTCAGATGCCTTTTGAATTTTCATGTGCGGTTTCACCAACTTCGCAATAAAGTACGATAATAGGTTAACATGCTCTAACAAAAAATGCAAGCATTAAAAAAATGTTCACAAAACCTCTTGACAAAATAGGTTAGAGAGATTAAACTAACGGGCGAAAGTTAAACGGCACTAACTTTGTGATGGCGAATTGCGGATCGCCGCGATGAGAAAAGTGCCAGACCAACAGCATGCGGAGGGATAAATAATGATGCCGCTTACACTGGCGAATGCCGGAGAAGAAAATACCATCCTCAAAGTCGGCGGGAGTGCTGAAGTGAAAAAGCATCTCGAAGATCTCGGCTTTGTGGCCGGGGGCACGGTGAGTATCGTGTCGTCGCTCGGCGGGAACGTGATCGTCAAGGTCAAGGAAGCCCGCGTTGCCATTAGTGAAGAAATGGCAAGAAAAATCATGGTTTGAGCAATTTTTCAAATAAAAGGAGAGAGATTATGAAAACACTGCGTGAAGTCAAGATCGGCGAGACCGTCAAAGTCGTCAAGCTCCATGGCGAGGGCCCCGTCAAGCGCCGTATCATGGATATGGGCATCACCAAGGGCACTGAGGTGTTCGTGCGCAAGGTCGCGCCCTTGGGCGACCCGATGGAAGTCACCGTGCGCGGCTACGAGCTGTCGCTGCGTAAGGCGGACACCGAAATGATCGAAGTTGAATAATTTATTTCTACATAAGTTAAGGAAACTTAACAAGAAGGAGCAGTAAGAAACATGGAAAAGCAGATCAAAATTGCCCTCGCGGGCAACCCCAACTGCGGTAAGACGACGCTGTTTAACGCCCTGACCGGTTCGAATCAGTTTGTCGGCAACTGGCCAGGCGTCACCGTGGAAAAGAAGGAAGGTAAGCTCAAGAAGCACGATGACGTGGTCATCATGGACCTTCCCGGTATTTACTCCCTGTCCCCCTACACGCTGGAGGAAGTCGTCGCCCGTAACTACCTCATCACCGAGCGTCCCGACGCGATCCTGAACATCATCGACGGCACGAACCTCGAGCGTAACCTGTATCTCACCACCCAGCTCACTGAGCTCGGCATCCCCGTGGTCATCGCCATCAACATGATGGATATCGTCCGCAAGAACGGTGATGAGATCAACGTCAAGGAGCTCTCCCGTGAGCTTGGCTGCGAGATCATCGAGATCTCCGCACTCAAGGGCGACGGCGTCATGGACGCTGCCGAGGCTGCCATCCGCGCCGCCAAGGGCACCAAGACCGTCCCGATGCACACCTTCTCCGGCCCTGTCGAGCACGCCATCGCCCACATCGAGGAGGCGGCCGTGCACTCCATGCCGGAAGAGCAGCAGCGCTGGTACGCGATCAAGATCTTTGAGCGCGACGACAAGGTGCTCGAAAAGCTCAGCATCCCCACCGAGACGATGAACCACATCGAAGAGGACATCAAGGCGGCGGAGACCGAGCTCGACGACGACGCCGAGAGCATCATCACCAACGAGCGCTACATCTACATCGCCCAGCTCATCAAGGGCTGCTACAAGAAAAAGAGCACGAAAAGCTCTCCACCTCCGATAAGATCGATAAGGTCGTCACCAACCGCTGGCTGGGCCTGCCCATCTTCGCGGTCGTGATGTTCCTTGTTTACTACATCGCCATGGTCGCCGTGGGCGCGCCCGCGACCGACTGGGCAAACGACGGCGTGTTCGGCGATGGCTGGCATCTGCTCGGCATCGGCTCCGCCGCCTATGGCGACGCGAGCGATGATTACACCGCCGCTTCCGAAGCTGTCAACGCCTTCGCGGGCATTGACACGGGCGACGAAGAGTTCGACGCCGACGCGGCGCTCGAAGAGCTCAAGGCCTTCCAGCCCACCGAAGACACTGCCACTGTTGATGTTGAGGATGAAGAGACGCTCGCCATCAACGAAATGACCGCCTACTATGACGCCATCCCCGATGATGCAGACGAAGATTCCACCGTCGGCATGACCTATGTGGATGCTGTCAGCTACTTTGAAGAGAACGGCTTTGACGAGCCCGACCCGGCAGACTATGGCGTATGGGTCCCGGGCGTGCCCGTTCTGATCGGCGATGCGCTTGACGCCGCCGGTACGGCTGACTGGCTCAACGGCCTGATCCTCGACGGTATCGTCGCCGGTGTCGGCGCGGTGCTCGGCTTCGTGCCTCAGATGCTCGTCCTGTTCCTGATGCTCGCCTTCCTCGAGGCCTGCGGCTACATGGCCCGTATCGCCTTCGTTCTCGACCGTATCTTCCGCAAGTTCGGCCTTTCCGGTAAGTCCTTCATCCCCATGCTCATCGGTGTGGGCTGCGGCGTTCCGGGCGTCATGGCCTCCCGTACCATTGAAAACGAGCGTGACCGCCGTATGACGATCATGACCACCACGTTCATCCCCTGCGGCGCCAAGGTTCCGTTCATCGGCATGATCGCCGGCGCCCTCTTCGGCGGCAGTGCCTGGGTCTCCACCTCCGCTTACTTCATCGGTATGGCAGCCATCATCATCTCCGGTATCATGCTGAAGAAGACCAAGATGTTCTCCGGTGATCCCGCTCCGTTCGTCATGGAGCTGCCTGCCTACCACTGGCCGACCCTCGGCAACGTGCTGCGCAGCATGTGGGAGCGCGGCTGGTCGTTCATCAAGAAGGCCGGTACCATCATCCTGCTTTCCACTATCTTCGTGTGGTTCACCACCTACTTTGGCTGGGTCGACGGCACGTTCCAGATGCTCTCTGAGGACCAGATCGACTCCTCTATCCTTGCCAAGATCGGCAACCTGATCGCCTGGATCTTCATCCCGCTCGGCTGGGGCAACTGGCAGGCGACCGTCGCCTCCATCACCGGCCTTGTCGCCAAGGAGAACATCGTTGGTACGCTCGGTATTCTCTACGGCGGCGGTGAGCTGACCGTTTACCAGAATATCGCGGCGGCCTTCACCGGCATCACCGGTTATTCCTTCCTGGTGTTCAACCTGCTGTGCGCTCCGTGCTTCGCGGCCATCGGCGCCATCAAGCGCGAGATGAACAACGCGAAGTGGACCTGGTTCGCCATCGGCTATCAGTGCGGCTTTGCTTACCTCATTGCCCTGATGATCAACCAGTTCGGCAACGCCTTCACCGGCAGCCTGAACGTCATCGGACTGATCGCGGCCATCGTTGTCCTCGCCGGTATGATCTACATGCTCTTCAAGCCCTACAAGGAAGCTACCAAGCTGAGCGACAAGCACTGATCCCTTAACCCCGATACCCTGCGAAAGGAGTGATTTCCATGTTGAACTGGGTTACCGCAAACCTGTCGACGATCGTCGTCTCTGCTATCCTGCTTGCCATAATCATTGCTATCTCCACCTATCTTATCCGGCAGAGAAAGAGGGGAAGAAACTCCTGTGGCTGTAACTGTGCACACTGCGCTATGCACGGCACTTGTCACAGTAAGCAGCATTAAATAGCACAGGAGACGCGGGACTTATCCACCCGCGTCTCCTGCGCCGTATGAAAGGAAATGACCTTATTATGTACGAAACCAAAGTGAAGATCGACGGCATGATGTGCGGCATGTGCGAATCGCACATCAACGACGCCATCCGCAACGCGTTCTCCGTGAAGAAAGTCTCCGCCTCCCACTCCAAGGGCGAAGCGGACATCATCAGCGAAGAGCCCATCGACGAGGCGAAGCTGCGCGAGACCATCACCAAGACCGGCTATGACTTCATCTGCATGACGAGCAAGCCGTATGAAAAGCACGGCCTGTTCGGCTTCCTCAAGAAGTAAAAAGACAAAATGAAAGGCACGGCTTTTGCCGTGCCTTTTTTTTGACTTAGTTCTGCGCTTCGGCGCGCTTCCCGCGGTGCGGGCTTTTCATAAAGTCGACGAGCTTTTGCTCCATGCGGGAGAGCTGCTGCGATTTGAGCGTGATGAGATAGATCGTGCGCTTGAGCGCGCTTTTGTCCATCTCGAAGGCGAGCAGCGTGCCGTTTTGGACCTCCTGCTCCACGGCGAGCGCCGAGAGTACGGCAACGCCCACGCCGCCGGAAACCATCTGCTTGATGGCCTCGGGATCGTCCACGCGCGCCACGACATGCAGCATATCGTGGGAGAGGCCGAGCGTGCGCAGATAGTTTTGCAGGCTCGTGTCCGTGCCAGAGCCCTCTTCGCGCGAGACGAACGGCTCTTCAAGCAGCAGCTCGCGGCCGTAGACGCCGCGCTCTCTGAACGCGCGGTAGTGCTCGTTGTTCGGCGCGGCGAGCACGAGCCTGTCGTCGTAGAGGAGGGAAGTAGTCGACATTTTCCGGCTCACTGACCGCGCCGACAAAGCCGACGGCGATCTGGCCGGATTTCAGCATCCGGTGCACCTGCTCGCTGTCGCCGCGGCGCAGGGAATAACGGAACTCCGGCTCGCGCTTCAAAAATGCGGCGAGGTAGCCCGGCACCAGATATTGCCCCGGCACGGTGGACGCGCCGAGCGCGACCACGGGGGAGCTGTCCGCGTCGGAGAACAGCGTGCGCAGCGCGGCGCAGTCATTCAGAATGCGCCTTGCAATGGGGTAGACCTGTTCGCCCTCCTTCGTCAAGCAAACATGGCGGCGGTTGGAGCGCACGAACAGTTCCTTGCCGAGCGCCTGCTCCAAAAGAGAAATGTGCGCGCTCACGGTGGACTGGTTGAAGAACAGCTCCTCCGCCGCACGGGTGAAGCCGCCGTATTCCACAACGGCGACGAAAATTTCAAGCTGCTTGAGGCTGATATCGTTCATAAGACGGGTTTCCTCCGGAATGTCGTTCTACTTTGAAAAGAATAATATGAGAGGACGAAAAAAGCAAGGCGTTTCATCGCTTTTTTCAATGATAAACTGTATTTTATGAAATACAGGCGATGGATCGCGCGCTCTTGCAATTTGCGGGGGAGTTTGGTATCATGGCAGGCAGATCAAAAGAAAAACGGCGGTGATGATAAGATGAAAACAGCACTTGTGACGGACGGAAAATACCGCTCGTCCATCGCGGCGGTGCGTGCGCTGCACCGCGCGGGCTACCGCGTGGTCGTGACGCAGACAAGGGCGGACGTCAAGAGCGCACCCGCAGTGTCGGTGTCGAAGTCCTGCGATGATTTCCGCTGGATCGACGGCGCGTGCGCGGATGCGGATTACGCCGAAAAGCTGCTGAGCGTACTCAAAGAGTATGAGCATCCGGTGCTATTTTGCGTCGGCGCGGTGACGCTCAACACCGTCGCCGCCCGTCGGGAGGAATTTGCCGCGCTGGCGAACTTCCTCATCGCGCCGAAGGAGACGCTCGACGCGCTCAACGACAAGGAGAGCGTGCATCAGCGCGCGCTGGAGCTTGGCATTCCTGTGCCGCGCGAGTACGACGGCACGCCGGAGCGCTATCCCGTCGTCGTCAAGCCGCACTGCGGCGAAAAGTTCGGCCTCAAGGCCGCCGACCGCTACGCCGTGGCGAACAACGAGGCGGAATTCGACGCCATCATGGAAAAGATGCAGCGCTACGACCCGAGCCCCATCGTGCAGCAGAAGATCACGGGCGCGGGCGCGGGCGTGAGTCTGCTGCTCGGCCGCGAGAGCGAGCTGCTCGGCGCGCTGTGCCACCGCCGCGTGCGCGAGTATCCGATCACAGGTGGGCCGTCGACCTGCTGCGAGAGCTTTTATGATGAAAAGATGATCGACGAGGCTTACGAACTGCTCAAGTCGTTTCACTTTACAGGCCTTGCCATGGTTGAGTTCAAAGGAGACTGCATTTTGGAAGTCAACCCCCGCGTGTGGGGCAGTTTCCCGATGACGGAGGCGGCGCAGAGTCCCATCGTCGCGCACTACGCGCAGGCCGCGCAGGGCGGGCAAGTTACCTACACGGCGAAGGACTACCGGACGGGTGTAAAAATGCGCTTTTTCCTCAACGACACGGTTGCCGCGCTGAGCTATCTGAAGGCGGGCCGCATCAAGGAGGGCCTGCGCGGTCTCGGCGATTTCTTCACGGCGAAAGAGGCCTTGAGCGCCAAGGGCGATGGCAAGGTCATGCGCGCATACCTTAAAAAGAGCCTGTTTGAGCGCTGAGAAGGGGGAGAGGATCATGGAGCTGCGGCTCGATCTGCACATTCATTCCGAGCGGTCGTTCGACGGCTGCATGAGCCTGAGCGAGATCGTTGCGCTTGCGCGCGAGCGCGGGCTGAACGGTGTCGCCATCTGCGACCACGACCGCGTGCTGGACGAGGTTCCGGAATTCAACGATTTTCTCGTCATCCCCGCGACCGAGGTTTCGACCGAGCGCGGGCATCTGCTGGGTCTCTTTGTGAGAGAACCCATCGAAACGAGGAAGTTTTCCGAGTCGGTCACGGCCATTCACGCACAGGGCGGGCTGGCGGTCATCGCGCATCCCTTTGAGCACAGCACAGACGCGAACCGGCTCGACGATGTGATGAGCCGGCTTGACGGCGTCGAAATTTGGAACAGCCGTGCCGACCGCAAGAACAAAAGCGCCAACGCCATGGCGCGCGAGCTGGCGCAAAAATGGAAAAAGCCCGTCACTGCGGGCAGCGACGCACATGTGCCAGAAGAGGTCGGCGGCGGCGTGACGGTGCTGGAAGCGGACGAGCTGTCGCTTTCCGCCGTCAAGGCAGCGCTCCTGCGGGGCGCGAAGCAGGTCGAAGGCCGCCGTGGCCGCGCAATGTGCGTAGCGAGAAGCCAGAAGACCAAAAGAGAGAAGACAAACGCAGGCGTAAAAAGACGAGTAAATGGAATGCTCTTTACAGTAAAATGCGCCTTGCAGGACTTTACCACCAGGGAGGATGGATGGCATGTCATGGATCGTTAAACTCGGCAAAAAGGGAAAGAAGATCGTCAAGAAGATCATCACGCCCGCGGAAAAGCACTACGTCGGCTACACGCGCCGCATCGAGCGCGTGAAGACGGGCGAGCGCATCTGCGCGATGACGTTTGACGACGGCCCGATGGGCCTTCCCGCATCGCCCGACCGATTTGAGGGCAAAACGCTCACGGACGTGCTGCTCGACACGCTGGCGCAGTACGGCGCGCGCGGCAGCTTCGACGTCATCGGCGACACGAGCGCCAACTACCCCGACGAGGCCGGAAAGCTCGGCAGCGCGCTGCGTGGGGCGGCGTCAAATTCGACCACTACCCCGATATCCACTGCGACGACAAGGGCGGAGCCGTGCACAACGACCGCCTGATCCGCCGCATGCTCGACGAGGGCCATCAGATCACAAACCACGGCTACCGCCACATCATCTTCGGCAAAAAGCCGTTTGTCTACGGCGCGCGCGAGTACCTGCCCGGCTTTGACGCCGCGGTCGCGGACCTGACGCGCCTCGACACGCTGATGCGTGAGCGCTACGGCTATACGCTCACGCTCGCGCGCCCGCCGCACTATGTGGACAAGATGACCGGCGGCTTCACGAGCTACGACGTCTACGAGCGCATGGGGTACCAGTACATGGCCGCGTCGTTCGACGGCGCGGGCTGGCTGCCCTCGACGCATGAGGACCCTGAGGCGGCGCTTCAGGCGGAGATCCACGCGATGGTCGAGCCGATGCGCAAGGCGCTGGAAAAGGACCCGGACTTTTTCTGCGGACAGATCATCTTCCAGAAGGACGGCTACAACATGGCCAAGCGCACGCCGGTCGCGTTCGCGCTGGGCAAGCAGCTCGCGCTTCTTAAGGAGTACGGCTACCGCGTTGTCAGCGTGGGCGAGCTGATGGAGGAGAGCCCGTTTACGGATGTCGGGCGCGACGATCCGCTGTTTGAAAAGCTCGTCGCGCTTGCAAAGACGCGAGCCATCGTCTTCACGGACAACAAGCTGCGCCTCGACGATAAAATGACCGTCGGCGAGCTCGCGATGCTGCTCGCGCCGCGCGACGAGGCCATCTCCCGCCGCGTTGCCCAGCTGCGAAAGACCGGCAAGGCCGGACCCTACGACGGCGCAATGTCCTACTGTCGCGAAAACGGTCTCATCGATGCGAGCGCCAAGGCCGAGGACGCCGTCACAAAGCTGCCGGACGTCATATTTGGCAAGGTAACTGACTTTACAAGAAGAAACGTCTACGCGGCGTATAAAATGGAAGAATAAAATGGCCTCAAGTACCTCCGCTACATGGCGGAGGTATTTTTTTCTCCTCGTCCACATAGGCTATGGCAGAAATGGACGGGAGGCGGGCGGCATGAAGAAGCGGCGGCAGTGGACAACATACAGCGGGAGCGGGAAGCGCGTTGCGCCGCGAACGCGCACATCGCGCGTGTCTCGCGGCAAGGAAATGGGAGTGCCGCGGCTTTGGGTGCAGCTCATCGTCTGCGGGGCGCTGTTTGTGGCGCTCATTGGCCTCAAGCTGCTGATGCCGGGGAACTTAAGCGCGCTGCGCGGGACGCTGGGGCAGTGGCTGGTGCGCGACGCGGACTTCATCTCGGCGTTTTCCGCGGTCGGGCGTGCGGCATCCGGCGAGCAGGACTGGGGCGATTCGCTGTCGGAGGCCTATGTCGCGGTGTTTGGCGGCGAGAGCAAGGCGCAGGAGGTCTCGGGCAATCTGATCGGCATGACGGTCTCGGAGCAGGACGTCTCCGACCTCACGAGTGCGCGGGAGCTGCCCGCACTCGCCGTGGGCGAGCAGCGCATTTTAGGCTTTTCGTACACGACGCCGCTGTCCGGCACGGTGACATCGCCGTTCGGCTGGCGCGACGACCCGAACGGCGCGGGCGAGTGCTTCCATTACGGCATGGACATCGCGGGCGAGGAGGGCGCCTCTGTCGCCTGCTTTGCCGACGGCACCGTCGGCACGGTGGGGGAGAGCAATATCCTCGGCAACTATGTGACGGTCAACCACGAGGGCGGATTTTCAACGCTCTACGCCCATTGTAGCGCCATCACCGCGAGTGCGGGACAGAGTGTCAAAAAGGGCGATGCGATCGCTAAAGTTGGCTCGACCGGCAACGCCACGGGCTCGCACCTCCACTTTGAGGTGCACGACGGGGAAGAGTATCTGAACCCCGTTTACTATGCGGTTCCCTGAACGCGGGCTCCACGTTTCGTGGAGCTTCTGGCTGCTCATTCTGCTCGCGGCCATCGTGAGCCCGCTGACGATCGTGCTCTCGATTTTGCTGGCCGCCGCGCTGCACGAGTGCGGGCATCTTCTGGCGCTGCGGGCATTCCACGTGCCCATCGAGGGGTTGCGTCTCAGCGCGTTTGGCGCGGTGCTGCACGCGCGCGGAGCGCAAAGGCTCTCTTACGGGCGTGAGCTTGTCGTCACGCTCGCGGGCTGCGGCATGAACCTCGTCTGCGGCGTTCTGACGGCGTGGTTCTCGCTGCACTATGTGTGGGTGGTGGGCTTCGTCTTCGCTGGCGCGCACATTCTGCTCTGCGCGTTCAACCTGCTGCCCATCCCGCCGCTCGACGGCTCGCACGCGCTGAATCTTGCGGTCTCGGCGTTATTTGGCCCGCTCGTGGGCGACGCGGTCGCGGCGCTTGCGGGCGTTCTCTGTTCACTCGCGCTGCTGGGCGGGGTAGTGTATCTCTATGTGCAGACGCGCGGCGGCGCGCTCGTTATTTTTGCCGCACTGGCACTGCTTTTAAGCGCGCTCAAAGAACTGAGACTTGCGCGTCGCGCAATAAAAGTGTAGAATAGCCGAAAATGGATGTTTGTGCCCATTTTCGGCTTTTTATTTTTGCTTACTTCAGAGGAGAACTTTTGTGGATAAGAGATTGGAACGCATTTTGCCCCGCGTGCAGAAGCCCGCACGCTATGTCGGCGGGGAATTCAACGCGATCATGAAGGACAAGAGCAAGGTCGACACGCGCGTCGCCTTCTGCTTTCCCGACACGTATGAGATCGGCATGTCGAACCTCGGCATGCGCATTCTGTACGGTGTGATGAACAATATTGAGGGTGTGTGGTGCGAGCGCTGCTTCGCCCCTTGGGGCGACATGGAGCAGGAGATGCGAAATGCGAATATCCCGCTCTACGCGCTCGAATCGTTTGACCCGATCAAGGATTTTGACATCATCGCCTTTTCCATTGGCTATGAGATGGCGTTCCCCGCGATGGTCGACATGCTGGACTTAGCAGGCGTGCCGCTGCACGCGAGCGAACGCACGGCGCTCACACCGCTCGTTGTCGCGGGCGGCACGGCGATGTACAACTGCGAACCCATCGCGGATTTTATCGATCTTGCTCTTATCGGCGAGGGCGAGGAGATGGATGTCGAGCTCATCGAGCTGCACCGTCAGGCGCGGCGAGAGGGCTGGAGCAAGCACGAGTTTCTCGTGTGCGCCGCGCAGATCCCGGGCGTCTATGTGCCGAGCCTTTACGACGTTGTCTACAACGACGACGGCACGGTCAAGTCCATCACGGCAAACGAGGGTGCGCCCAAGGTCGTCCTAAAGCGCATCATGCGGGACATGGACAAGGCCTACTATCCGACCAAGACCATCGTTCCCTCGACCGAGATCGTGCAGGACCGTGTGTCGCTCGAACTGTTTCGCGGCTGCATCCGCGGCTGCCGCTTCTGTCAGGCGGGGTATGTCTACCGTCCCGTGCGCAACCGCTCGGAGGAGCTGCTGCGCGGCTACGCCGTTGAAGCCGTCGAGGACTCGGGCTATCAGGATATGACGCTCTCGTCGCTCTCGACGTCCGACTATCCGCACCTTGTCGAGCTGTGCGACGACTTAGAGGACTTCTGTGCCCAGCGGCACGTGACGCTCGCGCTGCCGTCGCTGCGTGCGGATAACTTCTCCATGGCGCTGATGGAGCGGCTGCAAAAGGGCAGAAAGACCGGCCTTACCTTTGCACCCGAGGCGGGCACGCAGAGACTGCGCGACGCCATCAACAAGAATCTGACGGAGGAAGATCTGCTCGAATCCTGCCGCCGCGCGTTTGCGGGCGGCTACAGCGCGGTCAAGCTCTACTTCATGCTGGGACTTCCGACCGAGACGGACGAGGACGTGCTCGGCATTGCCGAGGTCGCGTCCCACGTCATGCACGCCTGGCGCGAGAGCGCGAGCAACAAGACCCGCGGCGTGCGCATCACGGTCTCGACCTCGTGGTTCGTGCCAAAGCCGCACACGGCGTTCCAGTGGGAGCCGCAGATCCCCATTGAAGAGTACGAGCGCCGCGTCAAGCTCCTGCGCGAGGCGATGAACACCAAGTCCGTCACGTACAACTGGCACCCCTCGCCCACGAGCTTTATGGAGGCGGTCATCTCCTGCGGCGACCGCCGGCTCGGCAAGGTCATCGAGACCGCGTGGCGCAAGGGCGAAACGCTCAGCGCGTGGGAGGACTATTTTGATCTGAACCGCTGGATGGAGGCCTTTGAGGAGTGCGGTCTTGACCCGCACTTTTACGCCAACCGCCGCCGCAGCGAGGATGAAATTCTGCCGTGGAGCATGATCTCCTGCGGCGTTGCACCGGGGTATTTGAAGCGCGAGCACGCGCTGAGCTATGAGGGCGTGACGACGCCGGATTGCCGCACGCACTGCAACGCCTGCGGCGCAAACTGCCTGGTGGGAGGGAAATGCGATGTCTAAATTGCGGCTGGTTTTTGTCAAGGAGCATCAGGCGTCCTACATTTCGCATCTTGACGTGATGCGCACGTTCCAGCGCGTGTTCCCGCGCGCGGGCCTTTCTATCAAGCACTCCAACGGCTTCCACCCGCACCCCATTTTGTCCATCGTGCTGCCGCTGCCCGTGGGGCAGTCGAGCGACTGCGAGATCCTCGACTTTGAAAGCGTGGAAGACAGCATGGGCGAGGGCGTGGCCGAGGCGCTGAACACCGGCATGCCCGCGGGCCTTCGCGTGCTGGACTGCTATAGCGTGACGCGCCCCGTGCGAGAGATGGTCAACCTGCGCGCGCAGCTCGAAATGGAATACGACAACGGCGTGCCCGAGGGTGCGTGCGAGCGCATCCGCGAGTTTTTTACGCAGGAGGAGATCTTTGTCGAAAAGCGCACGAAGCACAAGGGCATGACCGAGCTCAACATTGCGCCGCTCATCCGCTCGCTCACGCTGACGGAGGGGGAGGGCGTGATCCTCGCCGATGCGGTCGTCGCCGCGCAGGACCCGGGCCTCAACCCCGCGCTGATCGGCGCGGCGGTCGCGCGGCACCTGCCGGAGATCGCGCCGGACTTTGTTCGCGTGCGCCGAAAAGAGGTCTACGACGCGGAAATGAACGTTTTCCGCTGATTTCTGCCGTGTTTTTGCAAATAATGCTTGCATTCCCGTTGGGGATGTGATATGCTACCATAGCTTGAAAAGGGCGGTCCTCTGCCGTGCGCGGGTGAAAGAGTCCCGACAGCGCCATTGAAAAGCGGTCAAGAACGCCTATAAATTAGGAGGAAAATATCCATGGATCTCATCAAAGAGCTCGAATCCCAGCAGCTGAAAAAGGAAATGCCCGTCATCAACGTCGGCGACACCGTCCGCGTCCACGTCAAGATCAAGGAAGGCTCCCGCGAGCGTATCCAGGTCTTCGAGGGCATCGTCATCGCGAAGAAGCACGGCGGTCTCGAGGAGACCTTCACCGTTCGTCGTCTGGCCTACGGCGTCGGCGTCGAGAAGGTGTTCCCCATCCACTCCCCCCTCATCGAGAAGGTCGAGACCGTGCGCAGCGGTTATGTTCGCCGCGCCAAGCTGTATTACCTGCGCGGCCGCGTCGGTAAGGCTGCCAAGATCCGCGAGAAGCTGTAAGGCAGATTCTTTGAGAACAAAAAAGCATGGCGTTTCCGCCATGCTTTTTTTGTTGCCTTTTTCAAAAAGCGTGCTACAATAATACATTAGAAAATCAGGCGCATTTTGCCGCAGAGGGAGACTGTTAGTCCGCCGCTGCGCGGCGCTGGGTTTAGGAGACCGAAATGGACGAATTTGATCAGAAAATGGAAATCAGCGAGCAGCCGCAGGAGGAGATCGTGGAAAAGATCCCCGGACGCGACGTGTATGAGACGGTCTCGTCTCTCGTCTCGGCGCTGCTGGTCGTTGTGCTGGTGTTTACGTTTCTTGTGCGGCTGATGGGCGTTTCCGGCCCGTCAATGATCCCGACGCTGCAGGACGGCGACCGGCTTCTCGTCGTCAACTCGCTGCTCTGCGGCGACTATCAGGTCGGCGATATCGTCATCGCGCGCAAGGAGACCTTTGACTCGAAGCCCATCGTCAAGCGCGTCATCGCCACCGCGGGCCAGACCGTGGACATCGACTTTAACTTGGGTCAGGTCTATGTGGACGGCGAGCTTCTGGACGAGGACTACATCAACGACTACACCTATCGCGAAGAGGGCACCGTGTTCCCGCTTACCGTGCCGGAGGGCGAAGTCTTCCTCATGGGTGACAACCGCAACCATTCGAACGACAGCCGCGATTCCTCGCTCGGCACGGTGGACACGCGCCTTCTGATCGGCAAGGCGGTGTTCCTCGTCTTCCCGGGACGCGACTATCTGACCGAGCAGCGCGAGTTTGGCCGCATCGGCCTTTTGCAGTAAAGGGGGACGAGCAAATGCAGTTGGATTCTCTGAGCTGGTTCCCGGGGCACATGACCAAGACCCGCCGCATGATCACGGCGGAGCTCGGCAACGTGGACGCCGTGTGCGAAATTCTGGACGCGCGCATCCCGATGAGCAGCCGCAACCCCGATGTGGACGAACTGACGGCGGGCAAGCCCCGTTTGATCGTTTTGAACCGCGTCGATCAGGCCGACCCTGAGATGACGAAAAAGTGGGCGGCGTATTTCCGCTCGCTCGGCTGCGCCGTCATCGAAACGGACGCGAAGCAGGGCGGGGGCGTGAAGCAGTTTTCTTCCGCCGTGCGCACGCTGCTGCACGATAAGATCGCCTCTTACGAGGCCAAGGGCCAGATCGGCCGCGTGCTGCGCGTGATGGTACTCGGCATCCCGAACGTTGGCAAGTCGACGTTCATCAACAAGGTCTCCGGCCGCAAGAGCGCCAAGGCGGAGGACCGCCCCGGCGTGACGCGCACGAAGCAGTGGGTGCCGGTCGACAAGACGCTCGAGCTCCTTGATACGCCGGGCATCCTGTGGCCGAAATTTGAGGACAGCAGCGTCGGCGTGCGTTTAGCCTTCACCGGCGCGATCCGCGACGAGGTCATCGACATCGAAGAGCTCGCCATGCGCCTGATGGATTACCTCGGCAAAAATTATCCCAAGGCCATCGAGGAGCGCTACAAGCTCACCGTTTCGGAAGAGGACGACGGCTATGCACTGCTCGAAAAGGCGGGGCGCAAGCGCGGCTTTCTGATCTCCGGCGGCGAGGTCGACACCGAGCGCATGAGCCGTATCCTGCTCGACGAGTTCCGCGGCGGCAAGCTCGGCCGCTTTACGCTCGAATTCCCGCCGGAGGGCGAGCGCACATGAGCGTCAACCTACACTACGAGGACAAAGCCCGCTCCGCGGGCTTTTCATCCGTCTGCGGCGTGGACGAGGCGGGCGCGGGGCCGCTGATGGGCCCTGTGTACGCCGCCGCCGTCATCCTGCCGGAGGGCTGTGAGATCGAGGGGCTGAATGACTCCAAGAAGATGACGGAGAAAAAGCGCGAGGCGCTGTTTCCCGTCATCTGTGAAAAAGCCGTCGCCTACGCCATCGCGTCCGTCGACGAGAAGGAGATCGACGCAACGGATATTTTGAGCGCACGCATGAAGGCGATGCAGCTCGCCATCGATGCGCTGCAAATCCCAGCGGACTATGCGCTCATCGACGGCAACCGCGACCACGGCGCGTCGGCAGAGATCACCACGCCGCACGAGACCATCGTCGGCGGGGACGGCGCGAGCTTATCCATCGCCGCGGCGAGCGTGCTGGCAAAGGTCAGCCGTGACCATTATGTGGTCGAAGTGCTCGACCCGATGTATCCCGAGTATCAGTTCGCCAGGCACAAGGGCTACGGCACAAAGCTCCACTACCAGATGCTCGATCAGTATGGCCCGAGCCCCGTGCACCGCATGACGTTCCTCAAAAAGTGGGAGGCGCGGCGATGAGCACGAAGCAGGACGGCGACTGGGGCGAGGCGCTGGTCGAAAAGTATCTGAGCGAGCGCGGCTGCCGCATCGTGGAACGAGAGTGGCGCTGCCGCTTCGGCGAGATCGACCTCATCGCCGAGAAGGACGGCGTGCTGCTGTTCGTCGAGGTGAAGCTGCGCACGAATTTGCAGTACGGTGCGCCGCGCGAGTACGTCACGGTGAAAAAGCAGGAAAAGCTGCGTGCCGCGGCGCTTTTGTACTTGAGCGAGCGCGAGCTGGATGTGCCCGCCCGCTTCGACGTGGCGGAGGTCTACACCGATGTGCGCCACAGCGCGGGCAAAACGCGCATCCGCTACATCGCAAACGCATTTTGATCTGACTTTGGAAGGGAGGCACGCGATGGCATTATACGCGATCGGCGACCTGCACTTATCGCTCGGCACGAACAAGCCCATGGACGTGTTCGGCCCCAAGTGGGCAAACTATGTCGAGCGCATTCGGGAAAATTTCTCGAAGCTGAACGATGACGACGTCATCGTCATCGCGGGGGATATCTCGTGGGGGATGTCGCTCGAGCAGTCGCTGCCGGATTTTCAGTTCATCGACGCGCTGCCGGGGAGAAAAATTCTCTTAAAGGGCAACCACGACTACTGGTGGGGCACGGCGTCGAAGATGAAAAAGTTTTTTGCCGAGCACGACATCACAACGCTCGATATCCTCTACAACAACGCCTTTTTCTACGGAGGCCACGCCATCTGCGGCACGCGCGGCTGGTTTTATGAAGAGGACGCAGCGGGCACGCACACGGGCAAGATGCTCGCGCGCGAGGCGCTGCGGCTTGAAGCGTCGCTCAAGGCGGCGGAGGGGAGGCCCATCTTCTGCTTTCTGCACTATCCGCCCATCTATCAGGGCTACAAGTGTCCCGAGATGCTCGAGCTTCTCGACAAATACGAGGTCGAGCGCTGCTATTACGGGCATCTGCACGGCTACACGCACCGCCGCGCGTTCGAGGGGATGCGCGAAAAAACCGAATATGCGCTGATCGCGGCGGATTATGTCGCCTTTCAGCCTGTAAAAATTTGCAATTAAGACATAAATTGATGCAAAAAAGGGTGGAAATTTTGAGGAAGCTATGGTATAATTCCACTTTGCAAAAGCATCATTATCTGATGTTAAACGGAGGAAAAAGAAATCATGACTGTCAAAAATGTTGAAAAGCTGGAAAAGAGCAGAGTCGCGGTGACCGTCGAGGTCGGCGCGGAGGAATTTGAAGCCGCCGTTGCCAAGGCCTACGCCAAGGCCCGCGGCAAGCTCAGCATTCCCGGCTTCCGCCCCGGCAAGGCCCCCCGCAAGATGATCGAAAAGCTCTACGGCGCGGGCGTGTTCTACAGCGACGCTGTGGACGCTGCGCTTCCCGATGCATATACGCAGGCCATCGGCTCCAGCGGCCTCGATGTGGTCGGCTATCCCGAGATCGAGATCGTTGACGATCAGATCGGCAAGGACGGCTTCACCTTCAAGGCGACCGTCGCGGTCTATCCCGAGGTCAAGCTCGGCGAGTACAAGGGCCTGAGCGCTGTGAAGGAAGAGGTCAAGGTCAGCGCGGACGACGTCAAGGAGCGCCTGAACGAGATGGCCGAGCGTGACGCCCGCCTCGTTTCCGTCGACCGCAAGGCCAAGAAGGGCGACATCGCCGTCATCGACTTCGAGGGCTTCGACAACGGCGAAGCGTTCGAGGGCGGTAAGGGCGAGAATTACGAGCTCGAGCTCGGCTCCGGCAGCTTCGTCCCCGGCTTTGAGGATCAGGTCATCGGCATGAAGGCCGGCGAAGAGAAGGATCTCGACATCACCTTCCCCGAGGATTATCACAAGGACCTCGCCGGCAAGAAGGTCGTCTTCCACGTCAAGGCCAAGGAGATCAAGTGCAAGGAGCTTCCCAAGCTTGATGACGACTTCGCCAAGGACGTGTCCGAGTACGACACGCTCAAGGAGCTCAAGGACAGCATCAAGCGCGAGATCACCGAGCAGCGCGAGCAGTCCGCCAAGTATGCCGTCGAGAACGAGCTGATGGAGAAGGTCGCCGCGAACATCGAGTGCGACATCCCCGATGCGCTCATCGATGAGCAGTGCGCCCGCTTCCTCGAGGAGTTCAAGCAGCGTTTGCAGTCTCAGGGCATCCCCTATGACCAGTACTGCAAGATGACCAATATGGACGAAGCCAAGTTCCTGGAGGAGGGCAAGGAGCCCGCGACCCGTCAGGTGCGCATGGATCTCGCCGTGAACGCCATCATCAAGGAGGAGAAGCTCGAGGCCACCGACGAGGAGGTCGAAAAGCAGTATAACGACCTTGCTGAGAAGTACAGCATGGACGTGAACGAGCTCAAGAAGTATCTTGACGCAATGAGCGTCCGCACGCAGATCATCCGCGACAAGGCCATCAGCGTTGTGGTCGACAGCGCAAAGATCGAAAAGAAGAAGGCTCCCAAGAAGGAAGCTGAGGGCGCAGCCGCTGAAGGCGAGGAAAAGCCCGCCAAGAAGACCGCTGCCAAAAAGTCCGCCAAGAAGGAAGAGGAAAAGGCTGAATAATCGGCAAAGCGGCCATAATAGATAGAAACGACGATCAACCACAAATGCCTGCCATTTGTGGTTGATTGTGTACATACCAATTTTTTGAACAGGGTATGAACAAGGAGGTTACCAAGATGAGTTTAGTCCCTTACGTCATTGAACAGACCAACCGCGGCGAGCGCTCTTACGATATTTTCTCCCGCCTTCTGGAAGACCGCATCATTTTCCTCGGCGAAGAGGTCAACGATGCGACCGCGAGCCTGATCGTTTCGCAGCTTTTATTCCTCGAGGCCAAGGACCCCGACAAGGACATCCAGCTCTATATCAACTCCCCCGGCGGCAGTGTGACGGCCGGCATGGCGATCTACGACACGATGCAGTATATCAAGTGCGACGTGTCCACCATCTGCGTCGGCCTCGCCGCCAGCATGGGCGCGTTCCTGCTCTCGTCCGGCGCCAAGGGCAAGCGCATTGCGCTGCCGAACGCGGAGATTATGATCCACCAGCCCTCCGCCGGTACGCAGGGCAAGGTCACGGATATGGAGAGCGACGTGGAGCACTTCCTGCGCATCAAGCAGCGCTTGAATAAGATCCTGGCCGAGAACACCGGCAAGACGCCCGAGCAGGTCAAGCTCGACTCCGAGCGCGACCACTGGATGACGGCGGATGAGGCGCAGGCCTACGGCCTTGTGGACAAGGTCATTTACAAGAGATAAGGACAGTTTGACTTATGAGTGAAGATAGGAAAAAAGAGCTTCGCTGCTCGTTCTGCGGCAAGAGCGAGCACGAAGTGCACCGCATGATCCAGGGGCCGGGCGTGCGCATCTGCGATGAGTGTGTCCGCCTGTGCATGGACGTGCTGGAGGACGGCTATGAGCCGCACGACGAGCTGGAAGCGCCCGACTCCATCCCCACGCCGCGCGAAATTCGCGAGGTGCTCGACCAGTATATCATCGGGCAGGAGGAGGCCAAGGTCGCGCTGTCCGTGTCCGTCTACAACCACTATAAGCGCATCTTCTTCGGCGGCGACGACGAGGTGGAGCTGCAAAAGAGCAACATCCTGCTCCTCGGCCCCACCGGCAGCGGCAAGACGCTCTTTGCCCAGACGCTCGCCCGCATCCTGAAGGTGCCGTTCGCCATCGCGGACGCGACCACGCTCACCGAGGCGGGCTACGTCGGCGACGATGTGGAGAATATCCTCCTGCGTCTTCTGCAGGCGGCGGATTACGACGTGGAGCTCGCCGAGCGCGGCATCATCTACGTCGACGAGATCGACAAGATCGCCCGCAAGAGCGAGAACACCTCCATCACGCGTGACGTCTCCGGCGAGGGCGTGCAGCAGGCATTGCTGAAAATCGTCGAGGGCACGGTTGCCAACGTCCCGCCGCAGGGCGGCCGCAAGCACCCGCACCAGGAGTTCATCCAGATCGACACGCGCAACATCCTCTTCATCTGCGGCGGCGCGTTCGAGGGCATCGAGAAGATCATCGAGAGCCGTCTCGACCGCAAGTCGATGGGCTTCGGCGCGGAGCTCAAGAGCAAAAACGACGTGGATGAAAGCAAGATTTTACGCGAGGTGCAGCCGCACGATATCTTGAAGTTCGGCATCATCCCCGAGCTGGTCGGCAGACTGCCGGTCATCACGGCGCTCGACGCGCTGACGCGCGACGACCTTGTCAAGATCCTGACCCAGCCGAAAAACGCGCTTGTCAAGCAGTATCAAAAGCTGTTTTCTTACGACGACGCTGAGCTCACGTTCGAGCCCAAGGCGCTCGAAGCGATTGCCGACAAGGCCATCGAGCGCAAGATTGGAGCGCGCGGCCTGCGCGCGGTAATGGAGGGTCTGCTGATGAACGTGATGTACGACATCCCGTCCGACCGCACGATCGACCGCGTGACCATCACGCCGGGCTGCGTGGAGGGGACGGAACAGCCGAAAATTTCCCACCGCACAGAGAAAGAAGGGGAGGCGCCGCAGCCGTCGCTGTCGGCAGACTCCGCTTCATAAGGAGAAACCCCATGGAACCTGTAACAAAAAATCTTCCGGTCATCGCCATGCGCGGGCTCAATGTGTTCCCTCGCATGAACACGAGCTTTGACCTCGAGCGTCCGATCTCCGTGCACGCGCTTGAGCGCGCCATGGAAAACGGGGAGGAGATTTTTCTCGTCACCCAGCGTGAGATCGGCGTGGAGCAGCCGGAGGAAAAAGACCTGTACGAGATCGGCACGGTCGCGCGCGTGACGCAGATTTTGCGCGTGTCTGACCGCGTGCTGCGCGTGATGATGGAGGGCGCGTGCCGCGCCCGCCTCAAGCGGCTGTGGCAGCGCGAGCCGTTTTTGCAGGCGCAGGTCGAGCTCATCGACGAGCCGGCCACCTCGTGCCATAGCAAGCGGACGGAGGCGATGCTGCGCCAGACCTACGCCAGCGTGACGGAATATGCCGAGCTCGCGCAGAAATTGCCGGACGATGTCTACGCCGCCATTTTATCGACGAACGATCCTGGCTATCTCGCTGACTTTATCGCCCAGCAGCTCAACCTGCGCTATCAGGACAAACAGGATATCCTCGACGAGCTGCGCCCGCTGCCGAGATTGCAGCGCATGAACGAGATTCTGCGCCGCGAGATCGAAGTTACCGCCATGGAGCAGGACATTGAAAGCAAGGTCCGCTCCCGCGTCGGAAAAATTCAGAAGGATTTTGTCCTGCGCGAGCAGATCAAGGTCTTACAGAACGAGATCGGTGAGGGCGGGGAGGACGAAGAACTCGACGAGTACCGCGAGAAGATCAGCAAGGCGCACCTGAGCGAAGAAGTGGAGCGCAAGCTGCTGAAAGATGTGGACAAGCTCGCCAAGCAGCCGTTCGGCAGCGCCGAGGCGAGTGTGCTGCGCAACTATCTCGACACCTGCATGGAAATGCCCTGGGGCGAGGAGACGAAGGAGCGCGCCAGCGTAGACGCCGCGCGCAAGATTCTTGACCGCGACCACTACGGCTTGCAGAAGGTCAAGGAGCGCATTTTAGAGTTCATCGCCGTGCGCCAGCTCAACCCCGAGGCGAAGGGGCAGATTTTATGTCTCGTCGGCCCTCCGGGCGTCGGCAAGACGTCGATCGCGCTGTCGGTCGCCAAGGCGATGAACCGCAAGGTCGCGCGGCTGTCGCTCGGCGGCGTGCGGGACGAGGCGGACATCCGCGGTCACCGCAAGACCTACATCGGCGCGATGCCCGGCCGCATCATCGAGGCTATCTCCCGCAGCGGCTCGATGAATCCGCTGCTCGTGCTCGACGAGGTGGACAAGATGGGAAGCGACGGGCGCGGCGACCCCGCGAGCGCACTTCTCGAGGTGCTCGACAGCGAGCAGAACAGCGCCTTCCGCGACCACTATCTCGAAATCCCGGTCGATCTCAGCCGCGTCATGTTCCTCATGACCGCCAACACGACCGAGACCATTCCCCGCCCGCTGCTTGACCGCATGGAGATCATCGAGCTCCCCAGCTACACGGACGAGGAGAAGGTGCAGATCGCGCAGCGGCACCTGCTGCCCAAGGAGCGTCAGGCCCACGGGCTGACGGCCTCGAGCCTGCGCGTGGACGAGAGCGCCATCCGCGCGGCCATCGCGCTCTACACGCGCGAGAGCGGCGTGCGCTCGCTTGAGCGTCAGCTCGGCAAGATCTGCCGCAAGGCGGCAATGCAGCTTGCTACAAGCGATGTAAAGCGAGTCACCGTGACAGAGAAGAACATCAAGGACTTCCTCGGTGCGCCGCGTGCTGCACAGGAGAAGATTCCCGAAAAGGACCTTGTCGGCGTGGTGAACGGTCTTGCGTGGACGCAGGTCGGCGGCGAGATCCTGCCGGTCGAGGTCGGCGTGATGGACGGCAGCGGCAAGCTGGAGCTGACCGGCAACCTGGGCGAGGTCATGCAGGAGAGCTGCCGCGCGGCACTCTCGTGCCTGCGCCAGCGGGCGCAGGAGCTCGGCATCGCGCCGGACTTCTACAAGACGAAGGACATCCATATCCACTTCCCTGAGGGAGCCATCCCCAAGGACGGACCCAGCGCCGGTATCGCCATCGCGACAGCGGTGCTCTCCGCGCTGACGGGGCAGGCGGTACACCGCGATGTCGCCATGACGGGCGAGATCACGCTGCGCGGCCGTGTGCTCGCCATCGGGGGCTTGCGCGAAAAGACAATGGGCGCGCTGCGCGCCGGCATCCGCACCGTCATCCTTCCGAAGGAGAATGAAAAGGACCTCGACGAGATCGACCCGAACGTGCGCGCAAAGCTGCGCTTTGTGCCAGTGGAGACGGTGGACGCCGTGTTCGCCGAGGCGCTGGTGCTGCCCGAAAAATGCACCGCTGCCGCGCACGAGAGCTATCTTCCTCCCGTGCAGGAGAGCGCGCACAGCGCGCTGCGTGCGGGCGAAATGAGCTGAAAGGAAACGAAAACCATGGCGATCAACTTCAACAAGGTCGAATTCATCCTCTCGGCGGCGTCGGAAAAGCAGTTCGTGCGCGACGGGATGCCGCAGCTCGCGTTTGCGGGGCGGTCGAACGTCGGCAAATCGTCCGTCATCAACCGGCTCGTCAACCGCAAGAACTTTGCCCGCGTGGGTGCGTCCCCGGGCAAGACCTCGCAGATCAACTACTTCAAGATCGACGGCAGGCTCTACCTCGTCGACCTGCCGGGCTACGGCTACGCCAAGGTCTCCAAGACCGAGCGCGACCGCTGGGGCAAGCTGATGGAAAACTATTTCCAGTCTGCGGGGCTCATTCACCTCGGCGTGCAGATCGTCGACGCGCGGCACAAGCCGACGGCGGACGACGTGACGATGCACGACTACTTCGTGCAGACGGGCTGTCCCGTCGTGATCGTGGCGAACAAGCTCGACAAGCTCAAAGCGCGCGAGATCGAGCCGAATCTTGCCCAAATTCGCGAGACGCTGAGTTTGCGCGACGATGAGCTCGTCATTCCGTTCTCTGCCGAAAAGGGCACGGGCAAGGAGCAGCTGATTGCGGCGATTCTCGACCATTTGAACGACTGAAAAGGAATAATGCTTCACAGAAAAGCCTCTGTATGGGTTGACCATACAGAGGCTTTTTATCGTATTTCCAGGGAAATTATTTTCGCAGCGTCAGGAGCGCGGTGCAGTGGGAGAAGGATTCAAACGTCAGCGCGGGGAAGTGGGGGCGGAGCTCGTCGTAGACGAAGTAAATTTCATCTGAGTCCCAATCCTCCCCTGCCGCAGTTCGACACGCTTCGAGCTCTTCGCGCGTGCGGAAGGCGACGTCGCCGATGAAAAGACAGCCGTCCTGCTTCAAAAGCGGCAGGAGTGTGCGCAGAAAGCCGATTTTCTGCGTGTCCGTCAGGTGGTGGAGCGAGTAGGTCGCGACGATGGCGTCGTACTGCTGTGCGCAAAGCTCGGGCACAAGGCCTTTGGAAAAATCGCCCTGATAGAGCCGCGCGTCCGGCATTTTTGCCTGCGCCAGTTCGATCATGCGCGCGGAAAAGTCCTGCCCATAGATGCGGCAGCCCTGCTCGTAGAGCCGCGAGGTCAGTATGCCCGTGCCGAAGCCAATGTCCAGCACATCACGCCCGCTCTGCGCGAGCACGCGCTGATAGAGCGCGTTCATCATGGCGCGGTAGCCCGCAAAGGGGTAGCGGTCGTTCTCGTCGGAGAGGCCGACGCTCTTGTCATAGCCGTCGGCCCAGAGGTCGAAGCCAGTATTGTTCAGCATGTCAGTCCTCCTTTTCGTTCAGCGGGGGAAGTCCCAGCTCATAGAACGCCACGGCGCTCGCTGCGGCGACATTGAGCGAGTCGACGCCGTGGTACATCGGGATCCTGACCGTGTAGTCGCAGCTCGCGATGGTCGAGGACGCGAGCCCGTCACCCTCCGTGCCCATGACGATGGCAAGCTTTTCTTCGGCGGCAAGGCGCGGATCGTCGAGCCGTACGGAGTCGTTGCGCAGTGCCATCGCGACGGTGCGGAAGCCGAGATCGCGCAGCAGCTGCGTCCAGTCGCCGCTTTCGGGCAGGTAGGTCCACGGGATGAGGAACACATTTCCCATGCTGACGCGCGAGGCGCGGCGATAGAGCGGATCGCTGCCCGCGGTCGTGAGCAGCACCGCGTCCATGCCGAGCGCGGCGGCGGAGCGGAAGATCGCGCCGATGTTCGTCGGATTCATCACGTTTTCGAGCACGACGAGGCGCCGCGCATCGCGGCAGACGTCCTCGACGCTTTGGAGCTTCGGCCGCCGCATGGCGCAGAGCATGCCGCGCGTCAGGTGAAAGCCGGTGAGCTGTGTCAGCACGGATTCATCAGCGGTGTAAACCGGAATATCTTGACAGCAGCGGGCGAGAATTTCGCGCCCCTTGCCCTGAGTATGCTGCCGCTCCATCAGAAACGACACCGGCTCACAGCCCGCATCAAGCGCACGGCCGATGACGAGCGGACTTTCCGCGACGAAGAGCGCGTTGTCGGGGTCCGCGCGATTGAGCAGTTGGTTTTCGGTCAGGCGCGCGTAGACGTCGAGCGCGGGATCGGAAAAATCGTGGATTTCGATGATGTTTGCCATAGCTCGTCCTTTTTAAGATATTAAGATGTTCAGCAGTGCGGCGACGTCAGGCAGAACGAACGTCGGCTGCGGGTCAGCGGTGGGGAGGTCTTCTTCCTTCGTCTCGCCAGAGAGGACGAGCAGCGTGTCGATGCCCGCGTTCGCGCCGCTGGCGATATCCGTGTAGATGCGGTCGCCCACGAGCAGTGTTTCCTGCGCGGAAACGCCCGCCTCAAGCATTGCGAGCTGCGGCATCAGCGGTTCGGGCTTGCCGATGACGATGGGGCGGCGGGAGGTCGCGCGCCAGAGCATTTCGCACACGCTCCCGCAGTCGGGCACGAAGCCGTAGGCCGTGGGGCAGACCCAATCGGGATTGGTCGCAACGTAGGGAACGCCCTGACCGAGCAGGATGCAGGCGTCCTCCAGCTTTTGAAATGTCAGCTCGGTGTCGAAGCCCATCAGGAGCGCGTTCGCGTCCTCACGCCGTTCTGCGACGGTAAAGCCCGCCGCGCGGAGCTGTGATTTCATCGACTCCGTACCGCAGACATAATAGCGCTTGTCTTGACCGCCGTGCTCGCGGAGATAGTGAATCAGCGCGTCGACCGAGGTGAGAAAATCGCCCGCCTCCGTCGCGACGCCGAGGCGCGTGAGCTTCTGCACATAGGCCGCTACGCTGCGCGAGGAGTTGTTTGTCAGAAAGCGGTACTGCCCGCCGCGTGCGCGGATGGCAGAGAGCAGCTCGCGGACGCCGGGAAAAAGCCGGTCGCCCAAGTACAGCGTGCCGTCGAGGTCGAAAAGAAAGAGCTTTTTGCGCTGAAGAAGATTATGGTCAACCATCAGTCACGCCTTCTTTTTGCTGTCGATCGCAATGAAGAAGAATGAGCTCACCGCCAGAAGATAGGGGTAGAAGAGGTTTGGGATGATGTCGAACGCGGAGATGGCGTAGCCCAGCTCGTGCGCCGCGGAGATCGCGACGAGCATCTGCGCGCCGTAGGGGATGATGCCCTGGAAGATGCAGGAGAACGTGTCGAGGATCGACGCGGCCTTGCGCGGGGTGATGCCGTACTCCTCGCTCATCTCCTTGGCGATGGGGTTCGCCATAACGATGGCGACGGTGTTGTTCGCGGTGGCAATGTCCATCGCGCCGACGAGAAGGCCCATGCCGATCTGGCCGCCGCGCTTGCCGCGAAACGCCTTTCTGATCCAGCCGAGCAGCGCTTCAAAGCCGCCGTACTCGCGGATCAGCGCACAGATGGCGGAAACTAAGATCGCGACCATCGAGGTTTCAAACATCCCGGCCGCGCCGCTGCCCATGTTTTCGAGCAGAGCCTTGACTGCGAGGATGCCGGTCTGCCCCGTTGCGCCGGTCGCAAGCGCGATGACCGCGCCGGATACGATACCGATGAGCAGCACGACAAAGACGTTGATACCGATGATGCCGCCGATGAGCACGAGCACATAGGGGATGATCTGAATGAGATTGTAGGCAGGGATGGGCGCGGGGGGCACGTCCGCGTGGAGCGTCAACACGAGGATGAGCGCGAGCGACGCGAGCGCGGCGGGGAAGGCGATGTGGAAATTTTCGCGGAATTTGTCCTTCATCGCGCAGCCCTGCCCGTTGCAGGCGGCGATGGTTGTGTCGGAAATGAAGCTCAGATTGTCACCGAACATTGCCCCGCCCATGACGGACGCGATACACAGCGGCAGGGAATAGCCGCTCGCCGCAGCGATGGGGATGGCGATGGGGACGATGAGCGTGATGGTGCCGACGCTCGTGCCCATCGCGGTGGAGACAAAGCAGCTGACGACGAACAGCACCGCCACGGCGAATTTCGACGGGATGATCGAGAGCATGAAGTACGCAACGCTCTCCGCACTCGAGCGGCCCACGACGCCGACGAACATACCCGCGGCTAAGAAGATGAGCAGCATCGTGATGATGTTCTTATCGCCCACACCACGGCCCATCAGCGTGAGCTTTTCGTCGAACGACAGCGCGCGGTTCTGGCAGCAGGCTACGAGCAGCGCGATGAGAAAGATGACGACGATGGGGATGGAATAAAATCCCATCGGGATTTTGAGCACGTACTCAAAGATCAGGCCGAGGCCCAGATATAAGACAAGGAACACTAAGATCGGCAGCAGCGCCGCAGGATTGGCTTTTTTCGACATGGGACGACTCTCTCTTTCTCCAAACATAAAAAAAGCTCCTGCGCGGAGCTTTTTGTGCGATATGAATTATTATAAGGAGCGTGGAGGACCTTGTCAAGTGAGATTTGCCCAAAATTGAGCGCAAAAGGGCTTGACAGAAATGCTCTAATCTGTTAGTGTACAAATAAACTCTAACAGATTAGAGAGGTAACGCGATGGAAACGCCGAAAATTTTTGAGAGCGAATACCGCTTTTGCCAAATTCTGTGGGCACACGAGCCGGTCAAGAGCCGTGAATTGGTCGCGCTCTGCGCCGAGCACCTGGGCTGGAAACCGACGACGACCTACACGGTCATCAAACGGCTCTCTGAGCGCGGGGTGCTGAAAAACGAGAATACTGTCGTCACGTCGCTCATCTCACAGGACGAGGCGCAGACCGCCGAGATCGACGAGCTGCTCGACAAGCGCTTCGACGGCTCGCTGCCCGCGTTCGTCGCCGCGTTTACAAAGTCGAGCCATGTGAGCGACAAAGAGCTTGACGAGGTGCAGAAAATGATCGACCTTTATCGAAAGGAGAATCATCATGGATGACGTCTTTTTGAAGCTCGTGAACCTCAGCATCAGCGCAAGCTGGCTCATTCTGGCGGTGCTCGTGCTGCGGGTTGTCCTCAAAAAAAGCGCCGAAGTGGGTCATGCCGCTTCTCTGGGGTGTGGTCGCACTGCGGCTTGTCTGCCTGTTTTCGATTGAAAGCGCGCTCTCGCTCATCCCGAGCGCCGAGACCATCCCAAGCGAGATCGTGACCGAAACGCGCGAGCCGGTGCTCTACGAGCAGGCGACGCTTGACATCGTCACGAATCCGACGCTGCCTTCGGCGGCGGAGGTCCCCGTCGGCGTGAGCCGCCAGCAGGCGCAGGTGGACTTCAACATCTACAGCGTCCTCTGGCTCGCCGGCATGGCGGCGCTGCTCGTCCACGCGCTCGTGAGCGCGGGAAAGCTGAAAAGAAAGCTCGCAACGGCGATTTTGCTGCGAGATAACATCTACGAGAGCGAATTTGTCGATTCGCCGTTCGTCTTCGGCGTGGTGAAGCCGAACATTTATCTTCCCATGCACATGGACGAGGGGACGGCGGCGTATGTCATCGCGCACGAGCGCGCGCACCTCGCCCGCCGCGACCACTGGTGGAAGGTGCTCGGCTACCTCGTGCTCGCGCTGCACTGGTTTAACCCGCTGGTGTGGGTCGCCTACATCCTCTTCTGCCGCGACATCGAGCTTGCGTGCGATGAAAAGTCGTCAGGGGGCTGGATGGCGCGGCACGCGCGGACTATTCGCAGGCGCTATTATCCTGCGCCGCGCCGAAAAGAGCCGTCGCGGCCTGCCCGCTGGCATTCGGCGAGGGGAACATCAAAACGCGCGTGAAAAGCGCGCTGCACTACAAAAAGCCCGCGTTTTGGGTCGCCGCCGCGGCGGTGCTCGCGGTCGTGATCGTGGCCGTGTGCTTTTTGACGAATCCGAGGTCGGAGCGCGGCAGCCTTGTCTGGGCGCAGAAGCTGAATGCGGCGGACGTTGCGTCAATCGAGCTCTACGTTCCGGCGGAAGGGGAGGCGCGGCAGTATAAAAAACTCGATACGGAAGAAATGGCACAGGCAGTCGAACTGATCAACAGCAGCCGCGGCACATATATCGAAAAACCGGAGACGGTTTACGCCGGCTTGCCGGTGTGGTTCCTTCTCACGATGGACGACGGCACGGTGCATGCTGTCGGCAGCGTAGTGGGCCATTATCTGATCATCGACGGCGATACTTTTGATGCGGACGTCGAGAATCAGGCGGAATGGGAAAACTATGTGCTAAAGGGCGATTCGGCAAGTCCGATCGACATGGCAGACCGGCTGTCGTATGCACTCTATGGGATGACAACGGGGGTGTATACGCTCGGCGAGGCCGTTTTCGAGGATTCCGTCTGGGAAACCAGCTATGAGGAGACCTTTGCCAATACGAAGTCCACGCCCGAGCTGTGGCTTTCCTCCGCACTTGGCACGGACATGACCGGTATTCTGTACGGTACAGTGACGGCGGCGAGAGGATACAGCTACCGCTTTTCGGAGTGGGAGGAGATCGACCTGACCGTGAGCAACTTCGACTGGCTGTTCCGCAGCGCGAGCGGCGAAGACTGGAATGGCACGAGCGCTGCGAAGCTGCGCCGCGAAAATGCTCACGCTTGGCGCGGTACGAAAACGGCCGATGACGACAATGCAACAGCCACGATACCGGAGATCGCGCGTCAGGATGAGCTTGCAGCGATGGACCAGTGGCTGCTATTACAGCAGAAGGACGGCAGCCTTTACCTCGTGATGGGCTATCGCAGCGGGGGACTTCCCTACAGCGGGGCACATCCCTACCGCTGGATCGTCCGCCTGAACGGCGGCGCGACCGAGCTGACCCGCGCTGACCTGAACGGCGACGGGATCGAGGAAGTGATCTCCTATACCGGCACTTCCACGCAGGAGCCGTACCGGCTGCGGGTGAGCAATCAGAGCGGCGAAGAGCTCTGGAGCGCGGAGCTGGGGCTGGCGCACGTGGGCTGGAGCAGCTATTTCCTCTATCGCGACAGCGTCAAGACGGCGCTGCTGCGCTACGAGCCGACAATCTATCAGGGTGAGGCATCGTATTCCTATGAGCTCTTTATGCTCAGTGAAAACGGGACGACCACGCTGGCGGAGAATTCGGTGAGCTTCAGCGTAAATTCCGATTCCGCCGATTCATGGCCCGCCGAGGCGCGGAAATTCGCGGACGAGGTCAACAGGCTTTTAGACAAGAGCGAGCTGCTGTTCTCCACGCTGAACGCCGAGCTGCATTCCTACGGCGACGGCACGGTCATCCGCTGCACAGAGCCGTCGGAGAGCGACGGAAGCAGGGCGCTGGCGTCCGCCGACCTCGACAACGACGGCAGGGCAGAGCAGATCATCTGCGAGAAAGCGTTCGGCGGCTATGAGCTGTGCGTCGTCGACGACAACGGCGAGGAGCTGATGCGCGACCGCATGTGGGAGGGCGACGTCTACTTCCTCTGCCGCGAAAACGGACGCGACATGCTGCTGCAATACAGCTTGTTCGAGGGCAACAATCAAGACGCGATCAGCTATTGTGACTACTACTACGGCCTTCACACCTTTGACGGCGGCAAACTGAACATCGTGGAAAACAACAACACGAGCATTTATCTGAACTGGGACGGAACGCAGAAGGGCGATTGGGGCGAATCGCAGCAGGCATTCGCAGCGCGCGTCAATGAGCTGATCGACCAGAGCGAATTTCTCATTGCCCAACAGGACGGCGAGCTCATTTTGACGAGCGAGGTGCAGCGCTGGTACTGCGTATCGCCGAAAACGATCAGAGTGGCAATGGATGACACAACGATCTATATCGACAGAAAAAGCTGGGACTTTGCCGAACAGTACCCGTCGCTCAAAGGGTTTGAGGACATTGGGACCGCAGGCAACTACTTTGTGGCGTTCGGTAGCCTGGGGGAGAAAAACGGCCTCTACGTGGTGTTCAATTTCGTGGCCGGCACACTGCTCAAGACCTTCCCCGGCAACAACCTTATCTGGCAAGGAGATGACCTTTCCACCGCGGTCTACTCCTACTGGTCCGACATCTACGCGCTCAACGGGACGAAGCTCGCCGCGCTCGAACTCGCGAGCGGCGAGGAGATCAGCGGCCTCGCCTTTGCGCCCGACGGCGTGTCGATCATTGCGACGGTCTCCGGTAAGAGCGGCGAGCGTAAGGTGACGGTCACGCGCGAGGGCAGCGCGTAGCAGACCTCGCTCACCGACTGGACGGAGGGCGACGGCGCGGAGCGCACGTACTTCGCCCCTGTCGGGATCGAGGGGAACGAGACATTTCTGGCGACGGTCGGCGTGAGCTACCGGCTGGAACAGCAGTCGGACGGCACATCCCGCATCGCGGAGATCACAGGCGCGCAGGGGCTCACGCTGCCGCGCTACCGCCGCGGCTGGGTCAGCGTGGACGAAAAGGCAGACGTCCTGGACGCCGTGATCGCGGACGACGGCAAGAGCGCCGACGTGACGGTGCAGTATTACGCGAGCCTTGGGTCGTGGTATCAGACGTACACGGTGGTGGTTCATATTGTTGCACCGTAGGGTGCGAAGGGGATTCCCTGCGGCCGCGCAGGGAGTGCGAATAAAGGGGGCCATTCTCTCACGTGAGAGAATGGCCCCCTTTAAATCCCCCAAGAGAACGCGAGGGGAGAGCCCCTCGACCCCCAACATTGGCAGTTTTTATCTTGAATGACTGCACGCGCTGCGCAGTGTGGGTGCGGTGTACATGGCTTCGCCATGAATCTCTGCGATTCGTGACAGGTCGCAACCGCGCCTTACTATCGTGAGGCGCGAGTGACGTTTGCTCGGCGGCAGACTGCGTGCGAAATAGCGGCATTGCTTCGCTCGCCGCATTGAGTAGTGCCTCGGTAGACGGAAATTAGTCAGCACTTCTACAAGATGGGCAGAGCGGCACCCGCAAGGGGTGTGCCGCATCCGTAAGGCGGCAGAGCCGCCAACGGCTGCGCAACAGCGGATAGTAGAAGCAGAGGCAAGTCGTGTAGCAACTCTAAACGCGGCAACGCTGCGCGCAAGCATTTCTATTCCGGAGGCAAAAAGGTCATTCGAGATTGAGACTGCCAATCTAAAACCTTTCTCTTGGGGGATTTAAAGGGGGATATTCTCTTTTGTGAAAGAGAATATCCCCCCTTTGACTGCGTGCCGCAGAGACTGCGGCATTCCTCCGTGAACCACGGAATTGTTACTGAAATGATCAGTGAATATTCAAAACGCCGTCTTCGTTTTGGAAGAGGACAAAATAATCCTGCACGCGCTCGAACGGTGCGTTGTAGGGGAGGGGCCTGTTGACGTTGAAGTCCTGATAATCGCGCGCGGTCTTCACGGGGTACTGGAAGCGGCCGTTCTGGTGGACATAATAGAATAGTCCCTCGAATTTGGTGAACTCGTCGATGTTGTTGGAGAGGGCGCAGGCGACGTAGCCGCGCTGGTTCGTGCCATCGTTCGGGAAAGAGGCGTCGGCGCAGTAGAGCTGCCGGAAGCAGTTCTCGTACCAGCTGCCAAGGTTGACCTGATCGGTGCCAGGATCGATGTAGGGGGCGGTGTAAGCCGTGCCGTCCGGACCGTCATAGAGCACCCGGCCGGAGAACTCTTTGGCAAACCAGGAGTTGCTGTCGTGGTGTGGCTCAAAGGCAAGGCTCTCCGTGCCGTAAAAGCGCACGCCATCGTCCCAGCGAAAATGACAGGCGACGAACAGCCGGTCAAAGGGCCGTTGGACGGCAACGATGGTCAGGTGGAAGGCGTCATTCGTCTGCGGCTTATTGGAGTAGTTGATATAAGCGCTGCCTGTGCACTCTTTGATGACCACACGCTCGGCGCGGAGGCAGGTGAGAAGGTCCTCGTCGGAGAGGTCGTTGAGCTCGGATTCGGGATAGCCGAGGGCGAGGAGCCTTTCATGGGCTTCGATCACCTGTGCGTCGGTGCTGGCCTCTTTGGGCGTCCAGTCCATGCGGTAGGAGCCGAAAAACAGGAAGCCGCAGGCAATGACGACGGCGAGGACGGCGAGCAGTGAACCGACGAGCTTGGGGTTCGAGAAGCGCTCTTTGACCGGTTCGATGGCGCAGCCCTGCGCGGCCATCGACTTCGAGAGCTTTTTGAGGCGGACGACCAGGTAGAAATACCAGACGAGGTAAGCGCCGAGCAGCAGGGGGAGCGAGGCAAACAATGCCGCTGCGACATAGAGCAGAATGTACCAGAGCAATAGAGCGCCCGCGGCGGGGCGGCAGGCGGCGTTATGCCTGCGTCGCGCTGCATATCGAGCAGGCCCTGCCAGAGGCAGAAGAGCAGCACGAGCTGCACGGCGGCGGCAACGACGGTGAAAAATGCCGCCAGGCCGGTGTCCGCACGGTAGATCACGGCATCCTGCCCAAGCTCAACAAAAAGGAGCAGCATGTGCAGGCAGGCGCAGACATAGCCCGCGCGCAGAAAGCCGTTGACCCGCCGCAGGGCGCGGAAGCCGACGAGCAGGCAGAATGTGCCAACCAGCGGCAGCAGCACGTCGAGGTTCCAGAAATTCAGCGTCACGCCGGTGACGGCGAGGCCGCCGGCGATCAAGCCCATCGCGCGGCAGAAGGGCAAATCGCTCACATCGGGCGTCTCTACTTCGGGCGCGGAGAGCGCGTCGGCCATCTCCTGCGCGGGCGTGAGGGCCTCGGCCGGTTCCTCCTGTGCGGGAGGATCGGCGGGCGGTTCGGGCGGGGGAGTTTGCGGCAGATCAGGAAAGACTTGGCCGGTCATGCGAATTCCTCCTTGGCGTTATGTGAACAGAATCATAAGATCGAGACAACGAGCCGCCAGACAGGCTCGGCCAGATAATAGCCGAGAACAGCGGAAGCCAGATTGGCGGTGATCGCATAGGCCGCGGCGCGGCCCTTGCTGTGGCCGGTGAGAAGGCCGCAGCCGGCGTAGAGATACAGCTCGACAAGCAAAATGATGAGTTCCGCCGGAAGCAGGAAGAAAAAGAGATACCAAGCGCTCACGCCGTTGTGTGCGGTGACATATACAGATGCAACGGCTAAAAAGCCCTGTGTCAGAACGTTGACAAGTAAAAACGCTTCCCAGTTTTTCTTCCACGAATAGCGGAACAGAAGCAGCAGCGCGCCCTCGATGAGAAGCGTCGGCACGAGCGTTGCGACAAATTGCAGCAAGTAGCCGGGGATGGTTGAGGGAACGGAAACGGTGACCGCCGACGTATCGTCCGACCAGTTGACCGTGACGGACGATTGCAGAACGCGGCGATTGAGTATATCGGAGACCCAGACCTTGCCGGATTCGGTGACGAGGATGATGCGGTAGGTGCTCGGCACACCGACGTAGCCGAACCAGTGCAGTGCATTGCCAGAAGCGTCCGTCCCTTCCGCGTACAGCTCGCCCCACATCGGCGCGCCGGTCGTGCCCTGCGCCACGCAGGCGTGCCAGCCTGCGGGCACATTGTCGCGCAGAAGTGCTAAGAGGTCGGGGTCGAGCGTATCCTCTTTGCCGTCGTAGTTCCAGTCGATGCCGTCGATACGGTTTCCATCTTCCGCGTCCCAATCACCCTTGGCGAGCAGGTCGAGATAGTAGGGCTCCTGCGGCGCGTTTTTGACGCGCACGATGAGTTGGGGCTTCGGCCCGTTGTCGGCAAAGGCAAAGGTCGTGAGCGCAAGAGATGCGAGGAGCGCGCAAACAAGCGTGCGAAGAGATTTTCGTTTCATCCAAATTTCCTCCTTTTGTGTGTGGGGTATTCCATCTTCCAACCATATAGACGCAAAAGATAACAAAAAAGTTCACGCTTTTACAAATTTTATCATAAAATATTGCGCTGCGGGAAAAAGTTCTGGCGGGGCGTTGTACTTTTTTCATATTCTGCTACAATGGGGGAGAGAAAGAAGCGCATTGGGGGAACGGGTATGAAATGGTATGCGATCGGCAAGACGCTGACGCCACTGGATCGCGCACCGGAGAGCGGCGCGGCGGTGGTGCTGCTGAATTCGGACGAGTTGGCGCACGAAACGGCGCTGCCGGGACTCGAAGCGGTGCTGCACCATACGCCGAGCGCGCGGGACGCGCACGTCTGCAAGGCGGAGGTGCGCTCCAACTGTCTGAGCGGAACGCTCGCACTGCCGCGCGGCCGCAGGGACGGCACGCGCCTTTGCTGCGGCTATCTCGTGACGAAGGACCGCGTGGTGCTGGTGGACGACGGAGAGATGGCCGAGCCTTATTTGAAGCACATCGTCAAGGAAAAACGCCTGATAGAAAACAGCGTCGGACGATTTCTCTACGACTTCTTCGAACTGCTGATCGCCAAGGATCTGCACCGCCTCGAGGAGATCGAAGACCGCGCGACGGCGCTGGAAGAACGCGTGCTCGCGGGCGAGCTGGAGGAATTCAGCACCCCGATGAGCGAGCTGCGCAAGGAGACGATGGCCTGGTACCGCTACTACTCCCAGCTCGACGACGTGGCGTGCGAGCTGCGGGAAAATGAGAACGGCTACTTTTCGGATGAGGAGTGCGGACTGTTCCGATTATTTGAAGAGCGCGTCATCCGCCTGCGCGAGGAATCGCAGCTGCTGCGCGAATACTGCACGCAGATCCAGTCGCTGTTTCAGTCGGAGATCGACATCCGTCAGAACCGCATCATGCAGATCCTGACCATCGTGACGACAATCTTCCTGCCGCTGACGCTGCTGGTCGGCTGGTACGGCATGAACTTTTCCGGCATGCCGGAGCTGCACTGGAAATACGGCTACCCCGCGATCATTCTTGTGAGCGTCGCCGTGGTGGTGCTGAGCCTGTGGGTGTGCAAAAAGAAAAAATTCTGGTAAGAAAAAGGAACGGCACGAGCCGTTCCTTTTTCTTTTGACAGGAGTCACTTTTTATCGAAGTAGTAGTCGCGGAAGTTGTGGTATTGCGCGGCGTAGTAGCGCAGCAGGCGATAGAGTCGAGAGAGCGGCAGATCGCCCTTGCAGAAGAGCGTGTGCGTGCCCTTGAACTGCTTGAGCTCGTCGGAGAGCTCCTGATCCTTGACATAGCGGCGCAGAATGCCGGTCGGCACGTTCTGCCAGAGGGCGACGGTGTGGTTGTAGACGCAGTCCTCGCGCTTGCCGTAGACGACATCGTTCGTCAGGAGCTTCATCATGTTCAGCCCCGCGGCACGGCAGAAATAGCTGCTGCGGCCAAGGCGCGGGTTGATCTCGAAGAGCACGTAGCGGCCCGTGCGGGAATCGTACTTCATGTCGATGTTCGAAAAACCGACGTAGCCGAGCTTTTCGAGAAACTCCTGCATTTTGTCATACAACGACTGATCGCCGCGCGAGATGATGGCGGCATAGTTGCCGACAGACTTGGGGTCGTAGTATTCGAGCACCGGCTGGCCGAGGCACATCGCGCGCACATGGCCGTCAAGGTCCGAATAGCTGTTGAGCACGCGCATGGCGTCGTCGCCGCCGGGGATAAACTCCTGCAAAATGAGCTTGCCGCGGTAGTCCGACTGGTTCATGCTGTGGACCATCGTGAGGTACTGCTCGCGCGCGTCGAAGAAGAAGACCTTTTTCTGCCCCTCAAAATGGCAGCGGAGATAGTCGAGTGCATTAGAATTCTCGGGCTTGACGACGATGGGAAAGTCGAACGGAAGGCGGTCGACGACGCTCTCGCGCTCCTCGGGAGAGGCGACGACGGTCTTGGGATAGTCCATGCCGTACTGCTCGCAGAGGGCGTAGAACTTGTCTTTCGTGTCGAACGTTTCAAGCAGCTCGTCCGAGATGAAGCGGTTCGCGATCAGACCTTCAAAGTGGTCATAGTGGCGGCAGAGAAGACCCGTGTAATAGTCCGAGCAGGGGATGACGAGCAGCTTTTCATAGTCCTGTGCGCACTGCTTCAGCACGCCGAGCAGCGCGTCGGGGAAGACCTCCTCGCGCTCAAAATCCGGGATAATGCGGCAGAGAAACAGGTGTGAGCTGCGCGTGGGCACGAGCTGCTGCGTGCACAGCAGCAGCGGTGTGACGTGATAGGCCTCCTGGAAGAGACGCGCCGTGCCGTAGGCGTTTTCGTCGCTGCCGAGGATGATGGGCAAAAAGTCCTTTTTCGCCTTTTTGGCGCTGCTCGCCGGCGCGGCGGGATGGACCTTGTCGTATTCGGCGAGGTATTTGAGTGCGAGCTCGACGTCGCTCGGGTAGGGGACGAAGACGCTGCCGCGCTTCATCGTTGTCTCTTCTCCCTTGCCGGTCAGCAGAATGACGCGCGCGTCCTTGCCGTCCAGAATTGCGCGGCGGATGCACTCGGCGCGGTCCTCGAGCACAAGGTGCGGGCAGGCAACGTGCTTTTCAATGTCGGCGGCGATCTGCGCGAACGGCTCTTCGCCGGAGTCCTCCTCGGTGATGAAGACGAAGTCGCAGTTCTGCCCGCTCAGCTCGCCGAGGTCTTTTCTGCGCTGGAGCGCGTGGGAGCCGGGGCAGCCGAAGACGGAGATCATCTGGCGGCCGGGGTATTCGATCTTCGTCGAGCGGTAGAGCGCGTCAAAGCTCATGCGGTTGTGCGCGTAGTCGACGATGACGGTGACGTTCTTGTCGCGGCTCTCGTAGATCTGCATGCGGCCCGCGGCGCGCGCCTTGCGAAGGCCCGAGCGCACATACTCCTCCGGCACGTCGAGCACCATACAGATGGCCATGGCAGCGAGGGCGTTGGAGATGTTGAAAAGGCCGGGCATCGTGATGGAAAATTCACCGTTGTACTTGAGCGAGGAAACCGTGAAGTAGAGCCCGTCGCTGCGCTTTTCCACATGCTGGCAGGAGACAGTGTCGCTTTCGTGTGAGCCGAACGTGATGAGGTTGCAGCGGTCCTTGGCGTATTCGATGACGCGGTCAGCGTACTTGGCGTCGGTATTGACGCAGCCGAAGCGGCAGGAGTCGAAAATTTTGAGCTTGGAGTTGAAGTAATCCTCGAAGTCCGGGTGCTCGATGGGGCTGATGTGGTCGCTGCCGATGTTCAAAAATGCAGCGACATCGTACGTGATGCCGCGCACGCGGCCGTATTTGAGCGCCTGGGACGAGGCCTCCATCACAAGATGCGAAATGCCGCATTCATAGGCGTTTTCAAAGTGCTGGTAGAGCTCAAGCACCTCGGGCGTGGTGATGTGGGACTCCTCGGTGCTCTTGCCGTCGTAGTTGTCGATAGAGGAGAGAATGGCGCACTCGGGCATCGACTGCGCGCGCAGCCAGTCATTTAAGATGTAGCGCACGTAGTAGGCTGTGGTACTCTTGCCCTTTGTGCCCGTGATGCCGACGCTTGTGAGCTTGTCCGTCACATGGTTATAAAAGAGCTGACCGAGCACGACGAGGGAATAGCGAATGTCGTTGACAAGAAGACAGGGCGCGTCCACATTGTGCTTTTTCTCGGCGACGTAGGCGATCGCGCTGCGCGAGAGTGCGTCGCACAGGTACTCTTCCTTGAAGTGTGCGCCCTTGCAGATGAAAAGCGCGTCCTCGCTCAGTGCGCGCGTATCGTAGGTGAGGCAGTGGATCTCACGCGCGGCGAGCTCGTCGCTCACGGTGCTTTCAACTAAAATGCCTGCCTCGTGCAGTGCGTCGACATATTCTCTCAGTGTGTGAACGGTATTCATAAATAGCTCCTTTGGGTCTTGCTTTTTCGGCAGGACGGGATAAAATATAGGCGATATCGCGTCGGATCGACACGATATTGGCAAGCAAACTCATTTCCGAAGGGGGAACCAACATGACTTATCAGCAAGTGCTGGAAAACGCAAGGACCTGCATCGGCCCTTACTGCAAGGCGTGCAATGACTGCAACGGCAAGGTCTGCCGCAACACGATGCCCGGCCCCGGCGCCAAGGGCGAGGGCACGGGCTTTATCCGCAACGCAGAAAAGTGGCGTGAGATCTGCGTCAACATGGACACCATCTGCGAAAATTCACAGGTGGACACCTCATTCACGCTCTTTGGCCGGACGTTTGAGATTCCGGCGTTCGCCGCGCCGGTGGGCGCGATGCGTCTTCACTACGGGGACAAGTACGACGATCTTACTTATAATGATATCCTTGTGCGCGCGTGCGCAAACGCGGGCATCCTCGCTTTCACTGGCGACGGTACCGACCCGAAGGTCGTCGAGGGTGCGGCTGCGGCGCTCAAGGGCAATGGCGGCTGCGGCGTGCCGACCATCAAGCCGTGGGATATGGATACAATTCGCGAAAAGTTCGCGCTCGTGCAGGAAGCCGAGCCCTTCGCCATCGCGATGGACATCGACGCGGCGGGCCTGCCGTTTTTGCAGGGGTTGACGCCGCCGGCCGGCAGCAAGAGCGTCGAGGAGTTAAAGCAGATCGTCTCCTGGGCGCAGCGTCCGTTCATTCTGAAGGGCATCATGACCGCCCGCGGCGCGGAAAAGGCGCTGGAAGCGGGCGCGAGCGGCATCGTCGTTTCAAACCACGGCGGCCGTGTGCTTGACCATTGCCCCGCGACGGCGGAGGTGCTGCCGGAGATCGTCGATGCCGTCGGCGGCAAGATGACGATTTTTGTCGACGGCGCAATCCGCAGCGGTATGGACATGTTCAAGGCGCTCGCGCTCGGTGCGGACGCGGTGCTCATCGGCCGCCCGTTTGTTACCACCGTCTATGGCGGCGGGGAGGAGGGCGTGCAGCTCTACGTCCAGAAGCTCAAAGCCGAGCTTGCCGACACGATGCGCATGTGCGGCGCGCACTCGCTCGCGGACATTGATCGCAGCATGCTATATGGTTTTTGACCATATAACATATAGTATAGCACCGCAAAAAAAAACTGACAAGTGAAAATCGGGAGAAGAGGACGGCAGATGGAGCCGCCCTCTTTTTCGTTATCTACAATAAAAATATAAAAAGGGAAAGAACGCGGAACAAAACCGCTGCGCGTTGCGTCTTAAAAAATAAAGCATCCCCCTTGAACCGATTTGATCATGGAGGAAAAGAAATGAAAAAGACAACGAGCCGTATTCTGCTCTCCGCGCTGACGGTGCTGGCGCTGCTCTCTCTTAGCGGCTGCGCGCAGGAAAAAGAGGAGAATACCGAAGAAAACGACCCGCAGGCGCGGGAGGCGATCCTGCAATGCTGCGAGACGATCTTCGGCAGCACGGAGGAAACAGGCGCCTATCACATCCGCGTGACGGACGAGCGGGACGGCGGGCGCGTGGACGAATACGACTGCCCGCGCGGCGCGAAGCAGGGTTATGGCAATTCGCCTGTATATGCGCTGACCGAACCGTCGATGTACGGCGGCGAGCCGTGGTATGCGGCGGCAGAGCAGGATTGGGACGATTGCCGCAATGGGATCGTTGCGGAGATTTCTTATGGGAAAGATGCGATCGCGTTCATTCCGCCCTGGGGAGCAATGAAACCGGATGCAGAGTACGAGCATCCGGGCGGCAATGTGCTGCGGCTGACGCAAAACGGCGAGACTACCTATTATAAAAGCAATACGGCGCACGCGGCACAGCTCCTGTTCGTCTATGCGCAGGAAGCGGTGATGGAAAAGCTGTACGACCTGCATGTTCCCGGCACAGAGACGGACTACGAGAATATCGCGAACGAGTTCTGCGCGCAGTTCGCCGCCGGTCTGAACGCCGCGCCGCGCTGGTTCCGCGGGAAACCGGATGACGCGGCATCGCCGGTGAAGAAGCGCGTGTTCGACGCGTATTACGGAACGGACTACCCGAATTTCTGCTTCGGCTTTGGCGTGATGATGCGCTTTGATGACCCGGAGTCCTCACAGCGCTATCAATGGGAGGCCGGCAGCGGCATGATCGAGCCGACGGGCGAAGGCGAGTACGGCGATTATTACAGATGGGTCGTAGGAGCGGATGCCTGTAAAAATGAAGAGGGCGACTGGTACATCGAAGGGACCTGGACAGGCGGCGGAGGCGTTCGCCTGCCGTACATCGGGCGCAGCTGGGACTCCGGGCAGCAGACGGTGACGGCATCGCAGCTTGCGGAGTGCTGGTTCCTGTCGGCGGGCGAGTCGCACGAGTGGCGGCTTCCCAATATAATCTATAACCGCCCGAGCGCCGAGCTGCGCGAGGCGCTTGCCAGTCTTGCACCCGAACAGGCGGCGGAATTGGAAAAGGGCCTGCGCGAGGTGTGGGACGATCCGCTGCACGCCGATATGTTTCCGGGCGGCTATGACGCCAAGCTCAGCGCGGACTGAGCACGCTGGCAATCATTGCATTTGCAATCCGGCGGCAAAAACAATCCGGCGGCAGAAAAAACGCCATGTTTAACTGCGGAATTTTATCGCGGCCGCCTACGTCTTGCCATCGAGGCGCATTCCAGAATCGAGGAGGACTTGAAAATAGATAACACCTGTTCCGCGAATGGAGCGTGCACCTTGTAAATTAAACAACGAAACTTTGACAAGCACCAGATGAAAAACTGTGCGAAATGCACAGAGCTTGCGGAAGACCGGTTAAGTCAATTACGGTCTGAAGTAAGGATAAAAAGTTTTAAGCTATGACAAATAGCTCGATAAAGATTAGCTCAGACTTAGGTCTGTGTTGATACCATTTTATTGAGAGTTTGATCCTGGCTCAGGACGAACGCTGGCGGCGTGCTTAACACATGCAAGTCGAACGAGAATCTACTGAAAGAGTTTTCGGACAATGGATGTAGAGGAAAGTGGCGGACGGGTGAGTAACGCGTGAGGAACCTGCCTTGAAGAGGGGGACAACAGTTGGAAACGACTGCTAATACCGCATGACGCATAGAGGTCGCATGATCTTTATGCCAAAGATTTATCGCTTCAAGATGGCCTCGCGTCTGATTAGCTGGTTGGCGGGGTAACGGCCCACCAAGGCGACGATCAGTAGCCGGACTGAGAGGTTGAACGGCCACATTGGGACTGAGATACGGCCCAGACTCCTACGGGAGGCAGCAGTGGGGAATATTGGGCAATGGGCGCAAGCCTGACCCAGCAACGCCGCGTGAAGGAAGAAGGCTTTCGGGTTGTAAACTTCTTTTAAGAGGGAAGAGCAGAAGACGGTACCTCTAGAATAAGCCACGGCTAACTACGTGCCAGCAGCCGCGGTAATACGTAGGTGGCAAGCGTTGTCCGGATTTACTGGGTGTAAAGGGCGTGCAGCCGGGTCTGCAAGTCAGATGTGAAATCCATGGGCTCAACCCATGAACTGCATTTGAAACTGTAGATCTTGAGTGTCGGAGGGGCAATCGGAATTCCTAGTGTAGCGGTGAAATGCGTAGATATTAGGAGGAACACCAGTGGCGAAGGCGGATTGCTGGACGATAACTGACGGTGAGGCGCGAAAGTGTGGGGAGCAAACAGGATTAGATACCCTGGTAGTCCACACTGTAAACGATGAATACTAGGTGTGCGGGGACTGACCCCCTGCGTGCCGCAGTAAACACAATAAGTATTCCACCTGGGGAGTACGATCGCAAGGTTGAAACTCAAAGGAATTGACGGGGGCCCGCACAAGCGGTGGATTATGTGGTTTAATTCGAAGCAACGCGAAGAACCTTACCAGGGTTTGACATCCTGCTAACGAAGTAGAGATACATTAGGTGCCCTTCGGGGAAAGCAGAGACAGGTGGTGCATGGTTGTCGTCAGCTCGTGTCGTGAGATGTTGGGTTAAGTCCCGCAACGAGCGCAACCCCTATTGTTAGTTGCTACGCAAGAGCACTCTAGCGAGACTGCCGTTGACAAAACGGAGGAAGGTGGGGACGACGTCAAATCATCATGCCCCTTATATCCTGGGCTACACACGTAATACAATGGCGGTCAACAGAGGGAAGCAAAGCCGCGAGGCAGAGCAAACCCCCAAAAGCCGTCCCAGTTCGGATTGTAGGCTGCAACTCGCCTGCATGAAGTCGGAATCGCTAGTAATCGCGGATCAGCATGCCGCGGTGAATACGTTCCCGGGCCTTGTACACACCGCCCGTCACACCATGAGAGTCGGGAACACCCGAAGTCCGTAGCCTAACCTGAAAAGGAGGGCGCGGCCGAAGGTGGGTTCGATAATTGGGGTGAAGTCGTAACAAGGTAGCCGTTCGAGAACGAGCGGCTGGATCACCTCCTTTCTAAGGAGACTTCGAGACATGAAAGATACTGTTGTAACGTCCTAAGGTCAGGGTCTTGAAGAGGAATCGTTGTTTAATTTAGAGGGCGCAGGCGATGAAGTCTGCGGGAAGCGAAGATAGCTTGGGGATATAGCTCAGCTGGGAGAGCGCCTGCCTTGCAAGCAGGAGGTCGCCGGTTCGATCCCGACGACTCCACCATCATCCACCATTTAGCCAATCGTTCATCCGAGCAGAGCCCAGCGAAGCGGGTCTGCGAGGAAGAGGAGACGCAGCGAAATGAGCGAGACGCTGGCTAGCTGGCTAGAGATAATGGCTAGAGCGTCTGATAATCGGTCGGTGGTTCGAGCCCACTCGGGCCCACCAACAGATTACACCGAGCGTGTAACGCGAGGTATGATCGTATCTCGTCCGGTGGACGAGATACAGAAACAACAGTTGTTGTTGGATTTGAAGACCTGGCGTAAGACAGATCTTCAAATCTGGCTGCAAAAGCAGTTGGAAGATCGAACCTTGAAAACTGAACAATGTAATGAAGAAGTGATAAGCAAGGCAACAGAGAGGTCTTTTGTTTGAAAGAACAGAAGAACGTATTTTTAGTTTTAATTGTGGAACATCGTATAGATGGGTAACAATTACAATTTCGAAAATCCTGTTAAATTGCCTGCATAATTCAACTTTGAGGATCAGCAAATGATTCGATAGGTCAAGCTGAAAAGAGCGCAAGGGGAATGCCTTGGCATCAGGAGCCGACGAAGGACGTGACAAGCTGCGATAAGCCACGGGGAGGAGCAAATATCCGTTATATCCGTGGATTTCCGAATGGGGGAACCCGCTCAAGCAATACTTGAGCATCGTGCGTTGAATCAAATAGGCGTACGAAGGGAACGGCCTGAACTGAAACATCTAAGTAGGGCCAGGAAAAGACATCAACCGAGATTCCGCTAGTAGTGGCGAGCGAACGCGGAGGAGGCCAAACCGAGGGACGCAAGTTCTTCGGGGTTGCGGACAGACATCAAGACCAGAGGAAATTAAGAGAACGGCGTGGGAAAGCCGGCCATAGAAGGTGAGAGCCCTGTATCTGAAAATGAAGACTGGCAGTCTGGATCCAGAGTACCGCGGGACACGTGAAACCCCGTGGGAAACCGGGTGGACCACCATCCAAGCCTAAATACTACCTGATGACCGATAGAGGAGCAGTACCGTGAGGGAAAGGTGAAAAGGACCCCGGGAGGGGAGTGAAAGAGAACCTGAAACCTTGTGCTTACAAGCAGTCAAAGCGCGTTAACGCGTGATGACGTACTTTTTGTAGAACGGTCCGGCGAGTTATAGTAACGAGCAAGCTTAAGGTATTGAGTACCGGAGGCGAAGCGAGAGCGAGTCTGAATAGGGCGTAAAGTTCGTTGCCATAGACCCGAAACCGGGTGACCTATCCATGAGCAGGCTGAAGTGAGAGTAAAATCTCATGGAGGGCCGAACCGACCCCCGTTGCAATGGTGGCGGATGACTTGTGGATAGCGGAGAAATTCCAATCGAACTCGGAGATAGCTGGTTCTCCCGAAATAGCTTTAGGCCTAGCGTTATGTTAGATTACCGGAGGTAAAGCACTGAATGGTGGCGGGGCCGATAAGGTTACCAAGACCTATCAAACTCTGAATGCCGGATAATTGATGCATAGCAGTCAGACAGCGTGAGATAAGTTTCGTTGTCAAAAGGGAAACAGCCCAGACCCACAGCTAAGGTCCCAAATTCATGCTAAGTGGAAAACGATGTGGAATTGCGAAAACAACCAGGATGTTGGCTTAGAAGCAGCCACTCATTAAAAGAGTGCGTAATAGCTCACTGGTCGAGTGACTCTGCGCGGAAAATATAACGGGGCTAAGCATGAAACCGAAGCTTGGGCTTGTACTTAGGTACAGGGGTAGGGGAGCGTCGAGTATGGGGTGAAGTCAGAGCGGAAGCACTGGTGGACTGTACTCGAGTGAGAATGCCGGAATGAGTAGCGAGAATTATGTGGGAATCATAATGGCCGAAAATCTAAGGTTTCTTGGGGAAGGTTCGTCCGCCCAAGGTAAGTCGGGAGCTAAGCTCAGGCCGAGAGGCGTAGGCGATGCACATACGGTAGAAATTCCGTAACCACCGAAACTTAAACAGAGGGACACTTCGAGATAGCGGAACCCGGGCGTTGGTTGACCCGGGCGTAAGGGAGCGAAATTAGAGTAGCGAAGTCCGCGATGCCTGGAGGCGAGAAAAGCTCTGAGGTATGCTAAGGTGCCCGTACCGCAAACCGACACAGGTAGATGAGGAGAGAATCCTAAGGCCAACGGGAGAAGGGTTGTTAAGGAACTCGGCAAATTGACCCCGTAACTTCGGAAGAAGGGGAGCCCCCTACGGGGGGTCGCAGAGAAATGGCCCAAGCAACTGTTTACCAAAAACACAGGTCTATGCTAAATCGAAAGATGACGTATATGGGCTGACGCCTGCCCGGTGCCGGAAGGTTAAGAGGAGATGTCAGGCAACGAAGCATTGAATTTAAGCCCCGGTAAACGGCGGCCGTAACTATAACGGTCCTAAGGTAGCGAAATTCCTTGTCAGGTAAGTTCTGACCCGCACGAATGGCGTAATGATTTGGGCACTGTCTCAACAGCCCGCCCGGCGAAATTGTAGTACTGGTGAAGATGCCAGTTACCCGCAACTAGACGGAAAGACCCCATGGAGCTTTACTGCAGCTTAATACTGAAATTCGGTAGTACATGTACAGGATAGGTGGGAGACTGAGAAATACAGGCGTCAGCTTGTATGGAGTGTGAATCCGGTCGGGGGACACTGTTAGGCGGGCAGTTTGACCGGGGCGGTCGCCTCCCAAAAGGTAACGGAGGCGCTCAAAGGTTCGTTCAGCACGGACGGAAATCGTGCAATGAGTGTAAACGCATAAACGAGCCTAACTGCGACACCGACGGGTGGAGCAGTAACGAAAGTTGGAGTTAGTGATCCGGTGGTATGTGAGTGGAAATGCCATCGCTCAACGGATAAAAGCTACCCTGGGGATAACAGGCTGATCTCCCCAAGCGTCCACAGCGACGGGGAGGTTTGGCACCTCGATGTCGGCTCGTCGCATCCTGGGGCTGAATTCGGTCCCAAAGGGTTTGGCTGTTCGCCAATTAAAGCGGCACGCGAGCTGGGTTCAGAACGTCGTGAGACAGTTCGGTCCCTATCTGTTGCGGGCGTAAGAGATTTGAAGGGAGCTGTCCTTAGTACGAGAGGACCGGGATGGACGTACCTCTGGTGCACCAGTTGTCCTGCCAAGGGCATAGCTGGGTAGCTATGTACGGACGAGATAAACGCTGAAAGCATCTAAGCGTGAAACTCCCCTAAGATGAGATCTCATCCTTCATGGAGTAAGGACCCAGAAAGACGATCTGGTTGATAGGCCGAAGGTGGAAGCGCAGTAATGTGTGCAGCTGATCGGTACTAATAGTCCGAGGGCTTGACCTACGAATGAAGCAGGCAAGGCCTTGAGAGGAGCTTTGAAGTTACATTGTTCGGTTTTGAAGGTTCGATTTGAAGACATGCACCTTTCGCTCATGGTGGTACTAACGCCCGCAGGCGTTGTATCGCGGGCAACCGCGGAGCGGCACTTAGCCCGCGATTGAGCACGTAGTGCGAGCAGGAGGAGCAGACAGAAAGATAAGCGCAATGAGCGAAAGAACTCTTTCAGGCGTCTGTTTGTTGGTTTCGTCGAAGCCATCAAATAGGCGCCCTTTTTCATTTCACAACTTAATCCGTCAACCGGCCGGAGCATTTTTAGGATGCTCCGGCCTATTTTTTTGCTTACGAGGAGGACTTCACAATGAACGATCAGAACGAAACCGCGCAGCTTCGTTTCCTTGAAGAAACCGCCATTCGGCTGCGGCAGAACGGTTTCATGGTAGAGCCCATCGAGGATCACCACCTGCCCGTCTGCTGGGAAAAAGGGCGTCTCTGCCGCATCTCCGGCAGGGGCAGCGTGTTGTACCGGCAGGAGTGTGTCGACGTCCCCGGTGCGCAGGACGCATTGCAGGCGGTGATCGACACCGCTAAAATGACTTCGGAATACATGGCGATTCTGGAAAACGCGCCGCGGCTCAAAGCCAGCGGACTGGATGGCGACTACCGCGTCCTTGCGGACTTCGGCAGCGCGGTGCTGGCGGGCCACCCCACCGAGTGCGGCGTCCAGTTTGTGACTTGGGAGTGGGACTTCGACCGAGAGGGCGTCCATCACGGGCATTATTTTCAGGACGACTATGAAGCCGCCAAGCGGGATTTCACCGTCCGCGGCAATCTCGTTCAAAAAAGGCGCCCTTTTCGAGCCGGAGCAGCTTGCGGAGATCTACCGCGCACTGGCTTTTGTCCGCGAGCAGGATGAAAGCCTTTCCTTCGGACGGGATCAGGAACTGGCGGAGCTCATGAACCAGGTCGGCGGACTGCTGCCCGCGGATGTTCCGCGGCAGCGGGATGCGCCGGAACAGAGCGGCATGACAATGAAATAGGTATCCACGCGGGCCGGACAGAAATGTCCGGCATTTTTTATTTTAGGAGGAAAAGATGATGGAAATTTACGGCACGATTCAATTCAGACTCATTCTTCCGCATGTCCCCGGCTTCCAGCAGGAGCCGCTGCCGGAGCCT
>VOFG01004024.1_pt1 | contig 171222 bp, 221 predicted proteins | sample 5384171 | NCBI WGS metagenome assembly VOFG01 (sample SAMN12384726, study PRJNA508395) | human gut metagenome | isolation source: healthy gut F | host: Homo sapiens
GTATCTCAACGCGCTCACCGGCGAGGGCGTGCACATCGTCACCGTCAACGATTACCTCGCCCGCCGTGACAGCGAGTGGATGGGCAAGGTCTACCGCTTCCTCGGCCTGAGCGTCGGCCTGATCGTGCACGACATGACGAGCGCCGAGCGCCAGCAGGCCTACGCGGCCGACATCACCTACGGCACGAACAACGAGATGGGCTTTGACTACCTGCGTGACAACATGGCCATCTACAAATCCCAGATGGTGCAGCGCGGCCACGCCTTCGCTATCGTCGACGAGGTGGACTCCATCCTCATCGATGAGGCGCGCACCCCGCTGATTATCTCCGGTCAGGGCGACGAGAGCACCGACCTTTACCGTCAGGCGGAGGACTTTGCCGCCCGCCTGAAGTGCAAGTCCTACGCCTCTATCGACGATAAGGAAGAAGAGGATGAGGACCTCGACGCGGACTACGTCGTCGACGAAAAGGCCCGCACCGCGACGCTCACCGCCCGCGGCATCGCAAAGGCCGAGACGGCCTTTCGGCCTGGAAAATCTCGCGGACATCGAAAACGCCACGCTCGTGCACCACATCGATCAGGCCATCCGCGCGCACGGCATCATGAAGCGCGACATTGACTACGTCGTCAAAGACGGCGAGGTCATCATCGTCGACGAGTTCACCGGCCGCCTCATGCTCGGCCGCCGCTACAGCGACGGCCTGCACCAGGCCATTGAGGCCAAGGAGCACGTGCGCGTGCAGAGCGAGAACAAAACCCTCGCGACCATCACGTTCCAGAACTACTTCCGTCTCTACGGCAAGCTCTCCGGCATGACCGGCACGGCTATGACCGAGGAAGAGGAGTTCGCGGCCATCTATAATCTCGACATCATCGAGATCCCGACGAACAAGCCCGTCATCCGCATTGACAATCCCGACGTCGTGTATAAAAACGAGGCCGGCAAGCTGCGCGCCATCATCGAGCAGATCCGCGTCTGCCATGAAAAGGGCCAGCCGGTGCTCGTCGGTACGGTGTCGATCGAAAAGAGCGAGCACCTGTCCAAGCTCCTGCGCAAGGCGGGCATCCCGCACAACGTCCTCAACGCCAAGCACCACGAAGAAAGAGGCCGAGATCGTTGCGCAGGCCGGTAAGTTCGGCGCTGTCACGATCGCGACGAACATGGCCGGCCGCGGCACGGACATTATGCTCGGCGGCAATGCGGAGTATCTGGCCAAGGCCGACCTGCGCAAGGCCGGCTTCTCGGAGGAGGTCATTGCCGAGGCTACCGGCTATGCCGAGACCGAGGATGAAGAGATCCTCAAGGCCCGTGCCCTGTTTGCTGAGCGCATGGCCGAGCACAAAAAGAGCATCGACGAGGAAGCGGACCGCGTGCGCGCGGCCGGCGGCCTGTATATCATCGGCACCGAGCGGCACGAGTCCCGCCGCATCGACAACCAGCTGCGCGGCCGCTCCGGCCGTCAGGGCGACCCCGGCGAGAGCCGCTTTTACATCGCGCTCACGGACGATGTCATGCGTCTGTTCGGCTCCGAGCGCATGCAGAGCATGATGGAGACGCTGCGCGTCGACGAGGACACGCCGCTCGACCACAAGATGCTCTCCAATGCCATCGAGCAGGCCCAGCGCACGGTCGAGAGCCGCAACTTCCAGGCCCGTAAGAACGTGCTCGAATACGACGATGTCATGAACGTGCAGCGCAACGTTATCTATGAAGAGCGCCGCAAGGTGCTCGACGGCGAGGACCTGCAGGAGCACGTCCAGCACATGATCCGCACCGTCATTACCGGCGACATCGCTGCCGGCATGGCGGAGCACCACCCCGAAAACGATAAGGATCTGCACGAGATCCTCGCCCCGCTTGAAAAGCTCTTCCCGTGCGACCTGAGCTATACGGCCGAGGAGCTGCATAAGCTCACGCCCGACACGCTCGCCGACGCTGTCTATGACTGCGCCATGAAGGTCTACGCCGCGCGCGAGGAATCCTTCGGCCTGCAGCCGGACGGCACGCCGCTCATGCGCGAGCTCGAGCGCGTGGTCATGCTGCGCGTGGTCGATGAATACTGGATGGATCACCTTGAGGCCATGGACGACCTGCGTCAGGGCATTGGCCTGCGCGCCTACGGCAACGTCAAGCCCGTCGATGAATACAAGCGCGCCGGCTTTGACATGTTCGACGAGATGGTCAACGGCATCCAGAGCGAAACGGTGCGCCGCCTGTTCACGGTGCGCGTGCGCCGCGAGCAGAAGCTCGAGCGCAAGACCGTCGCCCGCAGCGCCGCGACCAACGCCGGCGGGGACGACAGCGAGAAGAAACGGCCCGTCCGCCGCGTCAAGAAGCCCGGCCGCAACGACCCGTGCCCGTGCGGCAAGCTGCGCCCGAACGGCCTGCCCATGAAGTATAAGGACTGCTGCGGCAAGAATGCATAACGAAGTCGCTTTCCCGTTGTACGCTGCGTGCGGCGCAGCGTACCTGACCGCGCCGAACATCGCGGCGCGCCACGCCTTTTCCACCCGCCTCGGCGGCGTGAGTACCGGTGTGCTCGAGAGCCTGAATCTCAGCGTCCGCCGCGGCGACACGCCGAAAACGTGCGCGAAAACTGGCGGCGCCTCGGCGCAGCCGCCGGGCTGGATCTGACACGCGCGGTGTATGCGCGGCAGGTCCACAGCGCGGATGTGCGCATCGCGCACGCGGCCGACGCGCAGCCACCGGAGATGGAGCCGCGCTTTACCTGCGACGGCTTTGTCACGAACGAACCGGGCGTCCCGCTCGCGGTCTTTATGGCCGACTGCCTGCCCGCGCTGCTACACGACCCCGCTGCCGGGGTCATCGGCGCGGTGCACTGCGGCTGGCGCGGCTCGGTGGCCGATATCCTCGGCGCCGCCGTCGCGCAGATGTGCGCCCTCGGCGCACACCCGGCGGACATCCGCGCCGCCATCGGCCCCGGCATCGGCGCGTGCTGCTTCGAGGTCGGGCCCGAGGTCGTGGCCGCGGCCGAAGCTCTGCTGCACGAGCCGCTCGGCGCGCTCGTGTGCCCGCGCGCGGACGGCAAGGCCCTGCTCGATCTCAAGGGCGTCAACGCCAGGAGACTTGCGCAGCTCGGCGTCCCGGCGGGGCAGATCGCCGTGTCGGATGCCTGCACCATGTGCCGGCCGGACGTGTTCTGGTCGCACCGCGCGACCAATGGCCGCCGCGGCGTGCAGGCCGCCGTCATCACCCTGTGACCCAAGGGGGGCAGACCATGAAACATTTGCACCTGACCCGCGTGCTCGCGTTCGCGCTCGCGCTCGTGCTGCTGCTCGGCTGCACGGCCTGCGGCAAAAAGACTGCGGACGACACCGGCGACACCGTCGGCCAGAAGGACACGCAGACCACCGTCGAGCTCGACGGCAAATTTACGCTCAACTACAGCGCGTCCGCCGGCATGAACCCCTATAAGACGCAGAATTCTGATAATCTCGTCGTCTGCGGCCTTGTGTACGAGACGCTCACGGAGCTCACCGATGCCTTTGAGGCCGAGCCCGGGCTGTTCACCGAGTGGAGCAGCGACGACGGGGAGACCTGGACCTTCACCGTCGCGGCCGGCCGCACCTTCCACGACGGCCACGCGCTCACGGCGCAGGACGCGGCCTATTCCATTCAGACCGCCATGGCGTCGGATCTGTATTCCGGCCGCCTGAGCGCCGTCAAGGACGTCACGGATAACGACGGCGGCACCGTCACGGTCACGCTCGCGCGCGCGAACACGCAGTTTCCCGCGCTGCTCAACATCCCAGTCATCGAAAACAACGCGGCCGACAGCACCTACCCCAGCGGCACGGGGCTGTACGCGTTCGCGTCCGATCACCAGAGCCTCACGGTCTATTCCGGCCACCCGGACGCGGACAAGGCACCAATCGACGCGATCTACCTCATGGAGTGCAAGTCGGTCGAGGAGATCGTCTCCGCGTTTGATGACGGCCAGCTCGACCTTGCGCTCAGCGACCCTAGCTCCGGCACGGACCTGAGCTTTTCGAGCCTGAACGATCAGCGCCAGTACGCCACGACGAACCTGCAGTATGTCGGCTTCAACACCAACAGCAGCTTTTTCATGACGGCGCGCTACCGCCAGCCGTTCAATTACGTCATCGACCGCACATTCGCCGTCGCGCTGCTGCACGACTGTGCCGTTGCCACTGCGCTGCCCGTCCACCCGGCGAGCACGCTCTATGATAACGCGCTCAACGAGTCGCTGTCCTATGACCTCGACAAGGCGAAGAAGCTGTTCGACGACCTGAAGATCGTCGACTACGACGGCGACGGCGAGCGTGAGTACATTCCCGACGGGCAGTCCCCGCTCGACATCAGCCTCTCGCTCATCGTCTATGCCGACAGCACGGCCAAGGTCAGCATGGCCAACAAGATTGCGGCCGACCTCACGAGCATCGGCATCCCCGTGAAGGTGCGCGAGCTCAGCTGGGACAACTATCAGGATGCGCTCAAGGGCGGCAAGTATGACATGTATTACGGTGAGGTCGCCCTCCCGGCGGACTTCGACCTCTCGGCCCTGCTCAAGGCCGGCGGCTCGCTCAATTACGGCGGCATCACGACCGGCACGTATGCCGATGTCATCAACGCCTACCTCGCCGCCTCGGACGCCGACCGCGCCGCGGCCTGCAGCACCATGCTCCAGACCATTTCGGACAGCGCGCCCATCGTGCCTGTCTGCTTTGAAAAGCACTGCCTGTATGTGCACCGCGGCGCCGTCGGCGGCTTCGCCCCGACGAAGTACAACATTTTCCGCAACATCACGGATTGGAAGATCAATAACGCATGAAACAAGAGTGGATTGCGCGCGCCAAGCGCTTTGCCACCTATGCGCTCGTCGGCTGCTTCGACACGGGCATGGACTGGGTGGCGTTCACAACTGCACATGAGCTGCTGCACTTCACGCCCCTGATCTGCCAGGCAATCGGCTATATCGTCGGCACGGTCTGCAGCTATTTTCTCAACGGCCGCATCACCTTCCGCGACGGGCACATCGCCCGCTGGCGGCAGTGCCTGCGCTTCGTGGTGTGGAACGTGGTGTCCCTCGGCGTGAGCGAGGTGATGATCGGCCTGCTGACGCACTTCGGCCTCAACCCGTACATTGCCAAGATTGGCGTCACGCTCGAGGTCGCGCTGCTGAACTACTTCGGCTATAAGTATATTGTGTTCGCAGTTCCCAAACAAACGGAAGGAGAGCAGGATCATGACAGATCGTCAACTGATTAATCTGGCCGAGCAGGCCTCCCGCAATGCCTATGTGCCGTATTCCCACTTTGCCGTCGGCGCCGCGCTCGAGTGCCGCGATGGCACAGTCTTTACCGGCTGCAACATCGAAAATGCCGCCCTCGGCAGCACCATCTGCGCCGAGCGCACCGCCGCCTGCAAGGCCGTCAGCGAGGGCCACCGTGACTTTGTGCGCATCGCCGTCTACGGCGACGGTGAGCACTACTGCTACCCCTGCGGTGCGTGCCGGCAGTTTCTGGCCGAGTTTGCGCCCGATATGGAGGTCCTGTCCGCCATGGGCGGAGGCCGCTATGTCAGCAACCGCCTGAGCGAGCTCATGCCCTATACCTTTAATTATTAAGGTATCCGCCATGGAACTGGAACAACTGCGCATCTTCTGTACCGTCGCCGCCTGCCGCAGCTTTACCCGCGCGGCAAAGCAGCTTCTTTGTCAGCCACTCGACGACCAGCCGCGCCGTGTCCGCCCTCGAGCGGGAGCTCGGCGTACCGCTGCTCGTGCGCGACCGGCACACCGTCGCGCTCACACCCGCCGGACAGACGCTCCTGACCGGGGCGGAGGACCTGCTGCAGCAGGCCGATGCGCTCGCGGCCGCCGTGCATACCGCGGCGGAGACGGCCCCGGAGCTGCCCGAACCGCCGGAAGCGTAATTTTGGCGGACTGCACAAACTTTTTTGTAAAATTTCTACGTTTGAGCGAAAAACCCTCTTGACATTCGGGAGGGTTTTTGCTATTCTTATGAAGCGCCTGTGCGGAAACAGGTGCATTCTGCGATGAAGCGGGAGATTGCGGAGCTTATCTCCGGTAACTTCCGTGGAGTATGTCCGCTGCCGGGCCTTGCACGGCAGATGATCGGGCGGTTGAGTCAGCCAGCACTTGCGTATATCACCTGCGCGGCTGCATACCGGCGAGAGCCGGTTTGTTTTTCGGGCAGGGTTTGATACGCACGGAACGGTGTATGGCGATCTCATCCGTGCGAACCAGACGGAGCCAATGCCGCCAAAAAAATTCGTAACGGAGGAAACAACATGGCAACCACGAGCAACAAGAAAATGATCCGTATCCGCCTCAAGGCCTACGATCACCAGCTGATCGACAAGGCGGCGGAGAAGATCGTCGAAGCTGCAAAGCGTACCGACGCGAAGGTTTCCGGCCCCATCCCCCTGCCCACGAAGACCGAGATCGTCACCATCCTCCGTGCCGTTCATAAGTATAAGGACAGCCGCGAGCAGTTTGAGCGCCGCACCCACAAGCGCCTGATCGACATCATGAACCCGACCCAGAAGACGGTCGAGGCTCTGATGAATCTGGAGCTGCCGGCCGGTGTCGAGATCGACATCAAGCTGTAAGCACATCCCGTTAACCCTGCGCGCGAGCGCATATTTACAAACCCGCAGTCCGCAGCTTGCGTGTGCGGACGGGTCAAGTCAGCAGCCTCTGGCCATGAGCTAAGCGAGCTGACCAATAACCTGAAGGAGGAACATGTATGAAAACAGCCATCATCGGTAAAAAGGTCGGCATGACGCAGATCTTCGATGAAGCAGGCAAGGTCGTCCCCGTCACCGTGATCGAGGCAGGCCCCTGCACGGTCACCGGCAAGATGACCAAGGAAAAGGAAGGCTATGAAGCCGTCCAGCTCGGCTACGAGGACGTCGCCGAGAAGAAGCTGACCAAGCCCGAGAAGGGCCACCTGGATAAGGCGGGCGTCGGCTACAAGAAGCACCTCAAAGAGTTCCGTCTCGAGGACTGCGCCTCTGTCAATGTGGGCGATGTCATCAAGGCCGACACCTTCAAGGAAGGCGACAAGGTCGACATCACCGGCATCAGCAAGGGCCACGGCTACGCCGGCGTCATCAAGCGCTTCGGCCAGGGCCGTACCCCGACCTCCCACGGCGGCGGCCCTGTGCACCGTCACGCCGGCTCCATGGGCTCGAGCACCGATCCTTCCCGTATCTTCCCGGGTAAGAAGCAGGCCGGCCACATGGGCGTGGATCAGGTCACCGTCCAGAACCTCGACGTGGTCAAGGTCGATCCCGAGCTCAACATGATCGTTGTGCGCGGCGCGATCCCCGGCCCGAAGGGCGGCATTGTCTATATTAAGAGCACCGTCAAGAAGACCGTCGTCAAGAAGGGCGACGCCGGTATCAGCACCAACCCGCAGAAGGCCTCCGGTCGTAACCCGCAGAAGGCTTCTGCAAGAAAGTAAGGAAAGGAGAGAGCGAATATGCCTACTGCTAAGTTGTTTAATATGGCCGGCGATCAGGTCGGCGAAGTGGCGCTCTCCGAAGCCGTTTTCGGTGTTGAGCCCAACGAGTCCGTTCTGCACGACTCCGTGAAGAACCACCTGGCCAACTGCCGTCAGGGCACGCAGAGCGCGCTGACCAAGGGCGAGGTTTCCTACACCACCGCCAAGCCCTGGCGCCAGAAGGGCACAGGCCGCGCACGCGCCGGCTACAAGGGTAGCCCGGTGTGGACCCACGGCGGCGTCGCGTTCGCGCCGAAGCCGCGCGACTACAGCTACACGCTCAATAAGAAGGTCAAGAGACTGGCCCTCAAGAGTGCACTGAGCGCCAAGGCCGCTGCCGGCGAGATCCTCGTCGTTGACGGCATGGCCGTCGAAGAGATCAAGACCGCCCCCTGTCAAGGCGTTCCTGACCAAGATCGGCGCCGACGGCAAGGCTCTGCTCGTGACCGAGCAGGTCGACGAGAAGCTCGTCAAGAGCTCCCGCAACATCCCCGGCGTGAGCAGCACCATCGCCACCATCCTCAGCCCCTATATGATCCTGACGCACCGCGTCCTGGTCGTTGACAAGGCTGCGCTCCAGAAAATCGAGGAGGTGTACGCATAATGAGAACCGCTTACGATGTCATTATCCGTCCCATCATCACCGAGCAGTCCATGGAAGACCTCGACATCAAAAAGTACACATTCGAAGTCGCCAAGGACGCCGGCAAGATCGAGATCAAGAAGGCCATCGAGGAGATCTTTGATGTGAAGGTCATCAAGGTCACCACCGCGACGATCCGTGCCAAGGAGAAGCGCGTCGGCGCCAACCCCTCCGGCATGACCGCCACCCGCAAGAAGGCCGTTGTGAAACTGTCCGCTGATTCGAAGAGCATCGAGATCTTCGAGGGCATGGTGTAAGGGAGGAATTGAACAATGTCGATTAAAACCTATAAACCCACCACGCCTTCCCGCAGACATATGTCCGTTTCCGGCTTCGACGGTGTCGATAAGCACGCCAAGCCGCAGAAGGAGCTCGTGGAGGTCCTCAAGAAGCACTCCGGCCGCAACAGCTACGGCCGCATCACCGTCCGCCATCAGGGCGGCGGCAACCGCAAGAAGTACCGCGTCATCGACTTCAAGCGCGACAAGATGGACGTGCCCGCTACTGTCCTGCGCCTGGAGTACGATCCGAACCGCAGCGCTTATATCGCCCTGGTCGAGTACACCGACGGCGAGCGCCGCTACATTCTGGCCCCTGTCGGCCTGAACGTGGGCGACACCGTTCTGTCCTCCGCCGCGGCGGACATCAAGCCGGGCAACGCCCTGCCGCTGGCCAACATCCCGGTCGGCACCGTCATCCACAACATCGAGCTCTACCCCGGCAAGGGTGCGCAGCTGGTCCGCTCCGCGGGCGTCGCCGCGCAGCTCATGGCGAAGGAAAACGGCATGGCTACCGTCCGTCTCCCCTCCGGCGAGTACCGCAAGGTCCGCCTCAACTGCATCGCCTGCATCGGCCAGGTCGGCAATGTTGACCATGCCAACATCGCCGTCGGCAAGGCCGGCCGCAAACGCCACATGGGCATCCGCCCGACCGTCCGCGGTTCTGTCATGAACCCGTGCGATCACCCGCACGGCGGCGGCGAAGGCAAAGCGCCTGTCGGCCGTCCCGGCCCGGTCACCCCGTGGGGCAAGCCGGCGATGGGTTACAAGACCCGCAAGAAGAAGAACGCGACCGACAAGTTCATTGTCAAGCGCCGCAACGCCAAGTAAGGAGGGAATAGGTAATGAGCAGAAGTGTTAAGAAAGGCCCGTTTGCCGCTCCCGAGCTGCTGAAGCGGGTCGATGAAATGAACAAGGCCGGCGAGAAGAAGGTCATCAAGACCTGGAGCCGTTCCTCCACGATCTTCCCGTCCTTTGTCGGCCACACCATCGCTGTCCATGACGGCCGCCGTCACGTTCCGGTCTATGTGACCGAGGACATGGTCGGACATAAGCTGGGCGAGTTCGCGCCCACGCGCACGTTCCGCGGCCACGCCGGCAGCAAGACTGTTGGAAAGTAAGGGGGAGAGAACATGGAAGAACTGAAGACTGCACGTGCCCAGCTGGTGCACGCCCGTATCGCTCCCCGTAAGGTCCAGATCGTGTGCGACATGATCCGCGGCAAGGACACCAAGGTCGCCGAGGCCTATATGGCCAACACGCCGAAGGCCGGCTGCGAGCTCATGCTCAAGCTCCTCAAGAGCGCCTGCGCCAACGCGGAGAACAACTTTGAAATGGATCCGGACAACCTCTACGTTGCCGAGGCCTATGCCACGGCCGGCCCGATCCTCAAGCGCGGCCGCCCGAGAGCTCAGGGCCGTATGTACCGCATCAACAAGCGCACCAGCCACATCACGATCGTCGTGGCTGAGAAGGCATAAGGGAGGAGGCAGAAGATATGGGACAGAAAGTTAATCCGCACGGCATGCGTGTCGGCGTCATCAAAGATTGGGATTCCCGCTGGTATGCCCGTGACGAGAAGGTCGGCGACCTGATCGTTGAGGACTACAAGATCCGCGAGTACCTGAAGAAGACCCTGTATTCCGCAGGCATCCCGAACATCGAGATCGAGCGTGACAGCGCGAAGGTCCGCATCTATATCCACTGCTCTCGTCCGGGCGTTGTCATCGGCAAGGGCGGCGCGGAGATCGAGCGCATCCGCCTCTCCGTCGAGAAGATGATCGGCAAACCGGTCGCTCCTCTCTATCGTGGAGGTCCGCACCCCCGATACGAACGCTCAGCTCGTCGCCGAGAACATCGCCCCGCAGCTCGAGAAGCGCATCGGCTTCCGCCGCGCGATGAAGAACGCCATGGGCCGTGCCATGAGAATGGGCGCCCGCGGCATCAAGATCATGTGCTCCGGCCGTCTGGGCGGCGCCGAGATCGCCCGCACCGAGTGCTACCACGAGGGCACCATTCCGCTGCAGACCATCCGCGCCGACATCGACTACGGCTTTGCCGAGGCGAACACGACCTACGGCCGTATCGGCGTCAAGGTCTGGATCTACAAAGGCGAGGTCCTTTCCCAGAGCCTGCGCACCACCCCGCGCACCATGGATCTGAACAAGCGCGACGACCGTCGCCGTGACCGCCGTGACGGCGATCGCAGAGGCCGCGGCGGCTACAACCGCGACCGTCGCGACGGCAACCGCCAGGGCGGCCGTCCGGGCTACCAGGGCGGCGGACGTCCGCAGGGCGGCAACCGTCCGCAGGGCGGCTACAACCGCGGCCCGCGTCCGGCAGCTCCCGCTGCTCCGAAGGAAGGAGGCAACAACTAATGCTGATGCCGAAAAGAGTGAAGTACCGCAGAGTGCAGCGCGGTCGTATGACCGGCAAGGCCCTGCGCGGCAATAAGGTGACCTATGGCGAGTTCGGCCTGCAGGCGCAGGAGCCGGCCTGGATCACCTCCAACCAGATCGAGGCGGCCCGTGTCGCCATGACCCGTTACACCAAGCGTGGCGGTCAGGTCTGGATCAAGATCTTCCCCGACAAGCCGGTCACGCAGAAGCCGGCCGAGACCCGCATGGGTTCCGGTAAAGGTTCTCCTGAGTACTGGGTCGCCGTTGTGAAGCCCGGCAGAGTTCTGTTTGAGATTGCTGGTGTGCCGGAAGAGGCTGCCCGTGAGGCGCTGCGTCTGGCCAGCCACAAGCTTCCCTGCAAGACGAAGATCGTCAAGAAGGAAGACACTGAGATTGGTGGTGAATAAGATGAAAGCTAGTGAAATTCGCTCCATGTCCGCCGCTGAGCTGGAAAGCAAGCTGGTCGAACTGAAGAAGGACCTGTTCATGCTCCGTATGCAGCACGCTACCAATCATCTTGACAACCCCGTTAAGATTTCTGCTGTGCGTCGCGACATTGCCCGAGTCAAAACCGTGCTCCGCGAAAAGCAGCTCGAGCAGTGAGGAGGTAAGTGAGAATGAACGAAATGAGAACGACTTCCCGCAAGACCCGCGTCGGCAAAGTGGTGTCTGACAAGATGGACAAGACCGATTGTCGTCATCGTGGAAGACCACGTGGCGCACAAAGTCTATAAAAAGATCATTGGCGAGACCTACCGCCTGAAGGCGCACGACGAGAACAATGAGTGCGGCGTCGGCGATATCGTCCGCGTGATGGAGACCCGCCCCCTGTCCAAGGACAAGAGATGGCGCGTGGTCGAGATCGTGGAAAAGGCGAAGTAAGGAGGCAACAACATGATTCAGCAGGAAAGTTATCTGAAGGTTGCCGACAATACCGGCGCCAAGGAAATCAAGTGCATCCGCGTTCTCGGCGGATCCAAGCGTAAATACGCCAGCATCGGCGACGTGATCGTCGCTTCCGTGCGTAAGGCGGCCCCCGGCGGCTCCGTCAAGAAGGGCGACGTCGTCAAGGCTGTTGTTGTCCGCACCGCGAAGCCGGTCCGCCGCGCGGACGGCACCTATGTGCGTTTCGATGAGAATGCCGCCGTCCTGATCAACGGCGAGGATAAGAACCCCCGCGGCACCCGTATCTTTGGGCCCGTCGCCCGTGAGCTCCGCGACAGTGACTTCACGAAGATCCTGTCTCTGGCTCCCGAAGTTATTTGAGGAGGGCGCAGAACATGAACATCAAAAAAGACGATAAAGTCGTTGTCCTGTCCGGCAAGGACAAGGGCAAGGAAGGCAAAGTCCTGTCTGCTGACCCGAAGGGCGGCAAGCTCATCGTGGAGGGCGTGAACGTCGCCACGAAGCACCAGAAGCCGAAAAATCAGCAGGATCAGGGCGGCATCATCAAGACCGAAACCCCGATCTATGCCTGCAAGGTCATGGTCGTCTGCCCGAAGTGCGGCAAGCCGACCCGCATCGCGCACAAGATCACGGACGGCAAAAAGGCCCGCGTCTGCAAGAAGTGCGGCGCCGAACTGTAAAGGAGGGAGCAACGAACTATGGCAAATATGCCTTCTATGAAGAAGAAGTATGTGGAGGAAGTCGCTCCCGCTCTGATGACGAAGTTCCAGTACGCGAGCGTTATGCAGATCCCGAAGATCGAGAAGATCGTCGTCAGCGTCGGCTGCGGCGACTGCAAGGATAACGCCAAGGCGCTCGACGCCGTCATCAAGGACATCACTGCGATCACCGGCCAGCACGCGGTCGCGACCGTCGCCAAGAAGAGCGTCGCGAACTTTAAGCTGCGTGAGGGTATGCACGTCGGCGTGAAGGTCACGCTGCGTCAGGACCGTATGTGGGAGTTCCTGGACCGCCTGTTCAACATCGCGCTGCCCCGTGTCCGCGACTTCCGCGGCATCTCGGCCGATGCGTTCGACGGCCGCGGCAACTACAGCCTCGGCCTCAAGGAGCAGATCATCTTCCCTGAGATCGAGTACGACAAGATCGAGAAGCTGCGCGGCATGAACATCGCGATCACCACCACCGCCAAGACCGACGAGGAAGCGCGCGAGCTGCTCAAGCTCATGGGCGCCCCGTTCGTCACCAAAGCATAAGGGAGGAGCGACACAATGGCTAAGAAATCTATGATCCTCAAGCAGCAGGCGCCTGCGAAGTACTCCACCCGCCAGTATAACCGCTGCAAGATCTGCGGCCGTCCCCACGCTTACCTGCGCAACTACGGCATCTGCCGTATCTGCTTCCGTGAGCTGGCGTATAAGGGCCAGATCCCCGGCGTCCGCAAAGCCAGCTGGTAAAATTCTGCCGTTTGGCATTGTGAGCTGTGCTTGCTGTATACCAGATACAGCTGCGCACAGCGCCCTTCGCCAACCAACAGAATTTCGCCCGGGGCGGGATAACGGCTGCGCGGCGCACATCGCCTGACGAAAAATTTCCGCCCAGTGCTGAACCTCGCGTTCAGCCCCAACTTCCGTAAGTTCGCCCCGCACAGCCGCAGCTGGATCTGCGGCTGTCGGTGCGCACTGAAATACGGTGCCGGTCCTTATGATCTGAGTTCCGGTGCCGCGCCCCGCCCATGCTTGTGCGTTTAACCCGGCGTTCAGGCATGGTTCCCGCTTTTGTGCCGCCCGGCACCGCGGCCGTGCCGCCGCCTCCGGCGGCGACATGAAAATGGACCGCGCGTCACGAAAGCAAGCTTTTGCCCCTTCGCAGAAAGGGCAGGGATGACGAAAGGCCGCAGGGAATCAAGCATTCATGCGGAACCTCGCCGCCCAAACCGTATCATCGGTAACTTCTAACTAAGGAGGAAACACAAATGCAGATCACCGATCCCATCGCCGATATGCTGACCCGCATCCGCAACGCTGGCAGCGCTCGGCACGAAACCGTGGACATCCCGAATTCCAAGATGAAGAAGGCCATCGCCGAAATTCTTCTCGAGGAAGGCTACATCAAGAGCTTCCAGCTCATTGATGACGGCACCCAGGGCATCATCCGCGTCACCCTGAAGTATCTCCCCGGCAAAGAGAAGGCCATCCAGGGCCTCCGCAGAGTCTCCAAGCCCGGCCTGCGTGTCTATGCCGGCGCTGAAGAGCTGCCGCAGGTCCTGCGCGGCCTCGGCATCGCGATCATCTCCACCTCGAAGGGCATCATGACCGACAAGAAAGCGCGTGCGCAGCACGTCGGCGGCGAAGTCCTCGCGTTCGTGTGGTAAGGGAGGTACAGAACAATGTCTAGAATTGGTAGAGCTCCCATTGAGATCCCCGCAGGTGTCGAAGTCACCTGCAACGGCAACGTTGTCACCGTCAAGGGCCCGAAGGGCAGCCTGTCGCACAACGTGCACCCGGACATGACCGTCACGGTCGAAGGCAACACCATCCACGTCACCCGCCCGAGCGATGACAAAATGCACCGCTCCCTGCACGGCCTGACCCGCACGCTGATCCACAACATGATCATCGGCGTGACCGAGGGCTTCAGCAAGACGCTCGAGATCAACGGCGTCGGCTACAGAGCCGTGAAGGAAGGTCAGAACCTGGTCATGCACCTGGGCTTCTCGCACACGGTCACCGTGTCCGAGACCGCGGACATCCAGATCGATGTCCCGAACCCGAACCAGGTCATTATCAAGGGTATCGACAAGGAAAAGGTCGGCCAGTTTGCAGCAGAAGTGCGCGCGAAGCGTCCGCCCGAGCCGTACAAGGGCAAGGGCATCAAGTACGATTACGAGCATATCCGCCGCAAAGAAGGCAAGACCGGCGCGAAGTAATTGGAGGTGTGCCTGAATGATTAAGAGACCGAATACGAAAGCGCAGCGCATTCGCCGTCACCAGAGAGTGCGCGGCAAGGTCTCCGGCACGGCCGAGAGACCGCGTCTGAGTGTGTTCCGCAGCGAAAACAACATTTATGCCCAGATCATCGACGATGTCGCCGGTAAGACGCTTTGCAGCGCCTCCACCGTGGAAAAGGGCTTTGAAGGCAATGGCGGCAACTGCGAAGCGGCAGCCAAGATCGGCAAGCTCATCGGTGAGCGCGCCGTGGCAGCCGGCATCACCGAGGTCGTGTTCGACCGCGGCGGCAATGTGTACCATGGCCGCGTCAAGGCTCTGGCAGAAGGCGCCCGCGAGGGCGGCCTGAAGTTCTAACGGGAGGAGGAAACGAAATGGCATATAACAATGACAGACGGGACAACCGCCGCAATCGCAGCGATGAGCCCCAGGAATTCAGCGAAAAAGTCGTTGCCCTCAACCGCGTTTCCAAGACCGTTAAGGGCGGCCGCGTCGCAAAGTTCTCCGCTCTGGTCGTCGTTGGCGACGGCAAGGGCCGCGTGGGCTTCGGCCTCGGCAAAGCAGCCGAAGTTTCCGAAGCGATCCGCAAGGGTCTGGAGGACGCGAAGAAGAACCTGACCACCGTGACCCTGCAGGGCACGACGATCCCGCACGAGGTCATCGGCGAGTTCGGCGCCGGCCGCGTGCTGCTCAAGCCCGCCGCACCCGGCACCGGCGTGATCGCCGGCGGCGCCGTGCGTGCCGTGGTCGAGGCTGCCGGCATCAAGGACATCCGTACCAAGTGCCTGCGCTCGAACAACCCGGCGAACGTTGTCGCCGCAACGATGGAAGGTCTGAAGTCTCTGCGCAACGCCCAGCAGGTCGCTGTTTACAGAGGCAAGACCGCCGAAGAGATTCTGGGTTAAGGAGGGGCTGAGACATGGCAAATCTGAAGATCAAGCTCGTCAAGAGCCTCAGCGGCCGCAATGCCAAGCACATTGCCACCGCCAACTCCCTCGGCCTGCACAAGATCGGCAACGAGACCGTGCAGCCCGATAACCCGCAGACCCGCGGCAAGATCGCCAAGATCGGCTATCTCGTCGCCGTCACCGAAGAAGAATAAGGAGGGCCCCCAAAATGAATATCCACGAACTTTCTCCCGTTGTGGGCTCCACCCATGTCGGCAAGCGCAAGGGCCGCGGCCACGCGACCGGCAACGGCAAGACCGCAGGCCGCGGTCATAAGGGCCAGAAGGCCCGCAGCGGCGGCGGCGTCCGCATCGGCTTCGAAGGCGGCCAGATGCCTCTGGCCCGCCGCATCCCGAAGCGCGGCTTCCACAACATCTTTGCCAAACCGCTCGAGAGCGTGAACGTCTCCGCTCTGGAGAAGTTTGAAGACGGCGCTGTCGTCGATGCGAAGGCCCTGCTCGATGCCGGCATCCTTAGCAAGTGCACCTACGGTGTGAAGATCCTTGGCAACGGCGAAATCACCAAGAAGCTGACTGTGAAGGCTTCTGCTTTCTCCGAATCCGCGAAAGCGAAGATCGAGGCAGCAGGAGGAAAGGCTGAGGTGGTGTAAGGTGCTCCAGACATTTCGTAACGCATGGCGCATTGAGGAACTGCGCAAGAAAATTCTCTTTACGCTTCTGATTGTCCTGCTTTACCGTCTCGGCAATGCCGTACCCGTACCTTTCGTCGACACCAAAGCACTGGCCGACTACTTCCAGGCAAGTGGCCTGCAGAACACGATCCTGGGCCTGTTCAACGTCATGTCCGGCGGCGCGTTCTCACAGGCAACGATTTTCGCGCTGTCCATCCAGCCGTACATCAACGCTTCCATCATCATTCAGCTCCTGTGCATCGCGATTCCCTCGCTGGAGCGTCTGCAGAAGGAAGGCGGCGAGGAAGGCAAGAAGAAGATTGCCAGCATCACCCGCTACAGCACGGTCGCCATCGGCCTGCTGCAGGGCTTTGCGTATTATATGATGATGCGCAACTACAGCCTCATCAACGCGGACTTTGCCCACAACGTCTGGGCAGCCATCGTCATCATCCTGACCTTTACGTCCGGTTCCGCCCTCATCATGTGGCTTGGTGAGCAGATCACCGAGTTCGGCATCGGCAACGGCATCTCGATCATCCTGTTCGTGAGCATCGTCGCCCGCTTCCCGAACTCCATCATCCGCCAGATCAACAACGTCGCCAACGGCGACCTCGCCTGGTGGGTTCTGGTGCTGATGTACCTCGGCGCCCTGCTGCTCATTGTGCTCATCGTGCTCGTCAACGATGCGGAGCGCCGCCTGCCGGTGCAGTATTCCAAGCGCGTGGTTGGCCGCAAGATGTACGGCGGCCAGAGCACGCACCTGCCGATGAAGGTGAACATGAGCGGCGTCCTGCCGATCATCTTCGCCCAGTCGATCGCGTCGCTGCCGGCCACTGTCTGCGCCTTCGTTCCGAAGTGGCAGAACAGCTGGGGCATGAAGCATGTCTTTAATACGACCACCTGGCCGTATATCGTCATCTACTTCCTGCTCATCATCTTCTTCAGCTACTTCTACTCCACGATCCAGTTCAACCCGATCGAGGTCGCGAACAACCTGAAGAAGAACGGCGGGTTCATCCCGGGCTTCCGTGCAGGCAAGCCGACGAGTGAATTCATCCAGAAGGTGCTCAACAAGATCACGCTCTTCGGCGCGATCTACCTGAGCGTCATCGCGATCACGCCGCTGATCATCAGCGCGTGCTCGAAGGCGGAGCAGCTCACCGGCATCTCCCTGGGCGGCACGTCCATCATCATCGTTGTCGGTGTTGCACTTGAGACCGTCCGCGCACTCGAGGCGCAGATGCTCATGCGCAACTACAAGGGCTTCCTGAGCTGATAGGAGGATTCACACAATGAAACTCGTTTTGTTAGGTGCCCCCGGTGCGGGCAAGGGCACGCAGGCTGAGATCCTCAGCCGCAAGCTGAATATCCCCACCATTTCCACCGGCAACATCCTGCGCGCGGCCATGAAAAACGGCACGCCCGTGGGCCTGAAAGCAAAATCCTACGTGGAAAGCGGCAAGCTCGTTCCGGACGACGTCATCATCGGCATCGTCTGCGAGCGTCTGGCTGAGCCCGACTGCGCCAATGGTTATATCCTCGACGGTATGCCGCGCACCATCCCCCAGGCGGAAGCTCTGGAGCAGCATGGCATCGACGTCGACACCGCCCTCTCGATCGAGATCGCGGACGAGACCATCATCGAGCGTATGTCTGGCCGCCGGACCTGCAAGGACTGCAGCGCCACGTTCCACATCGTCTCCAATCCTCCCAAGGTGGAAGGCAAGTGCGACTTCTGCGGCGGTGAGCTGACCATCCGCAAGGACGACGCTCCCGAGACCGTGAAGGCACGCCTGGACGTCTACCATGCCGAGACCGAGCCGCTCAAGGACTTCTATGCCCAGCGCGGCAAGCTCGTCAAGGTCGATAACCAGCCGACCATCGAGGCCACGACCGCTGCGATCGAGAAAGCTCTGGGTCTGGAATGATCATCATCAAATCCGATCCGGAAGTGGATCTCATGCGGCAGGCCGGCCGGATCACCGCTGGCGCGCGCACCGTCGCGCGTCAGATGGTGGAGCCGGGTGTGACCACCCGCCAGATCAATCGCGAAGTGCACAAGTTCATCACGAAGTCCGGTGCATCGCCGTGCTTATGACCGACGGTGGCTTTCCGACTGCGGCGTGCATCTCCGTCAATGACGAGATCATCCACGGCATCCCCGGCGACCGCGTCCTGCATGAGGGCGACATCGTCAGCGTCGACGTCGGCGCCCGCTACCGCGGCTTCAACGGCGACTGTGCGGGCACGTTCCCGTGCGGCAAGTGCTCGGATGAGGCTCTGCGCCTGATCCGCATCACGCGCCAGAGCTTTTTCGAGGGCATCCAATTTGCCCGCGTCGGCTACCGCATCTCTGATATCGGCCATGCCATTCAGGAGTACGCCGAGAGCTATGGCTACTCGCTCGTGCGCGAGTATGTGGGCCATGGTGTCGGCGCCGGCCTGCACGAGGCTCCCGAGATCCCGAACTACGGCAAGCCCGGCCACGGCCCGCGTCTGCAGAAGAACATGACGATCGCCGTGGAGCCGATGGTCAACGTCGGCGGGTATGAGGTCCGCGTTCTGGACAATGGCTGGACCGTGGTCACGGCGGACGGCAGCCTGTCGGCGCACTACGAAAACTCTCTGCTCGTCACCGACGGCGAGCCGGAGATCCTGACGTTCGCAGACGACATTTGACGGGTGCGTCCCGAAAAACCTTAGGAGGTTCAAACACCTTGGCAAAAGACGATGTAATCGAGCTGGAGGGCACGGTCGTCGAATCCCTGCCCAACACGACGTTCCGGGTTGATATCGGCAACGGCCACATCATCCTGGCGCACATCTCCGGAAAGCTCCGGATGAACTTTATCAGAATCCTCCCCGGTGACAAGGTCACGGTTCAGATGTCTCCGTACGATCTGACGCGCGGCCGCATCACCTGGAGAAGCAAGTAGGAGGTTAACTACAATGAAAGTCAGACCGAGTGTCAAGCCCATGTGCGAAAAGTGCAAGGTCATCAAGCGCAAGGGCAAAGTCATGGTTATCTGCGAAAACCCGAAGCACAAACAGAGACAGGGCTGATCTGACCCTGTAAGTCCTAACACATCCGCGCCAGAAGGTCGGCTCCCTCCGGCGGGAGTAAGTCGCCTCCCTTTTTGCGCGCGGAACAAAAATTATCGAAAGGATGATCGTATAATATGGCACGTATAGCCGGCGTTGACCTGCCCAAGGACAAGAGAATAGAAATCGGTCTGACCTACGTTTATGGTATCGGCAGAACCAGCGCGAAAAAGATTCTTGAGATGACCGGCATCAATCCGGACACCCGCGTGAAAGACCTCACCGACGAGGAAGAAGCAAAGATCCGTGAGTGCATCGACCACCACTTCATCGTGGAAGGCGACCTGCGCCGCAGCGTGGCGCTCGACATTAAGCGCCTGACCGAGATCGGCTGCTACCGCGGCCAGCGTCACAGACGCGGCCTGCCCGTGCGCGGCCAGCGCAGCAAGACCAATGCGCGTACCCGCAAGGGCCCGAAACGCACGATCGCCAATAAGAAGAAGTAAGGGAGGGATATGTAATGGCAAACGCAGCAAAAGGCAAGAAAGTTCGCACGCGCCGCAAAGAGCGTAAGAACATTGAAAAGGGAGCCGTGCATATCAGCTCTTCGTTCAACAACACCATGGTCACCATCACGGACACCCAGGGCAATGCGCTCTCCTGGGCCTCCGCAGGCGGCATGGGCTTCCGCGGAAGCAAGAAATCCACCCCCTTCGCCGCGCAGACCGCCGCTGAGACGGCTGCCAAGGCGGCTATGGAGCACGGCCTGAAGACCGTCGAAGTCTTCGTCAAGGGCCCCGGCTCCGGACGTGAGGCTGCGATCCGCGCCCTGCAGACGGCAGGACTCGAGGTCACCATGATCAAGGACGTCACCCCCATTCCGCACAATGGCTGCCGTCCTCCGAAACGCCGCCGCGTCTGATTGAAGGAGGGAAATGAATTATGGCTAGATATACCGAAGCTGTCTGCCGCCAGTGCCGCAGAGAGGGCCAGAAGCTCTTCCTCAAGGGCGACAGATGCTACACCCAGAAGTGCGCGATCGACTGCAGAGGCTATGCCCCCGGCCAGCACGGCCAGGGCCGCAGCAAGACCTCTGAGTACGGCTCCCAGCTGCGCGAGAAGCAGAAGGTCCGCCGCTACTACGGCGTGCTCGAGAAGCAGTTCCGCAGCTACTTCGCCATGGCCGAGAAGCGCCAGGGCATCACGGGCGAGAACCTGCTCGCCATCCTGGAAACCCGTCTGGACAACGTCGTCTACCGTCTCGGCTTTGCTATGAGCCGTGCGGAGGCGCGCCAGCTCGTGACCCACGGCCACTTCACTGTGGATGGCCGCAAAGTCAACATCCCCAGCTTCCTGGTCAAGCCGGGCATGGTTATTACACTCAAGGACTCCAGCAAGAGTCTCGACAAGATCAAGGCCAACGTCGAAGCGAACGCTTCCCGTCCGGCGCCGAAATGGCTGGACTATGACGCCAACAACATGGTCGGCAAGGTCGTGGCCATGCCCGCGCGCGAGGACATTGATCTGCCTGTCGAGGAACACCTCATCGTCGAGCTGTATTCCAAGTAATAAAGAGACCCTCAAATTGGTAAGCTGACATCCGCAGCGCCCCTGTGGCGCAACAACACAGTAAGGAGGGTTAAGTCTAAATGATTGAAATTGAAAAGCCGCGCATCGAATGCCAGGAATCCCCGGACGATATCTCGTATGGCAAGTTCGTCGTTGAGCCTTTGGAGCGTGGCTACGGCACGACCCTGGGTAACTCTCTGCGCAGAGTGCTGCTCTCTTCACTGCCCGGCACTGCCCCGACGTCTATCCGGATCGCCGGCGTGCAGCACGAGTTTTCGACGATCCCCGGCGTCAAGGAAGACGTCACGGAGATCGTGCTGAATGTGAAGGGCATCATCGCGCGCCTGCACTGCGACGGCCCGAAGACCGTCTATATCGAAGCGGCAGGCGAGTGTGAAGTCACTGCCGGCGACATCAAGGCAGACGGCGAGGTCGAGATCCTCAACCCCGAGCTGCACATCGCCAGCCTCGGCCCGGACGGTGCGCTCTCCATGGAGATCACGCTCGCCCACGGCAGAGGCTACGTCCCGGCGGACAAGAACAAGAGCGCACAGCAGGTCATCGGCACCATCCCGGTGGACAGCATCTACGCGCCGGTCCTGAAGGTCAACTACGCTGTCGAGAACACCCGTGTGGGCAACCAGACGGACTTCGACAAGCTGACCATCGAGGTCTGGACCGACAAGACCATCTCGGCGCGTGACGCGCTGAGCCTCGGCGCCAAGATCCTGTGCGATCACTTCACGCTCTTCACCGATCTGTCTGACACGATTGGCAACAGCTGCACGGTGGTGGAGAAGGAGCCGGAGCGCCCCGACACCGTCATGAAGATGACGATCGAGGAGCTGGACCTCTCCGTGCGCAGCTTCAACTGCCTGAAGCGCGCGAATATCAACACCGTCGAAGACCTCACGAACAAGACCGAGGAAGAGATGATCAAGGTGCGCAACCTTGGCCGCAAATCCCTGGAAGAGGTCGAGCACAAGCTCGCTATGATGGGCCTGAGCCTGGCGAGCGACGACAACCAGTAATAACCAGTTACTCTTATCAAGGAGGAAAACCGATATGCCCGGAACAAGGAAACTCGGTAAGACCACCGATCAGCGCAAGGCGATGCTCCGTCAGCAGGTCACGGATCTGCTCGATATGGGCCGCATGGAGACGACCGTCTTCCGCGCAAAAGAGATCGCGCCTCTGGCCGAGAAAATGATCACCCTTGGCAAGAAGAAGGACATGGCTGCCTACCGTCAGGCGCTGGCCTTCATCACCCGCGAGGATGTTGCCAAGAAGGTGTTCGATGAAGTCGCCCCGAAGTATGCCGACCGCAACGGCGGCTACACCCGCATCACCCGCATCGGCACCCGCCGCGGCGATGCGGCCGAGATGGCTGTCATCGAGCTCGTGTAAGGAGCTTCCGAACACAAACCACAACGCACCGACTGCATTTGCAGCCGGTGCGTTTTCGTGTTTTACAGGCGGGCACAGTCTGTGGTATAATATCATTTCAGTCAGACAACAAGGAGGGACGTGTATGCGTATTCTGGTCGTGGAAGATGAACAGGACCTCAACCGCATTCTCGCCAAAACGCTCACTGCCGAGGGCTACAGCGTTGACGCCTGTTTTGATGGTGTAGAGGCGCTGGACTATCTGGAGGGCGCGGAGTATGACGCCGTTGTGCTCGATGTGATGATGCCGCGCATGGACGGCTTTTCGCTCCTGGCGCAGATGCGCGAGAGCGGCGGCGAGACGCCGGTCATCTTCCTCACGGCGAAAGACAGCGTACCCGACCGCGTGCGCGGGCTCGACGCCGGGGCGGATGACTATCTTGTCAAGCCGTTTTCGTTTGATGAGCTTCTGGCGCGGCTGCGTGTCATCACGCGCAAGCACGGCGGCAGCGCGACCAATGTCTTACCGTCGCCGACCTCACGGTCGACACCGCCTCGCACCATGTCACGCGCGGCGGCCGCACGATCGCGCTCTCGGCCAAGGAGTTTGCCCTGCTCGAATACATGATCCGCAACCGCGGCGTCGTGCTCTCGCGCGAGCGGATCGAGAACCATCTCTGGAACTATGACTACAGCGGCGGCTCGAACGTCGTGGACGTGTACGTGAGCTATCTGCGCCGGAAGATCGACGCGGACTATCCCACCAAGCTCATCCACACCGTCTGGGGCGTCGGCTGGGTCCTGCGGGAGGAAGTATGAAACGTCCGTCACTAAAGCTGCGCATCACGGCCTGGTTCGCGCTCATGATGTTCGTCATCGAGGCGCTGGTGCTCGCGTTCCTGCTCGCCGTCAACGGCACGGTCGCCACAAATGACCCGGAGGCGCGCCTCGTGCGCATGGTCGAGCACAATGCCAACCGCGTCAAGTACAATAACCGCCAGTTCCGCTTCAGCCGCATCCATTATAACCGCAGCGGCGTCTACACCGTGCTCTATGACGCGGACGGCAATGTCCTGCAGGGCACGTTCCCGGCGGAGTTCACGCCATCGGAGCCCCTGCCGCTCGGCGGCGAGAGCGTGCGCCTCGTCGACTGCGGGGAGAACGCATATTACGTCTACGATGTGCACGTGGATATGATGGTCGGCAGCGTCTGGCTGCGCGGCGTCATCAACGCGGACGCCAACGGCGGCGTCATGCGCGTCATTCTGCCGCTGGCGTGGTCGCTGCTGCCGGTGCTGCTCGTGCTGTCGGTCATCGGCGGCTATTTCATCGCCAGCCGCGCCCTGCGCCCCGTGCGCCAGCTCACGGCCGCGGCCAATGCCATCTCCGACGGGCAGGATCTCAAGGCGCGCATCGGCCTGCCGCACACGAGCGGCAGCGACGAGATCTATCAGCTCTCGGCCTCCTTTGACAACATGTTCGACCGGCTTGAGCGCTCGTTCGAGGCCGAGCAGCGCTTCACGTCCGATGCCTCGCACGAGCTGCGCACGCCGACGACCGTCATCCTCGCCGCCTGCGAGGACGCGCGCAAGAACGCGCAGACGCCGGCGGATTATCAGGCGGCGCTCGATGTCATCGACCGGCAGGCGCACAAGAGATGTCGGCGCTCATCCGCAGCATGCTCGAGATCACGCGGCTCGATCAGGGCACGCAGAAGGTCAACTGGGAGTATGCCGACCTCTCCGATCTCGTCACCGTCATCTGTGACGAGCAGGCCATGGTCGCGCGCCGCGGCATCCGCATCAGCTGCGCGGCCGAGCCGGGCATCTTCATCGACATGGATGTCTTTCTCATCTCGCGCGTCGTGCAGAACCTGCTTGATAACGCCTTCAAGTTCGGCGTGGACGGCGGCTGGATCCATGTCACGCTCCGGCGCACGGCCGCGGGCGCCGAGCTGACCGTGCAGGATAACGGCATCGGTATCTCGCAGGAAAATCTGGATAAAATATGGCAGAGGTTCTATCAGGCCGACCCCAGCCGGCAGGAAAACGCCGGTCTGGGTCTGGGCCTGTCGATGGTGCAGCAGATCGTCACGCTCCACGGCGGCACGGTCGCCGTCGCGAGCGCGCCGGCCACGGCACGACGTTCACGGTCACGCTGCCCGAACACCACGGAAAAGAGGAAAGCTGATATGAAAAAAACCGTTTTGCGTGCCTATGCCCGTCTGATCGCGGAGGTCGGCGCACGTGTGCAGAAAGGGCAGGACGTCGTCATCGAGGCCGAGCTCGACCAGCCGGAGTTCGTGACCATGGTCGCCGATGCGTGCTACCACGCCGGGGCGCGCAAGGTCACAGTCACGTGGAAGCACCAGGCGCTCGAGAAGCTCGCCATCCGGCGCGAGAGTGTCAAAACGCTCCAGACCGTCGAGGCTTGGGAGCGCGCGAAGCTCCAGCACTATGTCGACACGCTCCCGTGCCGCATCTACCTGCTCAGTGAGGACCCGGACGGCCTGCGCGGTGTCAGCCCCGCGAAGATGGCCCGCGCCCGCAGGGGCGCTACAGCGTCATCAAGCCCTACCGCGACCAGATGGAGGGCCGCTACCAGTGGTGCATCGCGGCCGTGCCCGGCGCGGCATGGGCCAAGAAGGTGTTCCGCACGAGACAAAGGCCCGCGCCGTCGAAAAGCTCTGGGAGGCTATTTTGCACACCTGCCGCGTGGACGACGACCCCATCGCCGCGTGGAACGCGCACAATGCTGACCTGCAAGCGCGCTGCGATCACCTCAACAGCCTCGGTATCGCGTCGCTGGAGTATCACGCGTCCAACGGTACGAATCTCACCGTCGGCATGATCCCCGAAGCGCAGTTTTGCGGCGGCGGGGAGTACACGATCGGCGGCAGCTATTTTAACCCCAACCTGCCCACGGAGGAGTGCTTCATCTCGCCCAAGCGCGGCGAGGCAGAGGGCATCGTCTATTCGTCGAAGCCGCTGTCGTACCAGGGCCAGCTCATCGAGGATTTCTCCATCCGCTTCGAGCACGGCCGCGCCGTCGAGGCGCACGCGCGCACGAACGAGGCCCTGCTGCAAAAGCTCATCGCCATGGACGAAGGCTCTGCCTACCTCGGCGAGTGCGCGCTCGTGCCGTATGACAGCCCCATCAACCAGACAGGCATCCTGTTTTACAACACCCTGTTTGACGAAAATGCCTGCTGCCACCTCGCGCTCGGCATGGGCTTCATCGACACCATCCGCGACTACCCGAACCGCACGCTCGAGGAGATGCGCGCGCTCGGCGTGAACGACTCCATGATCCATGAGGATTTCATGATCGGCACGCCGGATCTGGCTGTCACGGCGTACTGCCGCGACGGCCGCACCGTCCCCGTGTTCCGGGACGGGACGTGGGCTTTTTGACCGAAATCCCACTTTTTCGTCGAAATACCGCGAATTGTGGTGCGCTCCGATTCTCAGAGCGCACCATTTTTCTTTGAAAGTGGGGAATTTGCGCGAAACCGTTGCATTTTCGCGGCGCGTATGGTAAGATACGCCTGCACGGAAAATCTTACCGCTTACTTGCACCTGACAGGAGGTGACCGGCATGAAGCGAGCCCTTTTGTGCACTCTGATCGCGGCAGCGCTGCTGCTCTGCGCCTGCACGCGCGCATCGGAGAGCACCGTGCGTGCGCCGGATGCCGGCGCACCGCTGACGCTGTGCCTCGGCGTCGGGCCGGCAGCGCTCGACCCCGCGCGCACGGAAAACGGCATCGGTGCGACGTATGTGGTCAACCTCTTCGCCGGCCTGACCGGCTACCGCGCCGGCGGCGACGGCAAGGCCGAGCTCACGCCCGAGCTGTGCGCGGCCCTGCCCGAGCCGGAGTCCCTGCCCGACGGGCGCGTGCAGTATGTGTTCACGCTGCGTGACGGCCTCACGTGGTCGGACGGCACGCCGCTCACGGCGGCGGACTTCGTCTATGCGTGGAACCGAGCCTGCACGCTCAGTGATGCGGCGGCGCCGTATCTCTTTGCCTGCATCGACGGCTACGGCACCGGCTGGCTGAACGTCGCGGCGTCGGCCGACGGGCGCACGCTCACCGTTGTGCTCGCGGAGGCCATGCCCACGTTTTTGCAGCTGTGCGCCCAGCCGGCGTATGCACCCGTGCCCTCCGGCGCGGCGGACACTGCGAGCTGGACGGCCGACGGCGCGGCCTTTGCCGCCAGCGGGCCGTACACGGTCGCCGAGTGGACGACCGAGGGCCTCACCTACACGAAAAATCCCGCCTACTGGGACGCGGACAACGTTGCGGCTGAGACGGTGCGCTTCGTCTTTCAGAGCGACGCCAATGTCTGCGGAGTCTGCCTTCCTCGCGCGGGAGTACGCGCTCAGCTGGCCCGTACCGGACGACGCGCTCGACGACCTGCGTGCAAATCACGCGCCCGAGCTGCGCACCGTCAGCCAGCTCGGCACGTACAGCCTCTGCTTTTCCATGAGCGACCCGGCACTGAGCGCCTTCTCGCAGACGGAGCGCGCGCAGATCCGCACTGCGCTCGCCCTGCTCATCGACCGCAGCTATCTGTGCAGCGAGATCACGCCCGGCGCACAGCAGAGCGCGAACGCGCCCATACCGCCCGGCGTCTCGGACGCCGACGGCAGCGCCTTCACCGCGCACAACGGCGCGGACGGCAAGGGCGGCGGTTATTACGGCAGCGATCACGAGGCCAACTGCAAGCAGGCCATTGCGCTCCTGCGGCAGGTGGCGGAGTCGTCCGGCCGGTTCACGGTCAACGCGCAGGGTGTGTGTGCCGGCTTCCCGGAGCTGACGTACCTGACGTCCGACGCGGCGGGCCACGTCGCCATCGCGGACTATCTCACGGAGCTCTACGCCGCTACGGTATCTCGCTTACGGTCACGGCGCAGGACATGGACACCTTCCTCGCCAGCCGCGCCGCCGGAGGCTACTCCGATCACGCGCTGCAGCTTCAGCGCTGATGTTGACGACCCCATGCCGTTTCTCTCCCTCTGGGCGAGTGGCGCGGGCAGCAACTGCGTCGCCCTCGGCCGCGGCGCACACGCGGACTACGCGGGCTACAGCGTTACGCTCGACGGCCGCACGAAAGACAACTGCACCTGGGCGGAGTCATACGACGCGCTGCTCTACCGCATCCAGAGCAGCGGCGACACGGCCGAGCGCTATTCGCTCATGCACCAGGCCGAGACGCTGCTCATGCAGACGGGCGCTGTCTGCCCGCTCTACTGGTACACGGACACCTACCTGTGCAACACGCACGTGCAGGGTCTGCTGTCCGGCCCGCTCGGCGCGCAGTACCTGATGGGCGCGCACGTGGAAAAGTGAATGACAAAAAAACAGCCCCACCGCCGTTTCCGGCGGTGGGGCTGTTGCAATATCGAAATATTACAGGAACACGAAAAACAGCATCACGATCAGGTACGCGAACGCGAGCGTCATCGGCGCGAGCGCGAGCACGGCGGTCAGCCGCCAGTCGTCTGCGCTCTCCACGACTGTGCCCTCATAGACCGGCTCGCGCGTCCCGGCGAGCGTGCCGTGCAGGTAGCTGCGGTAGAGCTTCAGAAACTGCTTGCCGTCGCGGCGGCCGATGCTGTAGGATGTCTGCTCCGGCGTGCGGGGCTGCAGGGCGTGGTGTGTGCGCATCCGATGTTCCTCCTCATGCACCTCGAAAGGTGTCGAATCTTTCACAATGCTATTATACGCATTCGGACGCCGCGCGTCAACCGGGTAAGTTTTCCGGTGCGGCGGTCTCGGGCACGTGCGTCGTGTCGGGCAACGGCTCCGGCGTGACCTCCGGGGACGGCTCCGGTTCGGCGTCGGCGGCGGGGGCAGGATGATCTGCGGCGGGTTCACGCTCACGGGCGTCGGCGTGGGGCGCCACGGTCTGCACCGGCGTGGACGCCGGGGCCGGGGGCTTGCGCGGGATGCTGCCGACTGCAAGCCACAGCGCCGCGATCACGGCGGCGAGCACGGCCAGCACGACGGCCACGGTCAGGATGATCTCGCGCCGGCGCGCGTGCGCATGCTTCCTGCGCTGGGATTCCTGCTCGGCGATCCGCGCGGCCGATACCTCGAACCGCCGCGTCTGCGACAGCTCCTCGGCCGGCGGCTGCGGCAGGGGGACGGCCGTCTCCGCGTCGAGCGCCGTGATCTCGATGAGCACGAGCGTGATGTTGTCGCCCGGCCTGGCCGCGAGCGCCTGCGCCATGAGCGACTGCCCCAGCTCCGGCAGCGGCAGGTCGGCGCCGAGTGCTGCCTGCAGCTGCGTGTCGCTGAGCTTGCCGGTCAGCCCGTCGGTGCACAGCAGCAGACGGTCGCCCACGGCGAGCGGCACGCTGGCCGCGAAATACGGCATGAGCCGCTGGCGCGCGCCGAGCATGCCCAGATACTGCGTGAGCACGTGCCTGTCCGGGTTGTCGGCCGCGTCTGCGGCAGCGCCGGCGTCGAGCTGCTCCTGATACTTGGTGTGGTCGCGCGAGATGCGCTGCAGCGCGCCGCCGCGCTGCAGGTAGATGCGGCTGTCGCCGACGTTGCAGCAGTAGGCGTGGTTGCCGGTCAGGTGTACGGTCGCGGCGGTCGAGCCGCCGATCTGGCCGCTGGCCGCAATCATGTCGCACACGGCAACGTTTGCCCGGCGGAAGAAATCGAGTGCATCAAACGGCTCGTCACTGCTGCACGCGTGCAGCGTCTGCGCGCACAAAAGGGCCGCCTGCTCGCCGTTGGCCTCGCCGCCCATGCCGTCGAACACGCCGTAGATCAGGCGCTTGCTCTCCTGCTCGGCGGCCGCCTCGGCTACGGGGATGGCGGGGTCGCGCTTGAACGTGCCGTTGCAGTAGTAGTTATCCTCGTTGTTGTCCCGGCCGGAGCCGATGTTCGTCTGCGCGTAGCACAGCGCCCGCATCGCGCATCCCTCCCTTGCTGCGTGTTTTCTGCTGCTATCGTACCGTTCGGCGGCCGGTTTGTCAACGTGCTGTCGGGCGGGATGCGGAAAAAATCTCGCCAAAAATTGCCGCCGTGGGGATTCCATCGGCGGCGGTTTTGTGCTATGCTGGTCAAAAAAGAGCGCCGCCGTGTGTCCGGCGGCGATGGGGGAACGGATATGAACGAACGATTGGCCGCGGCGCTCGAGCAGCTGCCCTTCTGGCCGAACCTGACCGAGCCGCAGCGCGAGCTTGCGCGGCGCGGTGCGCGCCTGGCGCAGTATGACCGCGGGGCGCTCGTGCACGGGTGCGACGGGCAGTGCCTCGGCATGATCCGGGTGCAGAGCGGCCGCCTGCGTGCGTGCATGCTCTCGGACGACGGGCGCGAGATCACGCTCTACCGCCTCACGGACGGGGACGCCTGCGTGCTGGCGGCGGCGTGCGTCATCCGGCAGATCACGTTCGAGGTGCAGCTCGTGGCCGATGCGCCGACGGAGCTGCTCATCCTCGGCGCGCACGTGTTCCAGCAGCTTGCGGCGGAGAATATCCACGTCGAGTGCTGCATGTACCGCCTTGCGACCGAGCGCTTTTCCGACGTCATGTGGGCGATGCAGCAGCTGCTGTTCACGAGCTTTGACAAGCGCCTCGCGCAGTATCTCTGGGACGAGTCCGACCACGCCCGCGCGCCCGTGCGCGCCACGCACGAGCAGATCGCGCGCGACACCGGCGCCGTGCGCGAAACCGTCACACGTATGCTGCGCCACTTTGCCGATGATGGCATCGTCTCGCTCGGCCGCGGCACGGTCACGGTCACGGACGCCGAAAAACTGAGGAAGCTCGCCGGAATGTGACTTTGCCACAGAACGCGGGTGCATAAATCTGCTAAAATCAGCACATACAAACACAGACAACCACTCCGGAAAGGAAGATTACCATGATTACACTGACGAAAGAAAACTTTGCGCAGGAGGTCCTGCAGTCCGATAAGCCCGTGCTTGTGGATTTCTGGGCGACGTGGTGCGGCCCCTGCCGCATGATGGCCCCCGTGGTCGAGGAGCTCGACGCCGAGCACCCGGAATACAAGTTCGGCAAGGTCAACGTGGACGAGCAGCCGGAGCTTGCGGGCGAGTACCGCATCATGAGCATCCCGACGCTGATGGTGTTCCGCGGCGGCCAGGCCGCGGCCGTGAAGGTCGGCGTGACGCCGAAGGAAGAGCTACTCAAACTCCTCGGCTGAGCCGGGGATTGTGGATTAGAAGGAGGAGACAAGTATGCACTGCACTGTGAAAATGACCGAGGATCTGTATTGGGTCGGCGCATCCGACCGCCGTCTGGCCCTGTTTGAGAGCGTGTACCCCATCCCGCGCGGCGTGTCGTACAACGCCTACGTCTGCTCGACGAAAAGACCGTCCTGCTCGACACGGTGGACCAGTCCGTCGCCGGCCAGTTCTTTGAAAACCTTGCTTATGTCCTTGGCGATCGCCCGCTGGACTACATCGTCGTGCACCACATGGAGCCCGACCACGCCAAGACGCTTGAGGAGACCGTGCGCCGCTACCCCGAGGCGAAGATCATCTGCAACGCGAAGATCCGCGATATGATCCGCAACTACTTCACCTTTGACATTGACGCCCGCGCTATCCTCATGGCCGAGGGCGATACCTACTGCTTCGGCAAGCACACGTTTGCCTATGTCATGGCGCCGATGGTCCACTGGCCGGAGGTCATGGTCAGCTTCGACACCACGACCGGCACGCTCTTCTCCGCCGATGCCTTCGGCACGTTCGGCGCACTCAATGGCAATCTCTATGCCGATGAGTACGACTTTGAGCACGACTGGCTGCCCGATGCCCGCCGCTACTATACGAACATCGTCGGCAAGTACGGCACGCAGGTGCAGGCCCTGCTCAAGAAGGCTGCCACGCTCGACATCCGCATGATCTGCCCGCTGCACGGCCCGGTCTGGCGCAAGAACATCGGCTGGTTGTCGATAAGTACAGCAAGTGGAGCTCCTATACGCCCGAGCAGGAGGGCAGTGTGCTCATCGCTTACTCCTCTGTCTACGGCCACACGGAAAACGCGGCGCAGGTGCTCGCCACCATGCTCGCTGAGCGCGGCGTGCGCAACATCGCCATGTATGACGTCTCCGTCACGCACCCGAGCTATGTCGTGGCCGAGGCCTTCCGCTGCAGCCACCTCGTGTTCGCGTCCACGACGTACAACGCCGGCATCTTCTGCAACATGGAGACGGCGCTGCTCGACATCGCGGCGCATAACCTCCAGAACCGCACCATTGCCCTGATCGAAAACGGCTCCTGGGCGCCGACGGCCGGCAAGCTCATGCGCGGCATCCTCTCCAAGCTCAAGAACGTGAACATCCTCAACGAGACGCTCACCATCAAATCCTCGCTCAAGGACGACCAGCTCGGCGCGCTCGCCGAGATTGCGGACGCGCTCGTGGCCTCCATGCCGAAGCCGCGCCCGATCGTGAACGAGGGCAAGCAGAACCCCGCCGCGCTCTTCAAGTTCCAGTACGGGCTGTTCGCACTCTCCGCCCGCGAAGGGGACAAGGACAACGCCTGCGTCATCAACACCGCCATCCAGATGGCCAACAAGCCCGAGCGCATCTCCATCTCGGTCATCAAGGCCAACTACACCTGCGGCATGATCGAGCGCACTGGTGTGTTCAACCTCTCGCTGCTGACGAAGGAAGTGCCGTTTGCCTTCTTCCAGCACTTCGGCTTCCAGTCCGGCGCGGATGTGGACAAGTTTGCAGACTGGACCGACTGCGCCCGCAGCGACAACGGCCTGTATTACATCAACCGCTATACGAACGCCATGTTCTCCTGCCGCGTCGTGGAGCTACGACCAGGGCAGCCACCGGCTCTTCATCGCCGAGATCACGGAGTCCAAGCTCTTCAGCCACGACGAGACTGTGACCTATGACTACTACCGCAGCCACATCAAGCCCGCGCCGCCGAAGCTGGCCCCCGCCGAGAAGGCGACCTGGGTCTGCTCCGTGTGCGGCTACGTGTACGAGGGTGAGACGCTCCCGGCCGATTTCATCTGCCCGCTGTGCAAGCACCCGGCCTCCGACTTCGTCAAGCACGAGGCCAAGCCCGCGGAAAAGCGCGTCGGCTTCGTCTGCACCGTCTGCGGCTACGTGTATGAGGGTGCGGACATGCCGGACGACTTCGTCTGCCCGCTGTGCCACCACCCGAAGTCCGATTTCAAACCGCTCGAGTAAGATATCCTGATAGAGAAAAATGCCCCGCCGCAGGTTTCTGCGGCGGGGCATTGTACGTTTCGTTATTTCGGCAGCACGCGCAGCCAGTTGTCGGCGAAGAGATCCTGCAGTAGCGCGGCGTCATAGCCGCGGGCTTTGGCGAGCCTGCATAGAGCTTTGGGTAGTCCTGCACGCCGGTGATGCCGCCGCCGAGCGTGTCGCACCCGTCGAGGTCGCCGCCGAGCGCGAGCGTCCTGTCGCCGCCGAGGTCGAGCAGATGCTCGACGTGGCGCACGACGGCGTCCATGCCCTCGCCGCCGAGAAAGTCCGTGTAGAGGTTCAGCCCGACCACGCCGCCGCTGTCGCGGATGGCGCAAAAGAGGTCGTCCGAGAGGTTGCGCGTGTGCGCGCACACGGCGCGGCTGTTCGCGTGTGAGGCGATCACCGGGCCGAGCCCGAGCCGCACCACGTCCCACGCCGCCGTCTCTGACAGGTGCGATACGTCCGGCAGCATCCGGTGCGCGTACAGTGCGCGCACAAAGGCGCGCCCCTGCGCCGTGAGCCCCTGCTCCGGTGCGTCGCAGTGCGAGCCGCGAGGGCGTTGCATGGTTCCACGTCAGCGTCACATACACGCACTCCCACGCTGCCGCGTCATCCAGCCGCCGCGGGTCGCAGTCGAGCAGCTCCGCGCCCTCGATGCCGAGCAGCGCGGCCGTTTTCCCGGCGGCCCAGGCGGCGCGCACGTCCCGCGCCGTGCGGCAGCGGCGCACGAGATCGGCATTGCGCGCGCATTCCCGCTCCAGCAGCGCGTGCTGCCGCTGCGCGACGATGTAGAGCGGCTCGTGTACCGCTGCTGTCGGCAAACACGGCGAAGATCTGCGCGTGCTGCCCGAGGGCCGCGCAGCGCGCAAGATCGACGTGGCCGCCGTTTTGCCGCAGACCCTCGCCGGTGGCCATGCAGCGCGCGAGCGTGTCACAGTGGCCGTCAAAGCAGCGCATCACGCATCCTCCCGCCGCGTCACGGCCTCGAGATAGTCATAGTACGGCAGCAGAAAGCCGAACCCGCGCACGAGCGCCTCTGTCAGCGCGGGGGAGAAGAGCAGGTCGTCGTGTTCGCGCACGCACGAGAGGTCGAGCACGCGCTTATTGTACCACGGGCGCAGGAGCGTGCCGGGGTCGCCCTTCGCGCGGGCGTAGTCCTGCCCCGTGAGCACGAAGGTATCCTGCGCGTTCAGCGCTCTGCCAGCGCCGTCAGCGGCAGGGGATCGGCGTCGATCGCGCGGCGGAAGCACGCCATCGTGTTCGCCTTCGCCCAGTAAAAGCCCATGCCGTAGCTGTAGTTGTGTGGGGTGATCTCGAAATAAAACGCCGGGATCTCCGGCCCGCGGCTGCTGTCGCACCGCAGCGTGAACCAGAGGTTCTCCTTGTACGGCCCGCTGCCGTGCAGCCGCCGCGCGTCGCGGTAGATGCGCGCCACGTGCAGATACCACTTCCGGTCGGGGTGCGCCTGCTCGAGCGCCGCCGTCACGTCCGCGGCCAGCGCCTTCATGGGCCGGTCGAGCGTGTCGAGAAATACCTGCTTGTGCTCCAGAACCACGGGCGCTCGTTGTGAAAGCGCAGCTCCCAGAGAAAGTCGATCGTTGCATCGGAAAAGCCTGTGAACATGTGTGTTTCGCTCCTTGTCTCCGCGTGGAAAGTATCCCTATCTTACGCCGAAATATCTGTCCGTGCAAGGCCCGGCGCACCGTGGAGAAAACCCTGTATTTTCAGGGTTATTGTCACATTGCTGAATTATGGTTGCATTTTTGGCAAATCTTTTGTATACTACTATCGCGCGGCTGCTTTGCCGCGGGGAAAATGAAAAATTGCAGAGGAGACAAATCATGATTGACAAAATTGACAGTGTGGTCAATGCGATCGGCGGCTTTTTGTATCAGCCGTACATCGTGCCGCTGTTTCTGATCGTCGCGGGCCTGTATTTCACGATCCGCACCGGTCTGATCCAGTTCCGCCTGTTTGGCGAGTCTATCCACGTCGTCGCGGAAAAGCCGAAGGAGAAGGGCAGCATTTCCTCGTTCGGCGCGCTCATGGTGTCCACGGCGTCGCGCGTCGGCACCGGCAACATCGTCGGCGTGTCCACGGCCATCTGCCTCGGCGGCTTCGGCGCCGTGTTCTGGATGTGGGTCGTGGCGCTGCTCGGCGGGGCGAGCGCCTTTATCGAGTCCGCGCTCGCGCAGGTCTATAAGAAAAAGGACGGCAAGGGCGGCTGCGTCGGCGGCCCGTCGTATTACATGGAGCAGGCGCTGCACCAGCGCTGGCTCGGCGTCATTTTTGCCGTCGTGCTCATCCTGACCTATGTGGTCGGCTACAACATGCTTGCTTCCTACAATCTGCAGGACGCCTTCGCTGGCTTTGGCTTCTACGCCAAGGGCCGCACGCCGTACATCATCGGCGCGATCCTGGCGGTGCTGTTTGCCGTGTGCGTGCTTGGCGGCGGCAAGCGCCTGACCAATATCACGGGCGTGCTCGTGCCGGTCATGGGCGTGCTGTACATCCTCGTGTCGCTCGTCGTCATTTTCATGAACATCAAGATCTTCCCGAGCGTCATCGCCAACATCTTCCGCGATGCGTTCAATTTCAAGGCGGCGTTCAGCGGCTTTGCTGGTTCGTGCATCATGTGGGGCATCAAGCGCGGCCTGTACTCCAATGAGGCCGGCATGGGCTCGGCGCCGAACGCGGCCGCCACGGCCGACGTCTCGCACCCGGCCAAGCAGGGCCTTGTGCAGATGCTGTCCGTGTTCATCGACACGCTGCTCATCTGCTCGGCCACGGCGTTCATGTGCCTGTGCTCCGGCGTTGAGCCGACCAAGGAAGCGGCCGGCGCGGCCTATGTGCAGGCGTCCATGCAGCAGGCGCTGGGCAGCTTCGGCCCGATCTTTATCGCCGTGTCCATGAGCCTGTTTGCGTTCACGACGCTCATCGGCAACTACTATTACTGCGAGGGCTGCCTGAAGTATATCCTTCGGCGCGACCCGAGCCGCGGCGGCATGCTGGTCTTCCGTCTGGCTGCGACGGCGCTCGTGTTCGTTGGCGCCATCGTCAGCGCCGGCCTCGCGTGGGATACAGCCGACATGCTTCAGGGCACGATGGTCATCATCAACATCCCCGTCATCCTCATCCTCAGCAACAAGGGTCTGGCCGTGCTCAAGGACTACATGCGCCAGCGCAAGGAGGGCAAGAACCCCCGAGTTCCACGCCGCCGACATCGGCATCACCGGTACGGACTACTGGAACTGAGCCATCGGCGGGTTGCTGTAGGCGAGCAGGTCCTCGTCGCTGGAGCTGGTGGTGATGATCTGGACATCCTTGCCGACGGAGATGTTCTCCTCGGACAGGGCGCTGGAGATGCCGAGCGCCGTCATGTCATAGGTGCAGAAAATCACTTTTTTCAGCCGGTTGCTGCGCACCAGCGCCTTACCCAGCTCGTAGCCGGCGCGGATGCTCGTGTCGGCGCTGATGGTGTTGTGCTCCAGATTCACGCCGTGCTGCAGGCAGTAGTCGGCGAAAGCGTTGCCGCGCCAGGATGCGCCGAACAGCGACGGGGACGAGACGAGCAGAATGCTGTTGCCGCCTTTTTTGATCGCGTGTTCGGCAGCGATTCGGCCGGATTCCAGCTGGTCGAAGCCGACATAGGAGTAATTTGGCAGGGTGCGGTTGAGCAGGATGACCGGCACGAGCGTCTGTTTCTCGGAGAGATTGGCCAGATCCGTGCCGCTGGGTGAGATCACGATGGCGGAGGCGCCTTTCTGCGCGGTCCACAGCTCACGCTGGAGATGCAGCTTGTTTTGCGTGTAGGGACGCAGCACGATGTCAATATTGGAGTTTTCCGCATCCACGATGCGGTTGAAGGCGTCCAAAAATGTCGGCAGGAGCATTTTGAGCCCCGAGAGCGGAAAGTAAACCGTGACACGGTACTTGAGCACTGCCTTGTTGCGTCCTTTGTATTCATAGTCGAGGCTTTCCGCCGCTTTTCGGATCTCCTGCTGTGTCTGCTCGGTGATGCGCTTTTCCGTGCCGCGGCCGGACAGGACATAGGAGACGGTCGCCGTGGAGACGCCGCATATGTCCGCGATGTCTTTGAGTGTTGCCATAGTGGGAAGCATCCTTTGTGTTGTTTTTGTTGCGCGGGTGAACCGCTGTTGCTTAACATTATACTAAACAGGCATTAAAAAAGCAATACATGCTTAACTTATTTTAAATTAATATTGCTTATCTTGAAATAAATTAAGCACAATTGTGTCGAAATGCTGAATAATCACCGTCTAAAAATGGGCGAAATGATGATATTGCAGCGTTTTTGCGATTCCTGATTGACAAATTTCAAGGAAAGTGCAAAATATAAGTAACGATTGACAAGGTTTTGACTCAGGTTTATTAAGCTTAACTTGTTAAGCAAAACGTTGTTACAGAAACATAAGGTAGTCACGAAATAGAAAAAATGGAATGTCAGGAGGAATCTATCATGGCAAACAAGATCAATGTTTTGGAATGCGGCCCGCGCGACGGTTGGCAGAACCTCAAGCAGATGCTGACGTTCGACCAGAAGATGGATCTGATCGACCGGATGTTTGATGCAGGTGTGACGCAGATGGAGGTCACGTCTTTCGTCAGCCCCAAGGCGATCCCGCAGATGGCGGACGCAGCGGACGTAGCCAAAGCGTGCATTGAAAAGCACCCTGACGCGACGCTGTACGCGCTCGTGCCGAACTTCCGCGGTGTGGAAAATGCGTTCAACGCCGGCATCCGCAATGTGTCTTATGTGATCTCGGTCAGCGAGAGCCACAACAAGGCCAACATCCGCAGAACGCACGAGGAGTCCCTCGCCGAGCTGCAGAAGATCATGGATACTTACCCGCAGATGAACATCTGTGTCGCGCTTGCGACGGTGTTCGGCTGCCCGTTTGAAGGCATCCCGCCGATCCAGAAGCCGGTTGACTTCGCAAAGCGTGTCTATGACATGGGCATCCGCTCCATCTGTCTGGCCGATACGATCGGCATCGCCGATCCGCATCAGGTTCGTGAGACGATCCAGGCCATGGTCGAGACGATGCCGGACTGCGAGTTCCAGATCCACATCCACGATACCCGCGGCATGGGCCTGGCCAACACGCTCGCTGCCATTGAGTGCGGCATTACCACCGTGCAGTCCACGCTCGGCGGCCTCGGCGGCTGCCCGTTTGCACCGGGCGCTTCCGGCAACACCGCCACGGAGGATCTCGTGTACATGCTCCAGCGCATGGGCTATGACACGGGTATTGACTTTGAAAAGCTGCTGGCTGCCGCCAAGTATCAGAAGAGCTTTGTCGACGGTATCTACAGCGGCCATCAGCAGAACATCAACACCAAGACGCCGCCCTGCTGTTGAGACGCACGGCTGTCCATCATTTGAAAGAAAACTGAGAGGGAAATATTTATGGAAACTGCATTTGACATTATTTCGTTGGTGCTGTTCATCGTCGTGATCCTGCTGGCTTTCTTCCGCAAGGTCAACGTCGGTGTTGTGGCAGTCACATTCGGCGTCATCATGGTGCGTATCTTCGGTCTGACCGATAAGGATCTGATCGGCGGCTTCAGCACCTCCATGTTTACCACACTCGTCGGCATCACGCTGCTGTTCGCGGCCATCACGCAGACCGGCGCGCTGGATCTGCTGGCCAGAAAGATCATCGCGCTGGCCGGAAACAAGATGTGGGTTTTGCCCATCATGGTCTACATCGCCGGCTTCGTCATCGCCGGTGTTGGTCCCGGCGCTGTGCCTGCGCTGGCGATCATCCCCGCACTCGCGGCGATCATCGCCGTGGAGGTCGGCTTCAACCCGCTGATGCTCGTCCTGATCGGCGAGCAGGGTCTGATGGCCGGACGTATGACACCTATCACGCCTGAGGCTGCCATCATCACCGGCGCTGCAGCCGAGGCCAACATCGCAAACGTCATGCCCACCATCCTGGTCTGCCAGACGCTCGTGACGATCGTGTCCTCGTTCGTGTTCTGGTTCATCTTCAAGGGTCACAAGGTCAAGCAGCCGCTCAACCCGATCGAGCGCGGCACGCTCGAGAAGTTCAACGCCAAGCAGATCATCTCTCTGCTGAGCATCGTGCTCATGCTCGTGCTGCTGATCTTCGTCAAGGTCAACATCGGTGTCGCCGCCTTCGCGGTCGCCGGCCTGCTGTTCCTGTTCGGCGTTGCCGACGACGGCAAGGCGCTCAAGTCCCTGCCCTGGGGCACCATCGTGATGGTCCTCGCGGTCGGCTCCCTGCTCAACATCGTCAACAAGATGGGCGGCATCGATCTGATGAGCAACGCGCTCGCCAAGATCATGACCAAGGGCACTGCGACTCCGTTCATGGGCATCTCCGCTGCGCTGCTGAGCCTTGTCAGCTCCGCGCTCGGCGTGGTGTACCCGACGATGATGCCGATGTGCGCGGACATCGCTGCCCAGGTCGGCGGCGTGAATCCGGTCGCGCTGATGGCGGCTGTCGGCGCCGGCGGCTCTCTGTCCGGCATCTCCCCGCTGTCCACCGGCGGCGCGCTGGCTATGGCGGCGCTTGCGACTGCGCTCCCCAACCGCACCAAGGAGGACGAGAACAAGACGTTCGTGCAGCTGTTCATCTACGCCGGCCTTGCGATCGTGATCCTGATCGTGCTCTGCTCGACCATCTACGTCCCGCTGGCAAACCTGCTGCACGGCTGATCCCGGAAATCGTTTGACTGCAATCTGATTATCTGACAAAGGAGATATTTCCATGGAAAAAGCATTGAGTAATATTACCGTTCTGGACCTGACCCGCGTTCTGGCCGGTCCGTACTGCACGATGATGCTCGCCGACTACGGCGCAAACGTCATCAAGATCGAGATGCCGGGCAAGGGCGACGACACCCGCGCCATGGGCCCGAAGAAGAACGACTACAGCATGTACTATGCCTACGTCAACCGCGGCAAGAAGGGCATCACCCTGAACCTGAAGTCTGAGGAGGGCAAAAAGCTCTTCCTCGAGATGGTCAAGAAGGCTGACGTCGTCGTCGAGAACTACCGCCCCGGCGTCATGGACAAGCTGGGTGTCGGCTATGACGTGCTCAAGGAGGTCAATGACCAGATCATCTACGCCGCCGTCTCCGGCTTCGGCTGCTACGGTCCAAAGCACCAGCGCCCCGGCTATGACATCATCGCGCAGGCCACCTCCGGCCTGATGAGCATCACCGGCGAGGCCGGCGGTCAGCCGCTGCGTGTCGGCAATGCCATGGGCGACGTGCTCGGCGGCATGAACCTCACCATCGGCATCCTCATGGCGCTCAACGCCCGCACCGTCACCGGCCGCGGCCAGCGCGTGGACGTCGCGCTCGTTGACTCCGTCGTCTCCAGCCTCGAGGTCGGCTGGCAGCGCTTCTTCGCCTCCGGCAAGCAGCCCGAGCTGATCGGCAACCGCTACGCCTCCGCCTTCCCGTATGACTCCTTCCAGGCCAGCGACGGACGCTTCGTCATCGGCTGCGGCAACGACAAGCTCTTCACGCTCCTGTGTACCAAGGCGCTCGACCGCCCCGACCTGCTTGAGGATCCGCGCTTTGACACCAACATTCACCGCTGCGAGAACTACGCCGCGCTCAAGCCCGAGATCGAGAAGTGGAGCTCCCAGCACACCATTCAGCAGTGCGTGGACATCATCGATGCGGCCGGTGTCCCGGTTGCGCCGATCAACATGCTCGCCGATGTCGTCAACGATGACCACATCGCCAATGCGCGCGAGATGTTTGTGCACCTGCAGCACCCGGTCATCGGCGACATGATCGTGCCCGGCAACCCGGTCAAGCTCATGGACACCAAGCCGGAGATCAACAAGTGCGCACCGGATCTGGGTCAGGACAACAAGGCAATCTATGAGGGAATGCTCGGCCTGTCCGATGCCGACCTTGCCAAACTGAAAGAAGAAAAAGTGATCTGATCTGCAAGCTTTCGTTTGCTCTCCAAAACTCCCTTCTTATTTATCTCTTCCTTTTTTTCTTTCTTTACTATACAAAATCCCATGGCGAAAATCGCCATGGGATTTTTGTGCTTTCTGCGTATGCTGTTTATGCGGGAATGCGGCGGTACAGCCGTGCGCGGATGAGCGTTGCGAGCGCAAGCTTGATTGCATCCGGCAGCAGAAACGGCAGCACGCACTTGGCCAGCACCACGCCGAGCGTGATGGCGCCCGTGCGGGTGTAGACGATGAGAAACCACGCCGTTCCGAACGCATAGCACACGAGCAGCCCCACGGCCGCCGAGAGCACGAACACCCACTGGCCCTGCCCCCAGTGCGCCTGCGCGAAGGTGATGATGAGCGTCAGCAGCACAAAGCCGACGAGGTAGCCGCCCGTCGTGCCGAGCAGGGACGCGAAGCCGCCGCGAAAGCCCGCGAACACCGGCGCGCCTACGGCCCCCAGCAGCAGATACACCAGCACGCTCACCGTGCCGCGCTTGCCGCCGAGCAGGCCGCACACGGTGAAGATCGCAAACGTCTGCAGCGTGAACGGCACGTCCGCCGGGATGCTGATCCACGCGCACACGGCGATGAGCGCCGCGCCGATCGCGCAGAAGCACAGGTCTCTGGTCGAAAATTTCATGATGCGCCTCCAATTGTAAAGTGAAATGAAAATTGAATTGACAATTTGACGATAGCACAGACGTTGTAAATTGTCAACAATTTCTGAAAAGCGCTTTACAATTCCGGCACCATCGGCTAAACTGGCATCAGAGAGATTCGTAAAGGAGTGTGGTCTCATGCTGCGGGACGATGTTTTGCTCCTGCTCACGGAGGCGGAGGGGTATCTCTCCGGCGAGGAAATGCGCGAAAAGCTGGGCGTGTCGCGCGCGGCGGTCAGCCAGGCGGTGCGCGCGCTGCGCGCCGACGGCTATGATATCGACGCGGTCACGAACCGGGGCTACTGCCTGCGCGCGCGGCCGGACACGCTCACGGCCGGGGACGTGCTGTCCTACCTGCCGGAGGCGCGGCGGGCGACGGTGCAGTGCTTTGCGCAGATCGACTCCACGAACAGTTATCTCAAGGCCGAGGCCATGCGCGGCGCACCGGACGGCCTGTGCGCCATTGCCGACCGGCAGACGGCCGGGCGCGGCCGGGCCGGGCGGCCGTTTCGCTCGGACGCGGGGCAGGGGGTCTACCTGTCCATGCTCCTGCGGCCGAATTGCGCGCCCACGGCGGCCATGACCATGACGGCGCACGTCGCGGTGGCCGTCTGCCGCGCGCTCGAGGCGTGCGGCGTGCAGCCGGGCATCAAGTGGACGAATGACCTGGTCCTCGGCACGAAAAAGCTCTGCGGCATCCTCACGGAGCTGACCGTCGAGGCCGAGACCGGCACGGTCGATTCCATCGTGGCCGGCATCGGCGTGAACGTCCGCCAGCGGCCGGAGGATTTCCCGCCGGAGCTGCGCACCATCGCGGGCTCGGTCCGGTCCGAGACGGGGCTGGAGATCTCCCGCGCGCGGCTGGCAGCGGAAATGGTGCGCGCGCTCGACCAAATGTACCTCGACTGGCAGCGCGACCCGCGCGCGTATCTCGACGATTACCGCGCGCGCTGTGTCACGGTCGGGCGGCCGGTGCGCGTCGTGCGCGGCGAGGATGTCCGCACCGGCTTTGCCGAGGCGGTGGACGACGACTTCGCGCTTGTCGTCCGCTGGCCGGACGGCACGCGCGAGACCGTCACCGGCGGCGACGTGTCCGTGCGCGGCCTGTTCGGCTATCTGGATTAAGGAGGCGCGCATGGCGGACACTTTGTGCATTTCCACCGCGCTGCCGACGACGGCGCGCACGTGCGCGCGTTTTACGATGACCTGACCGACGCCATGGCCGATGCGCCTTATCCGTCCGGCTGGCGCAAGGGCGTGTACCCCACGCAGGCGTTTCTGGACGCGTCCATCGCGCACGGCGAGCTGTTTCTCGCGGAGCTGGACGGCGTGCTCACCGGTTGCATGGTGCTCAACCATGCGTATAACGACGGCTATGCGGCCGTCACCTGGGCGGCCGACGTGCCGGACGCACAGCTGCTGGTCATCCACGCGCTGGGCGTGCACCCGGCGTTTGCCCGCCGGGGCATCGCGCAGCGCATGGTGCAGTATGCCATCGGTACTGCGCGCCCGCAAGGCTGCCGCGCACTGCGGCTCGACGTGCTCGGCGGCAACGTCCCGGCCGAGCGGCTCTACGCCGGGCAGTGGTTCGAGCGCCGCGGCACGGTGCGGATGTTTTACGGCCGACACCGGCTGCACGGACTACGGTCTCTATGAATACCTGCTGTGAGCGGGCAGAAAAAACCGGCTGCGGACTTTCCGCAGCCGGTTTTTCGCATGTGGTCGCGCTCAGTACGCGCTGATAGGCAGCGAGTCGTCGTCCTGCCCCTTTTCCACGGAGCGGATGACGATGTCGTAGCCGACGTTCTCGTTGACCTGCACGTGCACGGTCTCGCCCGCGCGGTGGCCCATGACGGCCTTGCCGACGGGGGACTCCTTGCTGATGAGGCCCTCGAGCGCGTTTTGCCGCAGCGTCGTCACGAGGCGGATCGTCTGCTCCTCGTCGTCGTCCGGGATATAGATGACCACCTTGTCGAACAGGCCCACCACGTCAACGGACGAGTGGTCGGAGATGACCTTCGCCGTGTCCACCATCCGCTGCAGGTAGCGGATGCGGCTGTCGTTGCGGTTTTTCTCGCGCTTGGCGGCCTTGTATTCAAAGTTCTCGCTCAGGTCGCCGAAGCCGCGCGCCACCTTGACCTCCTCGATCAGCTTCGGCCGCAGCTCCCGTGTGCGGTAGTCGATCTCGTCTTTCATCTTCTGAATGTCGACTTCCGTCAGTTCGTCATACATGAAAAACACCTCGATTTCTCAGGCGTCCATCTTATCACATTCTGTGTCGGAAGAAAAGGCTTTGCGGTCGTTTTCCACGAGCTGCCTGCGAAAGATCGCGCGGAACACCCCGCGCGTAGCCGGCCCTGCAGCAAAGATCTGCCACAGCAGCGCCCACGGCAGGTTGCGGTAGAGCGTGGCGAGAAAGCGCGCGAAAAACTCCGCGTCGATGCCCGTGAACAGCGCCGTTGCGATCAGGCACATCGACGGGCACATGACCATGACCGTGCAGCCGGACACGGCCAGCGTCACGAGCAGCGGGTTGTCGCGCCCCTGCGGACGAATTTGTGCGCGATGTGCTGCCCCGCGCGGCTGCCATAGAGCGTGGAGACGACAAAGACGATCGCGCCCATGAACGCGGTCTCCTTCAGCGCGGGCAGAAAGACCACGTTGGACATCGCGCCGAGCTTGTGCGCGACGTTGGCGACCTCCATCCCCAGCGCCATGAAATACGACATCAGCAGTCCGAAGACCGCACCCTGTGTTTTTGTCTGCGGCATATTGCAGACCTCCTTTTTTGATGTGCGGCCGCTTTGCGCCGGGCAAACAAAAAAGCGCACAGCGTCCGGTGTCCGGATGCTGCACGCTTTGCGTTCCTGTTGTGTCAGTGCTACACGAGCCAGCTTCTTTTTTAGCAGATCCCGGTCGAAAAGTCAAGCGCCGGCACATGATTTTCCGCTCCCCGGGCACACTAGCCCATATGGAAAGGAGTGGTTCGGATGGACCTGCTGCAAGTGGCGGCCACGTCCGTGGGCGCGTTTGTGTCGCTGTTTCTGCTCTCCAAGCTCATGGGCCACCGCCAGATCTCGGAGCTGAGCGTCTTTGACTACGTCAACGGCATCACCATCGGCTCGATCGCCGCAGAGATGGCCACGGAGCTGGAAAAACCGCTGCGTCCGCTCGCGGCCATGGTGGCCTGGGCGCTGCTGGTGTGGCTGCTCGAGGCGCTGACGAGCAAGTGTCCGCGCCTGCGCAAATATATCAGCGGCTCGCCGTCGATCATCTTTGACAACGGCAAGCTCTACCGCCGCAACATGAAAAAGGCCCGCCTCGACCTGAGCGAATTTCTCATCCAGTGCCGCCAGCAGGGCTTTTTCGACCTCGGCGCCATCCAGACGGCGGTCTATGAGCCCGACGGTCGCCTGACCATCCTGCCCGTGGCGGCCCGCCGCCCGGCCACGCCGGAGGATATGGGCATTGCCCCGGAAAAGGAGCAGATCTTCACCGAGCTCATCATGGACGGCCGCGTCCTCGGCGAGAACCTGCACCGCATGGGCGTGGACGAGACGTGGCTGCTCAGGCAGCTGCGCCAGCAGGGCTACCACAGCGCGCGCGAGGTGTTCCTCGCCGTGGCCGATGCCAACAAGCAGGTGGCCGTCTACCCCGTCAGCACTTGACAGATCCCGAAAACCGCGCTATGATCGCTTCAAATAATTTAACTATTTTGAAGTGAGAGGCGATCATTATGCAGCATACGGAGCTTCGGCGCACGGGGAAATTCCTGCTCTTCTCGTGCTCGGCCGGGCTGATCGAGCTCGGCAGCTTTGCGCTCTTCAACGAGGTGTTTCACTGGCCGTACTGGGGCGCGTACCTGACGGCGCTCGTGCTGTCGGTGCTGTGGAACTTCACGTGCAACCGGCGCTACACCTTCCGCTCGACGGAGAAGGTGACGCGGGCCATGACGCTCGTGTTTTTGTACTACTGCGCGTTCACGCCGCTGTCTACGCTGCTCGAGCACCGGCTCGCGGACGTGCAGGGGTGGAACGGCTACCTCGTGACGGGGCTGAACATGGTGCTGAATTTCGTGACGGAGTTTCTCTACCAGCGCTTCGTGGTCTACCGCAACTCGCTGGACACGAACAAATTCGCGCATTAAAACGCAAACGCTCCCGCTGCGTGCGGGAGCGTTTTCCTATCAGGTCTCGGTTTTCGGTTCGCTTTCCACGTCCGGCAGCGTGAACCCCGGGAAATATTTCTCCGCGAAGGCCACCTGCGGCACCTGAAACGTCCGCCCGCGCAGGTATTCCAGGATACCCGCGTCCGTCGGCAGCGTGAACGTGAGCTTGTAGGAGTAGAGCATCTGCCCCGTCTCGCCGTAGGTGCGGTTGATGCGCTCGCGGCCGTACTTTCCCGTCGCCGAGCAGGGGGCAGCCGGCGGCGGCCATCTGTGCGCGGATCTGGTGCGTGCGGCCGGTCAGCAGCCGGCACTCGACGAGCGAGAGCCCCCCTGGCCTTTGCAGCGTGCGGTATTCCGTCACGGCGGTCTTGGCGCCGGGCTGCGGCTTTTTCGTCACGTAGACCTGGTTTTTCACTGCGTCCTTGAACAGATACCCCTCCAGCCGGCCCTCGGCGGGCCGCGGCCGGCCGCAGACGACGCAGAGGTAGGACTTTTCGATCTCGCGGCCGCGGATCTTGTCGTTCAGAATGCGCAGCGCCTCGGCGTTTTTCGCCGCGATGACGATGCCGCCGGTGTTGCGGTCGATGCGGTTGCACAGCGCGGGGGTGAAGGCGTTTTCCGCCTTCGGGTCCCACTGGCCGGTCTGGCGCAGGTAGGCCTGGATGTTCGAGATGAGCGTGTCCCAGCTCCACTCGCCCGCACTGTGGCACAGCACGCCGGGCTTTTTGTCCGCCAGCAGGATGTTCTCGTCCTCGTAGACGATGTCGAGCCGCGGCGTTGCGATCTTCAGCCAGGCGTTGTGCTCCGTGGGCTTTTCAAAAAACTCGTCGTTGATGTATAATTGCAGCACGTCCCCCTCGACGAGGCGCACGTCGCGCTTGGCGGCCTTGCCGTTGCGCTTGATGCGCTTGAGGCGGATATATTTCTGCAGCAGCGATTCCGGCAGCAGGGGAACGGCCTTGCCGACGAAGCGGTCGAGCCGCTGGCCGGCGTCATTTTTGCGTATCTGGATCTCTTTCATGTCACACACCATCTCCACGCAACGATTATCGCGGATTTTCAGCGTATTGTCAACACAAATTCCTGTTGACAATTGGGGTAGATATCATCTATAATACTAAAGCGATTGTGCGAGGTGCGCTATGAAGCTGAATCTGAGAGAAATCATAGAAATTCCCGGCGGCAGTGTTCCGTTTGCGCAGGAGCTGGACACGGCCCTGCTCGACTTTCCCTCCGTCCGGGCCTACACCGCGCCGATCACGGCCGAGGGCAAGGTGGTCAATACGGCCGGCATCCTCACGCTGCAGGGCAAACTGCACGCGCAGATGCTGTGTGTGTGCGACCGCTGCGGCGCGGAGTTTCCGCGCACGGTCGACCTCGACCTGCACGCCGACATCACGGCGGATGCGCAGGACGACGATCCTGAGGTGTTTACGCTCGACGGAGACTGGCTCGATGTGGACGAGGTGCTCTCCACCAGCTTCATCCTCAGCATGGATACCAAGTGCCTGTGCAAGCCCGACTGTGCCGGACTGTGCGACCGCTGCGGCGCGAACCTGAACCTCGGGCCGTGCCGGTGCCAAAAACCCCGCGATCCAAGAATGGCTGTATTAGAGCAGCTTTTGGATAATAAAACTGACGAAGAAGAGGAAGCTGCTCATAACAGCGACTGACGAGGAGGTGTCATCATGGCAGTCCCGAAAGGAAAAGTGTCTCGACAGAGACGTGACAAGCGTCGTTCGTCCCACTGGAAGCTCACCGCTCCCGCGGTTGTGAAGTGCCCGAACTGCGGCGCATTCGTCATGCCCCATCACGCCTGCAAGACCTGCGGCAAGTACAACGGACGCGACGTCATCAAGGTTGACGACTAAAAGAAGCTGAGAAGAGGAGCGCTTGCCCCTCTTCTTTTGCTATGTGCCGGAGTTTCCGGTGCATAGCAAAGGAGATCCCGAGCAAAGGAGGCGCGGCGTATGCATCGCTGCACGATCAGCCACATCGACCCCGACAGCCCGCTGCGCCACGCGGCCCATCCCGGCGACCGGCTGGTGTCCATCAATGGCAACCCGATCACCGATGTGCTGGATTATAAATACTACGCCTATGACCCGGAGCTGGCCGTGTGCCTGCGCCGCCCGGACGGGACGGAGCACACCGTGCATGTGTCCAAGCCCCTCGGCGGCGAGCTGGGGCTGGACTTTGAGACCTACCTCATGGACAACGCTCACTCGTGCGCCAACCACTGCGTGTTCTGCTTCATCGATCAGATGCCGCCGGGTATGCGCCCGACGCTGTATTTCAAGGATGACGACGCGCGCCTGAGCTTCCTCATGGGCAATTACATGACGCTCACGAACCTGTCCGAGCGTGAGGTGCAGCGCATCATCCACCTGCACATCAGCCCCATCAATGTCTCCGTACACGCGACGGACCCGGAGCTGCGCTCGTTCCTGCTCGGCAATCCCCGCGCGGGCAAAACGCTCGAGATCATGCGGCGCTTTTCTGACGGCGGCATCACCATGAACTGCCAGATCGTCTGCTGTCCCGGCCTGAACGACGGCGCGCAGCTGCAGCGCACGATGCACGACCTTGCATCGCTCTATCCGCAGGTGCACAGCGTGTCGATCGTGCCGGTCGGTCTGACGAAGTTTCGCGAGGGCTCTACCCGCTCACGCCGTTCACGCCCGAGCACGCGGCAGAGACGCTCGATCTGGTCAACGCCTTCGGCGACGAATGCGTTGAAAAATTCGGCACGCGCATCTTCTTCTGTGCCGACGAGCTGTATCTCAAAGCGGGGCGCGAGCTGCCGCCGGAGGAATTTTATGAGGAATTCACGCAGCTCGAAAACGGCGTCGGCATGCTGCGTCTGCAGCAGACGGAGTTTCGCTCGGCGCTGAGCCTGTCCGATCCGCCGGACGGCGTGCCGTTTTCCATGGCGGCGGGTGTTTCGGCAGCGCCGTTTCTGGAAAAACTTTTGTGTACGGCACGCGAAAAGTATGCTACAATAAAAGGACACGTCTACGCGATCGAAAATGACTTCTTCGGCCGCAGCATCAATGTCTCCGGTCTCATCACCGGGCAGGACCTCATCGCGCAGCTGCGCGGGAAGAACCTCGGCGAGCGGCTGCTGATCTCGAACAACATGGTGCGCCACGACGAGCTGGACTTTCTCGACGACATTACGCTCGAGCAGGCCAGCGCCGCGCTCGGCGTGCCCATCTACCCCGTGGACGCCGACGGCTTCGCTCTCTGCGACGCCATGTTCGGCATCCTGCCGGAGGTGCACCTGCCCGACCGGGGCAGCGGCAGCACCGACGGCGCGGAGTACTACAAATATAATCCCCATAAGGAGGGATAATCATGTCCAGACCCCTGGTTGCGATCGTGGGCCGGCCGAACGTCGGCAAGTCCATGCTCTTCAATAAGCTCTGCGGCCGCCGCCTGTCCATTGTCGAGGACACGCCCGGCGTCACGCGCGACCGGCTCTATGCCGAGTGCGAGTGGTGTGGCCGCACGTTCGATATCGTCGATACCGGCGGCATCGAGCCGAGTACCGACAATGAGATCCTGCTCTTCATGCGCGAGCAGGCGCAGCTCGCCATTGACGCGGCCGACGTCGTCGTGCTCGTCACCGAGATCGGCACCGGCGTTACCGCCGCCGATCAGGAAGTGGCCAATATGCTCCTGCGCTCAAAAAAGCCCGTTGTGCTGGCCGTCAACAAGATGGACTCTACCGGCGCGGTCGACCCCGGCATCTATGAGTTTTACTCCCTCGGCCTCGGCGACCCGATCGCCGTGTCCGCCGTGCACGGCCACGGCACGGGTGACCTGCTCGACGCCTGTCTGGAGCACTTCCCGCCCGAGGATGCGGACGATGCGGACGCGGACTACACCCGCGTCGCCGTCATCGGCAAGCCGAACGTCGGCAAGTCCTCGCTTGTGAACCTTATCCTCGGCGAAAAGCGCGTCATCGTCAGCAACGTCGCCGGCACGACGCGCGACAGCGTTGACACCCGCTTTGAGAACAAATACGGCAAGTATATCTTTGTCGATACCGCCGGCATCCGGCGCAAGTCCCGCGTGGACGACCGCATTGAGAAATTCTCCGTCATGCGCGCCAAGCTCGCCATCGAGCGCGCGGATGTGTGCCTGATCATGATCGACGCGCGCGACGGCGTCACGGAGCAGGACACGAAGATCGCCGGCCTCGCGCACGAGGCGGGCAAGGCGTCCATCATTGTTGTGAACAAGTGGGACCTGGTCGAGAAAGAGACCGGCACCATGGAAGAAGATGCGCAAGGACGTCCTGCGCGACCTGAGCTTTATGTCCTACGCGCCGGTGCTGTTCATCTCGGCCCTGACCGGTCAGCGCACCGAGCGGCTGTTCGAGCTCATCAACTTTGTCAACGACCAGAGCGCTATGCGCATCACCACCGGTATGCTCAACAACGTCCTCGCCGACGCGCAGGCGCGCGTCCAGCCGCCGACGGACAAGGGCCGCCGCCTGAAGATCTATTATATGACGCAGACGGGCGTCAAGCCGCCCTGCTTCGTTGTGTTCTGCAACAGTCGGGAGCTGTTCCATTTTCCTATCAGCGCTATCTGGAAAACCAGATCCGCGCCGTGTTCGGGCTGGAGGGCACGCCCATCCGCATGGTCATCCGTCAAAAGGGGGGAGCAGGAATGATCCCCGGCCTGCTCGCGGCCATCGCCGTTTTCTCCTACCTGCTCGGCGGGCTCAACGGGGCGATCATCGCATCGAAATACGTCTTTCACCGCGACGTGCGCGATTACGGCAGCGGCAACGCCGGCCTGACGAATTTCTTCCGCACGTTCGGCGCGCCCGGCCTTGCCATCGTCATCGGCACGGATGTGCTCAAGACCGTTATTGCCGTAGTGGCCGGCGGACTCATCATGGGCACGCAGGGCGCGGCGGCGACGGGGCAGGTGTTTGCGGGCTTTTGCGTCATGCTCGGCCACATCTACCCGGTGTTTTACGGCTTTCGCGGCGGCAAGGGCGTCCTCTGCGCCGAGACCATGCTGCTGATCGTGAGCTTCCGACCGGCCTCGTCGCGCTGCTGATCTTTGTGGGCATCGTCTGGGCAACGCGCTATGTGTCGCTCGGCAGCATCTGCGGTGCGCTCATCGCGCCCATCGGCGTGCTGCCGCCTGCGGCAAGCTGCCGGCTCTGCTGAGCCTGTTTTGCGTCATTCTGCTTGTGGTCAAGCACCGCAGCAACATCGGCCGGCTCATCCGGCACAAGAGTCCAAACTGTCTTTTAAGAAAGACCTGTCAGATAAATTTGACGACGAAGATTTTTGAAAACAAAGAGAAGAGGGAACCAACCTATGCTTGAACTCAAACACCTTTGCTTTGAGGCCGAAACGGACGCCGGTGTCCGCCAGATCCTCAAGGACGTGAGCCTCACGGTCGATGAACGCATGGTCGTCATCACCGGCCCGAACGGCAGCGGCAAGTCCACCATGGCCAAACTCATCGCCGGTATCGAGCAGCCGACCTCCGGCCAGATCCTGCTCGACGGCGAGGACATCACCCACATGTCCATCACCGAGCGCGCCCGCCGCGGCATCAGCTTTGCTTTCCAGCAGCCGGTGCGCTTCAAGGGCATTACGGTCTTTGACCTCATCAGCATCGCCTCCGGCAAGAAGCTCTCGACGAACGAGGCCTGCACCTATCTGTCCGAGGTCGGCCTGTGCGCGCGGGATTATGTCAACCGCGAAGTGAATGCCAGCCTCTCCGGCGGCGAGCTCAAGCGCATCGAGATCGCGACCATGCTCGCCCGCGGCACGAAGATGTCCATCTTCGACGAACCCGAGGCCGGCATCGACCTCTGGAGCTTCCAGAACCTCATCAGCGTGTTCGAGAAGATGCACGAGACGATCCACGGCAGCATCCTCATCATCTCGCATCAGGAGCGCATTCTCGAGACGGCCGACAAGATCGTCGTGCTCGTCGACGGCGAGATCCGCGCTATCGGCAGCAAGGATGAGATCATGCCCGTACTCATGCAGGCGTCGAGCGTGTGCAGCCGCTTGGCTGACAAGGTCTGAGGGAGGGAAACACCATGGATGCGATTGAGAAAAAACTGCTCGAAGAGGTCGCCGACCTCCACGGCATCCCCGAGGGTGCCTATAACATCCGCGCCGACGGCAAGCTCGCCGGGCGCAATACGACCGCGCACATCAACATCGTCACGAAGGAAGACAAGCCCGGCATTGACATCTACATTGCCCCCGGCACGAAAAACGAGAGCGTGCACATCCCGGTCATCATTTCCCAGACCGGCCTCAAGGACATGGTCTACAATGACTTTTACATCGGTGAGGACTGCGATGTGACCATCGTCGCCGGCTGCGGCATCCACAACTGCGGCACGCAGGAGTCCCGCCATGACGGCATCCACAGCTTCTTGTCGGCAAGAACGCCAAGGTGCGCTACATCGAAAAGCACTACGGCGAGGGCGACGGCAACGGCGAGAACGTCATGAACCCGACGACGATCGTTGACCTCGGCGAGAACGCCTACATGGAGATGGAGACGACCCAGATCAAGGGCATCGACTCCACCTACCGCGACACGCAGGCCCACCTGTCGGACGGCGCCACGCTCATCATCAAGGAAAAGATCATGACCCATGGTCACCAGCATGCGGAGACGAACTTCTCCGTTGACCTCGACGGCTATGACTCCAGCACAAACGTCATCTCCCGCTCCGTCGCCAAGGATCACTCCAGCCAGATGTTCAACTCCAACATCCGCGGCAACAACAAGTGCGCCGGCCACTCGGAGTGCGACGCCATCATCATGGACAGTGGCACCGTCGGCGCACGTCCGGAGATCACGGCAAACTCCGTTGAGGCTAGCCTCATCCACGAGGCCGCCATCGGCAAGATCGCCGGTGAGCAGCTCAACAAGCTCATGACCCTCGGCCTGACCGAAAAGGAAGCCGAGGAGCAGATCATCAGCGGCTTCCTGAAGTGAGGTGCGCGGCGTGATCGAGATCCTCTGCTTCGGCGACAGCAACACCTATGGCTTTACGCCCGACTGGAAGCACCGCTACGGGCGCGACATCCGCTACCCCGGCGTGCTGCAGGCCCTGCTCGGCGACGGGTATTACGTTGCGGAGGACGGCCTGATCGGCCGCACGGCGGCGTTTCCGGATGAGAACCGTGCCGGCCGCTCCGCGCTCGAGACGCTGCCGCTGAGCATCGAGAGCCATGGCCCGGTGCAGTACATTGTGCTCATGCTCGGTACGAACGACTGCAAGATCGATAAGACCCGTTCCGCTGAGGAGGTGGGTGCCGGTATGGACAAGCTCGTGCGGCTCGTCATCGGTATGCTGCCCGCGTGGACGAAGATCCTGCTCGTGGCTCCGCCGCCGCTCGGCCCGGCCGCGCCGCAGCGCGACCCGGAGTATGACGCGCAGTCGCTCACCGTCTCGCAGGGCGTGGCAGAGCAGTATCGGATAATCGCCGAGGCATATGGCTTGCGGTTTCTCGATGCCGGTACGGTCACGCAGATGAGCGCGCTTGACGGCGAGCATCTCGACCCCGACGGGCACAAGAAGCTGGCCGCCGCCATCGCGGACATCGTCCGCCGCGACTGTGAGGCGTGAGCGCGCGGGCGCACAGACAATGCGAAAGAAACCCTCTGCGCGGCGGCCGAATCGCCGCGCAGATTTTTTCGCGGAAATGCAAAAACGTTCTTGACATTCATGTCGTTTTCTGATAAGATACACCTTGCCTGTGGGGGTATAGCTCAGCTGGGAGAGCGCTTGAATGGCATTCAAGAGGTCAGCGGTTCGATCCCGCTTATCTCCACCACAAAAAGAGACATCCGATTACCGGATGTCTTTTTCATTTTAAAATCCGGCGGAATTTGCAACAGGGTGTGAAATAAATCGAAAAATTTGTTCTTTTCATACTCCGTTTGCACAGTCCTGTTTATGGGACTGACGCTCTGGTAATATGAAGGCGCAGAGAAAAACCGGCTTTGGGAAGGGAGAAATGATATGTGGTTTTTGCGCTCATATATCGCTCATATATATTATTGTTGGGCTGGTTCGTGAGAGCTATCTGGAGTTTGTTGCTGCGCAGTACGATTGCGATCAATGCAGACGGATGGCGGAGTGTAAGCGCAATGGGCAGCTGCCTGCGGACTACGAATGGTGGGGGCGCTGACGCAGGACATTGGCACCGCCGAACAAGAAAAATAAACGGAGCATGCGGGCGGTGCATCAGCACCACCCGCATTTTGCGCGTTGCCTTCTGCTCGTTTGACAGGCAGTGCGCTGGCATGTATACTGATACTGCTAGGAATGAAATGTGAGCGAATATAGATATGCCAAGGAAGACCATATCAGGTGGAAGTATTATGCTGAACATTTTGCAAACATAGGGTGATGCGCGATGATTAAGATAAAGCCAGTACTTGTAAATGTTGTTGTTATGTATAGTCTTATGCTAGGGGGGATGGCGCTAAGCTGCTTTGACGCAATAGAACGAGGGGTGCATCTGTCAGCCGTTTATAATTTTCTAGTATGGATACTTGGTGGCACATTATGTGTGATTTGCACATGCCATACCTATAAAATTGATGAAAAGGGAGTGCGCCAGTTATGGCTGTTTATCCCGAAATTTACACCTTGGTCCGCTTTTACCGAGGTGTCGATCGAGCCGCTGTTTCCCGATCAACCGTCCGATACACGAGACCGATATGTGATATGCCTCAATCGCGGCGTCAGCAGAATCAACCAGTCCTCGTCAGCCGGAACGCACCTGATGCGCTTTCTTGTGTTTGAGCTCTTAGATGGGCCGCCGACCAAGCGGCAGAACTGGCGAGTTTTTCGTTATCCTTATATCCAGAGAGACGAAATTCTTCAATTGTTAGAAACGGTAGGTGTAACTGTGATTGAGCGTGACTACAATTGAAGGGGTTAAGTGAAGGGCGAACGGAAGTCGAAAACTTGTGAACAGGAAAAATCCCCGGCGTGCGGTGAATACCGTCGCCGGGGATTTCTTACTATACATTTATCTGAAAACCGTGTCAGGTTTTGGCCGCGGACGGCGCATATAGAACCGCTGCAGTTCTTTGATCGTGTAGTTGGTGCCGAATTGGCGATTGATGAGATTGCGCGCCATACCCCAGTTCCAGCCGTGCTCGCCAACGAGCCGGTACAGAGCGTCGAGTATTTCGGGCTGCATATCGGGTCATCCTTTCTGATTCTGCAAGTTTCCTGGCCGCATGATCCGCGGCGGTACAGCGCCGGCAGGAAATGTCCCGAAGTCCGGCACTGCCGCTAGGAGAAAAGATAGCATATTCCAGGCGAAAATGCAAGGAAATAGCAAAAAATCTTGTATAGATGAGATAAAGATTTGCAAAAATCCCCGGCCAACGGAAAAAACCGATAGCCGGGGAATGCAATTTTGCGCCGCTGAGGTTATTTGCCGAGGGACTTGACCCAGTCGGTGACTTCCTGCTGCGTGACGGCGGAGGGGAAGCGCTGGCCCTCCTGCCAGTCACCGGTGCCGGCGAGCGCCGCGAGCTGCGCGCCGCTCTCGCCGATGCCGCTGCTGGCGGAGGTGCAGAAGGGGAATGACCGTCTTGCCGGTGAAGTCATTGGCCTTGACGAACGTGTCCACAGGCCACGCGGCGATGCCCCACCAGATCGGGTAGCCGATGTAGACGGTGTCATAGTCGGCCCAGTTATCTGCGGTCGTGGTCTTGAGCGCCACGTCGCGCAGGGTCTCGTCGTCATGCTCGCGCGAGACGCGGCTGTCGGCGTTGTTGTAGTCCAGGTCGGCGCTCGTGTACGGCTCGGCCGGTTCGAGCTCCAGCAGATCGCCGCCCGTCGCAGCGGCAATGGCCTCGGCCGCGGTCTTCGTGCTGCCGGTCGCGGAGAAATAGACGACGAGCGTCTTGCCGCCGGCAGCGGCGGGGGCCGTGGTGGTCTTGCTGCCGCAGGCGGCGAGGCTCAGCAGCATGATCGCGCTGGTCAGCAGGGGGATGATTTTTTTCATGACGGCACCGCCTCAGTCGTGGATGGCCGCGATCCAGCGGTCAATGGTCTTGTCCGGCGTGCGCAGGGTCGTGTCGTCGAAGTGCACGTCCAGGCCCGGCTTCACGTCCGCGCCCGGGCACAGCGCCGCCACGTCCTTGAGCGTGCGGCCGAGCCAGCCGCCGTTCGTGGCGAAGGGGTAGACGGTCTTGCCGCTGAGGTCGTGCGCGGTCAGGAACGCGCGCGTGGCCGGGGCGCAGGTGTACCACCAGACGGGCGTGCCGAGCACGATCGTGTCGTAGCGGTCAAGGTCGATATCCATCGGTTGAAGCGCCGGAAGAAAGCCGCGCTTGACCTCCCGCTCGCCCTGCGCGACCACATCGTCATATGAGCCGGTGTAGGGTACGACGGTGTCGATGCGGGCGATGTCGCCGCCGATGGCGCTGTGGATGCGCTCGGCGATGCGCTGCGTGTTGCCGCGGTAAGAATAATAAAGAATGAGAGATTTCATATTGCTTACCTCCATATTTGCTGTTGTTTTCAGCTTGTTGTCATTTTACTACCTAAAGCTGACTTTAGGTCAAGTGAGAGAGTGTAAAGTTTTTTTGAACGATGTTGTCGGAAGCGCGGGTATGCATCGCGATTGAAGGAATTCTTCTTGACAATTGGCAAAACATCTGCTAATGATGGATAATGGTGGACGGAACGGACAATTTCTGCAACCGCCGGGCTGCGGCGGTGTGTGCGACTGTCCCCGTAGAATACAGGAGGAACCATGAAAGACAACCGCGAAAAAGAACCCGAGATCAAAGTAAAAAGTGTAAAGAAAGCCCTGGATGTGCTCAACTGCTTCATCAAGAAGCAGCCGCTGGGCGTGACAGAGATCAGCGAGATGCTGGGTCTGTATAAGAGCAATGTATACGATATTCTTACGACACTCACGGCTATGGAGTATCTGACGCAGGTCAAGGAGACCGGAAAATATGAGCTGGGCATCGGTGCGGCACGGCTGGGCAATGCGGTGGGTGACCGCTTTGGCTTCCACAAGCTGGCGGGCCGTCACATCCACGAGATCGCCGCCGAGGTGGGGGAGACCGTTTATCTGACGACCCTGATGGGCACCTCCGTGCTCTACCTGGATGTTGCCGTGCCGTCGAACGAGCGCAGCCCGGCCATCGTCAGCTCCGTTCGCAACAATATGGAGCCGCTCCACTGCACAAGCTGCGGCAAGGCCATGCTGGCCTGCATGCCGGACAGCTTTGTAAAGGAGTATTTGTCCATGCCCATGGAGAAGTTTACCGAGTATACTATCACCGATCCGGTGGAGCTGAGCAAGGAGATCGCCAAGATCCGCGAGCGCGGCTATTCCCGAGACCAGATGGAATACTCCGTTGGCATCAGCTGTGTGGCCGTGCCGATCGTGGTGCACGGTAATCTGCAGGGTGTGATCAGCATCAGCGCGCCTTCTCCGCGCATGGAGGATGCGCGGGTTATGCAGTTTGTTGAAATTCTACGGCAGCATGTCCGACAAATTGAAAGTGATTTGTCGAAATAAACAATTTTGCGCTGGAATTTTGTGATATAGTCCAAATTGACGTATTCGGAAAACAGTGCTAATATGAAGCCATAGGATGGTTGCACTCTATTTTTTCTTTGTGTTATTTACAGAACAGCGTTCTATAAAGTAGAACATATGCTGTTTTGCCTTTTGCATTCCACAGTCGATTAGGTAGAGGCAGAAGAGATGCAGGCCTCGCGCCTGCACTTCTTTGTTCTACTATATAGAACGCTGTTCTGAAAAATAAAACTGCCAGGCATACAGAGTCCAGAGGTGGGGTTGTGTGTCGGTAAGACAAATCATGCAGGAGGGTTGATCCAGCGATGGAAAAAATCAAGTTGAACACCAAGCGGTGTAAGGGCTGCTACCTGTGCGTGAGCGTGTGCCCGGTCAAGGCGCTCTCTCCGTCCGGTGAGCTTGGCGAGCAGGGCTATGAAACCGTGAAGGTCGATGAAGAAAAGTGCATCACCTGCGGCAGCTGCTACAGAATGTGCCCTGACTACGCGATCGAAATTTTGAAATGAGAGGGAAGTGACAAAACAATGGCTAAAGTATTGATGAAAGGCAATGAGGCCTTTGCAGAGTCCTGTCTTCGCGCTGGATGCCGTTTCTTCAGCGGCTATCCCATCACCCCGCAGACGGAGATTCTGGAGTATATGTCCTGGCGCATGGAGCAGGTCGGCGGTCAGTTCATCCAGACGGAGTCCGAGCTTGCCGGCATCAACATGCTCTTCGGCGCGGCCTGCTGCGGCGCGCGTGCGCTGACCACTTCCGCCGGCCCCGGCTTCTCCCTGAAGCAGGAAGGCATCTCTTACCTCTGCGGTAACGACATCCCGGCGGTCATCGCGGACGTCATGCGTATCGGCTCCGGCCTGGGCGACATCTTCCAGGGCCAGGGCGACTACTGGCAGCTGACCCGCGGCGGCGGCCACGGCGACTACCGCACCATTGTTCTTGCCCCGTCGAGCGTTCAGGAGAACGCCGATCTGGCCTACCTGGCCTTCGATCTGGCGGAGAAATATCGTCATCCCGTTCTGATTGGCTCCGACGCCGCCATCGGCCAGATGGTCGAGCCCGTCGAGCTGCCCGAGATGCGCGAGCACGACATCAACACGTATGACTGGGCCATCCGTCCCCGCAAGGCTGGCGAGGACCAGAAGGTCATCTGGAACACCTACTACACCATCGGCGCCGACGCCTACATGGATTACCTCAAGGAGAAGTACGCGACGATCGAGGCCAATGAGCAGCGCTGGGAGAACGTCCAGACCGACGACGCTGAGATCGTCCTCGTGGCATACGGCATCAGCTCCCGTGTCTGCAAGGCGGCGGTGAAAAAGGCGCGTGCACAGGGCATCAAGCTCGGCCTCATCCGTCCGATTACGCTCTGGCCGTACCCGAAGAAAGCGTTTGATGCGCTGGGCGATCAGGTCAAGGGCTTCCTGGTGGTCGAGATGAGCATTTTGGGCCAGATGTGCGACGACGTGGTGCTGGCCTGCGGCAACAAGCATCCGGTGGAGAGCTACGGCGAGTTCGCAAATGTCCCGTCTGAGGATGTCATTCTCGAGCGCGTCCAAGAGATGCTGAAGAAGTACTGAGGAGGGACAGACAATGAAACTGAGTGTACCGAATGGAATCAACATGGATGCCCATGTGGGCTGGTGCCCGGGCTGCGGCCACGGCATCGTGGTCCGTCTGGTCGCGGAAGCCGCCAGAGATCTGGGGATCGAAGAAAATATCATCATGGTCGAGGATGTGGCCTGCGGTGAGTTTGCGCAGAACGTCTTGAAGTTTAACACCATCGGCGCAGCCCATGGCCGCCCGATCATCACGGCTGCCGGCGCCAAGCGCACCCGCCCTGCGCAATCGTCATCGCGCACCCGGGCGACGGCTCCGCCTACAGCATTGGCATGGAGAGCACCATTCACTGCGCGCTGCGTAATGAGAACATCCTGGCGCTCGTCGTCAACAACAGCGTTTTCGGTATGACTGGCGGCCAGATGTCCCCGACCTCCCTGCCGAACATGAAGACCACTTCCTCCCCCAAGGGCAGAGACGTGGAAAAGAACGGCCACCCCTTTGACGTGACCAAGACGCTCAGCAGCTTTGATATCGCTTATCTGGCCCGCGGCAGCGTGGACAGCCCGGCTCAGGTCATTAAGACCGGCAAGATGATCAAAAAGGCACTCCAGAAGCAGATGAACGGCGAGGGTTTCTGCCTGGTCGAAGTGCTTAGCCCGTGCCCGACCAACTGGAACAAGCAGCCTGCCGATGCGCTCGAATTCATGAAAGAGCAGCAGGAAGCCTTCTATCCGCTGGGCGAGTTTGTTGATAAGGGAGGAGAAGCATAATGACTGAAATTATTTGTTCCGGATTCGGCGGACAGGGCGTCCTCGTAGCCGGCATGATCCTTGCAGACGCCGGCATGGAAGACGGGAAAACGTCACTTGGTATCCGTCTTACGGTTCCGAGATGCGCGGTGGCACCGCCAACTGCAACATCAAGATCAGCGAAGAGGAGATCCCCAGCCCCTACTGCCATCAGCTGGACATCCTTTACACGCTCAACGACGCGGCGATCGACAAGTTTGAGAGCCAGGTTCGTCCGGGCGGCATTCTGCTCGTCAACAGCAGCCTGGCCCGCAAAGACAGAGTGTACCGCGAGGATATTCAGGTCATCAAGGTTCCTGCAACGGACATCGCCAATGAGCTCGGCAACGCCCGCGGCACAAACATTGTGATGCTTGGCGCGCTGTCCTACGCTTCTCCTGATTTTGACGTGACGTATATGCGTGGCGCAATCGACTACTTCTTTGCCAAGAAGGGAAAGGTCAACCCGAAGAACGCGCTCTGCTTCGACCGTGGTGTGGAAGCAGCCAAGGCACAGGCGTAAATTGTCTCAACACATCGGCATCGGCGGGTAAATACCCGCCGGTACCGAAGTGCGAGGCGGTAGGAGAGAAGATAATAGAATTATGGGAAATGTCAGAGTTGTTGACGCAATTATCATTGTCGTCTACTTTGCGGTCATGGCGGTCATGGGTATCATCGCTTATCGCCGCAACAAGACCAGTGAGGACTTTTTGTCGCCGGCAAGTCCATGGGTACGTTCTCTCTGGCGGCTATGTGGCTGTCGTCCTGGATCGGCGGTTCTTCCATCGTGGGCACATCCACGGATGCTTATAATCTTGGCGTTACCGGCGGTTGGTACGTAACGATCCTGGCGGTTGGATGTGTGGTCTTCGGCCTCACATTCTCCAAGGTGACAAAAACACTGGGCGACAAGCTCAAAAACATTACTTATCCCGGCCTGATCATGAGCCGGTATGACCGCGTCTCGAGCGATATCGTGATTATTTGCTGCTTTCTTGCGAACGTCGGCTTCCTGGCCAGCCAGCTCGTTGCCATGGGCAGTATGCTGACGACGATCACGGGCTGGAGCGCATCGACCTGCTTTATCATCAGCACCGTTATCACCATTGCATATTCCGCCATCGGTGGTTTGATGGCAATTAAATATACGACCTGGATCCAGTTCATTCTCATTGTTCTGGGTACAGTTGTCCTGGGAATTCCGCTGTCTGCCAAGGCAATGGGCGGGTTCAGCCAGCTGCAGACGCTTCCTCCCGAGTGGTTTGACATCGGCCGCCGCGGCTGGCCGACGATCCTTGCGCTCGGTGTGAGTTCTGTGTTCTCGTTTTTCACCAGCATGGACAGCTACACCCGATGCTTTGCTGCCAAAAACGAACGGGTCGCCCGCGACGGCGCCCTCTGGGCGGGCCTCGGCGTGTTCTTCATCGCAATTGGCGCCACCATCATGGGCATGGCTGCCAAGGTCTTGCTGCCGGAGCTCCCTGAAGGCAGCAGTGCCTATGCTGCCCTTGTGGCAAAGTTCTTCCCGGTCGGCATTTCCGGTCTCGTGCTGGTTGGCGTGTTCGCCGCGATCATGTCGACAGGCGTCGTGTGCATCAACTGCTGTTCGGCCAACATCAGTGTGGACATTTATAAAGAGCGCATCAAACCGGACGCCCCGGATCGCAGCGTCATGGTGCTCGGCATCATCAGCTCGCTGCTTGTCGGCGTTGTCGGTGCACTGCTTGCCTGGTGGAAGTATGACATCATCGAGCTGCTGCTGCTCGCCTTCACGTTCCAGGCCTCGGCGCTGTTTTTCCCAACGGTATTCGGAGTGTTCTGGAAAAAGCCGACAGCGAAAGCCTCCTCTGTCAGTATGATCGTGTCGCTGGCGGTGGTGCTCCTCTGGCTGGTTGGCGATGGCTTCGGCTGGGGCGGCATCTTTACGATCGACGCGCTCTGGCCCGGCCTGCTATCATCGGGTGTCGTGTTTTTTTCGTCATGACGCTTGCAGGTAAACCTACGGAGGCAGACAAGCAGCGTTGTGAGATCTTTTTCGCAAACCCGGACGCAAAACCGGAAGAAATAAAGTAAAGAAAATCGTGCAAACAGAAAGGGAAACGAAAATGAAACTAGTTTACGCAGAGACCCCTGCAACCATGGGACAGGACCATTCTGTCGATGACAGCTTCCTGCCGGAAGGTGTTACGCACATCATTTCCGAGTATGATCCGGCACAGCCGATCACCTCTGAGAAGAACCAGAAGTTCATCGCGGACATCAAGGACGCCGACATCATTATCAACAGCTATGTCGACTTCCAGGAAGAACTCCTTGATGCCATGGATCACTGCAAGGTGATTTCCTTCCAGTCCACTGGCTACAATGCCGCCAACCTCGAGTACGCCGCCAAGAAGGGTGTTGCCGTTGTTTCCATCCGTGACTACTGCACGCAGGAGACGGCCGAGAACGCCATCGCTTCCATGATGTGTCTGCAGCGCAACACCATCAACTACAACCGCGCGATCCAGGAGGATAAGATCTGGGATTACAGCCTGTTCCCGGGTATGCAGCGTGTTGAGGGACAGACCATGGCCATCATCGGCTTCGGCCGTATCGGCCAGCACGTCGGCCGCATCGCCGGCAAGGGCCTGGGCATGAAGGTCATTGCCTATGATCCGTTCCTGCCGCCTGAGATCGCCAAGGAGCAGGGCGTGGAACTCGTCGATCTGGACACCGCGCTTGCAGAGGGCGACGTTATCTCCGTGCACATGAATCTTACGGCTGACAACAAGTATTTCTTCACCAAAGAGACCTTTGCAAAGATGAAGAAGCACCCGATCTTCATCAACGAGGGCCGCGGCGAGATGGTCGAAGAGGCTGCGCTCAAGTGGGCTCTGGATGAGGGCATTATTCGCGGTGCCGGCATTGATATGCTCGAGTCGGAAGACCCGGATCTGAGCAAGTGCGTGCTCATCGAGGATCCTCCGCGCAAGAACCTCATCATCAATCCGCACAGCGGCTACTGGTCCGATACCTCGGACTATCTGGTGCGCAAGTATTCCATGGAAAACGCCATGAACTATGTCAACGGCAACTTTGACGCTGTCCATGACATTCGCAACGGTGTGAGAAAGTAAATTTCCCCTCCGGGGCCTCCCGGAAAATGATAAGTTTTATTTGAAAGAGAGGATTTACCCCATGAAGAAGTGGAAAGGTATGGTGGGCGTCCTTGCGTGCGCCTTCCTGTACTCCTCGATGTACCTGCTGCCTTATATCAAGTACATCTTCTATGACGCAATCGTTGCGGCGACTGGCTTTACCAATACGCAGATCGGCATCACGCTGAGTGTTTACATTGTCGCGGCCATCATCAGCACGGTCCCCAGCGGCTGGATCGCCGACCGCTTCCCGCCCAAGAAAATGCTGGTCATGTCCGGTGTCGCGCACGCGATCTTCAGTGTCATGGCGCTGCTGTTCATCCGCAGCTACACGATGACGCTCGTGTGCTTCTTCCTGATGGGCCTGTCGAGCACGCTGGCCTTCTGGTCACCGGTGTTCAAGGCCGTTTCCATGGCCGGTTCCAAGGAAGACCAGGGCAAGTTTTACGGCCTGTTTGAGGGCTTCAACGGCATCGGCAGTATGCTCTTCAACTTTGGTGCTCTGTGGGTGTTCGCCCGCGTGACCAGCGGTTCCGTCGATGCCCTGAAGGCTGTCTACATCTTCTATATTGCGGCCTCCGTCGTCTCGACGCTTCTGGTCGCGTTCCTGTATCATGCGCAGCTCGACGCCGTCGATACCGAAAACAAGGAAAAGCCGGAACAGGAAAAGCGCGCGAGCACCAAGGAGATCTTCCGTGTATTCAAGATGCCTAAGGTCTGGATGTTCAGCCTGATGGTCTTTGGCGTGTACGGCTTCTACTGTGGCAGCAGCTACCTGACGCCTTACTTCTCCACCGTGCTCGGTGTCAGCGTTGCTTTCTCCGGCGGCCTCGCTACCCTGAAAAACTACGGCACCCGTCTGGTCGGCGCTCCCATCGCCGGTGCGATCTGCGACAAGATCGGCCGCCTGAAGTTCATGGTCATCGGCTTCGTTGTCGCCATCGTTCTGATGATCGCCTTCATGATGATGCCGGCTTCCAACAGCGCGCTCGTGCCCATCATGATCCTCATGTTTGCTCTCGCGCTGGTTGACGTGGCCATGAAGGGCGTGCAGTTCTCCGTATTCGATGAGATCGGTGTCGACCAGAGCGTCAACGGCATGGCCATCTCCATCGCCAGCCTTGTCGGCTTCAACCTGCCTGATGTGGCCCTGCATCCGATCTTCGGTGCCATCCTCGACGCCAATGAGCCGGTCGCAGCCTATAAGATCATTTTTGCCTGCCTGCTGGGTATGCTCGTGCTGGGCTTTGTCATGAGCCTGATCCTCACGCTCATGCAGAAGAAGAGCCCGAAGCAGCCGGAGCCGGCCAAAGCGGCAGAGTAATTCCCGATTCCATTCTTTCCTTTCGGAGCATACCGGTTCCGGCCGGTATGCCCCGGTTCTGATTCTGATAATAGCTACCTATCTCTTTGCATCTCTCTGGCCCGGTCGTCTATGCCGGCCGGGCCTCTCTTACGCGAACTTCTGCGAATGTCACAGAAAGGTATGGGGCCTGTGCGGCCTCCCCGAAAACTATGAAAAACAAAGTTGTAGATATCGACACAGCGATCGATCAAATCAAAAAGAATGACACCGTTTTGTTCGGCGGCTTCGGCAACGTGGGCGCACCGTTGCACCTGCTGTATGCGCTGGCAAAGCGTCCAGATATCGACGGTCTGACCCTCGTGTCCGAGGATATGCACTACGGCGGCCTGAACTACGTTCAGGGGCCGGAGGTGCTGTATCAGACCGGTCAGCTCAAAAAGATCATCGTCAGCTTCATCGGCAGTCACAAGGTGATCGAAAATGCCATCAATGACGGCAAACTCGAGCTGGAGTTCGTGCCGCAGGGCACGCTGGCTGAGCGTCTGCGCGCCGCAGGCTCCGGCCTCGGCGGGTTCTACACGCCCACCGGCGTTGGCACCGAAGTCGAGCAGGGCAAAGAGACCAAGATCATCGATGGCAAGAAGTATATCTTTGAAAAGCCGCTGCGCGGCAACGTCGCGCTCGTCAAGGCCTATAAGGCCGACCGAATGGGCAACGCTGTCTTCAAGCTCACGGCGGCTAACTTCAACCCCTGGATGGCGACGGCTGCCGACACGGTCATCCTCGAGGTCGAGCAGCTCGTCGAGGTTGGCGAGATCGATCCGGATGACGTGCAGCTGCCCGGTTTCTTCGTGGACTATATCGTTGTCAAGGAAGGAGCGATGTTCTGATGGGAAAACGTGAATTCATTGCCAGGAATGTCGCCGCCATGTTTCACGACGGCGATGTGGTCAACCTCGGTGTTGGTATTCCGACACTGGCGAGCACCTATGTGCCGGAGGGCATGACGGTGCTGTTCCACGCGGAAAACGGCTGCGTGGGTGCGGGCGAAGCCGGTGGTTTCCCGTGGGATTTCTCAACGCGCGAGAGCGTGATCGCCTGGATGGACAGCTGCGCCGGCGAAAAGGGGAGCTGGAAGACTGTACACAAGGATCTGTGCAACGCCAGCGGCGAAGTCATCACACTTATCCCCGGTGCCTGCTGCTTTGACAGCACGATGGCGTTTGCCATTGCACGCGGCGGCCACCTGGATGCGACCGTGCTCGGCGCACTGCAGGTCGACGAGGCTTGCAACCTTGCCAACTGGAAGATCCCCGGCAAGAAGCTCAACGGCATGGGCGGCGCGATGGACATCGTCAGCGGCGCCAAAAAGGTCATCATCGCCATGGAGCACTGCACGAAAAACGGGGATGCGAAGATCGTGGAGCACTGCTCGCTGCCGCTTACGGCGCCCGGCTGTGTGAATACGATCGTGACGGAGCTGTGCATCATCGACTGCAAGCCCGGCTGCCTGACGGTTACGGCGATTGCGCCCGGCGTGACGCCCGACGAGATCCGCGCCAAGACCGGTGCGCACCTGTGCTTTGCCGCGCAGCTGGAGACCATGCTCAGCGAGTGATCTCCCGCCAATAAAAAACCGGGCATTGCCCGGAAAATATATCGTGATCTGCGGATCTATGAAAGGAGCTTATCTATGAGCGAACGATTTCAGGGCAGAGTTGCCATTGTGACCGGCGGTGGCAGTGGCATCGGCGCTGCCGTGGCCAAACGCCTGGCAGCAGACGGCGCAAAAATGGTTGTTGTCTTTGGTCGCCGGCTCAGTGCCCTGCAGAAAACAGTCGATGCGATCGGTGCCGACCACTGCTATGCCATGTCCGTGGATGTCAGTGACGAGGAGCAGGTCAAAGCGGCCGTTGCCAAGGTCCACGAGATGTTCGGCACGGTGGATATTCTGGCCAACATGGCCGGCATCCCGGGCCCGAGCGAGCGCGTGGAGGACTACACGTTTGATGACTTCAAGAAGGTCTACAGCATCAACGTCTTCGGCACGTTCCTGACCATGAAGTATTGCCTGCCGATTATGCAGGCGCAGCACCGCGGCGCGATCGTCAATACGTGCTCCTGCTCTGGTATGCGCGGCTACCAGCTGGAGATTGGCTATGGTTCCAGCAAGTTTGCTGTCATGGGCATGACCATGAACGCGGCCAATGAAAATGGCGGCAACGGCGTGCGCATCAACTGCTATGCCCCCGGCTGGGTGGACACCGATATGCTCGACTCCATCCTGAGCCAGTATGAAGTCACCAAGGGTGTGCACACCGAGAAAAACGAGCTGAAAAACGGCACAATGACCCGTCCCAGCACTGCGGAAGAGATGGCCAACGTCGTCTGCTTCCTCCTGTCCGATGAGGCTTCCTATGTCAACGGCGCGAACTTTGTCTGCGACGGCGGCAAGACCCTCGGCTGATCCAATACTCCCTTCTTTCTTTTTTCTGTTATTCTGTAAAACCTTTTTCTGTTATTCTGTTTTATTTGCTATCTCTCTTTGCATCTCCTTATTTTCAATTTCCTAATCTCTCCTAGCACAAAACCGGGAAAGCTTTGCTTTCCCGGTTTTGTGCATATGTATGTTCTTTTCCTTATCTCAACTGGTCGAGCTCTGCCTGCCACACGGCGGCGCAGGCGTCGCTGGGCATGCGCCAGTCGCCGCGGGGGCTGAGTGTGACCGATCCGATCTTCGGTCCGTCGGGCAGGCAGCTGCGCTTGAACTGCTGCGCAAAGAAGCGGCGGTAGAAATTTTTCAGCCAGTGCAGCAGCACATCGTCCGGGTACCGGTCGCCGAGCGCATGGCGCGCCAGCCGGTAGATCTTCGCCGGGCCGAAGCCGAAGCGCAGCACGTAGTAGAGGTAGAAATCGTGCAGCTCATAGGGTCCGACGAGCGACTCCGTCTGCTGGGCGATCTCGCCGTTTTCGTTCGCCGGCAGCAGCTCGGGACTGACCGGCGTGTCGAGAATGTCGAGCAGCACGGCGCGCAGGGCCTCGTTTTCCGCCGCGTCGGCGGCATAGCGCACGATATGGCGCACGAGCGTTTTCGGCACGTCGGCGTTCACGCCGTACATGCTCATGTGGTCGCCGTTGTAGGTGGCCCAGCCGAGGGCCAGCTCGCTCAGATCGCCCGTGCCGACGACGAGCCCGCCCGTGCGGTTGGCGAGGTCCATGAGCTCGAGCGTGCGCACGCGGGCCTGGCAGTTTTCATACGTCACGTCGAGCACGGCTTCGTCCTGCCCGATGTCGGCAAAGTGGCTGTGGACGGTGCGCGCGATCGGGATCTCCTGAAATGTCACGCCCAGCTCCTCGCAGAGGATCTCGGCGTTCGAGCGCGTGCGGTGCGTCGTGCCGAAGCACGGCATCGTCACGGCCAGCACGTCCTGTGTCGGGCGGCCGAGCCGCTGCATCGCGTGCACGGCCACGAGCAGCGCAAGGCTGCTGTCCAGCCCGCCGGAGATGCCGATGACGGCCGTCTTGGCGTGCGCGTGGGCAATGCGCTTGGCCAGCCCGTCGGCCTGCATGGCGAGGATGAGCTCGCAGCGCTCGGCGCGGGCGGCATCGTCAGCCGGGACGAACGGCGTCGGCGAGACGTGCCGCGTGAGCGGCACTTCCCGGAGCGGAAGTGGAACACGACCGTCTCGTATCCTTCGCTCTCGGGCCGGAACGTCGTGCTGCGGCAGCGCTCGCTGACCATGCGGCCGAGGTCGAGCTCCGTGTAGGCGCAGCCCGGGCCGAAGGGCTTCGCTTCTGCCAGCAGCGCGCCGTTTTCACAGATGAGGTCGTGCGCGGCAAAGACCATGTCGGTCGTGGATTCACCGTGGCCGGCGTCGGCATACATACGTGCACAGCAGCCGCGCCGACTGCTGGCACACGAGCGCGCGGCGATAATCGGCCTTGCCGATGGTCTCGTCGCTGGCCGAGAGGTTCGCGATCACGGTCGCACCCGCGAGCGCGTGGTGCGTGCTCGGCGGCAGCGGGGCCCAAAGGTCCTCGCATACCTCGGCCGCGAGGCAAAACTCCGGCATCTCCGCGCAGCGAAACAGCAGCTGCGTGCCGAACGGCACCTCCTGCCCGGCGAAGTGCAGCGTGCGCACGCCGGCGGGTGCGGGGTTGAACTGCCGCTTTTCATAAAACTCGCCGTAGTTTGGCAGGTGTGTTTTCGGCACCAGACCCAGCAGCTTCCCATGGCAGACGACGGCGGCGCAGTTATAGAGCTTGCCGTCCACAGCGACAGGCAGGCCCACGAGCGCGACAAGGTCGAGCTCCGCGCTCGCCTCCAGCACGGCGGCGAGCCCTTGGCCGCGGCGCGCTGGAGCGGCTGCTGGAAAAACAGGTCGCCGCACGTGTAGCCGGTCAGCCCCAGCTCGGGGAACACAGCCAGCTGCGCGCCGTCCAACGCCGCGCGCCGCATGGCGGCGATGGTCTGCTGTGTGTTGAACGCGCAGTCGGCCACGCGCAGCGCAGGCGAGACCGTGCAGGCTTTGAGAAAACCGTGGATCATGATATTATCACCCTTTCAAAAAGCAAAAAGCAAAACCCGGAGCGCAAAGCGCTCCGGACGGCGCGGCAAATTTGCCCGCGCCGCAGATCGGAATTGAGGCGGGCCTTGCCCCCTCGAGCTCCCCCGCTGCTCCGGAATCTGCACAGCGGGAAAACGCCTTTTTGTGATCTAATCGGCAAAACCCGGAGCGCAAAGCGCTCCGGGTTTTGCGGATGCTATATCATACCACGGTTGTAGGGGGAAGAACAAGTGGCGGTATGCAGAAAATGTGTGCCGGGAAGCCCAAATTCACGGGTTTTGTGCACAGTCGGCGTCGAGTGCGGCGTATTCCGCGTCCGTGACGGGCTCGCACCACTCGTTGCTCGTCTCCTCGCCGGGGCACTCGACGGCGATGTGGCTGAACCAGCAGTCCTTCTGCGCGTCGTGCCAGTGCTTGACCCCGGCCGGGATGGTCACGACGTCGCCGGGGTGCAGGGCCTGCGCGCTCTTTCCCGCCTCCTGATACCAGCCCAGACCGTCCATGCACAGCAGCAGCTGGCCGCCGCCGGACTTCGCGTGGTGGATGTGCCAGTTGTTGCGGCAGGCGGGGGAGAAGGTGACGTTTGCGAGGAAAACGGTCTTCGTCGGGTCGGTCAGCGGGTTAAGGAAGCTCTCGCCGGTGAAGTACTGCGCGTAGGCCGTGTTCGGCTCGCCGAGGCCGAAGAGACCGCCGTTTGCGTCCGCGCTGCTCGTCGGCGTAGACCTCTTTCGCCTGCCGGAAGGCGGCCCAGGCGTTCGGCCAGCCGGCGTAGAAGGCGAGGTGCGTGAGGATCTCGGCCATTTCGGCCTTCGTCACGCCGTTTTGCTTCGCGGTCGTGAGGTGGTAGGTGAGGGAGCTGTCCGTGATGCCCTTGCTGATGAGCGCTGTGATCGTGACGATCGAGCGCAGCTTGAGCGGCAGCTGTCCCTCGCGCGACCAGACCTCGCCGAAGAGCACGTCGTCATTGAGCTCGGCAAATTTCGGTGCAAAATCATGCAGGGCGTCTCTGCCCGCAGTCTGTTTGACCATGATGGGGCCTCCTTATTTCAGATACTGATGGTAGAATGCTTCGATGCGGTCGAACGGGATGATGTCCATTCGGTCGTAGAGATCGGTGTGCACGGCCCCGGGGATGAGCAGCAGCTCCTTGTTGTCGCCCTGCAGCCGGGCGAAGGCGTCGCGGCTGAAGTAGCACGAGTGCGCCTGGTCGCCGTGGATGACGAGCACGGCGCTGCGGATCTCATTGGCGTAGGCGAGCAGCTTGCGTTGAGCAGCGACAGGGGGGACGTGACGTTCCAGCCGTCGTTGGAGTTGAGGGAGCGCGGATGATAGCCGCGCGGGGTCTTGTAATAGTCGTGGTAGTCCTTGACGAAAAACGGAGCGTCGGCCGGTACGGGATCGACCACACCGCCCGCGCGCTGATACGTGCCGGCTTGTAGTCAGCGGTGCGCTGCGCATTGAGCGCCTGACGCAGGGCATAGCGGGCGTCGGGATTGTTGTCGGCGTCGAAGTAGCCGTTGGCGGTCACACGGGTCATGTCGTACATCGTGGTCGTGACGGTGGCCTTGATGCGCGTGTCGATGGCGGCGGCGTTGAGCGCCATGCCGCCCCAGCCGCAGATGCCGAGGATGCCGATGCGCTCCGGGTCGACGTCCGCACGCACCGACAGAAGTCGACCGCGGCGGAAAAGTCCTCGGTGTTGATGTCGGGCGAGGCGACGTAGCGCGGTGTGCCGCCGCTCTCGCCGGTGTACGACGGGTCAAAGGCGACGGTCAGGAATCCGCGTGCGGCGAGCTCCTGTGCATACAGGCCGGAGCTCTGCTCCTTTACCGCGCCGAACGGGCCGCTCACAGCCACGGCGGCGAGCTTTCCGGCGGCGTTTTTCGGCTTGTAGAGATCGGCCGCGAGCTCGATGCCGAAGCGGTTGTGAAACGTGACCTTGCTGTGGTCAACGGCGTCATTTTGCGGGAAGGTCTTGTCCCATTCCTGCGTGAGGGTCAGGGTGCTGTTCATGATTGCATACCTCCTGTATTGGTTCGTTATGCGATGGCCGCGCCCATGGCGCGGGCAGCTTCGAGTGCGGGGTGGCCGGCGATGGCGCCCGGCTCTGTCACGCCGCCGGCGAACACTGTTCCGGCGAGACGGCACTTTTCATAGCACGCGATCCAGCCCTCGAGCCCGTGGATGGCGCGCTCGTCCGTATCCGGCTCGTCCTCGGTCGCCGAGGCGAGCAGGTAAATGTCGCGGAACGCGTAGTCCGACGGGAAAAGGGCGTTGACACGGCCGCTGTGATCTGATATCATAAGCATACAACCTGAAGCTGACTTCAGGTCAAGCGTTTTTTGCGAATTTTTTTCGAGGTGATCCCATGTATACGATCGGACAGGTGTCGGAGCGGTTTGATCTGCCGGTCTCCACGCTGCGGTATTATGATAAAGGGGGCCTGTTCCCGGCCCTGACACGCACGTCGGGCATCCGCCGCTTCGGCGAGCAGGAGCTCGAGGCGCTGCGTGTGATCGAGTGTCTCAAGCGCTCCGGGCTGGAGATCAAGGAGATCAAGCAGTTTATGGAATGGTGTGCGCAGGGGAGCGACACGTATCTGCAGCGGCACGCGCTCTTTGTGCAGCAGGCCGAGCGGGTGGAGGCCGAGATCGCGCGCCTGCAAGAAGTCTCGATATGATCCGCTTCAAATGCTGGTACTATGAGCAGGCCATGCGCGACGGCAATGAGGACGGCGTGCAGGCCATGCTGCCGGACAGCCTGCCGCCGGACATCCAGCCAATCTATGACCACGCGCACGAAACGTAACCATACAATACGATTCAGAAAGGATGGCGACCCATGAAACAGCGAACGATCCTCTCGACCCTTCTGCTCTGCGTGCTGCTGCTGGCCGGCTGCGGCGCTGCGGCCCAGACCCCGGACGCGACGCCCACCCCCCGCACCTGAGGCGGCGGCCACGCCGACGCCGACGCCAGACCCGCTGAGCACTCTGCCGTATACGGACGGGCAACTCTACGCCGCGGCCTACCTCGGCTATCAGGCCCCGACGGATCTGGACTTCTTCCAGCAGACGTATTTTGGCGGCAGGGAGCTGCCGGTGCACCACATCTCGGACGGGGACTTTTATCTCATCATCCCGCGTGACCCGAGCGCGACCGTGCGCCTGTACAAAAACGACATGGAGACTGACTCCAAGACGCTCTTTTATGAGCAGACGAACGGCGATGCCTTCGTCATCGGCTGCAATGTCAGCGACATTTTCCCGGATGTGACGGTCTCGATCACGTCGGCGGGGAGACGGTGGACTTTTCGCCGTTTATCTCGCTCAAGGATGGCAGCGTGCAGGTCGGCGAACGCGGGCTGGACATTACGCGCATTTCCACTTCGTCATGACGAATTGAGAAAACGACCCCGGGTGCGATCTGCACCCGGGGCCGCTGGTTTATCTGAGGTTATGCGAGCGTCAGCTCTGTGCTCGCGCACACGGTCGCGCCCACGCGCTGCATATCCGCGAGGTTTGCCGCTTGCACGGCGTCGGTGACGGACGATGTGCAGTCCGAGAGCACGACGACGTCATAATCGAGCGAGATCGCGTCGTAACACGTCGTGCGGATGCAGTTGGGCGTGGTCGTTCCGGCGAGCAGGACGGTCTGCACGCCGAGCCGCCGCAAAATAAGGTCGAGCCCGGTGTGGAAAAACGCTGAGAACCGCGGCTTTACGAGCACATAGTCCTGCGGCAGAACGGTGAACGCAGACGGAAACGCGTCCGACAGGTGCGCGGCGCAGTCCTCCGAGAGCGGCTTGCCGCCGGCTGCCCACGCGGCCGCGCGCGGCTTTTCCACATCCGAGCCGTCGCCGCGGTAATGCCGCACGGCGTAGATGACCGGGATGCCGGCTGCGTGACAGCGGTCGATGAGCGCCGCGCACGCGGGAACGGTCGCCTCTGCGGACGGGATGCACAGCGGGGACGCGCTGTCGAGAAAGCCCCGCTGCATATCGATCATGATCAGTGCCTGTTTGGGCATGGTGCTTGCCTCCTGATGGTTGAGATGCTCCCATGATAGCGCCCCACACCGGATTTGGCAAGCGCGGCTTGCCATTCGCGCCCCGACGTGGTATCCTACCGGGTAGTCCCAAAAGGGAGGGGCACTCTTTACAAGCGGGAGCGATCAACATGAGCAGACAACTCGAACCCTATCAGCTGATTGAGCGCAGCATCCAGAAAAAATTCCACAAGGTGCTCTGGACGCCGTTCATCACCGCCATCAAGCAGTACGAACTCATCGCCCCCGGCGACCGGATCGCGGTGTGCATCTCCGGCGGCAAGGACTCCATGCTCATGGCCAAGCTCCTGCAGCTGCTGCAGCGGCACAGCGATGTGCCGTTCGAAGTCGTCAACCTCGTCATGGATCCGGGCTACAACGCCGTCAACCGGCAGAAGATCGAGAGCAACGCAGCGCTGCTGCACATCCCAGTCACGATCTTCGAGACGAATATTTTCGATGTCACGAGCGGCATCGAGCAGTCGCCATGCTATCTCTGCGCGCGCATGCGCCGCGGCTATCTCTACAGCAAGGCGCGCGAGCTCGGCTGCAACAAGATCGCCCTCGGCCACCACTTCAGCGACGTCATCGAGACGACCGTCATGGGCATGTTCTACGGCTCACAGCTGCAGGCCATGCCGCCGAAGCTGCGCAGCCGCAATTTCCCGGGCATGGAGCTCATCCGCCCCATGTACTGCATCCACGAGGACGATATCATCGCCTGGCAGCGCTATAACGGGCTGGAGTTCATCCAGTGCGCCTGCCGCTTTACCGAGCGCGCGGCCACGCACGGCATGACGGCAGCAGCTCCAAGCGGCAGGAGGTCAAGCTGCTGCTGCGCGAGCTGCGGCGCAAGAATCCCGACATTGAAAAGAGTATTTTTCACAGCATTCACTCCGTCTGTCTGGACACGATGGTCGGCTACAAGTCCGGCGGCGTGGAGCACACGTTCGCCGACTGCTACCGCGAGCGCGGCCGAGATGGCAAAGGAGGAAACGGAATGATGCCCATCGAGCGCATGCGCCCGGAGGACTTTGACGCGGTTTTCCGCTTGCTTTCCCAGAGCTTCCCAGCCGGGGAGCGACGGGACACGGCGGGGCAGCGCGCGCTGCTTCGGACAGCGCCTATCGGATCGACATTCTGCACGCGCCGTCCGGCGGCGTGCAGGCGCTGATGGCGTTGTGGGACTTTGACGCTTTGTCTTTTTCGAGCACTTTGCCGTAGATCCGCCTGCCGCAATGGCGGCATCGGCGGGCAGATGCTCGACGCGCTGCTCGCACGCTATGATAAGCCCGCCTGCCTGGAGGCGGAGTTGCCGGAGACGGAGCTGGCCGCGCGGCGCATCGGATTTTACGAGCGGCACGGCTTCACGGTCAACGCGGATTACCCTCCTACTTTCAGCCGGCACTCGCGCCAGGCGGCAGCCCGATCCCGCTGTACCTGCTCACGACCGGCGGCGCGCGCACGGCCGCCGAGCTGCGCGCGATGGAGACGCTCGTGCACACGCGCGTGTACGGTAAAACGCCCGCCGCGATGGTATAACAGAAAACAGAAAGTCAGCACGCCTCTGCACGGGAGGTGCAGGGGCGTGCCCATGTTGCCGCCGTTGCTGTCCGGCCCTCTGCCGCCGAAGCCGCTCTGGTCTGCGCCGCCCGCGGCGCTGAGCCCATCGTCGCTGGAGACGATGTCGATCGTGCCGCCGGAAATGTCGATGGTCTGACCCTCGATGCCCTCGTAGCATTTTGAAATGTTGAGCGTGCCGTCCGTGATCGTGACGGCGTCGTCCGCGTGCACGCCGGTGAGCACGTACACGCCGCCGTCCGTGATGGTCACATCATCGCTCCCGGGGAGCTCTACCGCGACGGTTTGAAAGGAGAAAACGCATGAAGTCTATCCGTATCCTGTCTCTTTTGCTCGCGCTCGTGCTGCTGTGCACGGGCTGCGCCGCCGGCGGCGCGGCGGAGGCCACGCCCGCCCCGGACATGAGCGACCTCCCGCTCGACGGAGGCTATGCCTACCTGCGCGTGGAGGTGCTCTCGCGCGACAAGGACGTGAAAACGTTGGAGGTCAAAGTGCTCGATTTCGGTGACGCCGACGGTGTGAATGTCGGCGCGCTGCCGGTCGGTGCGCAGGGCTCAGCCGATTGCCGACCTGCTGACGATGGCGATGATGATCGACTCCGGCGAGTGGATCATCACCTATACAGACCTCGGGCAGCAGGCGTTTCCGCTGCGTCTGACGTCGATCGAGAACCCGGAGCACTTTGCCGAGCGCGTGGGGAAATAAAAAGCACCGGCTGAGGTTTTCCCTCAGCCGGCGCTTTTCGTCACCAGAACTTTTTCTTCTTGCACACCCACAGGCTGATGCCCACGGTCACGATGCTCACGATGACAACGACCGGGTAGCCGTACTTCCACGTCAGCTCCGGCATACCGACAAAGTTCATGCCGTACCACCCGACGAGCAGCGTCAGCGGCAGGAAGATCGTCGTCACGATCGTCAGGATCTGCATGATACGGTTTTGCCGCGTGTCAATCTCGGCCTGAAACAGGCTCTGCAGCTGTGCGCACGATTCGCGCAGCAGCTGGGACTCCTCGCGCAGGCGGATGACGCGGTCCTCAAACATGCGAAACAGCAGCTGCTCGCTGTCGGTGAAAAAGCCGTTTTCGTTCTCGCGCAGCTCGCACGCGACATCGTCGAGCTGTGTGTAGTAGCGGTACCAAGCCATGGTCTCCTTGCGCAGTGCGGTCATCGGCGCGGAGAAGTCGTCCAGCTCATGCGCCAGCACCCGATCCTCGAGCGCCTCGATGCGATCCTCGATCTTTTCCAGCTGGTGCAGGTCGCGGGCGATGAGCTGCTCAAAAAAGTCGTAGAGGAACCGGCCGACGCTGCCGTCGGTCCAGCGCTTTTCCCGGGCGATGCGGCGCAGCAGCCCCGGCAGCGCGCTCTCGTCGTCCACGAGCACAACGCGCTTTGCCGTAACGAGATAGCCGCAGGCGAGCGGCTTGCCGTCCTTGCCCTGGCGCGGCAGCACGAGCGTGCCCGACAGGCAGTCCGAGCGTACCTCAGCCTTGCATACGCGCGCGTCGCGTGCCGGTGGCGTGTGGTGCAGCGTCCGCTCCAGGCCGGAGAGTGCCGGCTGGTGTGACAGCTCTTTGGACGTCAGCAGCACGACGGCGGGCTGCTCCGGCGCGGGTGCGCGTGCTCCTGCTGCGTGAGTGTCTGCCCGATGGTATACCAATACAAATGCGGTCCCTCCCATAGATTGCGGTGTTTTCCCCATTGTAGCACATTGGGCACCCAGACACAATGTCCGGCTGGAAATCGGGGCGCGGGTGTGCTATACTGGGCAAAATCATACTTTGGGGGAAGTATTATGATCGTCTATTACACCGGCACCGGCAACAGCCGCTATGTTGCCCAGCGCTTCGCCGCCGCCCTTGGCGACGATCTCATCATTGCGAACGAATACATCGAAACGACACGTCCGCCGACCTGCATTCCGACCGGCCGTGGGTGTTCGTCTCGCCGACATACGGCTGGCAGATCCCGCACATTTTCGCAGATTTCCTCCGCCGCGGCCGCTTTACCGGCAGCCGGAAGGCGTATTTTGTCATGACCTGCGGCAGCGAGATCGGCAACGCCGGCAGCCGCATCGCGGCGCTGTGTGCGGACATCGGGCTCGATTACCAGGGTGTGCTGCAGGTCGTCATGCCGGAAAACTACGTCGCCATGTTCAACGTGCCAGGCGCGGAGGAATCCGCGCAGATCATCACGGCGGCGCAGCCGTCCATCGACCGGGGCATTGCCTGCGTGCAGCGCGGCGAGCCGTTCCCGGCGCCGAAGGTCGGCCCGATCGACCGGTTCAAGACCGGGCCGGTGAACACGATCTTTTATCGGTGCTTTGTCAAGTCCGGGCCGTTTACGGTCTCGGATGCGTGCATCGGCTGCGGCAAGTGTGCGCTGAGCTGCCCGGTCAACGGCATCGACATCGTTGAGCGCCGCCCGCACTGGAACGGCGCGTGCACGCACTGCATGGCCTGCATCTGCGGCTGTCCGGTGTCCGCCATTGAGTACGGGCACAAGAGCCAGGGCAAGCCCCGTTACCAGTGCCCGGAATATAAATAAGAAACGATCCCTGCGCCGGACTTCCGACGCGGGATCGTTCTTTTTACAGATAGCACTCCGGCCGCCGCTGCCTGAGGTACGGGCGCTTTTGCTCGCGCCAGAGCCGCGCCTCGGCGAGGTCGAGCTCCTGCACGATGAGCTGCACCTCGGGGAAAAACAGCAGGTCGCTGCCCGCGGCGGCGTCGCAGAAGGCGAGGGATCTTTTCAGGTTTTCGTCCATGCTCCCGGTCATGGACATCTGCGCCATGGCAAGCTTCATACGCGCGCTCCTTTTATGTGTCCTGCACGGTCAGGCGCAGCACGTCCGGCCGCGCGTAGTGGCCGCACACGTCGAGCTCCATGCGGCTCGCGGGCACGCGCAGCATGTCGAGATCGGCGTAGAGAATGTCCTCGCTGTCCCACACCGGCTGCACGACATAGTGCCCATAGGGGTCGACGATGCAGCTGCCGCCGCGGCAGGGAATGGCGTTCAGGCGCGCGATCTCGTCCGGGCAGTGCAGCCCGGCGGGGTAGTCCGCGCGGTGAAGACCATGTCGCAGTTGATGAAGTAGCACCGGCCCTCGAGCGCGATGTGCTGCACGGTGGCCTGCCACTCGGGGTTGTCATTCGTGTTCGGCGAGATGTAGAGCGTCACACCCTTTTCATACAGCGCCGTGCGCGCCAGCGGCATATAGCTTTCCCAGCAGATGAGGCTGCCAATCGGGCCCCACGGGGTGTCCACGACCGGGAAATACCCGCGGTCGGCGTCGCCCCAGACCACGCGCTCCGCGCCCGTGGGCTTGAGCTTGCGGTGCACGGGGGCGAGCGTGCCGTCCGGGCAGAAGATGAGATTGGAGTTATAGAGCGTGCCCGTCACGCCGTCGCGCTCCGACACGCCGATGCTCACATACGCGCCCGCGGCCTTTGCCGCCGCGGCGAGGCGCTCCGTCTCCGGCCCGGGTACGACGATGGAGTTGCCGCAGTACAGCTGCCAGTCCTTGCGGCCGTCTTCCTTGCGCGCGCCGACCGTGAAGCCGAACGTCATGCCGTACGGGTAGCCGGGGATGAACAGCTCCGGGAACACGATGAGCTCCGCGCCGCCGCGCGCACACTCCGCGATCAGGCGCACGGCCTTGTCCGTGCACGCGGTCTTATCAAACAGCACCGGCGCCGCCTGCACCACGGCGATGCGGCACGTCGGTTTGAGATCTTTCATATGCCTGCCTCCCTGAAAGTGTTTTCTGCCCTTAAAATAACACGGCTTTGCTGGGAATTCAAGACGCAAAAACGCCCGCACACCGTGCGGGCGTTTCCGGCTTGGCAATTTTCGCAAAAGGCTTTAGGCAGCCTTGGTCTTGTCCGGGACGAGTTTGTGCGCGATCACGCACAGAAGCATTGTGGCGGCCATGTCGGGCAGCGTGTTGCCGACCGGAATGTCCACGGTCATGAGCACGCGGTAGAGCACGAAGCCCAGCACCCAGACGACGGCGTTGCACACATCGAGCCTGCCGCTCGCGCCGCCGCGCCGGAGCAGGAAGAAGTCCGTGATCTGGATGGCGATCATCGGTGCGAACACCGAGCCGATCAGGTACAGGAAGTTCGTGATGTCGTCCATCGGGAAGCAGATGGCGCAGATCGTGCCGATAACGGTCACGATGAGCGCGGCATATTTGCCGTTGATCTTCTTCGACAGGGACTCGGCGGAGATGCCGGCACTGTACGCATCGAGGAACGTCGTCGTGACGGTCGAGAGGATGAGGATGAGCAGCGCGGCCACGCCGAGACCGGCCTTGACCATGATGAGCGCGATGTCGCCCTCACCGGTGAAGATGGCGGCACCCATGCCGATGACGTACATCCAGCAGCTCACGACGCCGTAGGTCAGCGTGCTCGAGAGCGTGGCGGCGAAGGGCTTTTCAGCCTCACGCGTGTAGTCGGAGATGAGCGGCAGCCACGACAGCGGCATGGCCACGGCGAGCTCGACTGCTGCGCCGAAGCTCAGGCTGTCGTCCGGCACCGTGACGGGTGTGCCGCCGCGGAATACCACCACGCACAGCACGATCGAGAGGATGAACAGCGCGGCCATGGCGATCTTGTTGACCCAGCCGAGGTTCTTGATGCCGACGGCGATCCACACCACGATGAGCCCGCCGATGACGAGGCACCACACCCACTTGCCAATGCCGAGCACGGTGTTCGTCGCGAGCGCGCCGTCATAGATCATGATGGCCGTCCAGCCGACGAGCTGCAGCACGTTGAGCGCGGCGAAAAACAGGCAGCCGATGCGGCCGAAGCTCAGCTCGACCGTACCCATGGCGCTGCGGCCGGTGCGGCCGCCGATGAGGCCCGCGAAGAAGAACATCGCGCAGCCGATGACGTGGCCGACGAGGATGGCGAGCAGGCCCTTCGTGAAGCCGAGGGGCGCAAAGTACGTGCCCGTGAGGATCTCCGCGATGGACACGGCCGCGCCGAACCAGATGAGGCTGTTTTGGAATGCAGATGTCTTTTTCATGCTCAGGCCTCCTGCCGGTATTCCGGCTTCAGGTCGAACGCATGGTCCATCGGGCCGGAGCCGGTGCCGAGGTCGAGCATGGCGGCCAGTGCGCCGGAGAGGTAGTCCTTCGCGCGTCGGACGGCCGTGTCGAGATCATAGCCCTTGGCAAGGTTGGCCGCGATGGCGCTCGAGAGCGTGCAGCCGGTGCCGTGGGTGTTGGGGTTGTCGATGCGCTTGCCGTTGAACCACTCGTAGCCGCCGTCGCGGTATAGGAGGTCGTTGGCGTCGTTGAGCCGGTGCCCGCCCTTGCACAGGACGGCGCATCCGTAGCGCTCACTGATGGCTTTCCCGGCGGCGATCATGTCATCGGGAGAGGCGATGGTCAGGCTCGAGAGCACCTCCGCCTCCGGGATGTTGGGCGTGAGCACGGTGGCAAGCGGCAGCAGCCGCGCCTCGAGCGTGGCGATGGCGTCCTCGGAGATGAGCCGTGCGCCGCTCGTGGCGACCATCACGGGGTCGACGACGATGTTCGTCGCTGCGTAGTGCTGCAGCCGCTCGGCAATGACCTCGATAAGGCCGGAGGACGCGACCATGCCGATCTTCACCGCGTCAGGCCGGATGTCGGTAAAGACGCTGTCGATCTGCTGACCGAGAAATGCCGGAGCTCACTTCAAAAATACCCTGTACGCCGGTCGTGTTCTGGGCGGTCAGCGCCGTGATCGCACTCATGGCAAATACGCCATTCATGGTCATGGCTTTCAGATCGGCCTGAATACCGGCGCCTCCGCTGGAATCGCTTCCGGCGATCGTTAATGCTGTTTTCATATTCTGTCTCCTTTTCAGCATCAATTTTGTTGAGCGACGGAAAGTGGTGCCCCCGATCTGCCGCTGTTTGTATGTTTGTCTGCGCCCGCGCGCAGGGAGTTACAGGTTCAGCGCCGCGCGCACGGCGGACTTCAGCTCCCGCGTGGCGGTGGGAATGTCCGGCTGCGCGAAAATTGCGCTCACGACGGCCACGCCGACGATGCCGCTGCCGGCGAGCTTGGCAACATTGTCTTTCGTGATGCCGCCGATGGCGATGACCGGGATGGATACTGCCGCACAGATCTCGCGCAGGGTATCATAGCTCACGGCGTTGGCATCGGCCTTCGTCCCGGTCGGGAACACGGCGCCCACGCCGAGATAGTCCGCGCCATTGCGCTCTGCCAGCAGCGCGTCTTCCACCGTCTGGGCCGACACGCCGAGGATCTTGTCCGGGCCGATCAGTTCGCGCACTTTGCCGGCCGCCATGTCGCTCTGGCCGACGTGCACGCCGTCGGCGTCCGTCTCCATGGCAAGCGCCACGTTGTCATCGAGCACGAACGGCACGCCGTACTGCCTGCACAGCGCCTTGAGCGCAATGGCTTCCTCTTGAAATGTGCCTCGTCGAGTTCCTTCTCGCGCAGCTGCAAAAACGTTGCGCCGCCCTGCAGTGCCTGCTCGGCCTGCGCATAGAGCGTCTGGCCGTGCAGCCACGAGCGGTCGGTCACTGCATAGAGCAGCAGGGAAGCATTATCGCAGTTCATACTTGGCTCCTTCCTCCAGCGCGTCGCCGGTCATGTTGAAGATCGCATCAATGATACGGTCGCGGTAGGTGCTGTTGCCGTCACCGGGCTGCATATTCGCCCAGCCGATCTCGCCCGCGAGCCCCATCATACATACGGCGGCAGCCGCGGCGGTCGAGCTTGCGGTCGGGATTTGCGACCAGAAACGCCGTCATCAGTGCCGAGAGCTGGCAGCCCGTGCCGGTGATGCGGCTCATCTCCGCGCGGCCGTTGCGGATGCACCAGCAGCGCTCGCCGTCGCTCACGAGGTCGATTGCACCGGTCACGGCGATGATGCAGCCGGCCCGCTGCGCGAAGGCCTTGACGAGCTGCACACCGTCATCGAGGTTTGCCTCCGTCACGGCGTCGACCGCGTCGGCGTCCACGCCCTTGGTGCTGCCGCTGCCGGTGCAGAGCGTCTTGATTTCGGAGATGTTGCCGCGCACGGCGTCAAAGCGCACCTCCTGCATGAGCCGGTTGGCCGTGTCGGTGCGCAGGCGGCTCGCGCCCGCGCCCACGGGGTCGAGCAGGACAATGTGGCCGAGCGCGTTTGCCTTCTTCCCGGCGAGGAACATCGACGGGATGGTGTTTTTGTTGAGCGTGCCGATGTTGATGTTCAGCCCGCCGCAGATGCTTGTGATGTCCTCGACGTCGTCGGCATCGTCGGACATGATCGGCGAGCCGCCGGCCGCCAGCAGGACGTTCGCCACGTCGTTGACGGTGACGTAATTCGTGATGTTGTGCACGAGCGGTGATTTCGCGCGCACGTTCTCGAGCATGGTCTTGAGCACTTGTTGCATAAATCATGACTCCTTTCCCGGAAGATCTGCACGAAAAAACAGCGGCGCCCGTAAAGAGTGCTGCTGTTGCGGTCCGGCAGTATGAATCCCTACGTTGGCATTGTCCAAATCAGGTATGCGGGTCTAAGCGGATGCTTACTCTCAGCCGAGCGGCTCCCCGTGTTTGTTCACTTCATGATAGGACGAAACCGCCGGCTTGTCAAGGCAGGAATGTAAAATCTTCACCGCTTTGCGGCACGGGAACTTTACATGGCTGCGGTTTTCGACTTTACACGCGCTGTGTAAAACAGAAACGTGAGCTTGTAAGAGCCAAAATCTTGAATGTTACAGGAGGAAAAGATGAACCATTCCAAACGCATCGGGTCCCGCCTGCTGCCGCCCGCGCTTTTTCGCATTTGCTGCTGTGTTTTGGTTGCAATCGGGTCTCTGGCATGATACAGTTAAAATGCCGTGTTACAACTGCTTTTACACAAGGGCGGCTGCAGATTTTACACGGTGAGGAAGGAATACAGTTGCACGGCAGCGGGCCGTGCAATGTTGTAGGAGTCTAAAAAACAGGAGGAAGAAATGAAAACCAGAATGCACAATGGAAGCAGACTGCTGTCGCTGCTGCTGGCGGTAGTCCTTGTCTTCACACTGACGGTTCCGGCTCTTGCGGCGGACAAGCCGCAGGACATGAACCTGAGGATCGCCGTCATGTCCGACCTGCACTATCTCTCGCCGGATATGATCGCAGGCACGGAGGACTTTGAGCATGCGCTCAACAGCGACCGCAAGCTGCTCAAGGAGAGCTCCGCAATCCTGCACGAAAAGTTTGAGCAAGTTCGCGCGGACAAGCCCGACATCCTTCTCGTGTCCGGCGACCTGACCAAGGACGGCGAGCAGGAGTGCCACGCGGCGCTGGCAAAGCAGCTGCAGCAGCTGCAGCAGGATATTCCGGGGCTGAAGATCTATGTCATCAACGGCAACCATGACATCCGTAATTACAATGCCAAGAACTTCAACACCGCCGACGGCAAGGCCGTGCGCGCCACGCGCACGGAGCCGGAGGACTTCAAGCAGATTTATGACTTTGTCTACTCCGACCCGACCGTCATCGCGACCTTCACTCCGGCCGAAGGCAACAAGGCCGGCGGCCTGTCCTATGTTGCACGACCGGTCGAGGGGCTGACCATTATCGCCATGGATACCTGCCGCTACAGCTCGGACAACACCTCCAACGGCGACGATGAGCATGAGACGAGCGGTGCCATCAGCGCCGATCTCGAAAAGTGGGTCATCGAGCAGACCGCCGCCGCCAAGGCGCGCGGCGACCTCGTCATCGGTCTGGAGCACCACGGTCTGGTGCCGCACTTCGATGTCGAGCCCACCATCCTGCCCATGTACCTCGTCAACGGCTATGAGCGCATCGCGCAGGAGTATGCCGATGCCGGCATGAGCGCCGTCTTCACAGGCCATATGCATGCGGTCGACATCGCTGCCATGACCACAAAGGCCGGCAACACCTTCTATGACATCGAAACCGGCTCTGCGCTGACGTATCCGTGCCCGGTCCGCTTTGTCGATCTGCGCCGCAGCACCGTCGGCGGTGAGACGAGCACCTACATGAGCGTGAGCACCAAGACGCATGCCGGCCCCATCAATTACACAGATCCCGCCACGGGTACTGCGCATGTGATCGATGACCTGACCGAGTATGCCCGGGAATTCGGCTTCTCGACCGATATGCTCAAGACGGTCGCGGGCGACTTCGTCAAGTCCTTCTTCGGCAAGTATCTGCCGAATGACACCTGGCCGGTCACGAAGATCGTGGCGAACATCGACCAGATCATTGACGATGTGGCCGCCGTTCCGATCGCGGACGGCAAGGACCTGCTCGACTTTGCCAACTGGATCTATCAGTGCAACCTCGCCGGTGAGGACGACGGCAATTATCCCGCTTGGGTGCAGTCCGGCGTCGACCAGCTCAAGAGCGGCGCACTGCTCGATCAGGTGCTCGACATCGTTGCCAGAGACGCGTTCGGCCGCGGCAGCGTGCTGTTCACGAAGTTCCAGGGCCTGTTCACCAAATATCTCAAGAGCCAGCTCAACGACCTGCTCGTGAAGATCGTCGTCTCCATGAGCGTGGACAACAACTGCCCCGACGACAATGACAAGACCATCCTGCTCGAGGGCAGCAGTGCGCAGGTGCGCCTCCTGCCGGTCACCGGCAGCAGCGCCGCCGTTACGCAGGCGTACGTACAGGGCAGCACTGCGACGGTGTTCCTCACCAGCCGCCAGCTCCGCACGGCCACCAATGCGCAGTCCGGTGCGACCGTGACGGTCAACGCCACAGATCCCGCGGCCGACACGGTCATCCTGGCCGGCCACTCGATCGCCAATGCGCGCAATGCAGGTGTTGAGGCCCTGCAGGTGCAATTCGCAGCCGGCACCGTTACGCTGGATAGCGACGCGCTCGCGGCGCTTGACCTGCACAAGGACGTGCCGTCTCGCTCACGGGAGCGTCTGTCAACGCTGCGCAGCAGCGTGCCCTCGGCACGCAGGCCGCTACGGCGACGCTTGCCAATGCCTCCGTCACCGTTGACGGCGCGGCGGAAAGCTACCCCGCCGGCAGCGTGCGCGCCGGTATTCCGGTGCGTGCAGCGGATGACCTGACCGCGTGGAGCCTGCCGAGAACGGCACCATCTCCGCCGTCGGCGGTGCGTGGGATGCGCATCGGCAGACCTATACCTTTGATGTCGTCTCCGGCGTGACGGCCATCGCGCGCTTCCCGTTCACGGATGTGCCCGCCGGCAGCTGGTATTACGGCGCGGCGGCCTATGCCTACAACAACGGTCTCTTGCCGGCACGTCTCCCACGACCTTTGCCCCGAACGCGGTCATGTCCCGCGCCATGCTCGTGACCGTGCTGTGGCGGCTCGCGGGCGAGCCCGCGCCGAAGGGCACCAACACGTTTTCCGATGTGCCGAACGGCACATGGTACACCGACGCTGTCACCTGGGCGGCAGAAAACGGCGTGGTCTCCGGTATCGGCAATGGCCGCTTCGCTCCTGACGGCTCCGTCACGCGCGAGCAGACGGCCGTCATCCTCTTCAACTACGCACACAGCTGCGGCTATGACGTGGGCGCGCGCGCCGATCTCTCGGCGTTCCCGGATGCCGGCAGCGTGTCCGGCTGGGCGCAGGATGCGCTCGCGTGGGCCAATGCATCCGGCCTCATCAGCGGCGCGGTGCGCGGCACGCAGACGATCCTCGACCCCCAGGGCAGCGCTTCCCGCGCGCAGGTCGCCAAGATCCTCAGAAGCTACGTCGAGCACGTGGTCAACGCCTGATCCTCTTTTTGATATTCCTCTCACAGCACAGCGATTTCCCGGCGGGGGCGGCATATGCCGCCCCCGCGCACTTTTTGCGCCTGCCGCTTGGGCATCTGCTGCACGCCGGGGCGCAAAAAAATGCGGAATTTGTGAAAATTTGCGGTTGACATTTGCGCGCGAAGTTTTTATACTCGAACCATCAAGATTTTTCATCAGAATCGGAGCAATATCATGAACCGTACCTACTTATTTTGCATACGCTTATTACTTTACTATGACAATATAGTAAGGCTGATTTGTGATGCAAAAAATAGCTCGGATCCCGAGAATGTTTCATGCGGCACAGGTTGAGCCTGTGCCGCATTTTTCTTTTGAAAAGCAAAAACAACAATTCAGGTAAATACATCGGAGGTAATCATCATGATTGTCGTACTCAAACATGGCGTGGAAGCCGCAAAGCGCGAGCAGCTCATCGACTGGCTCGAGGGTCAGGGCCTGACCATCCACATTTCCGAGGGCGAATATCAGACCGTGCTCGGCCTCGTCGGCGACACGACCCGCGTGGATATGGATCTGATCGGCAGCCTCGGCATCGTTGACAGTGTCAAGCGCGTGACCGAGCCATTCAAGTGCTGCAACCGCAAGTTCCACCCGGAGGACACGGTCGTCGAGGTCGGCGGTGTGAAGATCGGCGGCGGTAACTTCTGCATGATCGCCGGCCCCTGCTCCGTTGAGTCCGAGGAGCAGATCGTCGCGGTCGCGAAGGCCGTCAAGGCCTCCGGTGCGAACATTCTGCGCGGCGGCGCGTTCAAGCCCCGCACCTCTCCCTACGACTTTCAGGGCCTGAAGGCCACCGGCCTCGAGCTGCTCAAACGGCACGGCGGCCACCGGGCTGCCGATCGTGACGGAGATCATGGGCGTTGAGCATCTGCCTCTGTTCGAGGACGTGGATATCATTCAGGTCGGCGCGCGCAACATGCAGAACTTCGACCTTCTGCGCGAGCTCGGCAAGCTGCGCAAGCCCATCCTGCTCAAGCGCGGCCTTGCCAGCACGCTCAAGGAGCTGCTCATGAGCGCCGAGTACATCATGGCCGGCGGCAACGAGCAGGTCATCCTCTGCGAGCGCGGCATCCGCACATTCGACGATTACACCCGCAACACGCTCGACCTCGCGGCCGTGCCCATGCTCAAGGAGTTGACGCACCTGCCCATCATTGTTGACCCGAGCCACGCGACCGGCATTGCCCGCCTCGTCGAGCCGATGGCGCTCGCCGCGACGGCCTGCGGCGCGGACGGTCTCATCATCGAGGTGCACAACGATCCCATGCACGCCCTGTGCGACGGCGCGCAGTCCCTGCGCCCGGAGGTCTACGACGACCTCGCCAAAAAGGTGCGCAGCGTCCGTGAGGTGATCTCCAAATGACGGTCGGCATCGTTGGTCTGGGCCTGATCGGCGGCTCCTTTGCCAAGGCCTATCACGAAGCGGGCGCGACCGTGCTCGCCTGGAACCGCAGCCGCAGCGTGCTCGATTTGCCGTCATGAGCGGCGCGGTGGACGCCGAGCTCACGGAGGACAACATCGCCGCGTGCGATCTTGTGCTCATCGCGCTCTATCCGGAGGCGACCATCGAGTGGTTCCACCGCATGGCCCCGCACATCGGCCCGCACCCCGTCGTGCTCGACTGCGGCGGCACGAAGCGCACCATCTGTGCCGCGTGCTTCCCGATCGCAAAGGAGCACGGTGTCACGTTCCTCGGCGGCCACCCGATGGCCGGTACGCAGTACTCCGGCTTCAAGAACGCGAAAGCGACCATGTACCACGGCGCGCCGATGGTCATCGTGCCGCCGGACTTTGACGATGTGCTGCTCTTTGACCACGTCAAGCAGCTGCTCCAGCCCGCGGGCTTCTCGCGCTTCTCTTCACGACGGCGGAGGCGCACGACGAGATGATCGCTTTCACCTCGCAGATGGCGCACGTAGTCTCGAATGCATATATCAAGAGCCCTACGGCCTCGCAGCACAAGGGCTTTTCTGCCGGCAGCTACAAGGACATGACCCGTGTCGCGTGGCTGAGCCCCGAGATGTGGGCCGAGCTCTTTCTGGAAAACAAGGACAATCTGCTCCATGAGCTGGACATGTTCATGACGCACCTGGGCGAGTACCGCGACGCGATGGCGCGCGACGACCTGCCCGCGCTCACGTGCCTGCTCGATGAGGGCCGCCGGCGCAAGGAGGAGGTAGACGGCCGATGACGACCATCCACGTGACTGCCTCGCGCGACTATGATGTGCTCGTGCAGCCGGGCCTGCTCGACGATGCCGGCGCGCAGATCGCACAGCGTACTCGGCACGGGCCGCACAGCGGCCATCGTCGCGGGGGAGACCGTGGCGGGGCTGTATGCCGGGCGGCTCGCGGCGTCGCTCACGCGCGCGGGCTTTCGCGCCGTGACGTTCACCTATCCCGGCGGTGAGCACTGCAAGACGCTCGCCACCTATGCGGCGCTGCTGGACTTTCTGGCCGCGCACCGCCTGAGCCGCAGCGACCTGATCGTCGCGCTCGGCGGCGGCGTGACCGGCGACCTCGCGGGCTTTGCCGCCGCGACGTATCAGCGCGGTATCCCGTTCGTGCAGGTGCCGACAACGCTGCTGGCCGCCGTGGACTCCTCCGTCGGCGGTAAGACGGCCGTGAACCTTGCAAGCGGCAAAAATCAGGTCGGCTGCTTCTATCAGCCGAGCCTTGTGCTCTGTGACCCGGACACGCTGCGCACCCTCCCGCCGGAGGAATACCGCAACGGCTGCGCCGAGGTCATCAAATATGCCGTGCTGCGCAGCGAGCCGTTCTTCTTGACGCGCTGCGTGCGGCCCCGGTCAGCGCACAGGTGGAGCACGTCATCGCAACGTGTGTCGGCATGAAGCGTGACCTCGTCGCGGCCGATGAGTTTGACCGCGGCAGCCGCCAGCTGCTGAACCTCGGCCACTCGTTCGGCCACGCGGTCGAAAAATGCAGCAACTACGCCGTGCCGCACGGCTGCGGCGTGGCTATTGGCATGGCCATTATCGCGCGCGCGGCCGCCAAACGCGGCATCTGCACGGAGGATACCTGCGCGCAGATCCTCGCGCTCCTGCGGCAGTACGGCCTGCCGACGGAGACGGACTTACCTGTGACGCGCTCACGGACGCCGCGCACTCGGATAAAAAGATCGCAGACGGCAAGCTGCACCTCATCGTGCCGGAGCGCATCGCTGCCGCATCGAGACGATCCCGGCGGCGGATATCCCCGCCTGGCTCGCGGACGGAGGCATCGCATGAATCAGACCGTTCTCCCCCGGGCCGCGCACGGGCAGCGTGCGCATCCCGGCTTCGAAATCGCAGGCGCACCGCCTGCTCATCTGCGCCGCCCTCGGCGCGCAGCCCGTGGCGCTGCGGTGCGACGGTGTCTCGGCCGACATCGCCGCCACGGCGCGCTGCCTGCGCGCCCTCGGCGCGGACATCACGGACGACGGCGCGGGCACGCTGCGCATCGACCCCATTGCCGGGGAAATGCCCGCGCACGCAGATCTTTTCTGCGGCGAGAGCGGCTCGACACTGCGCTTTCTGCTGCCGGTCGTGGGCGCGCTCGGCGCGGACGTGACCTTCCACATGGAAGGGCGTCTGCCGGAGCGGCCGCTGTCACCCCTCGACGCGGTGCTCACGGCGCACGGCATGACCATCCGGCGCGACGGCGCGCTGCTGCACGTCAGCGGGCAGCTGCGGCCCGGTGCCTACGAATTGCCGGGCGATGTGTCCTCACAGTACATCTCCGGCCTGCTCATGGCGCTGCCGCGCCTGCCGGGGAGAGAGCACGCTCGCCGTGACGGGTAAACTCGAGTCCGCGGGCTACATCGCCATGACGGAGGACGCGCTGCGCCTGTCCGGCATCCGCCTGCAAAAGCGCGAGCGGACGTACATCATCTCCGGCGGCCAGACGGCGCGCCTCCCGGCCCGGTGCCGTGTGGAGGGCGACTGGTCGAACGCCGCGTTTTTCCTGTGCATGGGCGCGCTCTCGCCTGCCGGCGTCACGGTCACGGGCCTTGCATCCGACTCGTCGCAGGGTGACCGCGCGGTGCTGGATGTGCTGCGCCGCTTCGGCGCGGACGTGCGCGAGACACAGGATGCCGTTACCGTTCGGCGCGGCGCGCTGCACGGCGTCACGATCGACGCTGCGCCCATCCCGGATCTGATCCCGGTGCTGAGCGTCGTCGCCGCGCTGCGGACGGCCAGACGCAGATCGTCAACGCCGCCCGCCTGCGGCTCAAGGAGTCTGACCGGCTCGAGAGCACGGCCGCCATGCTGCGCGCGCTCGGCGCGCAGGTGGAGGTGCACGACAGCGGCCTGACCATTACTGGCCGAAAGGTGCTCACCGGCGGCACGGTCGACCCGCAGCACGACCACCGCATCGCCATGGCGGCGGCCACCGCCGCCAGCGGCTGTACCGCGCCCGTCACGGTGCGCGACCGCACCTGTATTGAGAAATCCTACCCCCGCTTCTGGACGGATCTTTCCGCGCTGAAAACCGTTCCCGCGGCGGAGAATACAGACTTGAATAAGGAGCTTGACCATGGAACTTAGTGACTATCGCCAGCAGATCGACGGCATCGACAGTCAGCTGCTCGCTCTGTTTTACCAGCGCATGGAGGTCGCAGCGCAGATCGCAGGCTACAAGAAGGCGCACAATCTCCCGGCGCTCGATGCCGGGCGCGAGCGCGCGAAGCTGCAGCAGATCGCGGACGCCGCGCCGGAGGACCTGCGCGAATACGCCGTGTCGCTCTACTCGCTCATCTTTGAGCTCAGCCGCAGCTGCCAGAACCGGCTGCTCGGCGTCACGAGCCCGCTGACTGCAGAGATCGAGCAGGCCATCGCGCGCACACCGCAGCTGTTCCCGGAGCATCCGGCCGTCGCGTGCCAGGGCGTGGAGGGCGCGTATTCCCAGCTTGCGTGTGATCGCCTGTTCACGATGCCGAACGTGTTTTACTGCGCTACGTTCGAGGCGGTGTTCTCCGCCATCGAAAAGGGCCTGTGCCGCTACGGTGTCATCCCGCTGGAAAACAGCACGGCCGGCTCCGTCAACGCCGTGTACGATCTGATGATGCAGCACAACTTCCGCATCGTGCGCAGCGTGCGCCTGAAGATCGACCACTGCCTGCTGGCCAAGCCCGGCACGAAGCTCTCGGACATCAAGGAGATTTACTCGCACGAGCAGGCCATCAGCCAGTGCGGCCGCTTCCTGCAGAGTCTGCCGGGCGTGACGGTCGTGCGCTGCGAGAACACCGCCGTGGCCGCCAAGCGCGTGGCCGAGTCGGACCGCACGGACATCGCGGCGCTCTCGTCGCGCGCGTGCGTCGGGCTCTACGGGCTCGAGAGCCTGGCCTCCTCCGTGCAGGATCAGGGCAATAACTACACGCGCTTTATCTGCATCGCCAAGGACCTTGAGATCTATCCCGGCGCTGACCGCACGAGCCTCATGATGGTGCTGCCGCACAAGCCCGGCTCCCTGTACAAGGTGCTCTCGCGCTTTTATGCGCTCGGCATCAACCTCAACAAGCTCGAGAGCCGTCCGCTGCCGGAGCGTGACTTTGAGTTCATGTTCTACTTCGATCTCGAGACATCGGTCTATTCGCCGCAGTTCCAGCAGCTCATGGGCGAGCTGCCGGTCCTGTGTGAGGAATTCTCCTACCTCGGCAGCTACCGAGAGGTGGTGTGATGATGCGGTGCGGACTTCTGGGCGAAAAGCTCGGCCACAGCTATTCGCCGGCCATCCACGCGCAGCTCGCTGACTATGCCTACGGGCTCTATGAGGTCGCGCCGGAGGATCTGCCGGCATTTTTGACCGGCGGCGATTTCGACGCGCTCAATGTGACCATTCCGTATAAGAAGGCGGTCATCCCGTACTGCGCCGAGCTCTCGCCAATCGCGCGCAAGCTCGGCAGCGTGAACGTGCTCGTCCGCCGGGCGGACGGCACGCTCTACGGCGACAATGCTGATGCCTTCGGCTTCGAGTACCTCGTGCGCCACAGCGGCATCGACGTCGCGGGGCAAAAGGCGCTCGTGCTCGGCAACGGCGGCGCGTCCGCGACCATTCAGGCCGTGCTCGAGCAGCTCGGTGCGCACGTGACGGTCATCTCCCGCCACGGGCCGGATAATTACGAGAATCTTGACCGCCACGCCGACGCGCACGTGATCGTGAACACCACGCCGGTCGGTATGTATCCGAACACGGGCAAAGCCGCCGTCGACCTGCGGCAGTTTCCGCAGTGCGCGGGTGTGCTCGATATTGTCTATAACCCCGCGCGCACGGCGCTGCTGCTGCAGGCGGAAAGCCTCGGCATCCCGTGCGCGGGCGGGCTGTATATGCTCGTGGCGCAGGCCAAGCGCAGCTGTGAGGTGTTCACCGGCACGGTGATCGACGACGCGGAGATCCTGCGCATCCACCGCCTGCTGCGGCAGGAGATGGAGAACATCGTCCTCATCGGTATGCCCGGCAGCGGTAAGAGCACGATCGCGGCGCTGCTTGCCGAGCGGCTGCACCGCCCGGTGCTCGACAGCGACGCGCAGGTCGTCGAGACGGCGGGCGTGTCCATTCCGGACATCTTTGCCGCCGGGTGGAGAGGACGCTTCCGTGCACGGGAGACGGCCACACTCGCGGAGCTCGGCAAGCGCTCGGGCGCGGTGCTTGCGACGGGCGGCGGCTGTGTCTGCCGCGAGGAAAACTACCCGCTCCTGCACCAGAACGGCACGATCCTCTGGCTCCAGCGCGACCTCGCGCGCCTGCCGAAGGACGGCCGCCCCATTTCCCAGCGCAGCGACCTTGCCGCGCTCTACGCGCAGCGTGCGCCGCTGTACGCCCGCTTCGCCGACGCGGTCATTGACAACAACGGCACGCCGGAGGAGACGGTGCGCAAAATTCTGGAGGTGCTGGCATGAAGTTTCTCGTCATCAACGGGCCGAACCTGAACCTGCTCGGCCTGCGTGAGCCGGCCATCTACGGCAGCCGGAGCTTTGCCGCGCTGCAGGACTTTATCCGCGCATCCGCCGCCAAGGCGGGCGTAGAGGTCGCGCTGTTTCAGTCCAACCACGAGGGCGCGATCGTCGACGCCATTCAGGCGGCCTACGGCACCGCCGACGGCATCATCATCAACCCGCTGCCTATACGCACACGAGTGTGGCCATTCTCGACGCGCTCAAGGCCGTGGCGCTCCCGGCGGTGGAGGTACACCTGTCGGACGTCAGCACCCGGGAGCCTTTTCGCCAGATCTCCTATGCCGGCATGGCGTGCGTGAAAACGTACATGGGCCTCGGCTTCGAGGGTTACCGGCAGGCCATTTTGTACCTGAAACAGTATCTTGAGGAGGCAAACGCATGATCTCAAAACAAATGATCGACTGGGGCGAGAGCGGCTGCTCCATCCGCGAGATCGCGGCCTACGGCGAGCGCCGCGCGGCTGAGATCGGCCCCGAAAACGTCTATAACTTTGCCATCGGCAATCCGAGCATCGACCCGCCGGACTGTGTGCACGCGGCCGTCGAGCGGCTGCTGCGCACCGTGCCGCCCACGCAGCTGCACGCCTACGCGCCCGCGCCGGGCATGGCGTCCGTGCGCGAAAAGGTTGCGGCCTATCTGACGGACACCTTCAGCGAGGTGTACCGCGCGCAGGACATTTACATGACCGACGGCGCGTCGAGTGCGCTGGCGATTCTCACGCGTGCGCTCATGGGCCCGGGGGATGAGGCCATCGTGTTCGCACCGTACTTCCCGGAGTACGCCGTCTATGCCGAGGCGGCGGGCGGCAGCGTGCGCGTGTGCCGTGCCGGGCGGACACGTTTGCGCTCGATCTGGAGGCGCTTGCGGCCGCAGTGACGGAAAAGACCGCGCTGCTCATTCTGAACTCCCCGAATAACCCCTCCGGCGTCGTTGTCTCGCGCCCGGAGCTTGAGGCGCTGGCGGCCCTGCTGCGCGAAAAGCAGGCCCAGTACGGCCACCCGATCTACATCATCGCCGACGAGCCATACCGTGAGCTGGTCTACGGCGGGGTGGAGGTGCCGTTCCTGCCAGCAATTTACCCGAACGCGATCTACTGCTATTCCTACAGCAAGACGCTGTCCCTGCCCGGTGAGCGCGTGGGCTTTCTCGCCCTGCACCCGGCCATGGACGATTACGCCGCCGTGCACGCGGCCGTGCTCGGTGCGGGGCGCGCGCTGGGGTATGTCTGTGTGTCGTCGCTGTTCCAGCTCGCCGTGGCGGACTGCCTCGGCCAGACGGCGGACATCTCGGCGTATGCTGCCAACCGCGAGCTCATCTACGGCGCGCTCACGGACATGGGCTATGCGTGCGCGCGGCCGGACGGCGCGTTTTATCTCTTCCTCAAGTCGCCGGAGCCGGACGCCCGGGCGTTTTGCCGCCGCGCGATGGACTATGACATCCTGCTCGTACCGGGCGACGATTTCGGCTGCCCCGGTTATGCGCGCCTGGCCTACTGCGTGGCGCGCAGCCAGCTCGAGCGCTCGCTCCCGGCGTTCCGGAAGCTGGCTGAGAGCTACGGCCTGACCAAATAAATTTCGCAGACAAAAACGGCGTCCCCGAGCCCTCGGGGGCGCCGCTTTTGCGTGGATGGTGTCAGGCGTACATGGCATTGGTGTTCATATAGTCATAGATGACCTTGCCATGGTGCTGCTCCTGCTTTTGAATGTCGTTGAGCACGCTGCGGGCGTTGGCATCGCCAAACTCGAACACGCATGTGTCGTACAGGTGCGAGGCGTGCTTTTCCATCGCGAGCACGTCCGTGCACAGGTAGCAGTCGTTTTGCTTCTGCGGGGTCTCGGTGTTGTTGTAGGTCGCCGTGAACGTCGTCGGCACGGTCGCGGAGTCTGCCGGGGCGGCGACGGTGCCGCCCTCCATCTGCGTGATCGCGTCGAGATGCTGCTGCTCGACCTGCGCGATCTGCTCGAACAGGTTTTTCAGCTGCGGGTCATTGGCGCTGGCGGCGTGGCGGTTGTACTTGTCCACGCACAGCTGCTCCTGCCCTTTGAGATCTTTGAGTAAACTGGCCTCTTTTGGGGTCAACTGCATAAATATCACCTCAGAGCCAGTATGCCCACCGGCGCGGCGGGGCATACACCGGCGGGAAAAAAGCTGTGGCGTCCGCACGCAAAATCGGTTATAATCGGGCTGACCCTATGGAAAAGAGAGATGCAGCTATGGCAAAGATTTTTGATATTTCGGACTTTTCCGCGCCGGAGCTGGACGTGTACGCCCGCCTGACGGAAAACCAGCTCGTCAACCGCGCCGACCCGGCAAACGCCCTCTTCATTGCCGAGAGCCCGCTCGTGATCGGCCGCGCGCTTGACGCGGGGTGCGTGCCGGTGTCGTTTTTGATGGAGCGCCGCCATGTGGACGGCAAGGCGCGCGAGATTCTGGCGCGCTGTCCGGCGGATATCCCGGTCTATGCGGCCGAGCTCGATGTGCTCACGCAGCTGACAGGCTTTCATCTCACGCGCGGCATGCTCTGCGCCATGCGCCGCCCGGCGCTGCCGGATGTGGCGGCCCTGTGCGCTGACGCTGCACGTGTGGCCGTGCTGGAAAACGTGATGAACCCGACGAACATCGGCGCGATCTTCCGCTCGGCGGCAGCACTCGGTGTGGACGCCGTGCTGCTCACGTCGGCGGGCAGCGACCCGCTCTACCGCCGCGCCGTGCGCGTGAGCATGGGCACGGTCTTTCAGGTGCCGTGGACGTACCTGCCTGAGGACGGCGACTGGCAACAGACGCTGCACGCCCTCGGCTTCCAAACGGCGGCCATGGCGCTGCGGGACGATTCGCTGCGCATCGACGATAAGCGCCTGCGCGCCGTGCCGCGTCTCGCCATCGTGCTTGGCACGGAGGGGGACGGGCTGGCAGCACACACGATCGCCGCGTGCGATTACACGGTGCGCATTCCTATGACGCATGGGGTCGATTCGCTCAATGTGGCCGCGGCGAGCGCCGTCGCGTTTTATCAGCTCGCGCTTTTGCGGGACGCGAATCCCCGGCTTCCGGTTCGGAAGTCGGGGATTTTTTGGGGGATAAAAATCCGGCTTTTGAGGCCGGGGAAAAGAACTAAAACGGAAGCCGGATTTTTTGTTGTTTTCAGACGTCGAAGCGGTCGTAGCTCCCGGCGCAGTCGAGGCACAGCTTCTGCCCGCCGACGAGACGGATCCAGTTGGCGCCCGTCACCTCGCCGCAGCACGCGCACGGGTAGGAGTCAAATAGTTTGGCCGGCTCTGGCAGCGGGATGGTCGCCGGCTTGACATCGAACAGGTCAGCCGGCTCCTGCGCCTGATAGTAGGCGAAGGATTCCTCGCGCGTCATCCCCTCCGGCCGCGGCCGGAGCACCAGGCGCACGGACTTGCCCGTGGCGCGGTTATAGAAGGAGAATGCCTGCTTGCCGCGCATGTGAAACAGCAGATTGCCCTTGCCGATGCTGCACCCGAGCAGCGCCTGGATGGCGTCCACGCCGCAGGCGTCGTTTTCCGCGATGCACACGACCTGCTCGTCACCGGAGAAGCTCAGCTCCAGCAGCTCGGCGGCGTAGCACGCGGCCTTGTAACCGATCGTCAGCCCGCCGCAGGCGTGGCCGTGAAATTGTACGCAGGTCTCCCAGTTGGTCATGATCTTGTCTCCTTTTCTTCGTCATCAATGAGCACGAGCTTGTGCCCCTGCACGTCCACGATGCTGCCCGTCACGCCGTAGACGTCCCGCAGGGCGTCGGCATCAAAGATCTCCGCGCCGCCATAGCGGTACACTGCTCCTTCGCGCAGCAGCAGAAAGCGGTCACAGAACCGCAGCGCAAGGTTCAGGTCGTGGATGACGATCATTGCCGTGAGGCCCTGCTCGCGGCACAGGTCGCGCGTGATCTGCAGCACCTGATATTGATTGCGGATGTCGAGATTGCTGGTCGGTTCGTCCAGCAGCAGGAGCGTCGGCTCCTGCGCCAGCGCGCGGGCGAGCATGACCTTCTGCCGCTCGCCGCCGGAGAGCCGGTTGAGGAACCGGCCGCGCATGTCCTCCAGATTCAGATAGCGCATGGCCTCGTGCACGACATGGTGGTCGTGCTCCGTCACGCCCCAGGTCATGTAGGGCCGCCGTCCGAGCATGACCATGTCGTGCACGGTCATCTGTGTGTCGGGCACGTGCTGTGCCACGAAGGCTACGCGTTTTGCGATCTCCCGGTGGGAGAGCGTGAGCAGATCCTCGCCGTCGATGCGGCAGTGCCCGCTGTCAGCCGTGAGGATGCGGTTCATGCACTTAAGCAGTGTGCTCTTACCGACGCCGTTGTTGCCGAGCACGGCCAGAAAGCGCCCGTCCTCCAGTTCGAAGCTCACGTCGCGGAGGATTGGCCGCCCGCCCTTGTAGTGATAGCAGAGGTGGTCGACCTGGATCATGTCCGACCCCTCCCCTTGAACAGCAGGTACAAAAACAGCGGGCCGCCGAGAAACGCTGTCAGCGCGCCGATCGGCAGAATGACGGGCATGATGATCACGCGCGCGGCCAGATCACTCAGCAGTAGCAGCGCCGCGCCGGCGAGTACGGAGCCGGGGATGAGATAGATATAGTTGTTGCCGACGACCATGCGCACGATGTGCGGCGCAACGAGGCCGATGAAGTTGATCAGGCCGACGTGCGACACGATCACCGAGCAGACGAAGCACGTGAGCACGACGTTCGTCAGCGTCAGCCGCCGCACGTGGATGCCGAGACTCATCGCCGTCTCCTCGCCGGAGAGCAGGGCGTTATAGTCCCAGCGGTGCAGGTAGCAGTAGCCGATCAGCACCAGCACGGCCAGCGCCATGCCGCGCAGGGACTGCCAGTCCGTACTGCCGAGGTCGCCGAACGTCCAGAATACGAGCGACGAGAGCGCGACCTCGTCGGCAAAGTATTGCAGCAGCGTGGTCGCGCCGGTCAGCATGGAGCTGATGGCGACGCCGCGAGCACGATGCCCTCCGAGGAGATCTGCTTGAACTGGCTCAGCCCCAGAATGACGGCCGCGACGAGCAGCGAGCCGAGAAAGGAGCACAGCGGGATGGCCCAGCTGCCGGCCTGGCTCAGGCCGAGGCCGATGATGGCGACGGCTGCGCCGAATGTTGCACCCTGCGACACGCCGAGCGTAGAGGCCGAGGCGAGCGGATTGCGCAGCACGGCCTGCAGGATGCACCCGGCCAGCCCCAGTCCCGCGCCGGCGACCATGGCGGTGCAGATGCGCGGCAGGCGGTTATTGCGGATGACGAGATTGATCTTCGCATCCGTCGCCCGGCCGAAAATACCTCGGATGAGCTCGGCGGCCGGTGTGTTGTAAGAGCCGGCGCGCAGCGACAAGAAGAACGCGAGCGCCAGAATCACAGCCAGCAGGATCAGAAAGCGGATGCTTCTGGCGCGGTTGCGGCTGTAATCGGAATCGTGCGGCTTACTCGCCGAGTGTGATGGCACGGAATGCATACCCGGCCTCCTTCAGATCGGGATAGGGATTGGAGCCGAGCAGCTCCGTAAAGATCTCGCCGGCCTTGGTCTCGGGGTCGATGTCGGAAAACTGCTCCGGATACAGCACGCAGGCGGCGTAATAGGCGTCCGCCAGCGCCGTCTCCAGATTGGAGGCCGAGGAGCGGAACGAGATCTGCGAGTAGACCTTGCCGCTGCGCACGGCGGTGAGGCTGTTATAAAAAGCCAGGATTGGCCTGATAATCTTCGTTGATCAGGGGCATACCATTGAAGTCCAGGAAGATCACATCCGGGTCCCAGGCGAGCACCTGCTCAGTGTCGATGTTGAACGCGCCGGTCTGCCCGGTCGTGTCGGCGAGGTTTTTGGCGTGGATGAGCGCAAACGGGCCGTAGCCTGCCTCCGTGCCCTCAAAGCCGTGCTGCCCCTTGAAGGACACGCCGCCGACATAGACGGACGGCTTCTGATCGTCTGCAATCTTGGCCGTGCGCGTGTCGAGGTCGGTCTGGATGCCCTTGAGGTACTTGGTCAGCTCTTGCGCGCGCGTTTCCAGCCCGTAGAGCTCGCCGAGCAGACGGATGGTCTCATAGGCCGCATCGTCGAGCGTGGTGTCGCTGCCGGGCACGACAAAGACCGGGATGCCGGTCTTCGCCGGACAGCTCATCTGCGTCGCATGAGGCATAGGCGCTCATGACGATGACTTGCGGCGCGACATCGATGATCTGCTCCACATACGGCTCGCCGTTCGTGCCGGTGACGGGCAGGTCCTTGAATTTGTCGAAGTTCACATAGTTATACAGGCGGCTCATGCCGGCCTTGGTCTCATAGTCCTCCACGCCGACCACGCGGTCAGCCGCGCCGACATAGCAGCTGTAGCGCAGCGCGCCGACGCCGACGCACACGACGCGGTCCACCTGTTTGGGGACTTCCACGGTGCGGTTTTTGCTGTCGGTGAGCGTGCGCACGTGCCGGAGGCGTCCGTGTTCGTTTTTCACGCCGCAGGCCGTGCAGGACAGCAGCGTCAGGACTGCCAGCAGCAGGCAGATCCATCTTCGATTTCGCATAGTGCGTGTATCCTCTCTTCCTGTATTTCTCCGTTTCGGAGCATTGTCATTAGTATAACGGACGGCGGCCGAAACTGTAAGCCCCCGTAGGGGATGAAAATATGCGCAGATTTTTCATGAAATATTTGCTGACAGTCGCACGGAAAACGTCTGTTTATCAACGCGAGATACGAAATTTGGTGAAAAACGCGCTGCAAACTGTGGCGTTTTACAATTTTACACGCATTTTACATAAGCGCTCTTTTCGTTTTTACATCCCCTGCGTATTCTGTGAAGCGTAGGGAACAAAAAACCAGAATCAAAATCGAAGTTCGAAAGGAGCACTTCATCTTGAAAAAGATCATCACCATTTGTGTGCCGTCGTCATGGCGCTCTCGCTGTTCGCGGGCTGCGGCCAGAAGGCGAATGATAACGGCACGGCCGCCGGCGGCACAGTCTCGACCGACGGTTCCACCTCCATGGAAAAAGTCATCGGCGCGCTCGGCGAATCCTTCATGGAGGCAAACTCGGGCACGACCTTCACCTATAACCCGACCGGCTCCGGCTCCGGCATCCAGGCCGTCTCCGAAGGCCGCTGCGACATCGGCCTGTCGAGCCGCGCGCTCAAGGACGACGAGAAGGCCTCTGGCCTGAAGGAGACCACCCTCGCCCTCGACGGCATCGCCATCATCGTCAACCCCCAGAACCCGTCAAGGATCTGAGCCTGGAGCAGATCGCCAAGATCTACACCGGTGAGATCACCAACTGGAAGGATGTCGGCGGCGAGGATGCCGAGATCGTGCGCATCGGCCGCGAGGCCGGCAGCGGCACGCGCGACGGCTTCGAGTCCATCACCGACACGAAGGATGCCTGCCAGTACCGCCAGGAGCTGACCTCCACGGGCGATGTCATCACTACCGTGTCCCAGAACCCGAACGCGATCGGCTATGCCTCTCTGGCTGCCATCAAGGACAGCGTCAAGGCCCTGACCGTCAACGGTGTGGCCCCGACGGAAGCCACCGTCAAGGACGGTACCTACCTCGTGCAGCGTCCGTTCGTCCTCGTGACGAAGGAAGGCGTTGCCCTGAGCGAGACCGCGCAGAAGTTCTTCGACTTTGCGACCTCTGCGGACGCCGCGTCCATCATCTCCGCGGCGGGCGCAGTCCCGGTGGCCTGAGCCACAGACAAGCGTACAGGCGGCTGGAGACCAGCCGCCTTTCGCATATACAGAGGTGCTGGATATGAAAAAGAGATCTCAAGTTCTGGAGACGGTCGTGCATGGCGTGTTTCTGCTCCTTGGCCTTATCACCGTCGGGTGTGTGCTGCTCATCAGCGTGTACCTCATCGTCTCCGGTATCCCCGCCATCCGGAAGATCGGGCTCGTCCCGTTCCTATTCGGCAAGACGTGGGCCTCCACGGCGGCAGAGCCGTCGTACGGCATTCTGCCGTTCATTCTGACAAGTGTATACGGTACGGCCGGGGCTATCGTGCTCGGCGTGCCGCTGGGCTTCCTGACGGCCGTGTATCTGGCGAAGGTCGCCCCGCCGCGGCTCAAGACCGTGCTCGAATCGGCCGTGAGTCTGCTCGCCGGCATCCCGTCGGTCGTCTACGGCCTTGTGGGTATGCTCGTGCTCGTACCGGGCATCCGCAAGGTGTTTCACCTGGCCGACGGCGCGAGCCTGCTCGCCGCCATCGTCGTGCTGGCGATCATGATCCTGCCGTCGATCATCAAGGTGTCGGTCACGGCGCTCGAGGCCGTGCCGCCCGAGTATGAGGACGCATCGCTCGCGCTCGGCGCGACGCCCATTGAGACGTATTTCAAGGTTTCCGTCCCGGCGGCGAAGAGCGGCATTGCCGCCGCCGTCGTGCTCGGCGTCGGCCGCGCCATCGGCGAGGCCATGGCCGTCATGATGGTGTCGGGCAATGTGCCGAATATGCCGAGCCTGTTTCAGAGCGTGCGCTTTCTGACCACCGCCGTCGCCAGCGAAATGTCCTACTCCGGCGGCCTACAGCGGCAGGCGCTGTTTTCCATCGCGCTGGTGCTGTTTTTGTTCATCATGCTCATCAACGCTACGCTCAACTTCTTCCTCAAGCGCAATCAGGAGGGGGACAAATGAAAAAGAAAGCCATTTCCGGCGGCCGCAGGGCCTATATTCTCACCATGCGCATCCTCATGGGTGCGGCGGCCATTATCACGGCGGCGCTCGTGCTGTTTCTGATCGCCTACGTGCTCATCAAGGGTCTGCCGAACGTGTCGTGGACGCTGCTGTCCACCGCGCCGAGCTACCTGTCGGACCGCATCGGCATCCTGCCGGACATTCTCAATACGCTCTATATCGTCATTGCCACGCTGCTGATCGTCCTGCCACTCGGCGTGGGCGCAGCCATCTACCTGACCGAGTATGCCACGAACCGCCGGCTCATCGGCGCCATCGAGTACGCGGCCGAGACGCTCTCCGGCATCCCGTCGATCATCTACGGCCTTGTGGGCATGCTGTTTTTCTGCCAGTTTCTGAATATGAAAACCTCGCTGCTGGCCGGCGCGCTCACGCTCGTCATCATGAACTTGCCGACCATCATGCGCACCACGCAGGAGAGCCTAAAGACCGTGCCGCAGAGCTACCGCGAGGGTGCCTTTGGTCTCGGCGCTGGCAAATGGCGTGTCATTCGCACCGTGGTGCTGCCCGGCTGCGTGGACGGCGTCATCACCGGCTGCATCCTGTCCGTCGGCCGTATCCTCGGCGAGTCGGCCGCGCTGCTGTTCACAGCGGGCTTTGCCCACGCACTCAACGGCTTCTTTGAGGGCTGAGCAGCGCGGGCGCCACGCTCACCGTCGCGCTTTACGTTTACGCCAAGGAGCAGGGCCAGTTTGATGTAGCCTTTGCCATCGCCGCCATTTTGATGATCCTTACGCTGCTCATCAACGGCGCTGCTACGCTCGTTGAGCGATACTTCAGGAGGAAAAGAAGTCTATGAGTGACATTATGACAGTCCAGGGCCTGGACCTCTGGTACGGAGACCATCAGGCACTGCACGATATCAGTTTGAACATTCCCGAAAAGAGCATCACGGCGCTCATCGGGCCGTCCGGCTGCGGCAAATCCACGTTTCTCAAAACGCTCAACCGCATGAACGACCTCATCCGGGCGTGAAGATCACGGGCGATGTGCGCTACCGCGATCAGGACATTTTCGCTCCCGGCACGGACGTCAACGAGCTGCGGCGCGAGATCGGCATGGTCTTTCAGAAGCCGAACCCGTTTCCGATGAGCATCTATGACAACATTGCCTACGGCCCGCGCACGCACGGCATCAAAAACCGCGCGAAGCTCGACGAGATCGTCGAAAAGTCCCTGCGCGGCGCGGCCATCTGGGACGAGGTGAAAGATCGTTTGAAGAAAAACGCCCTCGGCCTCTCCGGCGGCCAGCAGCAGCGCCTGTGCATCGCCCGCGCGCTCGCGGTCGAGCCGGAGGTGCTGCTCATGGACGAGCCGACGAGCGCGCTTGACCCCATCTCCACCTCGAAGATCGAGGAGCTGGCCATGGAGCTCAAGGAACAGTATACCATCGTCATCGTCACGCACAACATGCAGCAGGCGGTGCGTATCTCTGACCGCACGGCGTTTTTCCTGCTCGGCGAGCTCGTCGAGTGCGGCGACACGCAGCAGCTGTTCTCGCAGCCGCAGGATAAGCGCAGAGGATTACATCACAGGGAGGTTTGGCTAATGAGAAGCCGGTTTGATGAACAGCTCGCGCTCCTGAACAAGGAGATGATCGAGATGGGCGCACTGTGCGAGGAGGTCATCGCGCTCGCCTCCAAGGCCCTCACGGAGGCGGATCCGGAGCTGGCGCAGCGCGTCGCGCCGCTCGATGCCGAGATCGACCAGAAGGAGCGCAACATCGAGTCGCTGTGCCTCAAGCTCCTGCTCCAGCAGCAGCCCGTCGCGCGCGATCTGCGCCAGATCTCGGCCGCGCTGAAGATGATCACGGACATGGAGCGCATCGGCGATCAGGCCGAGGACATTGCGGAGATCATCCAGTTTCTTGCCGGCCGCTCGGCGGAAAATGACGATCTGCTGCGCGAAATGGCCCTCTCGACAATCCATATGGTCACAGAAAGTGTTGACGCCTACGTCAAGCATGATACAATGCTGGCAGAGACGGTCATTGCCGAGGACGATGTCGTGGACAACGCCTTCGACGAGGTCAAGCGCCGGCTGATTGACAAGATTGCCGCCCATCCCGAAGACGGGGAGTACGCGCTTGACCTGCTCATGATCGCCAAATACTTCGAGCGCATCGGCGACCACGCGACGAACATCGCCGAGTGGGTGATCTTCTCGGTCACCGGGGTGCACAAGGAGGGGTAAGCCATGATCTGGTGTGTGGAGGACGACGCCAGTATCCGCGACATTGAGGTCTATACGCTCTCGTCAACGGGGTTTGACGCCCGCGGCTTTGCCGACGGTGTCTCATTCTGGTCGGCGCTCCAGACGGAGAAGCCCGATCTGGTCGTGCTCGACGTGATGCTGCCCGGCGTGGACGGCATCGAGCTGCTGCAGCGAATGAAGGCGTCGGCGGAGCTGCGCACCATCCCGGTCGTCATGGCTACGGCCAAGGGCGCGGAGTATGACAAGATCCGCGGCCTCGACCTCGGCGCGGACTACTACCTCGTCAAGCCCTTCGGCGTGATGGAGCTCGTGTCCTGCGTCAAGGCGGTGCTGCGCCGCTACCAGCCGGAAAAAGCTGCACATCAGCTGCGCAGCGGCGGGCTCGTCGTGGATCTCAACGCACACACGGTCACGGTCGACGGCGCGCGTGTCGCGCTTACGTATAAAGAATTTGAACTTCTGCGCCTGTTTCTGTCCCATCCGGGCATGGCGTTCACGCGCGACCAGCTCTTTCAGGAGATCTGGGGCATGGACTACTGCGGCGAGACCCGCACGGTCGACATGCACATCCGGACGCTCCGGCAGAAGCTCGGCCCCTACGGACGGCGGATCGAAACGGTGCGCAATGTTGGCTACCGCATGGAGGCAACGACATGACCAAAAAGATCTTTCAATCGATCCTGCTCGTGGCCGGGTGCGTACTGCTGGCGAGCCTGCTGATCATCATGGGCTTTTTGTACGACTACTTCGGCGGCGTGGAGGAAAACCAGCTGCGCGACGAGCTGAGTCTCGCCTCAGCAGCCGTCGAGGACGGCGGCACGGACTATCTGTCCCGGCTGACGGCCGACCGCTGCCGCCTGACGTGGATCGCAGCTGACGGCAGCGTCATGTATGACACCAACCGATGCTGAGAGCCTCGAGAACCACGCCTCGCGTGCCGAGGTCAGTCAGGCGCTGACTACCGGCATCGGCGAGAGCACGCGCTATTCCTCGACGCTCATGGAAAAGACCATGTACTATGCCCAGCGTCTGGACGACGGTACGGTGCTGCGCATCTCCATCAGCCGCGCGACGGTCGGCATGATCGCCGTTGGCATGATCCAGCCGCTGCTGATCGTGCTCATCGTGGCGCTCATCCTCTCCGGCTTGCTGGCCAGACGGCTGTCGCGGCGCATCGTCGATCCGCTCAACAGCCTCGATCTCGAGCACCCGCTCGACAACGATGCCTACGAGGAGCTCTCGCCGCTGCTCAAGCGCATCCACCACCAGCACGTCGAGATCCAGACGCAGCTGCGCGAGCTGCGCGAAAAGACCGACGAGTTCACGCAGATCACCGGCAGCATGCGCGAGGGCCTTGTCCTGCTCGACGAGCACGGCAGCATCCTGAGCATCAACGCCGCGGCGCAGGCGCTCTTCGGCGCGGACGCGCAGTGCGTCGGCAGGGATTTTCTCACCATCGAGCGCAGCCACGAGATCAGCGCCGCCATTCAGGCCGCCGCTGCGGACGGCCACAGTGAGGTGCGCGCCGAGCGCGCGGGCCGCGTGTATCAGTTCGATATCAGCCGCATCACGTCCGACGGGAAATTCCTCGGCACGGTCATTCTGGCCTTTGACATCACGGAGCAGGAGTTTGCCGAGCGCAACCGCCGCGAGTTCACGGCGAATGTCTCGCACGAGCTCAAAACGCCGCTGCAGGGCATCATCGGCAGCGCCGAGCTGATCGAAAACGGCATGGTCAGGCCCGACGATCTGCCGCGCTTCGTCGGCCACATCCACGCCGAGGCCGCGCGCCTCGTCACGCTCATCGACGATATCATCCGCCTGTCCCAGCTCGACGAGGGTGACGCCATGCCGACGGAGCCGGTCGACCTGCTCGCCGTGTCGCAGGAGGCGGCGGAGAACCTGCACGACGCCGCAGCCGCGCGCGATGTCACGGTCAGCGTCACGGGCCAGCCGGCCGTCCTGCCCGGCGTCCGCCGCCTGATCTATGAGATCGTCTATAACCTCTGCGACAACGCCATCAAGTACAACCGTGACGGCGGGCGCGTGGACGTGACGGTCGCGGCCGATGCCGGCGGCAGCAGCATCACCGTCGCCGATACCGGCATCGGCATCGCGCCGGAGCATCAGAGCCGCGTGTTCGAGCGCTTCTACCGCGTGGATAAGTATCACCACGGCCGCATCCTCGAGAGCACGCCCGGCAAGGCGTCCGGCGGCACGAGATTTTCACGGGGTTCTTCAATAGCAGGTGGCTTTTGACTTTCAGCGCGGCGGCGGTCGATCGTCAAGTCTTGCACCTCGTCGGGCAGACCGCTCTCCACGATCCTGCCGTCATGGAGCACGATGACCCTGTCGCAAAACTGCTGTACCAGCGCAATGTTGTGGCAGATGAAGAGATAGGCCAGGTTTTTCTCTTTCTGCAGCTGCTGCAGAAGCTCGATGATCTGCTTTTGCACCGTCACGTCCAGCGCGGAGGTGGCCTCGTCAAAAATGAGGATCCGCGGGTCATTCATCAGTGCTCTTGCAATGGCCGCGCGCTGGCACTGGCCGCCGGAGACCTGATGCGGATAGCGCGCGAGAAACGTGGCCGGCAGGCCGCAGCTTTCCAGCAGCGCGCGTGCCTTTGCCTCGCGTTCGGCCTTCGGTACGCCCTTGTTGCGCAGGCTTTCGCAGATGTCGTCGCCCAGTGTGCGGCGCGGATCGAAGGAGTCGGCCGGTGACTGAAAGACCATCTGGATCTTCGCGTAGACCGGGATCAGATCCCTCCCCCTGAGCCGGGTGATATCTTGCCCGTCGATGAAGATCTGCCCGCCGGTGGCGTCGATCTGGCGGGTGATGAGCCTGGCGATCGTGGACTTGCCGGAGCCGGATTCGCCCACGATGCCGAGGATCTCACCGGGCTGTACCTCAAAGCTCACATGATCGACGGCGAAAAATGCATCCCTGCCGGCGCGGGAAAAGGCTTTGGAGAGGTCTGCGACCTTCAGGATCGGTTCCATTTATGCCTTCTCCCTCCTCAGTCTCGGAACTGCGCTCAGCAGCTTTACCGTGTAGTCATTTTGCGGGTTTTCCAGCACGTCCTTCGCCGTCCCGTATTCCATCACGCGGCCGTTGGAGAGCACGACGATGCTGTCGGCCATCGCGGAGACGACGCCGATGTCGTGCGTCACGATGATGATGGCAGTGCCGAACACCTCGCGGACATGCAGCATCTCCTCCACGACTTGCCGCTGCACAGCCACGTCCAGGGCGGAGGTCGGCTCGTCCGCCAGGAGCACAGCAGGATTCATCAGCATGGCGATCGCAATGCCCGCGCGCTGATTCATGCCGCCGGAGAGCTCAAAGGGATAGCTGTTCCAGACCCGCTCGCCGTCCTTGAAGCGCAGCTTGTCAAAGAGCTCCATGGCGGTCGCCTTGGCCTCGGCCACATCCACCTTGTGGTGGGCCGCCAGGCTCTCGATGATCTGCTCGCCGATGGTGCGGGTCGGGCTCAGGGACGCGCCGCAGTCCTGGAAGATCATGCCGATCTTCTCGCCGCAGATCCTGCGCAGCTCCTTGGGTGGCACGTCCGGAAGGCTTTTTCCTTCAAACCAGATGTCGCCCCTCGTGACCATGCCGCTGCTGCCCAGCAGGCCCATGGCGGCCTTGAGCAGCGTGGTTTTGCCAGAGCCGGACTCCCCCACCAGGCCAAGAATCTCGCCAGGATGGAGCTGAAAACTCACGTCATGGACGACAGGCTCCCCGTTGAAGGAGACCTCCACATGCTGATAGTCCAATAATACTGCCATAAAAAACGACCTCATTTGGATGTTGTCTGAAAAACGGGCATCGGCTCAAAACGGAAATCTTCCGTGCTGAGCCCATGTCCGTCCGGGGAACGGAGGGGCGGATGCTTCCGCCCCTCTTTCTTTTGCTTACTGGATATCGAGATCCGCGGTCAGCTCGTAGAAGTCGCAGGTGTGCGCCTCGAGACCGGTGACATTGGACTGCATGATCATGCTCATGCGCAGGAAAGAGCAGAAGAAATAGGAATTATCATCCAGAAGCTCCTGCTGCATCTCGACGGCGATCTTCGCACGCTCGGCCGGATCGAAGGTGGTGCGCAGCCGGACGGCAAGCTTTCTCGAGCTTGTCGCTGTGGTGGCCGCCGGAGTTCTTGACCGATTCGTCCAGACAGTAGGTGTCGAAGAAGTTCTGGGGATCGCCCAGGCCGGCGTTGACGTTGGCGCTGACCCAGATGTCCCATGCCGTGGGATCCTTGCGGATGCTGTTGTGATCCTTGGTGCAGTTGATCTGTACGTCAATGCCGATGTCCTTGAGGGTCGCCTGCGCGGACTCGGCCAGCAGAGGCAGCTCCTGACGGGCTGGGGTAGGTCAGCCAGCGGATACTCAGTTTGACGCCGTCCTTCTCGCGGATGCCGTCGCCGTCGGTATCGACCCAGCCGGCCTGCTCCAGCACGGCCTTGGCCTGCTCGGGATCAAAGGACACGGTCTGAATGCCCTGACCGAACGCGAAGCTGTCCGGGAAGGCGCCGGTGGCCGTATAGCCGTAGCCGTTGAGCAGCACATCGACGAAGCCCTGCTTGTTGATGCCCATGGCGATCGCCTTGCGGACGGCGGGATCGCTCATGATCGTATAGCCGGAGTTCTCCTCATGGAGGTTCACCATACCCCAGAAGCAGCGGCTGGTCTGGATGCTGGAGAAGTTGTAGTTGTCGTTCTCAAAGATAGGATAGCTGGCATACGCCATGCCGTAAGCGGCGTTGATCTCGCCGGACTGGAGTGCCAGGGCCAGGGTGTCACCGTCGGAGATAGTGCGGACGGTGATCTCGTCGATATGGACCTCGCCGTCCCAGTAGTTGACGTTCTTGACCAGGCTCACGTGGTCGTCAGTCACAACCTCGGTGGCCACATAGGGGCCGGTTCCGACCACACAGCCGTCCTCGGGGATACCGACTTCCATGTCGATGATGCAGCCGTAGGCCTCGGAGAGGTAGTTCATCAGAATGGGGTTGGGCTCGGAAGTGACGATGGTCAGCTTCTGACCGTCGGCCTCCATGGAGGCGATCTTCAGGTTGTCGGCGGCGCGCTCGTGGACCTCGACCAGGTGCTCGAGACAGGCCTTGACTGCGGCGGCGTCACACTTTTTGCCGTTGGAGAAGCAGACGTTGTCCTTGATCACGATCTCCCAGGTGGTCTCATTCACGTTGACAGCGCTCTCCGCCAGCCAGGGCTGGAGCGTGCCGTCGTCCGCGATCTTCATCAGCGTCTCGCCGACGCCGTAGCGGATGCAGGCCCAGCCGGAATAGGCCTCGTGGGGATTGATCGTCGGCTCTTCGTTTTCGGCGTTGAAGGTGGTGTCGCCGAAGACAAAGGTCTTTTTCCCGCCGGATTGGGCGGGTGCGTTGGAGTTGCCGCAGCCGGCCAGAATGCCGAGCGAGAGGCAGAGCGCCAGAAGGGAAGCTAGGATCTTTTTCATGTTTTCTGTTTCCTTTCCTTTGTTTATATAGGGCCCGAATTATCGTGCCCGGGAGTTCTTTGGGTCCATGTAGTCGCGCACGGTGTCGCCCAGAAGGTTGAAGATCACAACGGTCAGGAAGATGGCAAACCCGGGCGAGAGCACCAGCCAGGGATAGGTCTGCAGCATGCTCCGGCCGCCGGACATCATGTTGCCCCACTCGGCCGTGGGCGGCTGCGCGCCGAGATTCAGGAAGCTCAGCCCGGCCAGCTCCATCATCATCGTGCCGATGTCCAGCATGGCCGTCACCAGGATCGGGCCCAGAATATTTGGCAGGATATGCCGGAGGATCATCTGCATGGAGCTGTCGCCGGAGAGCCGTGCCGCGGCCACAAAGCCGCTGCTTTTGAGCGCCAGCGTCTGACTTCGCGCCACACGGGCGTATTTCGGCCAGCTGATGACCGCCAGCGCGATGACCGCGTTGCTAACGCCGCCGCCAAGCAGCGCCGCGATCGCCAGGGCAAAGACCAGGCCGGGGAAGGCCAGACACACATCCGAAATACGCATCACGACGGAATCGAGCGCACCGCCGTAATAGCCGCAGAGTGTGCCGACGGCGGTTCCGAAGACCGAGATGACGCCGACGAGCGCCAGCGTGGAGAAGATGCTTGTCTGCGCGCCGACCACAACGCGGGAGAACATGTCGCGCCCGTAGCGGTCAGTGCCCATCCAGTGCTCGGCCGAAGGCGGGAGAAGCGACTTTGACAGGTCCTGCGCATAGGGGTCGTAAGGGACGATCTTGTCCGCAAAGATCGCAATGAGAAGCAATGCTGCCGTCAGGATCAGAAAGAGGGTCAGACGGACCCTGATACGGTTCTTCTTGACTTTTTGTACACGGACTGTGACGGTTTCGTTCATCGCTCGATCCCTCCCAGCCGAATCCTCGGGTCAAGGAAGTGATAGCTCAGGTCGGTGATGAGGTTGACCACCACATAGATGATGGCCATCCACATCACGTAGGCCTGAATGATCGGATAGTCGCGCATGTTGATCGCATCCACCGCCAGCTTACCGACGCCGTCCCACATGAAGATGGACTCGACGATGGCCGTGCCGCCCAGCAGTGAGCCGATGGAAAGAGTCAGCAGCGTGATAATCGTCACCAGGGATGCCTTCATGACGCTCTTGATCATGGTCGTGGAGAACTTTACGCCTCTGGCCCTGGCACCGAGCACGTAATCCTTGCTCAGCTCATCCAGAACGGTTGCGCGGACCTGCCGCAGATACTTGGCCGACATGGCGATCGCCAGCGTCAGGGCGGGCAGCGCCACGCTCTGCAGGCTGACGCCACCGGAGATGACCGGAAACCAGCCCAGCCGGATGGCAAACAGGTACATCAGCAGCAGGGAGACGAAAAAGTTCGGCAGAGAGTTTCCGATAAAGCTCGCCGTGCGGATCACGTAATCGGTCGCCGTGTTCTGCTTCACCGCCGACCAGATCCCGAGCGGGATCGAGATCACCACCGTCAGCAGAATGGAGACGACCGTCAGCAGCAGCGTGGCCGGCAGCTTTGATACGAAGGTGGAAAAGACCGGCTTATTTGAGACATAGGAGGTACCCATGTCTCCCCGGAGCAGATTGCCGAGCCAGGAGAAATACTGGACGACAAAGGGCTTGTCCAGACCCAGCTCCTCTCTGGCGGCGTCGATGATCTCCTGGGACAGCGTTTCGCCGGTATTCTCCATTTTCTGCTCGATCACATCGCTGCCTGCGATGCGCATCATGCCGTAGGACAAAAATGTGATCGCAAGCAGGATCGGGATCAGCTGCAGCAGACGCCTGACTGCGTAGTTTTTCATGCCGTGCCTCTCCTGTTATTTGAAAGCTGCGATGGTGAAGATCGGCGTGGGATTGAAGAACTCGTCGATCTCGGCATAGATGCGTTTATAAGCGCCTTTGTCCACGGTGACACGCTCAAAGCCGGCCTCCACGAGCAGCTGCACATCCCACTGCGGCCGTGGCCGATGATAGGCGCCGATCTCCATCGTGATGGCATCGTTTTCGGCCATCAGATCGTCCGGCACCAGCTTGTGCGCGTGGTTTTCGGGCAGCTCGTGCTTCTTTCCTCCTTGCTGCTCATCCTCCAGCGCGGCGCTGTAATCCGCGTCGAAATTGATGAGGACGCCGCCCGGCTTCAAAATCCGGTACCATTCCCGATAGGCCTTTTCGACATGCGGCAGCGTCCATGTCAGATTCCGTGTCACCAGCACGTCGAAGCTCTCCGGCTCGAAGTCCGGGTTTTCTGCGTCCATGATCCGGAACGTGGCGTCCAGCCCCAGAACGGCAGCCATATGCTCGGCGTGCTCGATCATGTCCGGCGTCAGGTCGATGCCGGTCGCCTCGTGCCCCTCGGCGGCAAACAGGCAGGCGAAGAAGCCGGTACCCGTGCCGATGTCCAGGACCCGGAGCGGCCGCCCCTGCGGCAGATACCGGAAAAACTCCGCGAGCCAGCGCGCCCGCTTCTCGCTGTCATATTCACGCAGTCTCTGCGCTTCAAAGGACTCTGCCCGGTGAGACCAGTAATGGGTCACGCGATGCTTGATTCGTTCCATATGCTTTCCCCTCTCTGCTGCAGCCGGCGGTCCTTGCGCCCTCACGCGGCTGCCTGTCCAATAAACGGAAATACAGGCTGCTTACATTATATCCTGTCTTTCGCCGATGCGTAAGCCCCCGCGGGGGATATAAATTCGCATAGACCGCGGCCTTTTCCCGCTTCCGGATCCCCCCCGGGGGGCTTGTCAAAAAGGGTGGCGCATGATACGGTAACAGAATAAAAGGAGGCTGCCATGCAAGCAAAAATGATCGCCGGGCACGAGTTGACGCCGGGCAAAACGGTAAAAGATCATATCCACGTGGAGGGCACCGAGCTGCACGTTCCGCACGTCCTGCTCTGCGGTGAGCAGCCGGGGCCGACCGTGCTCATCACGGCGGGTATCCACAACGCGGAATACGTCGGCATTCAGGCGGCCATCGAGCTGTCCAATGAGCTTGACGTTTCCACGCTGCGCGGCAACGTGGTCCTTGTTCCGCTGGTCAACCGTTCGGGCTTTGAAAACCGCACCATGTCCCGCGTCTTTGAGGACGGAAAAAATCTCAACCGCGTGTTCCCCGGCAACCGGGAGGGGAGCGAGGCCGAGCGGCTGGCGCATATGCTCTTCGAGGTCTTTATCCGCAACGCAGATGCTTATATCGACCTGCACTGCGGCGACGGTTATGAGACGCTGATCCCCTATTGCTATTATCTGGGCGATGCGCCTGCCGAGGAGACGGCGAAACGGATGGTAGAGTGCGTGAATGTAAAGTATGTTGTGCGCTCGCACTGCCGCACGGGCGGGGCTTATAATCTTGCCTCCATCCACGGTGTTCCCAGCGTGCTGATCGAGCGCGGACAACTCTCTCTGTTTAGCCGGGAGGAGATCGAGGCGGACAAGGCCGATGTGTGCAACATCCTGCGCCGGCTCGGCGTACTGAATGGGGACTGGATCCGCTATCCCAAGCAGGAGCTGCTGGAGTATAACGACGACGCGCCCTGCACCGGCTGCTGGTACCCGGAGAAAAAGCCGGGCGACCGTTTCCGGAAGGGCGAAAAGCTTGGTGAGATCCGCGACTATTTCGGCAAAAGCCTCTTTACGGAGCTCGCACCCGCAGATGGGGTGCTGCTGTATCAGACCGCGTCGTTGAATATCATTGAGAAAGGCCCGATGGTGAGTTATGGTGTGCCGAGACCCGATCCTTGAAGAGAATAAAAATTACTGGACCGACCGTGCTCCCGGCTATTCGGAGGTCAACCGGCTGGAGCTGGCCACGGCGCAGCGGCAGAGATGGAAGGATTGCATATGTGAGGAGCTGACGCGGCGGTTCCCCGATCGTCCGCTCGCCGGCTTGCAGGTGCTGGAGGTCGGCACCGGACCGGGCTTCTTCGCCATCCTGCTGCGCGAGCTGGGCTGCGCCGTGACGGCCATCGACCTCACTCGCGCCATGCTCGCCGAGGCAAAAGAAAACGCCGGCTCTCTGGCCGACGAGATATGTTTTATGGAAATGAACGCCGAGGCGCTCTCCTTCGCGGACGAGCGCTTCGACGCGGTCATCAGCCGCAATCTGACATGGAATCTGCCGCACCCCGATCGGGCGTATGCCGAGTGGACGCGGGTGCTGAAGAAGGGCGGCGTGCTGTTGAATTTTGACGCGAACTGGTACGCCTATCTCTTCGACGAGGACGCGCATGCGGCATGGGACCGTGACCGCAGGAGCAGCGCCGAACGCGGCGTCTGGGATCAGAACGTAGAGGCCGAGGGCGAGCGCTTCGATGTGATGGAGGAGATCGCCCGCCGCGTGCCGCTGTCAAAAATTGTACGCCCCGTGTGGGATCTGCAGCAGCTTGCCTCCCTCGGCCTGAAGGCCGGGGCCGATGAGACAGTCTGGAAGCGCGTCTGGTCGGAGGAGGAAACAATCAGTTTCGCCTCCACCCCGATGTTTCTGGTGCGGGGGCGGAAATAGCTGCATTTGTTTTTCTGTCCGGAATAAATGCTCCCAAAACAGCAGAAGCTTTTTTCGGCTGTCCGCTTTTTTCTGCCCCGCAGGGCTTGACACCCGGGCGGGGCGGTGTTATCATGCAGTCGAGATTAGATATATCTAACCAATCGGCTTTTCAAGGAGGACATTCCATGTATCAGATCACACTGGGGATCGACGGCATGATGTGCGGCATGTGCGAGAGCCACATCAACGATGCGGTGCGCAATGCCTTTCCGGTCAAGAAGGTCTCGTCCTCGCACGGCAAGGGCCAGACGGTCATTCTCTCCGAAACGGAGATCTCGGAGGCGGAGCTGCGCCCGGTCATCGCCAAGACGGGCTACGAGCTCACGGGCTACGCCTGCGCCCCGTATGAGAAAAAGGGCCTGTTCCACCGGCACTGAGCGCGGCACAATGCGATAGCGGCACACGGCGGTCGTCAGACCGCCGTGTGCCGCTGTTTTGTTTTTTTATTTCGGCTCAAAGCCGTGCTCCATGCAGTACACGCGCAGGATGGCTGCCTGCGTTTTCGCGTCCGGGATGCGCCCGGCCAGCACGTCGCGCGCAAGCTCGTCGAGCGGCACGGCCTGCAGGTTGAGAAATTCATCGTCGTCGAGCTGCTGCTCGCCGAAGGTCAGGCCGCGGGCGAGGTACATCCAGATGACCTCGTCCGAGTACGCGGCGGCGGGGTAGAACGGGCCGAGCGGGATGAGCTCGCGCGCCGTGATGCCGGTCTCCTCGCGCAGCTCGCGGCGCGCGGCGGCCTCGGGCGCTTCCTCGCGGCTGTTGCGCTTGCCGGCGGGAATCTCCGTGATGACCTCGTTCACCGGGTAGCGAAACTGCCGCTCGACGATCACGCGGCCGTCGTCGAGCAGCGGCACGATGCACACCGCGCCCACGTGGCGCGATAATTCGCGCGGCGCGGTGCCGCCGTTGGGCAGGCGCACGGTGTCGCGGTAAAAGTCGAGAATGCAGCCGCTGTAGATCTTTCTCGGATGTGAGTTTGGTTTCGGTCAGGTTGTCCATGGCGCGCCTCCTTACAGGCCGAGGATCTGCAGCGTGCGCGTGTCGGGCTGCCCGCCAAAGAATTTATCGAGCACGGCGGAAAACACCGGCTCGTCCGGCGCGGCGGCCGCGAAGAGCGTCATGCTCGAGCGCAGCTTCAGGTCGTCCGGAAAGCCGAACACGGCCGTGGGGTCGCTCTCGTCGAGTGCCAGCAGGGCGCTGCTGATCTCCAGCAGGTGCGCGCGCAGCGTCGGCTCGCGCAGATAGGCCCGCGCCTCGTCGAGCCCGGAGATGGCATAGTACTGCGACGTGCTGCTCATGCCCAGCCCCGCGACCTGCGGGAAGATGTACCAGATCCAGTGGCTGCGCTTGCGGCCGCTGAATCTCGCGCAGGGCGGCGGCGTAGTCCCGGCGCTGTGCGGTGAGAAAGCGGTTGAGATCATACATAGCGAAACCTCCTCAGAAGCGGAAATAGATGAACGGATTGAACGTCGCGCTCACGGAAAAGACGATGCACACGGCCAGCAGCGCCAGACACACGACGTTGCGCACGATCTCGGCGCCATAGCTCTCGCCGAGGTGCACGCGCCGGCAGACGGGTGTGGAGAATACGAGCGCGGGCAGCATCCACAGCAGCGGCGGGCACGATGCTCACATCCGCTGCGAGTGACTGCGAGAGCGCCACGTGCGTGAAGCTGAACATCCGCGCGAGCGCGCAGCGCATCTGCACGAAGTCCGTGAGGTTGAACATCACCCAGCCGATGCACACGATGATCATGCACAGCAGCCAGCGCAGCGCCTTCGGCAGACGCTCGAGATACTTGCCCAGCCAGAGCTTCTCGATCAGCAGCAGCACACCGTAGTACAGGCCCCAGAGCAGGAAGTTCCAGTCCGCGCCGTGCCACAGGCCGGTCAGCCCCCAGACGACGAGAATGTTGCGCACCCACTTCCCCCGGGAAACGCGGTTGCCGCCGAGCGGGATGTACACATAGTCGCGAAACCAGGTGGACAGCGAGATGTGCCACCGCCGCCAGAACTCCGTGACCGACAGAGAGATATACGGGTAGTTGAAGTTTTCGAGGAAGTGGAAGCCGAACATCCGGCCGAGGCCGATGGCCATGTCGCTGTAGCCGGAGAAGTCGAAATAGATCTGCAGCGTGTAGGCAATGGCGGCCAGCCAGTACATGAGCGAGCCGTAATTGCGGGGTTGCCGCTGTAGACGATGGTGGCCACCTGCGCGACCTGATTGGCCAGCAGCAGCTTTTTGGCCAGACCCACGACAAAGCGCCGGAAGCCTGCGCGAGATCGTCCATGGTCACTTGGCGCTCCCGAATCTCCTGCTCGACGGTCTCATAGCGCACGATGGGGCCGGCGATGAGCTGCGGGAAGAAGCTGACGTACATCAGCAGGTAGAAAAAGTTGCGCTGCAGGGCAATCTTGCCGCGGTAGAGGTCGATGACGTACGACAGAATCTGAAACGTGTAAAAGCTGATGCCGATCGGCAGCGCGATGCCGGGGGCCGACAGGCCGAGAAACGAGAACGTCCGGCACAGGAAGCTGAGGTATTTGAACACGACGAGGTTGCCGAGGATGACGACGATCGATGCGATCAGTACGGCCTTTTTCGCGCGCGGCCGCGCCTTGAAATGCACGATGGCAAAGCCGCTGCCGTAGGCCACGAGCGTTACGAGCACCATGAGCACGACCATCTTCGGCTCGCCCCAGGCGTAGAAGATCAGCGACGCGATGAGCAGCAGGGCGTTCTGCACGGGCTTCGAGCGGATGAGCACGCACAGCCCCGCCAGCGGCAGAAAGAAAAACAGAAATGTCTGGCTGCTGAATACCATCGCTCAGTCCTCCAACATGAAGACATCCGATGTGTAAAACGGCAAGCTGCCGATCCAGAGCACCTTGGTGATGTCGTGCTCGCGCAGATACTCCGCCAGCCGAAAGGCTTTCCCATGTCCTGCTCATAGCTGCGCAGATCGACGCTGTAGACCCGGTCAAAGTGCGAAGCTATGAGCTTGAGGATGGCGTTGTCATACGATTCGCCGATCATCAGCAGATTCCCGCGTCCGGTCGTGCCGGTGTCAAGGATGATCTCGCCGTTGTCCCAGCCGTAGATGCCACCGTAGCTGGCACCGTGAGCTGGCCGCTGAGCGCAGCGTCCTGCCAGCCGTAATCATCCGCCGGTTCTCCGGCGATCGTCACGGACATCTTCGGGAAGGCAAAGCGGTAGAGATCCATCGGCTCAAAAAACTGCTCCTGCGCGCCGGTAGCAGCGCTTTTGAGCCGGAGAAGTGATCGTCTACACGCGCCGTTTCCAGCGGCTCGAGCAGGTCGGTGCAGCCGAGCAGGGCGGCTGCCTCGCGGTAGCCGCGGTAGGAGCCGATGTTGCACCAGTGATGGTCGGTCCGGTAAATCTCGCTCATACGTCTCCAGCTCGTCCACGGCGAATTTGCCCATCTGTTCTGCCGGCAGGTCCACCCGGCTGCTGAGGTATTCGAACGCGCCGTTGTTCTCCCCGGCCGGGTAGTAGTTGTCCGAGTCGCCATCGATCATGTAGAGATAAAACGACACGTCCGGGTGCGCGGCGATGATGCGGTTGATGTTTTCGCTGCGCGCTTCCAGCGCCGCGTCCACCACGTCCGGGGCGTAGTAGGGATAGGCCAGATATTTTCCGCCGTAGACATAGAAAGGATCGTACCACACCGGCGCGTCGGGATGTGCCTGCGACAGGCGCAGCATCGCATGGTACCGGATCTTGTTCTGCGCGTCATTGTAGGCTTTTTTCATCGCCTGCGCCAGCGGGATCTGATCGCTGAGCGCAGCCTCCATGGCGTCCTGAAACGACCGTCGAGCCAGCTTTCCGCCGTCAGCGGGGCGACGGTGTTGGCCGGGCGGTTTTCGTAGTAGTTGACGTCCTTCGGGCGCAGCAGCGTGCGCCCGAGCCCGGTCAGCAGCACGACGGCAGCGCAGCAGAGCATGGCCGCGTTGCACAGGCCTCGGGTGCGTTTGCTTTTGTCGGCGTGTTTCACGTGCGATTTCTCCCGGATCAGAAAAATTAAGATTTTAAAAGACTGTCTTTGATTATGCCCTCCGCGGCCCGGATTGTCAAGCGCCGCGGCGCTCAGATTTGGTTTTACAACCCGCGCGGTATGCGTTACAATGGGAAAAATCGGAAAGGAGCGTTCCCATGACTATGACATTGGAGACCATCCGGGCGGCGCACGCGCGCATCGCCCCTTATATTGTACAGACGCCGCTGCTGCGCCTGCCGGCGCTTGACGATGCCCTCGGCTGCGAGGTGTATGTCAAGGCCGAGTGTATGCAGCGCACGGGCGCATTCAAGCTGCGCGGCGCAATGAACAAGAGCCTCACCCTGACGGACGCCGAGCGCGCCCGCGGCTTTGTCGCGGCGTCCTCCGGCAACCACGGCCGTGCGGTGGCCTATGCCGCGCAGCGCTTCGGCACGCACGCCTGCATCGTCATGCCGCGCACGGCCCCGCCCGTCAAGCAGGCGGCTATCCGCGCGCTGGGCGCGGAGCTGGTGCTGTGCGAAGCGTCCGAGCGCTTCGACGTGGCGGCGCGGCTCTGCGCCGAGCGGGGCGCGACGATGGTGCCGCCGTTCAATGACGAGCGGTCATGGCGGGGCAGGGCACGGTCGGGCTGGAGATCCTGGAGCAGTGCCCGGAGATCGACACGGTCGTCGTTCCGGTCAGCGGCGGCGGGCTCATCGGCGGCGTGTCCACGGCCGTCAAGGCGCTCGCGCCGCGCGTGCGCGTGTTGGCGCGGAGCCGGCCGCGCTCCCGCGCTATACGGAGAGCCTGCGCGCCGGGCATCCGGTGCGGGTGGAGCAGAAGCGCTCAGTCGCAGACGCGCTCGTCGCGCAGATGCCGGGGAGATGTGTGCTTCCCGTATGTGGCGGCAAATACCGACGGCTTTGCGGCCGTTGCGGATGATGCTATTCTTCGCGGCATGAAGCTGCTGCTTCTGGAGGGAAAGCTGCTGTGTGAGCCGTCGTCCGCCATCGGCATCGGTGCGGCGCTGTGCGGCCGGCTCCCGGTACGGGAAGGGGACAAGGTCTGCTTTGTCGTCAGCGGCGGCAGCGTCGCGCTCAAGCAGCTACACCAGCTCGAGGACGTCAGGCTCTGACAGACAGCAAATATCCGCCCCGGCGCACCTTCCGTCAGAAGGGCGCGTCGAGGCGGATGCTGTCTCGGGTCGTTATTTGCTGCTTGCGAGCGCCTGATCGATGAGCTCGTTGAGCTTCTTTGCCTGATCGGGTGCGGTGATCCCGCCGACGATCGGCTGGCCGACGATGTTGCCGTTTTTGTCAACGACGTATGTGGTCGGGAACGAGTACAGGCCGGCGGTGAACTTACCGGCCTCGCTGTCGGAGGCGAACCAGAGGTTGGAGTAGGTCACGCCCTTTTTCGCCAGAATGTCCTTCGCCTCGGCGATGGCGGTCTTGTCGCCGTCGAGCGTGAAGGAGTTGATGCCGACGACCGCGCCGCCCTTCGCGGCGAGGTCCTTGTTGAGCGCCTCAAGGTCGGCCAGCTCACCGACGCACGGGTTGCAGGTGGTGAACCAGAAGTTCACGACCGTGACGCTGTTGCCGGCGAAGAGCTTGCTGCTGTCGACGTCATTGCCGTTGAGGTCCTTACCCTGAAAGCTCGGGAATTTCATCAGGTCGCTGCCGGAGGCGGTCATGCCGGCCTCCTCCGCGCTCACGCTGTCACCTGTGCCGGGCGCCGTGCCGCAGCCGGGATACTTCTGCTCGAGGATGGTGAGCTTGCCCTCGATCTCCTTGATCTGCTCGGCGTCGGCCTTGAGCGTCTTGAGCTCGTCGGCTGAGAAGCCGTCCTTCGCGCTCTCGATCGTGGCGAGCAGGAAGTCGCCGTAGTTCGTGCCGTCCTCGATCATGGGGCTGTTTTTGTTGGCAGACAGAAACACCTTGTTCCAGAGCTCGGAGTTTGCGGCGAGAATGTCGTTTTCCTTCTGCATGAGCTGCTGGTAGAGCTTGGCCGCTTCGTCGGCGCTGTTCGGCTCTGTCGCGATTAGGGCCGCAATGTCGGTGCTGCCGTCCGCTTGTCCTTGTCTTTGCCCGACGAGCACGCCGCGAGGCTGAACACCATTGCGAGCGCGAGCAGGAGCGTCACAAGTTTTGTGATTTTCTTCATCATGATTCCTCCGTTGTATTTTGTTGGTTGTCTTTTGCCTTCTGATTAGATTTTCCGGTGAGGCCGAAGCCATAGCGGAAGCGGATGGCCTCCGTGGGGCAGGCACGGATGCACTTGCCGCAGCGGATGCACTCCGTGTCGTTGGGGGACTTGGTGATGTCCACGTCCATCTGGCAGGTGCGCGCGCATTTGCCGCAGGAGACGCACTTGCCCGTGTCGACCTGAATGCCGAGCAGGGAGACCTTGTTCATCAGCGCGTAAAACGCACCGAGCGGGCAGACCCACTTGCAGAACGGGCGGAAAAACAGCACGCTCAAAACGACGACCGCGATCAGAATGATCAGCTTGCGCGTAAACAGCGCGCCGAGCGCCGCGCGGATGCTCTCGTTTGCGGCTGCGAGCGGGATCGCGCCCTCCAGCACACCCTGCGGGCAGATGTACTTGCAGAAATACGGATCTCCCATGCCCACGTCGTTGACGATGAGCGCCGGCAGCAGCACCACGGCCAGCAGCAGGATGACGTATTTCAAATAGGTCAGCGGCCTGAGCTTTTTCGTCGACAGCTTTTTGCCCGGGATCTTATGCAGCAGCTCCTGCAGCCAGCCGAACGGGCACAAAAAGCCGCAGATGAACCGCCCGAGCAGCACGCCGAGCAGGATCAGAATGCCGGTGATATAATACGAAAAGCGGAATTTGGACGAGCCGACCACCGCCTGAAACGCCCCGATCGGGCACGCGCCCGATGCCGCCGGGCAGGAATAGCAGTTCAGGCCGGGCACGCAGACGGTCTTGCCCTTGCCCTGATAGATGCCGCCCTTGAAGAAGTTTGGCAGGTGGATGTTGGTCAGCAGCGTCGCCGCCGCCTGGATCCAGCCGCGAAACCGGCTCAAGAGCAGGGAAACAGACTGTTTTTTCTTATCCAATGCCGACACACTCCAAGCACAGCCGGATCGCCTTGCTGAGCACGGCGCCGGCCTCGCCGCGCAGCGCGCCGAAGCACACCATGGCGATGCCTGCAGCGATCAGCAGAACCTGCACAACGGCTTTCTTCGCACGAAACACCCGGATCACTCCCTTCTGTTTGCCCCATGATACCATGGCGCAGATAAAATCTTCGTTAAGAACGGAAACTTAACAGAGATTTTATGCCTTTGTGTTATCATATAACAGAGTCGGACATTCGTAAATACGCACGAGGAGAATGGTATGCATATTTTGATTGTGGAAGATGAACGGGCGCTCTGCGACACGATCGCGCGCAGTCTGCGGCGGCTTGCCTATAGCGTGGACTGCTGCTATGACGGACAGAGCGCCGCGGAGATGCTCGCCGTCGAGCGCTTTGATCTGGTCGTGCTGGATCTGAACCTCCCCGGCGAGGACGGTATGACGGTGCTCCGGACGCTGCGCGAGCGTGACCGCGACACCAAGGTGCTGATCCTGTCGGCGCGCTGCGAGGTCGCCGATAAGGTGGCGGGCTCGATGCGGGCGCGAACGACTATCTCACCAAGCCCTTTCACCTCGATGAGCTCGCGGCGCGCATCCGCAGCCTGACACTGCGCCGCTTTACGCAGAGCGACGTGGTCCTGACCTGCGCCGAGCTGTCGTTTGACACCAAGGCGCGCAAGGCATCCGTGCGCGGCGAGGTACTGTCGCTCACGCGCAAGGAGACGGGCATCCTCGAATACCTGCTGCTGCATCAGGGGCGGCCGGTCAGTCAGGAGGAGCTGCTGGAGCACGTGTGGGACAGCGGGGCGGACGGCTTCGGCAACTCCATCCGCGTGCACATCTCCGCACTGCGGAAAAAGCTGCGCGCCGCCTTGGGCTATGACCCCATCCGCAACCGCATCGGCGAGGGCTATGTTATGGAGGAGCAGACATGAAGCGGTTATCTCTGCAGTGGCGCATCACGCTGATGACGGCGGCGCTGATCGGCGTGACGTGTGTGCTCATGAACTGTCTGATCGGCTATTCCGGCAAGCGGTATATGGACGCGATCGGCAGCGGCATCTCGGCTTACAGCGAGATCGAATCCGGTGCGCCCGACGCCTTCGACCCGCAGAGCAAACAGCCGGATGACGAGCTGACGATCATCATCAGCGGCGCGCAGGCGGCCTTCGGCGTCACGAATTGGTACATCACGGCGGCGGTCACGCTCACCGGCGGCGTGCTCGCGTATTTTGTCAGCGGCCGCGCGCTGCGTCCGCTGCGCAGCTTTGCAGCGCAGGTGGAAACATTCAGCCGAGCAATCTGGCGCAGTGCAAGGTCAGCGAGGACGTGCTGCCGGAGTTTCAGCGCTTCAGCCGCTCGTTCAACGGCATGATCGACCGCCTGGACGCGGGCTTCACGGCGCAGCGGCAGTTTACGGGCAACGCTGCGCACGAGCTGCGCACGCCGCTTGCGCTGATGCAGGCGCAGCTTGAGCTGTTTTCCGCCGAGCACGCGGACGTCACGCCCGAAACGGCGGCGTTTTTGAGCCTGCTGCAGGAGCAGACGGAGCGTATGGCGCAGATGACGAAGATCCTGCTGGAGATGAGCGAGCTGCGCACCGTGCCCTGTGACGACCGGGTCGAGCTCGCGCCCATGATCGAGGAGATCTTCACCGATCTCGCGCCGCTTGCAGAGAGCAAGTGCATCGCGCTGGAGGCCGACGGCGGCGCTGTGCTCACCGGCAGCGACCCGCTGCTGTACCGGCTGCTGTTCAACCTGACCGAAAACGCTATCCGTTACGGCCGGCCGGACGGGGCGGTGCGCATCGCGGTCAGCGAGGCGGACGGGAATGTACAGATCCGCGTCCGTGACCACGGTCCCGGCATCCCGGAGGCATACCGGGAGAGCGTTTTCCAGCCGTTTTTCCGCGTGGACAAGTCGCGCAGCCGGGCACACGGCGGCGTCGGGCTCGGTCTGTCGCTCGTGTGGGAGATTGCCGCGCTGCACGGCGGCACGGTGCAGATCGAGCGCAGCGGCGCGGACGGAACAGTCATGCTCGTGACGCTGCCGCGCGACGGCAAAGAATCATAAAACACAGGCGGCGGCCAGGTCATCCCCGGTCGCCGCCTACAGCTTGTCCAAAAACCTCGTAGAGTTTCGCCGCCGCAGCGGCGAAAGAAGGTCCGATCATTTTCTCCGGCGACATGTGCGGCGGAGAAAATACCGCTCAGGCTGCAAGTGTGGAATTTGTGCGCCGGCTGCGCACAAATTATGCGCGCAGCAGACTGCAGCCTCTTTGTCAAAAAGTATTACTTTTTGACAGTCTCAAAGCGGCAGCCGGATAGCTCCGGCTGCCGCCCGTTTTTTGTTCGTGCCTTACCAGATGCCGAGCACGTGCTGCATCAGCAGGCTCATGCCCGCGATGCCGACCCAGCAGCAAAAGCCCATGATGAGCGGCTTGCCGCCGGTTTTGACGAGCTTGACGATGTTCGTGTTCAGGCCAACGGCACACATGGCCATCACGATCAGGAACTTGCTGAGCGTCTTGAGCGGGGTGAACACGCTTGCCGACACGCCGGCGCCCACGCAGATGGTCGTGACCACGGACGCGAGCAGGAAGTAGAGGATGAACATCGGGAAGATCTTCTTGAAATTCACCTTCGTGCCGTCGGTCTTGGCGCGCTTCGTGCGCACGAAGGCGAGCACGAGTGTGATCGGAATGATGGCGAGCGTGCGCGTGAGCTTGACGGTCACGGCCTTGTCGAGCGTCTGGCTGCCGAGGCCGTAGAGCGAGTCCCATGTGGAGGCCGCAGCTGTGACGGACGACGTGTCGTTGATGGCTGTGCCGGCGAAGATGCCGAACGCCTCGCCGTTCGTGGTCGAGAAGCCAAGCAGCGCGCCGAGCGCGGGGAAGAAGATGGCCGCGAGCATGTTGAAGAAGAAAATGACGGAGATCGCCTGTGCGACTTCCTCATCGTCCGCGTCGATGACGGACGCGGTCGCTGCAACGGCCGAACCGCCGCAGATCGACGAGCCGACACCCACGAGCGTCGAGATCTTGCCCGGAATGTGCAGCAGCTTGTGCAGCAGCCACGCCACGACGAGCGACGTCGTGATCGTCACGAGGATGATCGGCAGCGACTGCTTGCCGGTCTGCCAGATGACGGACAGGTTCATGCCGAAGCCGAGCAGGATGACAGCGTACTGCAGTACCTTTTTCGACACGAAGGAGATGCCGGGCTGCGCCGCGCTCTTGTCGTGCCAGAGCAGAGTGATGATCATGCCGGCGAGGATGCCGAACACCGGGCCGCCGACGATCGGGAACCGCTGCCCAAGCAGCCAGCAGGGCACGGCCATGACGAGGCACACGAGGATGCCTTTCCAGTTTTTCTGAATGAAGTTCATAGTGGGTCGAGGATTCCTTTCTCTCCATGCGTTGTTTGCAGAGAGCATCATAGCACACCTGAACGATAAAGAAAAATGATTTCTATTTATCAAATGATAATTTTGTGTTATCATTAGCTGAAAACCTACAGGAAAGAGGGATGCCCATGCTGGATTTTCGCGTCGAGACGTTTCTGGCCGTGTGCCGGCACATGAATTTTACGAAGGCGGCGCGTGAGCTCAACATCACGCAGCCCGCGGTCTCGCACCATATGCACTATCTGGAACAGGCTTACGGTACGGCGCTGTTTCAGCACAACGGCAAGCGCCTGCAGCTGACCGAGGCGGGGGAGATCCTGCGCCGCACGCTGATGACGATGAAGCACGACGAGCAGCACCTGCAAAAGCGCATGCAGCAGGCCGTCTCCGGCACGCGCGACTATTCGTTCGGCGCGACGCTCTCGGTCGCGGAGTTCATGATCAACGAGGCGATCGGCCGGTTTCTGCGCCTGCACCCGGACAGCCACATTCAGATGCAGGTGGCGGATACGAAGGTGCTGCTGAGCAAGCTCGATTCCGGTGAGCTGGATTTTGCGGTCGTCGAGGGTGACTTTCCGAAGGCGGAGTATGATTTTTTTCGTCTTCGGCACGGAGGAGTATGTCGCCGCCGGAGACCCGGAGAAGGCCGCGCGCTACCGCGGCCGCCCGCTGACGGACCTGCTGGGCGAGCCGCTGCTGCTGCGCGAGGAGGGCTCGGGCACGCGCGTGATCCTGGAGTATTACCTGAAGGAGCACGGCCTGGCGACGGCGGATTTTGCCCGCACGGTCGAGATCGGCAACATCGGCGCGATCAAGACTCTGCTCAAAAGCGGCTACGGCGTGTCGTTTCTCTACCGCGCGGCCATCCGCCCGGAGGAGGCGGCGGGCGCGCTCGGCGTGATCGCGTTGAGCGACTTTGAGCTGCGGCACGACATTATGTTCCTGTTTCCGAAAAACAGCAATTTCCGCGCCGATTATACGACCATTTTCCGCGAGCTGCGCGCCTGCGCCGAAGAAACCGGCGGCGCGTGACCCCACACCGCAGCAAAAAGGAAGCCACCGCAGCGCATGATGCGCTGCGGTGGCTTTTCAATTCACGTTTCGTCAGCTTTTGACCAATGCCACGGCGACCTCAATATGTTCCGTGTGCGGGAACATGTCCACCGGCTGGATGCGTGTGACGCGGTAGCCGTGCCGGGTGAGATAGCCCAGGTCGCGCGCGAGCGTCTCCGGGTTGCACGACACGTACACCACCCGCTCCGGCCCGACGGCCGCGACGGCGGCGAGAAAGCGCTCGTCGCTGCCGGCGCGCGGCGGATCGAGGATGATGACGTCGGCGTGTTCGCCGGCCTTGGCCATGCCCTGCAGGAAGTCGCTCGCGTCGGCCGTGTAGAAGCGGACGTTGTCCGCGCGGTTCGCTTTCGCGTTGCTGATCGCGTCGCGCACGGCGTCGCGGTTGTTTTCCACGCCGATTACGCGCGCGGCGTTCCGGCTCGCGAAGATGCCGATTGTGCCGGTGCCGCAGTAGGCGTCCACGACGGTTTCCTTGCCGGTCAGCCCGGCGTAGTCGAGCGCCGTGCGGTAGAGCACCTCTGTCTGCACGGGGTTGATCTGGTAAAACGCGCGCGGCGAGATGCGGAACGTGAAGTCCCCGAGCTGCTCATGAATATATCCCGGGCCGTAGAGCACCTCGCTGTGGGGCCCGAGCACAAGGCTCGTCTGCCCGGCGTTGATGTTCTGCACGATGGTCGTGATGTCCGGGTGCCGCTGCAGCAGCGCGCGCACGAAGTTGCGCTTGCCGGGCAGCATACCATGTGCCGTCACGAGCACGACGAGGATCTCCCCGCTGCGCCAGCCGCGCCGCACGAGCACGTGCCGCAGCGTGCCGCGGCCGGTGTCCTCGTCATAGGGACGGATCTTGAAGCTCTTGAGCAGGCCGCGGATCGTGACGATGATCTGGTCTGCGACCGTGTCCTCAATCATGCAGTCACTGACCGGCACGATCCGGTGTGAGGCCGACTGGTACACGCCCGAGATGATCTGCCCCTGCCGATTGACGCCGAAGGCGGCCTGCACCTTGTTGCGGTAGTGGTAGGGATCTTTCATGCCGATGATCTCCTCCACGTGGCCGAAGCGGCCGAGCAGGCGGATGGCCGTCGCCTGTTTGAGATGCAGCTGCTCGTCATACGACAGGTTCTGCAGCTGGCAGCCGCCGCACTTTTTTGCGAGCGGACATGCGCGCGCTGGGATGTTTGCCATGGTCATGACCTCCGGTCTTGCGAACTCTTTTCTTTATCCTAGCACATCACTCGTCGCTTTTCCACACGGTTTTTGCGCGCGGCAGGTTCCACTCGAAGTGCGCCGCGGCGCAGCGGATCACAACGACGACGACCACACCGGTCAAGACGGCGCCCGGGCCCTGCCAGACCTGCCGCAGGAGCAGATAGAGAATGCCGCCCGCAATGGACGCGCTGGCGTAGATGTGCTTGCGCAGGATATAGGGCATATCCCCGGCGAGGATGTCGCGCAGCACGCCGCCGCCCGTGCCGGTCAGCAGGCCGACGAACACCAGCAGCAGCGGATCGGTGCACCCGGCGAGGGTGATGGCTGTGTTCATGCCCGTGATCGTGAAGATGCCGAGCCGGCCGCGTCCATGATGAGCATGAGCGCGTCGAACACGCGCTTGCTGCGGCCGATGATGCGCCGCACGAACGGGAAAAACAGCACGACCGACACGCCGAGTGCGACGAGCAGATAGATCGGGTCCTGAAACGCGCGCGGCGGGGTCAGCCCCACGACGAGATCGCGCAGGATGCCGCCGCCGACGGCCGTCGTGATGCCCAGCAGCCCCACGCCGAAGATATCCATATGCTTTTCGATGCCGAGCACCGCGCCGCTGACGGCGAACGCGACCGTTCCGGCCAGCTCGAGCAGAAAGAGAAAGGTTTCCATCGTCATGACCTCCGAAAAAAGAGTACACCCCTGCCATGGTGCAGGTGTGTACTCTGTCCTTTTACCTGAAAGATTGGCCGGGCGGCCTTGCTTCTTCGGTGCGGAATCGTCTCTCCAGAGCTCCGTCAGCCGCCGGTCCTTTTGCCTGAGAGTGTCACTCCTTCGGCGGCCGCAGCGCTCTCCCGGCAGCATCTTACGGCATATATCTGCCGACAGTATAGCAGATGCGGCGAAATTTGCAATGCCGAATTTTTTCGTGTACACTGTTTGCAGAAAATGACGGGAGGTACGCGCATGAAACGAATTTTCTGCGGCCTGTTGTGCGCAGCGGCGCTGCTGCTGATGGCCTGCGGGCAAAAGACGGCGGCACAGGCCGAAGCTGCGGCAGACCCCGCCGTCGCGGCGGCGCAGCTGTATCAGCCGCTTGTGCAGGCGGTCGGCGACGGCACGAGCGCGGGTGTCGACCTCACGGACGCGCAGATCGCGCAGGCGGTGGCGCAGCTCTCAGACGCCGGGCTCACGGCCGTGCACGTGGACGCGGCCGAACCGGTCACGCACCCGGAGACGGTGACGGCGTTCTGGGATGCGCGCGCGGCGGGGCAGACGGCCGAGGCCGCACTTTACGAAGTCTGCCGCGATGGGGGACTGCTGTGCCATGCGCTGCGGTTCACGGGCGGTGCCGATACCGTCACGCGCACGCGCGTTATCTGGCGCGATGGGGCGTTTTCCGTCAGCTACACCGATACGTATGCCGTCACGTCCCTGACGCTGGACGGTGGACGGCTGACGTATATCTATGATATGCCCGACAACCCGCCGGGCACGGATCACGACGGGCACATCGATACGCAGGAGATATTTACGATCGCATAAACAGCGGCTGCGCGCCCCGTTCGGGGCGCGCAGCCGCTTCCTTTTATCTTATGCGCGGCGGGCGTCGGTTGCCGCCGCAGTGTGCAGCAGCGCGGCCTGCGCCAGCAGCTCCATGCCGTCGGCCGCCTGCGGGTAGCGCGCGGCGAGGCCGAAGTGCGCGAACGCGGCGCACAGCTGCGCGCTGTCGAGCACGACGCAGTCGTTGCCGCGGGCAAGCTCCAGCTCGATGATCGAGCGCAGCACCTGCTCACTGCACGCTTTCTCCGGCTGCACGCAGCCGAGCAGCGCCTGCACGGGCGCGTCGGGATAGCTGCAGTGCAGCCCATAGCGCCGCGCGGCGAGACCGTAGACATTGGCGGCGCGCACGCCGGGTGTACACAGCACGCTCGCGCGCTGCCGGAGCGTGCCGACCAGCTGCGGCAGCGCCGGCCCGGAGACGCCGAGTGTCGGGATGCCGACGGCCGCCGTGATCTCCTCGCAGAAAACGCCCGCGCTGTCCGGCACGGCGATGACCGTGCAGCCGGAGGCGGCCAGCACCTCCGCCGCTGCGCGCAGCTTCGGCAGGGGCGGCTGTGTGGACGCTCCGCACAGATACGGCTCGCAGTCCGGCACGGCCGCCGGGCTCAGCGGCAGCAGGGCGGCGGGTCTCCGCCCAGCGCCTGCACGCGGCGCAGGAACTGTGTGACGGCGGCGGGGTCTGCACTGAGCACGCCGATGTGAGGCTGATCCTTTGTCTGCATGATGGACATCTCCTGACGAAAAAAGTCTCCGCGAAGCGGGTATGACCTCATCTTAGCGGAGACTGTGATCCGTCCGGCAACGCTTTGGCATCGAAACGGCATCATTGTGCGTTGAAATACAAAGTATTTTCCACGCGCCACGCCGGCAGGGAAAAGGCCGTGTCGGCGTCCGGGTCATAAAACTGCAGGTAGTCGGTGATGCTGCTGTCCATGCCGTCGTTGTAACTGCCCTCGTTTCCGGCGTTGAGCAGCTGCAGGGAACGGTGTTTCCACCGCTTGTGCGCAGACCGAGCATTTTTTTTCGCCGCTTCCGGCATCGGGATCTGCACCTCGTCGTACGGCACGCCGAGCGCGGCCGCGACCGTGGCGCCGACGCGGGTTTCAAACACGCGCAGCAGGTAATCCCACAGTCGTTCTGCCGGATCTGGAAGTCATAGCTGTGCGAATTCATAACTGAGCGCCAGCACGCAGCCGGTCGCGTCATCGAGCAGGAACGACGCCGTGTCGCCGCGCGGATTGCTCAGCGCGATGCCCCAGAGGACGAAGCCGCTGCCGTAGCTCGCGTACTGGACGGTCGCGCCCTCCTCCACGGAAAAGCCGCCGCCGAACAGCGCGCTGTCCTTTTCCAGCGCGCCCAGAAGCTCCTGCGCGTACTGCGTCATCTCGGCCAGCGTGTGCGCCGCGGCGCTCTCGTCGAGCTCGACGGGATCCTCGGCGCTGTAAAACAGGTTCTGCATGCCGTCGGTCAGTTTCCGGCGCAGAACGGTGGCCGGACCCTGCTCGTCGCCGGTGCTGAGGGAAAACGCCGTGTCCTGATTGCGGCGGTCGAGCCGCGCCGAGACGAAGTTCGGCAGGAAAAATCCGCCCGCCGCGATCGCCAGCACGAGCGCGACCGCCAGCGCGGTGCGCATCCACGGCTCTCATACGCGGCCTCCTTTCAGCTCCACGGTCACGACCGTGCCGTTGCCGACGCGGCTCTCAAACTGCATCGTGCCGCCGTGCAGCTGCACGATCTCATTGCACAGCGACAGGCCGAGGCCCGCGCCGCCCTGCGCGCGCGAGCGCGACTTGTCCACGCGGTAAAACGCCTCCGTCAGGTGCGTGAGCGCCTCCGGCGGGATGCCGCGGCCGTTGTCGAGCACGCGCACGCGGCAGCCGTCGGGCAGCATCTCCTGCCAGACATAGATGTAGCCGCCGTTGTCGAGCGCCTTGCGGGCGTTGTCCATGAGGTTTACGAGCAGGGTTTTAAATAGGTCCGGCTCTAGAAAGCACGTGCCCTCCTCGTGCGGTACTGCAGGGCGATGCCCTTCTGGGCGTACACGCGCTTGAGGTGCTCCAGCAGCCCCGCCACCAGGTCGGCCGGGCTCGCGGGTACGAGCTGGAGCTTCGACTGGTCGAGCGAGAGCATGTCCAGCAGCTTCAGCCCCAGCGCTTCGAGCCGCTTGCCCTCGGAGAAGATATAGTTTGCCGCGTCCATCTGTTCGTCGGGCGTGAGCACCTGACTGCGCAGCAGGTCAGCATAGCCGATGATGGAGGTCATGGGCGTTTTCATCTCGTGCGAGAAGTCGGCCATGAACCGCTCCTGCAGCGCCATGCTCTCCTGAATGCGGTTGACGTTCTGCTCGAGCTGCCCGGCCATACGGTTGAAGTCGGATGCCAGCTGCCCCACCTCGTCGCGCGAGCGCACGGGCGCCCGGTAGCTGAGGTTGCCGCGCGCCAGCTCCCGCGATGCGCGGGAAAGTGTGCCGAGCGGGCGCGTCAGCAGATAGGACGTGACCCACGACACGGCCGCGCCGATGGCGATGAGGATCACGAACGTCGTGTGGTAGGCGCGCTGCTGCGTCTGGCGCACGGTGTAGGCCTCCGTCACGTCGAACGCGAGCTGGACGGTCGTGCCGTCGGCCGTGGCGCCGAGCATGAGGTAGTGCCGGCCGTTGCCGGTGCGCACGATGCTGGTCACGCCGCTGCCGGCCGGAGGCTCGGGTGCGTCGAGCAGCGCGGTGTCGCCCGTTGTGGTCATCTGTGCGCCGAATCGGATGCGCGCTGCCGTGCTCGACCCGCCGCTGCCAAGCTTGTGCAGCACGAGCGCGACGGTGTTGGCCGCCGTGCCGGGCGAGGCGTTGTCGCCGAGCAGATCCAGCACGTCCACGACCATGCGGTAGGTCTGCACGGCGGCGTCGCGCTCGCGGTCGATCGACGCGGAAAACGACTGCGCGATCATGAGACTGCCGCCGATGCCGTACGTCAGCGACAGCAGCAGCACCATGGCGATCGTGAGCTTTGCGCGAAACTTCATGCGCTCATACCTCCAGCCGGTAGCCGACCTTGTTCACGGCCAGCAGCCGGTTTTCCCAGCCGACCTTTTTGCGTAGCCGCTGGATGTGCAGATCCACGGTCTTGCTGCCGTAGCTGTACTCGCCGCCCCAGACGTGCTCGTAGATCGTCTCGCGGTAGAGTGCAGTGCCGGGGTTGCGCGCGAAAAACAGCAGCAGGTCATATTCCTTGTGCGTCAGGCTGATCTCCTCTGCGCCGCGCCAGACCTGCATGGCGCGCGTGTCGATGCGCAGCCCGCCAATCTCGATCACGGCATCGGTCTTGTTGTAGCGCCGCAGCACGACATCCACGCGCGCGAGCAGCTCCACGACCTCAAAGGGTTTGACGATATAGTCCTCCGCGCCCATGCGCAGGCCGCGCACCCGGTCGTCGACCGAGCCGCGCGCAGTCAGGAAAATGACCGGGATGCCCAGCGGGCGGATATATTCCATGAGCTCGAAGCCGTCGGCGTTCGGCAGCATCACGTCGAGCAAAATGAGGTCAAATACATTCCGCTCCAGAATATCCGCTGCGGCCAGCCCGTCGTACACGCACATGCAGTGATAGCCCGCGCGGGTCAGGCTCATCTGGATCAGGTCGCAGATCGGCTTCTCATCGTCCACGATCAGGATCTGGATCATGCCACCGCCTCCTTCGAGTCAAAATTACATCCGTTTGGCATCAAAACGGCATCCGAATCCGATGCCCGGTTCGATTATAGGAGCGGCCGGTGTGCGTGTCAAATGTTTCGTGCGCCCAGTCAGGTTTTCCCTGAGTTGGGGAAAGATGTGCAAATATTCGGCGCTTTTGCCGAAAGCAATCTTGCGATTCGTGAAAATTCATGATAAAATAACAAAATATTATATTTTTCTATCGAAGTTTCGGTCATGAATCGCAGCACAACATCAAACGACAGGCAAAATCAAGGAAACGGTTGCTCTTTTCTGTCGTTTTCAACGGCAAAAAAGCAACGGAGGGGGGAAAACATGCATAGATCCCATTTTGCGGACAGGGTCCGGGCCTTTCTGCTGGCAGCCGCACTGGTGTCGGCGCTGATCTGCCCGCAGGCGCTGGCTGCGGACGCGGTGGGGAGCGGCGGCTGCGCGCACGGCCACACGCTGACGACCTGCCGCGGCGGAAAGTCCGTGTGCGCGGTCTGCGGGGAGACAGTTGGCATCCGGGCTGCGCAGTACACCGGCTGGCTGACGGTCGAGGGCACGGCCGACCGGATGTATTTCCTGTCCGGCGAGCATGTCACCGGCTGGCAGCAGCTCGACGGCGGGACGTATCACTTCGACGATGACGGCATCGTTCACGACACGGAGACGGTCGACACCCGCACCTGCACCACGAACGGCTATGCCATCACCACCTGCAGGACCTGCGGCGAGACCTGCCGCAGCGCGGTGCTCCGCTATGCGGGCCACAGCTGGGATGCTGATCATGTCTGCACGAAGTGCGGCACGCAGGGAAAGAATATTGCCGATGCGCAGGTCAAGACCGCGCCCGCGGTCTATAACGGCAAAGATGCCGTCTGCGCCGTTGCGGTCACGTATCAGGGCAGGCAGCTGACGGTCAGGACCGACGAAGCGGACGTCGATGGCTGCATCTCCTATACGAACAACACGCGCGTCGGTCTCGGCACCGTCTCGATCCGGGGCATGCGCGACTTCTACGGCACGGTGTCCGCGCAGTATGAGATCCTGCCCGGCGGCGTCCGGGACGCGGCTGCGGCCGAGATCGGCCAGAAGCAGGTCCGTCTCGACTGGACGGCGGCCGCTGGTGCGGAAAACTACCGCGTCGAGATGAGCGCCGACGGCGGCAGCACCTGGATCGCTCTGCCCCTGACCGCAAAGCCCGTCTGCATCGTCACGGGTCTTGCGCCGGCAACGGCGTACACGTTCCGCCTGGTCGGCTGCACGCAGGTGGACGGCAGGTGGTATTTCTCGCCGTACTACTCCAACACGGTCACGGTGACGACGCTGCCAGAAGGCGCGTTTGCACCGTCCGAACTGCTCGGCACGATCGACGCGCAGGTGGATGGGCGCACCGTGACCGGCCTGAGCATGGACGCGGCGCAGTATCTGTTTTTGCCCGCGAGCGCGGATCTGAGCCGCCTCGCCGTGACGGTGCACACGCAAAACTGCACGAACCCGACCGTGGAGCTGCAGGGCAGCAAGGGCATAGGACCGCTCGGCGAGACCGTCAACATCACAGAGCTTGCCGCCGCGGACGACGGCCTTTACACGCTCACCGTCCGCATCAACGGCGAGGCGGCCGGCACGCTGTGCGTGGCGCAGTCCGAGAATCTCAGCGCGCTTTACATCACGAGCGAAGATCCGTCCGCACAGGGCCGAGCCTTTGTGGATGCCGGCGATGCCAACGCCGCGGCGCAGCTGCTGCTGGCCGACCGGGACGGCAATGCCGTCTGTGACGGTGTGCGCACGCAGCTCCGTGCGTGCGGCAGGACCGACCCTGCGGCCGCCGGGAAGCGGTCGTATCAGCTCCGGCTCGACCAGGCGTGTGATCTCGCCACCTGCGGGGAAGCGGCTGAGCGCTGGACGCTGCTGGCCTGCTGTGACGACGCAACGCTTTTGCACGACAAGCTCTTCCGGGAGCTTGCCGTGTCGCTGGGCATGCCGTACACACCCGCGGCCGACTGGGTGGATCTGTACTATGACGGCGTCTACCGCGGCACTTATCTTGTCAGCGAGACGAACGCCGTCGGCAGTACTGGTGTGGACATCACCGGCATGGAGACCGCCTACGCGGCCGTCAACGCGGACTACGGCAGCGATATGACCACGGCCGCGGCCGAGAACCGGTACGGCCGGACCTACCGGTACACGGCCGGGCTGACCGAGCCCGCCGACATCACCGGCGGCTACCTGCTCGCGCGTAGCGACACCGCCAAGGCAAAGCAGGACGCGGCCAACGGCTTTGTGACCGCGCGCGGCTGCGCCATGAATGTCCAGAGTCCCGCGTGGTGCGGCCGGGACGCCATGGCCTACATCAGCGAGTATTATCAGGCCTTTGAGGATGCGGTCTACGCGCAGGATGCCGCCGGGAACTACACCGGCTACAATGCCGAGACCGGTAAGTACTATTATGAATACTGCGACCTGACCTCGCTCGTGCAGGTTTACCTGCTGCAGCGTCTGGCCGCCGATGCGTGTGCGGTCGGCGTCTCGCTGTCCTTTTATAAGGATGCCGGCGGTCTGCTGTACGCAGGCCCTGTTTCGGATATGGAGCTGGCCTGCGGCGATATCGGCGCGGACGATGACTTTGGCGGCGGGCGCTACCTCGTGTCCGCGCTCCTGCAGATCCCCGGCTTCCGCGCGGCCGTCGGCAATTACTGTCACGATACGTTCCTCGCGCAGGCGCAGCGGCTTGTGGGAGACGGCGGCAGGGTCATGACCGGCGGCGCACACCTGTCGGCCAGCGCCGCCATGAATGACCGGTTGTGGCCGCTTATCCGCGCCGGTGATCGTGCCTGGCCGGCCGGCACGACGTATGCCGATACCGTGGCGGACATGGACGCCTGGCTCACCGCGCGCATCGCGCAAATGCGCGCCGCCTATGCCCACACGTGGGACGCCGGCGTCGTCACGCGGGAGCCGACCTGCACATCCACCGGCACGCGCGTTTACACCAGCGATGCCGGCGAGACGATGACCGAGACCATCCCGGCCAGAGCCCACGCGCCTGAGGCGCTCCCGGCCGTGGCGGCCACCTGCACCACGCCGGGCCTGACCGATGGCAGCTGGTGCGCCCTCTGCGGCGAGGTGCTGACGGCGCAGGAGACCATCCCCGCCGCGCACCGCTATGTCAACGGGGTCTGCACCGTCTGCGGGGCAAGAGACCCGGTGTCCGCTCCGTGCCCCGGCGGCAAAGCCTGCCCGGGCAGCAGATTCACCGATATGCCGCCCGCGGGCAACTGGGCGCACAACGCCATTGACTTCACCGTGGCGCACAAGCTCTTTGCCGGCACGTCCGACACGACCTTTGAACCGAGCGCACGGCTCACCCGCGCCATGATCGTCATGATCCTCTATCGGCTCGAGGGCGAGCCCGCCGCCGCGGCGGAAAGTGCCTTCACCGATGTGCGCAGCGGCGCCTGGTATGCCGGGGCGATCGGCTGGGCGGCGGGCAGCGGCATCGTGAACGGTGTCGGCGGCGGCCGGTTTGATCCCAACGGTCTGGCGACCCGCGAGCAGACGGCGGCCATCCTGTATCGGTATGCCCGCTTCAAGGGCTGTGATCTGGATGCCTGCGGCGACCTGTCGGCGTTTGCGGACGCGGGCAGCGTGTCCGCTTTTGCGCTTGCGCCCATGACCTGGGCGGTGGGCGAGCGGCTGATCTCCGGTAATGCCATCGGCGGCCGGACGCTTCTCGATCCGCAGGGCGTGACCACACGCGCGCAGTTTGCGACGATCATGATGCGCTACATTTTGAACGTTGTCCAGCCGGCGCCCGAGCCCTGACAGCCGCTGCAACAGTACCGGCAGTCCGGCATCCCGGAGTGGTTTTTCCGCTCCGGGATGTTTTTTCGCCGCCGTTCGGCAGAAATCGCGGAAATCCCTGCCAGACTCTTGACAAAATCGCGCCCGCCATGCTAGTCTTTTTCACTAGGGAAATGAATTTTGACAGAAAGGCAATGGCAATGACATTAAATGAATTGAAGATCGGTTCCTCAGCAGTCATCACGGCCGTCGGTGGGGACGGCGCGCTGCGATGCCGGCTGTTGGACATGGGGCTGACACCCCGGACGCGCGTCACTTTGCAGAAGGTGGCGCCGATGGGCGACCCCATCGAGATCCGCGTGCGCGGCTATGAATTGACGCTGCGCGTAGAAGAAGCGAAGAAGATCGAGGTCGAGGGGGTGTCGGCATGATCTTTGCGCTTGTCGGCAACCAGAACTGCGGCAAGACGACGCTGTTCAACGCCCTCACCGGTTCCAACCAGCACGTGGGCAACTTTCCGGGCGTGACCGTCGACCAGAAGATGGGCGAGATGCGCGACGAGAAGGGCTGCTCCGTCGTCGACCTGCCGGGCATCTACTCTCTGCGTCCGTATACGCAGGAGGAGATCGTCTCGCGCGATTTTATCATCAACCAGAAGCCGGACGGCATCATCAACATCGTGGACGCCACGAACATCGAGCGCAACCTGTACCTGACGCTGCAGCTGCTCGAGCTGCGCGTGCCGATGGTGCTGGCGCTGAACATGATGGACGAGGTGCACGCCAACGGCGGCGCCATCGACGTGCAGAAGATGAGCCAGGCGCTGGGCATCCCCATCGTGCCGATCTCGGCGGCGAAGGGGGAGGGCGTGTCTGAGCTCGTGGATCAGGCGCTGACCGTCGCGCGCAGCCAGACGCTGCCGAAGGTGACGGACTTCTGCGCGGATGATTCGGCCGTGCACCGCTGCATCCACGCGGTCGTGCACCTGATCGCCGACCATGCCGACCGTATCGGCGTGCCGGCGCGTTTCTGCGCGGCCAAGCTCATCGAGGGCGGGGACGATCTCGCGCAGTCGCTCGCGCTCGACGAAAACGAGCGGGAGCTGCTTGAGCACTGCATCGTGCAGATGGAAAACGAGACCGGGCTCGACCGCAACGCGGCGCTCGCGGACATGCGCTACACGTTCATCGAGGGCGTCGTGGCTGCTTCCGTGGTCAAGTGCCACGAGAGCAAGGAGCACGCGCGCTCCATGAAGATCGACCGCATCCTCACAGGCAAATATACCGCCCTGCCGATGTTTCTCGTCGTGATGTTCCTCACGTTTTATCTCACGTTCAACGTCATCGGCCAGTGGCTGTCCGACCTGCTGCAGCTCGGCATCGACGCGCTGACCGGCGTCGTGGACGCCGCGCTCACGGCCTACGGCATCAACCCCGTGGTACATAGCCTCATCATCGACGGCGTGTTCGCCGGCGTCGGCAGCGTGCTCGTGTTCCTGCCGATCATCGTGACGCTGTTTTTCTTCCTGTCCATTCTGGAGGACACCGGCTATATGGCCCGCGTCGCCTTCGTCATGGATAAGCCCCTGCGCAAGATCGGCCTGTCAGGGCGCAGCATCGTGCCGATGCTCATCGGCTTCGGCTGCTCGGTGCCGGCCATCATGGCCACGCGCACCGTCTCGTCCGACCGCGACCGGAAGATGACCATCCTGCTCACGCCGTATATGAGCTGCTCGGCGAAGATCTCGATCTACGCCTTTTTCACCGCGGCGTTTTTCCCGCGCTACCGCGCGCTCGTCATGCTGGGGCTGTATGTCCTCGGCATCCTCATCGGCATCCTCGCGGCGCTCATCATGAACAAGACGGCCTTCCGCGGCAAGCCCGTGCCGTTTGTCATGGAGCTGCCGAATTACCGCATGCCCGGACTCAAGAGCGTGGCGCTGCTGCTCTGGGAGAAGGCAAAGGATTTCCTCCAGCGCGCGTTCACGGTCATTTTCCTTGCGACCATCATCATTTGGTTCCTCCAGAGCTTTGACACGCGCCTGAACGTCGTGGCCGACAGTGCCAACAGCCTGCTCGCGCTCATCGGGCAGTTCATCGCGCCCGTCTTCCGGCCGCTCGGCTTCGGCGACTGGCGGTGCGCCACGGCGCTCATCTCCGGCTTTATCGCCAAGGAATCCGTTGTCAGCACGCTGCAGGTGCTGCTCGGCGGCGCGGCCATTTCGTCGCTGCTCACCACGCGCTCCGCCATCAGCTTTCTCGTGTTCACGCTGCTGTATACGCCGTGCGTGGCCGCCATCGCCACCATCCGCCGCGAGTTGGATTCCCGGCTCAAGACGGTCGGCGTCGTGGTTCTGCAGTGCTCAGTGGCATGGGTCGTGGCGTTTGCCGCGTATGCGATCGCGGGGCTGGTGTGATGCGGCTGATCGACTATCTCCTGCTGGCCATCGTGGCCGTGTGCGCCGTCATCGCGTGGCGCGTCTGGCGCCGCGCCATGAAAAAGGGCGGCTGCTGCGGCAGCGGCTGCACCGGTAACTGCGCGCAGTGCGGCAGAAACTGTGACTGCAAAAAAGAGAAATAGATAAAAGCAAGGCTTCCCGAATTCGGGAAGCCTTGCTTTTTTCTATGCGTGTGGCCGCGCTCACAGCTCCGCAATATGCACCGGGTTTCCGTGCTCCCGGATCAGGGCCGCGAGATCGTCCGCGCGCAGCCACACAGTGGCCGTGTTGTCGTTCGGGTGTACGCCGATGAGCCCCGGCTCAGCGAAAAACGCGGCGTGGAGGTAGAGCTGCAATGCTGCAAAAGCGCGCATGAACCCGTCGCTTACAGGCCGGCGCTGATATTGCCCGCATCCTCGACGCTGACGGAAAACGGAGAAACTCGCTGTGGAGCGCTTTGGGAGAGCGGTACTGCCGCTCGCCGTTTTCGCCCGGAAACACGATTGGGCTTTCGGCGTGCTCCTGCGATTTGATTTTGAAACGCAAAAGCCGGAGCAGGCGATGCTTGGCCTGCTCCGGCACATGGAAATGCTGTGCTGCAATTATGATTTTGCGAGTTCGGCAGTGATCGCCTGGTTAAACGCATCGGCCTGTGTGTCCCAATCGGAATACTCCGGATCGTCCTTGTGGCTTGGCAGCAGGCTGTTGTCAGACAGATAATCGCCGAGCGCAGCCGTTACTTTTTTTGCGCCAAAATAATTCAGGTGATCCCCTTGGTCACGGGTATCTGTGCTCCAGTTGATCGACACCTGGTCGGACATGGTGTTGAAGTCGATGAACGGGATCTGCAGCTTATCTGCGAGCGCCTGCGTGCTGTTGTGGCGCGCCATGTTCCAGTTGACTGTGCTGGGCGTGCTGACGAGCATCAGCTGCGCGCCGTTTTCGTCACAGAAGGCCTTGATGCGCTCAACATAGGCGCGGTTTCGCTTCGGGATGGGAGCGTAGGCATCCGATGGCGTCATATAATTGCTGGCGTCCGCCGGAGTGGCGTTGCAGCGCAGCTGATACCCTTTGGCATTTTCGGTGTGGGTGTAATTGACGGTCATGCGCCAGTCATTTGCCTTCAGAGATTTCCACCGGTCGTGGTAGGAAAACACAGGGAAGAGGTCGCCGGCCTCCTGCAGCAGCATACTGCCGTACGAAAAATCGATGAAGATCACATCGGTCTCCAGGATCACAAGCTTGGGCGACTGCTTTTGGAAGGCTTTGTGCAAGAACGCTTCCGAATAGTACAGTGTCTGTCTGGATGTGCCGCAGCAGTAGGCCGTGTAACCGTATTGCTGCCACAGCTGCATCGGGATGAAGGCGGAATAGCTCTCGCTGTCACCGAGGATGAGCAGGTCGATCGTGTTGTCCGGTTCTCCGAGAATGCCGTTGGCCGCGGGGTCATGGATGCCGTCGCTGCGGGTGTTGTTTTTTGGCCGCACCAGCTGCGACACACCGGTCAGCAAAAGTGCCAGCACGGCGAGAAAAACGACGCATCTGAGCGTATGTTTGAGAAAACGGGACATGCGTGCCTCCTAAAAGTTCGCATACATGGGGTCGACGGGAATGTAGCCCTTTCCATATGCTCCGAAAATGATGATGAACAAAATGAGCGCGTAGAAGACCGTCCAGCGTACCGCAGCAGGGCGCTGTGCCAGCAGCGCGCGCACGGACTTGCCTTTTTCGTTGATCACGCTCACGACGAACACGATCAGCAGTGTCACAGCAACGATCATGAGGTCAAACTTGTCAATACCGAGCGCCTTGAAGAGCGCATCGTCAAAGACGGGGAATGCAAATCCGGTGACCATGGTGCGGAACATCTGCATACCTGCACGCAGGCCGTTTGCACGGAAAAACAGCTCGCCGATGATGACCAGCACCGTCGTGCGCAGCATCTGCAGCAGACGGTACGGGAAGCTCTCGGCGCGGATGTGCAGCCGCGCGTTGACGGCCCGCACCGGCGGGGCGATGATGTTGCCGCCGAGGATCAGCACGAAGTGGTACATGCCGAAAAAGAGATAGCTCCACGCGGCACCGTGCCAGAGACCGTTGCAGAACCACACGCAAAAGAGCGCGACGGCGCTCGCCAGCAGCGGACCGTAGTGGTTGCCGAGGCGTTTGCGGGCGGCGGAAGTGAGCTTTTCCAGTGGCTTGAGCGTGACGACCGGGTAGAATACATAGTCCTTGAACCAGGTGCCGAGCGTGATGTGCCAGCGCTTCCAGAATTCCGAGATCGTCTTGGAGAAAAACGGTTGTCGGAAGTTTTCCGGCATTGTGACGCCGAGGATCTGCGCCGTGCCGGTGACGGCGTCCATCGAGCCCGAAAAGTCCATGTACAGCTGCACAGTGTAGCACACGGCAGCCAGTGCGATCACGCCGCCGTCAAAGTCGGTGTAGTTATTAAAGACATTTCTCACGAGCGGGTTGAGCCGGTCGGCGATGATGACCTTTTTCATCATGCCGTAGGCAATGCGCTGCAGACCGAGCGTCAGGTTCTCGTAGGTGATTGGCTTTGCGTCCCAGAGCTGCTGCGCGGTCTGGTCATAGCGGCAGATCGGCCCTTCCACGATCTGCGGGAAGAAGCTGATGAACAGCGTCAGGCGCAGCAGATTCGTGTCCGCTTTTGTGACGCCGCGCTGCACGTCCACGATGTAGGACAGCGCCTGCAGCGTGAAAAAGGAGATACCGATCGGCATCACATACTTCGGGATCGCCAGCTGCACGGGAATGTGCAGGTGCGCCAGGAGCGTGTTGACATTCGTCGCGGCGAAGCCGGAATATTTGAGTGCGAACAGGACGCCGATGTGCAAAATGACGGCCAGCAAAAGGATCCGGTGCTGCACGGCCTGCTGCCGCTTGCGCACGGTCTTGCGCTCGGCTTTTTCTGTCTGCGCGAGCAGAAGCTTCGTCTCCGACTGTATTTTGTCCAGCCACAGTCCGAAGTAGTGCATCGAAAGCGCCGTCAGAAGCAGGTATACGAGCAGCTTGCCGCTGATCAGCCAGAAAAAGGCGCAGTCGGCAGCGAGCAGGAAGTATTTTTTCCCGCGCCGCGGCATGAGACTGTACACCACGAGACAAAACGGCAGGAACACGACGAGAAATGCCGTCGAGAAGAAGGAGGTCAGGGCGCTCCCTTTTCCCGCGAGGAACAACGAAGAAAGCTCCATATCAGCAGCCCTCCTGCAGGCGCACACGCCTGCCTGCTGTTCGTTTTACGTTCCGCATGATCTGGCACAGAGCATCCGGGGCGCTCTTTTGCGGGCAATGAGGCTGTTTTGCCGTCCTTGCCGGAGAAAAGGATACGACCGGCACGGACCGGACGGGCGCTTTCTGCGCGGCCGGCATGCCGTTTGTACGATTTTCGATTGCCCATCTTCTTACGCTTGTCATTTGCTCTGTTCTCCTGATGGTATTTTTTGTTCTGCGGCCAATATTATAGCAAGAAAAGCATACGGCGACATCTTAATTAGTCTTAATTCTTGGGGCGTTCGCGCTGCCGCATAGGGCAGAATATTGCAATGTGTTTGTATGTCCTGCGTGAAAAATGCACCGGCGTGCAGAAAAACAGCGCATTCGGCGCGCTGTGCGAAGCATCCGGCGCTTTTCACATTTGCGGCGCAAATATTTCCGGCCGAAGATACTTTGTGCGTTGGGCAGAAATGAATTTCATGGAAAAAGGACCTGCTGAAAAGCAAGTCCTTTTCTTGGTGGAGATGGAGGGAGTTGAACCCTCGTCCGAAAGCGCTTTGACAGGAACTTCTCCGGGCGCAGCGGGTTTTTTCGGGACGCTGTACGCCCCTGTTCCCTTCAGGACAGGCAAACCGGCAAGCCTGTCAGTCCGGTAGCTTCATGATGCATGGCACGCGCAAAGCTTAGCGTGCGCACGTTCACCACTCATCGACGCTCCGCTGCCGGGCCGTGGTCCTCCCGGCGGGAACGCTCGCTATTTAAGCAGCGAGAAGAACAGTTTCGTTGTTGTTCTTTAATTTATAAGGTGCCCGTTTTATGGCGGTCAGGCGCCGCCGCCCGCTATTCCTGCCTCCACACCCCCGTCGAAACCGGTACATCCCCATGATGTCGGGCGCGTCGGCCGCCTGCGCCGCTCTCGCGGCGCAGGCAGGAACGCATTCTGAAAGATCAGACGAAACTGCCGATGATTTGTTCCCTCAGCAGGTCTCCGGCTCCGGATACTCGACGCCGAAGGTCTCGACCGTGACGGTCTTCATCTTCTGTTCGTGGGTGGGCTTGTCGTTGAACATGCTGCGCGGGGTGCGCGCGATGGCGTCGACCACGTCCATGCCCTCGGTCACTTTGCCGAACGCGGCATACTGCTTGTCGAGGTGCGGGGCGTCCATGTGCATGATGAAAAACTGGCTGCCGGCGGAGTTCGGATCCATGGCGCGGGCCATGGACAGCACGCCGCGGGTGTGCTTGAGGTCGTTTTGGAAGCCATTGCTCGTGAACTCGCCCTCGATGCTGTAGCCCGGGCCGCCCATGCCGGTGCCGGTCGGGTCGCCGCCCTGGATCATGAAGCCGGGGATGACGCGGTGGAAGATCACGCCGTCGTAAAAGCCCTTCTTGACGAGACTGATAAAGTTGCGGACGGTGTTCGGCGCGATCTCCGGATAGAGCTCGGCGCGGATGATGCCGCCGTCTTCCATTTCAATGGTGACAATCGGATTGCTCATCAGTAATTTTTCTCCTTTATCGTTCTGTCGATCTCGCGTTTGGCGCTGCGCTGCGCGTCGGCGTCGCGCTTGTCATAGAGCTTTTTGCCCTTGCACAGGCCGAGCTCCACCTTCACGCGGCTGTCCTTGAAATACAGCGACAGCGGCACGAGCGTCAGCCCGTCCTGCTTCGTGCGGGCGTAGAGCTTCGTGATCTCCCGCCGGTGCATGAGCAGGCGCTTCGGCCGGTCGGGGTCGCGGTTGTAGATGCTGCCGTGCTCGTAGGGGCTGATGTGGATGCCGTAGGCAAACAGCTCCCCGTTTTTCACGGTGCAGAACGAATCTTTCAGATTGACCGTGCCCGCGCGGATGGACTTGACCTCGGTGCCGAAGAGCTCCACACCGGCCTCGAACCGCTCGAGCACGAAATAGTCATGCAGGGCCTTGCGGTTGGCCGCGACCTGCTTGACGCCCTTGGCTCTCGGCATGGCGGGGACCTCCTTCGTGCGAAATCGTGGATATAGTTTAGCACATCCGGCGGCAAATGAAAAGAGCGAAATCAGCAGAAATAGCGCTGAAGCGTCCCGACGGCGTCACAGCGGGCGACCACGTCGCCGTGTTCGCCGATGTGTGCGTACAGTTCCTCGGTACACGGCAGCGGCTCGCCGAACTCGAAGAGCGCGTTCGGCAGCGCCTCGTCCCCGGTGCGCACAAACAGCTCCCAGCCGCCGTCTATGTACACCACGTCCGAGTCGAGCCCGGCCGGAAAACAGCCCAGCGCCGCGGTCAGGTCGGCAAACGAGTGGAACCGGAACCGGCGCGGCGGGGTGGAAATGGGTCTTGCGATGAGCAGCACCTCCTTTTCGGCAACGAACAGTTCGATCTTCATACTTGTCCAGGGCGCGAGCCCGCGCGTCTCGAGCGCATGGTCGACGGCGGCGCGGATGTCGGCCTCGCGCAGCGCGGCCCACTCGGCGCGCGTGATGCGCATGGCGACGGCCGCGGCGTCAGCGGTTTCTACCAGCATGGGAATGCCTCCCTTGGTGTCGGTTTCCGGACAGGCGTCCGGTTAGATCCAGTATAGCGTCCGAGCCCGTGTTTTGCTACTCAAAATATATGGTAATCGGCGCAGGAATATGGTATCATGCCAATTGAAAAAAGGAGTGGATGTTTCATGGAACTGATCGAACAAAAGCTCAAGACCCTCACGAGCTACCACGGTGTGATCGTCAACGTCCGGCTCGACGAGGCGCGCCTGCCCGACGGCAGCACGGCCAAGCGCGAGGTCGTGGAGCATCCGGGCGGCGTGACGGTCCTGCCGCTGGAGCCCGACGGCACGGTCTGGTGCGTGCGGCAGTACCGCTATCCGTTTTCGCGCACGCTGCTCGAGGTGCCGGCCGGCAAGCTCGAGCCGGGCGAAGCGCCGGAGCTGGCCGCGGCGCGCGAGCTCTCGGAGGAGACGGGCCTGACGGCCGGCCGGATGCAGTATCTGGGCGCGAACTTTACATCGCCCGGTTACTCGGAGGAGGTGCTGCACATCTATCTGGCGCGCGACCTGCACCGCGGCGCGGCGCACCTCGATCCCGGCGAATTTCTGAACGTGGAGCGGCATCCGCTGGAGGAACTGGTGCAGACGGCGCTCGATGGTGAACTTTGCGACGGAAAAACGACAGTTGCCCTGCTGAAAACGCAGCTTTTGCTCGCGCGCGAGCGCGGCGAGGCGGCAAGTGGTGGGTTGTGATTGCTTTTCGGGAAAAAGCATGCTATAATTCATCGTTAGGTTCCGCAAAAATCGGGCAAGCTACGCACGGAGCGTATTCGCCCGGTCACAGATGCGGAGCTGCACTCTGCTTTCGCAGCATGAGAGGTGTCAAATAGTTTGGATAGATATGTAATACATGGCGGCAGACCCCTGCACGGGGAGATCGAGATCAGCGGCGCGAAAAACGCGGCCGTGGCGATCATCCCGGCAGCGCTGATGGTCGACGGTGTCTGCCGGATCGAGAATATGCCCCAGATCAGCGACGTGGATATGCTCCTGAAGATCCTGCAGGGGCTGGGTGCGCGGGTGGAATACCTCAGCCCCTCCGCCGTCGAGATCGACTGCACCCAGGTGCGCTTCACCGAGCCGCCGTATGACCTGATGCGCAAGATCCGCGCGTCGTACTATTTCATCGGCTCGATGCTTAGCCGCTTCGGCTCGGCCAAGACGACCATGCCCGGCGGCTGCAACTTCGGCGTCCGGCCGATCGACCAGCACATCAAGGGCATGACCGCGATGGGCGCGAACGTCGAGGTGAAAAACGGCTTTGTCTATGCCGACACGCCGGACGGCCGCCTGCACGGGGCAAAGGTATATCTGGATAAGGTCTCGGTCGGCGCGACGATGAACATCATCATCGCGGCGACGCTTGCGCGCGGCCGCACCGTGATCGAGAACGCGGCGCGCGAGCCGCACATCGTCGACCTTGCCAACTTCCTCAACTCCATGGGCGCCGACATTCGCGGCGCCGGCACGGATTCCATCCGCATTCAGGGCGTCGAGCGCCTGCACGGCGGCACGTACAGCGTCATCCCCGACCAGATCGAGGCGGGCACGTATATGGCGGCCTGCGCCGCGGCCGGCGGGGAAGTGCGCCTGGCGAATGTGATCCCGCGCCATCTGGAGTGCATCAGCGCCAAGCTGCGCGAGATGGGCGTCACCGTCGTCGAGGGCGGGGACAGCGTGCTCGTGCGCAGCAACGGCCGCCTGCGCCATACGAACGTCAAGACCCAGCCGTACCCCGGCTTCCCGACGGATATGCAGCCGCAGATCAGCGTGGCGCTGTGTCTGGCCGACGGCACGAGCGTCGTGACCGAGGGCGTGTATGACAATCGCTACAAGTACATTCAGGAGCTCGGCCGCATGGGCGCGGACGCGCAGGTGGACGGCTGCACCGCCATCATCAACGGCGTGGAGGGCCTGCACGGCGCGGAAGTCCGCGCATGCGACCTGCGCGCCGGCGCCGCCGTGGTCATTGCGGGCCTGTGCGCCACGGGGGAGACCGTGGTCACGGACATCCGCTTTATCGAGCGCGGCTACGAAAACTTCGTCGGCAAGCTGCGCGGTGTCGGCGCGGACATCGTGCTCGAGCGCGACGGGGCCGAGCAGTGCGCGGCGGCCGCTGCCGAATGAACATCGCGCTGTTTGCCAGCGGGTCGAGCGGCAACTGCGCGCTCGTGTCCGACGGCGAGACACATATTCTGATCGACGCCGGCATCTCCGCGCGGCGCATCTGCGCGGGACTCACTGCGCAGGATGTTGCGCCGGCCGACCTCGCGGGCGTACTCGTGACGCACGAGCACTCCGACCATGTCAAGGGCCTGGCCGTTTTGCTGCGGCGCGACCCCACGGCGGTGTATGCGCTGCCGGCGGTGTGCGCTGCGCTGCGAAAATTGCTGCCCGAGCGGACGGACTGCCTGCACGAGGTCGCGCCGGGCGAGCCGTTTTGCCTCGGCGATGTGCGCGTGACGCCGTTTCCAACGCCGCATGACGCGGCCGGGAGCTGCGGCTACCGGCTCGACGGGTCGGCGCGCTTCGGTTTCTGCACCGACCTCGGCACCGTGACGGATGCCGTGCGCGCGGCGCTGTGCGGCGTGGACTGCGCCGTCATTGAGGCCAACCACGACCCGGAGCTGCTGCGCACCGGGCCTTACCCGATCTATCTCAAGCGCCGGATCGCATCCGATCACGGCCATCTGTCGAATGAAAGCGCCGGGGCGCTGGCGGTGTACCTCGCGGAAAACGGGGCGCAGCAGCTCATCCTCGGCCATCTCAGCCGGGAGAACAACACGCCCCGCGCCGCGCTCGAGACCGTGTCACTCGCGCTCGCGGCGGCGGGCTTTCAGCCCGGCACGCAGCCGGAGCTGTACGCCGCCCCGGCGGAGACGACGCTCGCGCTCACGGCGGGAAAGGCGTGCGTATGCTGTCGATAACCCTCGTCTGCGTCGGAAAGATGCGCGAGACCTATTATATCTCCGCGTTCGCGGAATATGCCAAGCGGCTGGGCGCCTATTGCCGGTTTGACCTGGTGGAGCTGCCGGAGCAGCGCCTGCCGGAGCGCCCGTCGCAAAAAGAGATCCACGCCGCGCTGGAAAAAGAGGCGCAGGCCATCCGCGCGCGCATCCCGAAGGGTGCGGCCGTGATCGCCATGTGCGTCGAGGGCAAACTCCTCTCGAGCGAGGCGCTCGCGCGGCAGCTCGCCGGTTACGCCGCGGGCGGCACGTCGAAGGTGTGCTTTCTCGTCGGCGGGTCGTTCGGCCTCGACGAGGGCCTCAAGCGCGAGGCGTCGCTGCGGCTGAGCATGTCGCCGATGACATTCCCGCACCATCTGGCGCGCGTCATGCTCGCCGAGCAGATCTACCGCGCGTGCACGATCAACGCGGGCACGCAATATCATAAATGAAACAGGAGAAACAACATGGCGCAAGAGCTGAAAGCAGAGTGGGGCAGATCACTTCCCGGCGATCTGCTCAAGCGCTGGCCGCGCGATGCGGACGGCGAACTGGTGCCCCCGGCGCTGCTGACCAAGTGCACGGGCGTGGATATGGACGACGTGCTGCTGGTCAATATGCTGGAGGCCTATGGCATCCCCTGCCTGAAAAACTATCCCGGGGACGGTCAGTTTGGCAAGATCATGTTAGGTATGTCCGGTTACGGAGTGGAAATTCTGGTTCCTGAGACGCTGCTTGCCGATGCGCAGGCACTTCAGGAAGGCTGCGCTGAGGCGCTGACGGAAGGAGACGACAATGCGTAATTATATGGAAGAATACCAGCGCTGGCTCGACAGCCCCGCGCTCTCCAATGCGGAATGGGAAGAACTCAACGCCATCCGCGACGACAAAAAAGAGATCGAGAGCCGCTTTTTCGCCCCGCTCGAGTTCGGCACGGCCGGCCTGCGCGGCGAGATGGCGCTCGGCTGCCGCCGCATGAACATTCATGTCATCCGCCACGCCACGCAGGCGTTCGCGGAGGTCATCAAGGCCGAGGGCGAGAGCGCGTGCGCGCGCGGCATCGCCATTTGCTTTGACTGCCGCGTCAACAGCGAGCGCTTTGCGCACGAGGCCGCATCCGTCATGGCGGCCAACGGCATCCACGTGCGCATTTTCGACGCCCTGCGTCCGACGCCGGAGCTGTCGTTTGCCGTCAAGCACTACGGCACCACGGCCGGCCTGAACATCACGGCCAGCCACAACCCGAAAGAATATAATGGCTACAAGGTCTACTGGTCCGACGGGGCGCAGCTCCCGCCGCAGCACGCCGCCGCCATCGCCAGGAACATGGAGCGGCTGGACATCTTCAACGATATCCAGCGCATGGACTTTGACGACGCGGTGCGTCAGGGCCTTGTGGAGTTCATGGGCGCGGAGACGGACGAAGCGTTTTTGTCCAACGTCCTGCGCCAGCCGATCGACCCGGACGTTGTCCGCCGCGTGGCCGACCGGTTCAAGATCGTCTACACGCCGTTTCACGGCGCGGGCTGGCACCTCGTGCCCGAGGCGCTGCACCGTCTGGGCATGACGCAGGTCATCCCCGTCAAGGAGCAGATGGTGCTCGACGGCACGTTCCCGACCGTCAAGAGCCCGAACCCGGAAAATCCGGAGGGCTTCTATCTGGCCGTTGACCTCGCCAAGGAGGTCGGCAGCGACCTCATCCTCGGCACGGATCCGGACTCCGACCGCGTCGGCGTCATGGTCCGCGGCGCGGACGGGGAGTACCACACCATCACCGGCAACCAGATGGGCGTGCTGCTGCTCGACTATATCATTACGGCGCGCCGCCGCAAGGGCACGCTGCCGGAAAACGCGGCCGCGATCTCGACGATCGTCACGTCCAAAATGGTGCGCCGCATCTGCGATGTGAACGACATCCACTTTGACGAGACGTTCACGGGCTTTAAGTTCATGGCCGAGAAGCTGGCCGAATACCAGCGCGACGGCTCGTATCAGTACGTGCTCGCCTTCGAGGAGAGCTACGGCTACATGATGGGCGACTATGTCCGCGACAAGGACGCCGTGACCGCCTGCGTGATGATCACGGAGATGGCGGCGTACTACTTCGAGCAGGGCATGACGCTCGCGCAGGCGCTCGACGCGCTGTATGAAAAGTACGGCTTCTACGGGGAGCGCACGCTCAACCTCGTCATGCCGGGCCTTGACGGCCTGGAGAAGATGCGCGCGCTCATGGCGCAGCTGCGCCGCGAGCCGCTGCAGGAGATCGCGGGCACGAAGGTCGTGCGCATGCGCGACTATCAGGACGGCTCGGTGTACGTCATGGGCCTCGGTAAGATGGACAAAACGTCCATCTCCGGCTCGAACGTGCTGTATTTTGAGCTGGACGACGGCTGCTCGTTCATCGTCCGCCCGTCCGGCACGGAGCCGAAGATCAAGGTGTACATCCTTGGTGTCGGCGCGACGCGCGCCGAGTGCGACGAGCGCGTGCAGCGCTACGCGCAGTTCGCCGAGACGCTGCGCGGCTGAACCGAAATCATTTGCCCCGGCCCTCCGGCAGTTTTCGCCGGAGGGCCGGATCTTTGAGGGAGCGTTATGAAACAGAAACTCAAACAGCTCTTCGGCCTCTTCGGCGCGTTCGCCGTCGTCGGCGTGACGACGTTCGGCGGCGGCTATGCCATGCTGCCCGCGCTGCAGCGCGAGGTCGTGGAAAAGCGCCGCTGGGCCACGGAGGAAGAGGTCATGGACTGGTACGCCATCGGCCAGTGCACGCCGGGCGTCATCGCGGTCAACACCGCCACGTTCGTCGGGCAGAAGCAGGCGGGCATCTGGGGCGGCATCTTTGCCACGCTGGGCGTCGTGTTCCCGTCGCTCGTCATCATCATGATCATTGCGGCCTTTATTCAGAATTTCGCGCACCTGCCCGCCGTGCAGAATGCCTTCGCCGGCATCCGCGTGTGCGTGTGCGTGCTCATCCTCAACGCCGTCGTGAAGCTGTGGAAAAAATCCGTCGTGGACTGGAAGACGTTTCTGATCTTCCTGCTCGTGTTCGCGGGCAGCGTGTTTTTGAATATCTCGCCGGTGCTGTATGTGCTCGCGGCCGCGCTCGCCGGCATCGTTGTCAAGGAACTGGAGGCGCGTAAGGCATGATCTATCTGCGCCTGTTCTGGGAGTTTTTCAAGACCGGCCTGTTTTCCGTCGGCGGCGGCCTCGCCACGCTCCCGTTTATCTATGACATGTCCGACCGCATGGGCTGGTTCACCTATCAGCAGATCGCGGACATGGTCGCGGTGTCGGAGTCCACGCCCGGCCCCATCGGCGTCAACACGGCGACATATGTGGGCTACATCACGGGCGGCGTTCCCGGCGCGCTCATCGCAACGCTCGGCCTCGTCACCCCGGCGGTCATCTGCATCCTCATCATCGCGTCCTGCCTGAAAAAGTTCCGGGAAAACCGGTTCGTCGACCATGCGTTTTACGGGCTGCGCCCGGCGTCCGCTGCGCTGATCGCGGCGGCGGGCTTTTCCGTCGTGCGCATCTCGCTGCTGCAGGAGAGCGCCTTTCAGGCCAGCGGCCGGTTCACGGATCTGTTTTTCTGGAAGGGGCTGCTGCTCGCCGCCGTCATCTGGGTGCTGACGAATGTCGTCAAGCCGACGAAAAAGCTGCACCCGATCGTGTACATCGCGGCGTCCGCCCTCGTCGGCATCGTGTTCTCGTTTGCCGGCGTGTGAGCTCAAAGAAGATTTGCCAAAACCCACATACACAGCGCGGAGATTGCTCCGTGCAGCAGGCGCCCGACCGTGTGTCGGGCGCTTTTGATGTCTGTCCCGGCGATGACCGCCGCCGTCTGACAGTGCACGGACACGCCGCCCCAGCCGATGAGAAAGGCGGCGAGGGCGAGATTCCCCGGCGTCGGCATCAGGCCCTGCATCGCGCCGATGCCGGTGCCGAGCTCAAGTACGCCCGTGCACAGCGCGCGGGCAAAGTGCAGCTCCAGCCCGAGCCGCGCAGCGCTCGTGCCCACCAGCGCCGGCAGCAGGCCGGAGGCGTCGAGCACCCCCGTCATGACGCTGAACGTGACCACAAAGCCGCTGACCGTCAGCACCGCGCGCACGGCGCTGCGCACGGCCTCCGGTAGCGCCTGCGAGAGCGACACGGCCGCGATCTGCGACCGATCCTCCGGCAGAAAGCCGCCGCTGCGCGGGGCGAAGAGCATGCCGACGATCACGGCGGACAGCACGTGCACGCCGTAAAGCAGCAGCCCGTAGCCCGCGCTGTGAAACACGCCCACGCCTGCCGCGCCGACGAGAAACGCCGGGCCGGAATTGTTGCAGAATGCGAGCGCGCGCTCGGCCTGCTCGCGCGTGAGCGCGCCGCTGCGCCGCAGCCGGGCCACGGCATCCGCGCCGAGCGGATATCCGCCCGTCACGCCCAGCAGCAGCGCCGATGCGCCCGCGCCGCCGATGCCGAAGAGCTTTTGCGTCACGGGCGAGAGCCACCTGCCGAGGATGCCCGGCAGCCCGAGCTGCTGCAGCAGCGACGAGAGGATAAAAAACGGCAGCAGCGACGGCACGATCATCTGCGCGCAGAGGTTCAGCCCCGCGCGCGCACTCTCGAGCGCCGCCTGCGAGCACAGCAGCAGCGCGCCGAGCGCCGAGAGCGTCACTGCAAGCGCGATGTAATTGCCCCGTTTGCCTTCCACCGGCATCCCTCCCAAAATCGGTTCTCGTGCATTTGTATGCCTGTCCCGGCCTAAACTTGCCTGCGGGCGCATAAAATGGCTTGCAGCGAAGGGGGTGAGCCGGTGAAGCGGCTGTCTGATATTCCGCTCGAGATCTCGGAGCGGCTGGACCTGCCGGCGGAATCCGTGGCCGGCGTGCCGAAGCTGACCGTGACCGGCAGGCGCCGCGCGCTGGTGGAAAACCACTGCGGTCTGCTCGAATACAGCCACGAGTGCATCGTGGTCGACGGCGGGCGGGTGCGCGTGTGCATCCGCGGCACGAACCTGCAGCTCGTGGCGATGGACAGCACGGCGCTGCTGATCTCCGGCACGATCGCGTGTGCCGAATTTGCGTGAGGTGATGGTTTTGACGCGGTGGATCCTGGCCCTTTGCGGCTATGCGCGGCTGGAGGTGTGCGGCGTGCACCCGGAGCGCGTGCTCAATGCGTGCGCAGCGGCGGGCATCGCTTGCACGGCGTCCGAGCCGGTGGACGCCTATACGCTGCGCATCACGGTGCGCGCGCGCTGCGCGGAAACGGCGGCAGAGCTGGCGCGCCGGTGTCAGTGCGAGGTGAAAACGCTCTATCGCCGCGGCCTGCCGCAGCTGCTGCGGCGCGCCGCGCGCTACCGGGGCGCGTGCGCGGGGCTGCTCGTGGCGGTGCTGGCGGTGCTGACATCGTCGCTGTTCATCTGGCGCATCGACGTGACCGGCAACGAGACGCTCACGACCGGGCAGATCCTGCGCTGTCTGGACGAATGCGGCGTGCGCCCGGGCACGTACTGGCCCGCGCTGTCGAACGACCTGGTGCGCAACGACATGATTCTGCGCCTGCCTGAGCTGCGCTGGCTGACCGTGAACGTGCACGGCAGCCGCGCCGAGGTGATCGTGCGCGAAAAAGACCCCCTGCCGGACATCACGCCGGACGACACGCCCGTGAGCATTTATGCCTCCGCGACCGGGGTCATCCTGAGCATGGACGTCTACGCCGGCGAGGCGCGCGTCGTGCCCGGCGCGGCGGTCGAGCCGGGCGATGTGCTCGTGTCCGGCGCGGTCACAGACCTCGGCGGCGGGGTGCGCCCGGTGTGCGCCCGCGCCGACATCCGCGCGCGCACGCGGCAGGTGCTGACCGGGCAGACCGCCCTGACGGAGACCGAAAAGCAGCCCGCGCACGGCGCGCGGACGCGCTGGGCGCTGCGCGCGGGGAAAAAGCGGATCAATTTTTATCAAAACAGTGGAATTTCTGACGCGGAATGTGATAAAATCATTTATGAATATCCTTTTGCGATCCGGGGCGTGTTCACGCTGCCGTTTTCGCTGGTGCGTGAGCGCGTGCAGCCGTATCGGACGGCGGACGCGCCGGTATCGGAGGACGCGGCGCGCGCATCGCTCGAGCAGGCGCTGCTGCAGCAGCTGCGCGAGACGATCGGCGCGGATGGCGCGATCATTTCCTATGAGACGACAGCGGAGACTACCGGCAACGTGCTGACCGTGACGCTCACGGCCGAGTGCGAGCAGGAGATCGGCCGCGCGCAGGCGACGCCGGACGCGGAATTTTTACAGCTTCGGCCGCCGGCCGGGGAAGGGACTACAGCAGATGATTGAAAAAACCATGAAAGTCGACAGAATGGAGGACGTCATCAGCGTGTTCGGGTCGTTTGACCAGAACCTGCGGATGATCGAGACCGAATACAACGTGCGCGTGACCGACCGCGACGAGCAGATCCATATCACCGGCGAGGCGGAAAACGTGCTCTACGCCGAAAAGGCCATCGCCGGCCTGCTGTCGCTGGCGGCCAAGGGCGAGGAGATCGGCGAGCAGAACGTGCGCTACATCTTCCGCCTCGTGCGCGAGGGCCGGGAGCAGAAGATCCAGGAACTTGCGGGCGACGTGGTGTGCATTACGGCCAAGGGCAAGCCCATCAAGGCAAAGACGCTCGGCCAGCGCGCGTATCTGGATGCCATCGAGCAGAACACGATCACGCTCGGCGTCGGCCCGGCCGGCACGGGCAAAACATACCTTGCCGTGGCGGAGGCGGTCGCGGCGTTTCGCGCCGAGCGCGTCAACCGCATCATCCTCACGCGCCCGGCGGTCGAGGCGGGCGAGCGGCTGGGCTTTCTGCCCGGCGACCTGCAGAACAAGGTCGACCCCTACCTGCGTCCGCTGTACGACGCGCTCTTTGAGATGCTCGGCGCGGACGCCTATGCGAAATATCTCGAGCGCGGCAACATCGAGGTCGCGCCGCTGGCGTACATGCGCGGCCGCACGCTCGACGACAGCTTCATCATCCTCGACGAGGCGCAGAACACCTCCCGCGAGCAGATGAAGATGTTCCTGACGCGCATCGGCTTCGGCTCGCACGTCGTCATCACCGGCGACGTGACGCAGATCGACCTGCCGTCGGACAAGCCGTCCGGCCTCAAGGAGGCCATCCGCATCCTCGACGGCATCGACGACATCGCCATCTGCCGCCTGACGGGCGCGGACGTCGTGCGCCACGCGCTCGTGCAGAAGATCATCGCCGCCTACGAGCAGGACGACAAACAGAAAGAAAAACGCGCCGCGGCCGCGGCCAAAAAGCCCGCCGCGCGCAAGACGACTGTGAGGAAAAAAGCATGACACAGGCAAAGATCACCATCACCCGCACGCGCCGCGGCCTGGGCTTTCCGGACACGCAGCGCTATGTTAAGCGCGCGGCCGCCGCAGCGCTCAGGGCCGAGGGCGTGACCGTTCCGTGCGAGCTCGACGTGACGCTCACGGACGACGCCGTCATCCACACCATCAACCGCGAGCAGCGCGGCGTGGACCGCGCGACGGACGTGCTGTCGTTTCCGATGAACGAGCTCACGCCCGGCGCATTCGCCCCCGATGCCTGCGAGTGGGACTATGAGACTGACCGCGCCATGCTCGGCGACATGGTCATCTCCATGGAGCGCTGCGCCGAGCAGGCCGAGACCTACGGCCACAGCTTCGCGCACGAGGTCAGCTATCTGACCGTGCACTCCGTGCTGCACCTGCTCGGCTACGATCATGTGGACGAGGGCGAGGACAAGCGCCGCATGCGCGCGCGCGAAAAAGAGATCATGCGTCTGCTGGACGTATAAGGAGAAACGAATGATTACCAAAACCGCTATGATCACCATCTGCGGACGGCCGAACGTCGGCAAGTCCACACTCACCAACGCCCTCGTGGGCGAGAAGATCGCCATCGTCTCGAACAAGCCCCAGACGACGCGCAACCGCATCAGCGCCGTCGTCAACCGCGGCGACACGCAGCTGATCCTGATGGACACGCCGGGCTTTCACAAGCCGCGCAACCGCCTGGGCGACTATATGGTGCAGGTCGTGCGCGAGAGTGTGGCGGACGTCGACGGCGTGATGCTCGTCGTCGAGCCCATTGCCTCCATCGGCGAGCAGGAGCACGCGCTCATCGAGCGCATCCGCACGTCCAACGCCCCGGCCGTGCTCGTCATCAACAAGATCGACACGGTGGAAAAGCCGGAGCTGCTGGCCGTCATCGCCGCCTATTCCGAGGCGCTGCCGTGGCGCGCGATCGTGCCGGTGTCGGCCCAGAACGGTGACGGGCTCGAGGAACTCTTCGGCGAGCTTGCGCAGCTTGCCGTGCCGGGGCCGCAGCTGTTCCCGGATGATATGATCTCCGACATGCCGGAAAAGCAGATCTGCGCCGAGCTCGTGCGCGAAAAGCTGCTGCTGTGCCTCGACAAGGAGATCCCGCACGGCACGGCCGTCGAGGTCACGAAATTTTCCGAGCGCGATAACGGCATCATCGACATGGACGTGACCATCTATTGCGAAAAAGAGAGCCACAAGGGTATCATCATCGGCAAGCGCGGCGCGATGCTCAAAAAGATCGGCGAGCTCGCGCGGCAGGACATCGAGCGCTTCATGGGCACGAAGGTGTACCTGCAGACGTGGGTCAAGGTCAAGGAAAACTGGCGCGACTCGGCAGCCCAGCTGCGCAATTTTGGCTTTACCGACCAGTGACCCTTTATTACCAGCCATAAATCCACCCCGCTGTGCAGACACTATGCCCAGCGAGGTGGTTCATTGTGCAAGACGATCTTTTCTGGCAGCTGTTCGCGGACACCGGTGATCCGCTCGGCTACCTTTATTACCGCGCCGCGCAAAATGCGCTGGCGCAGACGACCGATGAGTCTGCGGCGGATGATCCTGTCCGCCGCCCGGCCTGATGAGGTACATACGATGTTTCTTACGACCCGCGGGCTCGTCCTGCGCGAGGTGCGCTATAAAGAGTCGGACAAGATCCTCACCGTGCTCACGCAGCACGAGGGGAAGGTGACGGTCCGCGCGCGCGGCGCGCTGCGCAAGGGCAGCCGCATCACGGCGGCGACGCAGCTGCTGACGTATTCGGACATGACGATCTTTGAAAACCGCGGCCGCCGCACGCTCAACGAGGCGTCCACGGTCGAGGAGTTTCTCGGCCTGCGCGCCGACCTTGGCGCGTTCGCGCTCGGGAGCTATTTTGCCGAGCTGCTCGAGACCGTCTCTGCCGAGGAATATCCCGACCCGCCGGTGCTGCAGCTCGGGCTCAACAGCCTGTATGCGCTCAGCCGCGCGCTCTGCCCGCCGGAGCAGATCAAGGCCGTGTTCGAGCTGCGGCTCATGTGCCTCGCGGGCTATGAGCCGGATCTGTCCTGCTGCGCGCAGTGCGGCGCAGCAGAGCCGGACGAGCCGTGGTTTTCCCCGCGCGGCGGCGCGGTGTACTGCGCGCACTGCCGGGGCGCAAGTTCATCGGCCGTCACGCCGCTGCTGCCGGAGACGCTGGCCGCCATGCGGCACATCGTGAACGCCGACCCCAAGAAAATTTTTTCCTTCACACTCGGTGACGCGGGCCGCAGACAGCTTGCGCACGTGTGCGAGGATTATACGGCGACGCAGCTCGAGCGGGGCTTTGCGTCGCTCGATTACTGGAAGAAAGTGAAAGACTGACATGAAGCATATTCTCATGATCGCCACCGGCGGCACCATCGCATCCAAAGAGACGGCCGACGGACTCACCCCGCAGCTCACGTCCGAGGAACTGCTCGCCGAGGTGCCGGAGCTCGAGCAGCTGTGCCGGATCGACACCGTGCAGCTCATGAACCGCGACAGCACGAACATCAACAGCCGCGACTGGCTGCAGATGGCGGCCTGCGTGCGCGAGCACTATGACGCTTACGACGGTTTTGTCCTCACGCACGGCACGGACACGATGGCCTACACGGCGGCGGCGCTGTCGTACCTGATTCAGAACAACGCCAAGCCCGTCGTCATCACCGGCTCGCAGAAGTCGATCTTCAACCAGGACACCGACGCGCGCGAGAACCTGCGCGACGCCTTTCTCTACGCCTGCGATGACGGCGCCTGCGGCGTGCACATCGTCTTTGACCACAAGGTCATCCTCGGCACGCGCGCACGCAAGGTGCGCACGAAGAGCTACAACGCCTTTTCGAGCATCGACTATCCCGAGACGGCCATCCTGCGCGGCCGGCAGGTCGTGTATTACATCCCGGAGCAGGCCGCAGGCGCGCCGAAGTTTTACGACCGGCTCGACCCCGGCGTGTTCGTGCTCAAGCTCATCCCCGGCATCGACGCCGGCATTTTTGACGATCTCAAGGCCCATTACCGCGCGCTCGTGATCGAGAGCTTCGGCGTCGGCGGCCTGCCGTGCTATGGCGACGAGAGCTTTTTCCACGCCGTGCGCGACTGGGTGCAGTCCGGCCGCGTCATCGTCATGACGACGCAGGTGCCGCACGAGGGCAGCGACATGGAAGTGTATCAGGTCGGCCACCGCGCCAAGCGCGAGCTGGGCCTCATCGAGGCCTACAGCATGACGAGCGAGGCCGTGGTCACAAAGCTCATGTGGATCCTCGGCCAGACGGACGACTATGCGCAGATCTGCCGCCTGTTCCGGACGCCGGTGCAGAAGGATCAGATCTATTGAGGAGGAAGCGCCATGGATTTTCAGGCAGAATACCGCAGCAAGCTGCGCACGCCCGCCGAGGCGGTGCGCGCGGTGAAAAACGGCGACTGGGTGGACTATACGTCGGGCCTCGGCTTCCCGCCGCTGCTCGATGCGGCGCTCGCCGCCCGGCGCGACGAGCTGCACGATGTGAAGGTGCGCGGCAACCTCTGCGCCGGCCCGGTGCAGATCGTCGAGTGCGACCCGGAGCAGGCGCATTTTCTCTACCACACCTGGCACTGCTCGGCGTATGAGCGCAGGCTCTGCGACCGCGGCCTGTGCTACTTCACGCCGATGATCTTCCGCAACCTCGCGTGGTACTACCGCGAATTTCTGACGGTCAACGTCGCCATGGCGTCCGTCGCGCCGATGGACCGCCATGGGTACTTTAACCTCTCGGCCGTGACCGGCGTGTCCCGCGCCATCCTCGACCGGGCGGACATCGTCATTCTCGAGGTCAACGAGCACCTGCCGCGCCTGCGCGGCGGGTTCGACGAGGTCATCCACATTTCCGACGTGGACATGGTCGTCGAGGGGGCGCACGTGCCGTTCACCGACCTGCCCGCGCACCCGGCGACGGCGGAGGACACCGCCATCGCAAACCTTCTCCTGCCGCACATCTGCGACGGGGCGACCGTGCAGCTCGGCATCGGCGGTATGCCCACCGTGCTCGGCAAGCTGCTGGCCCGGTCCGGCCTGCACGACCTCGGCATGCACACGGAGCTGTGCTCGGACGCCTACCTCGACCTGTACGAGGCCGGCGTGCTCACGAACCGCCGCTGCACGCTCCACCGCGGGCAGGGGATGCTCGGCATCGTGCTCGGGTCGAAGCGGCTGTATGACTGGGTCGACGATAACCCCGGCGTCATCGCGGCGCCGCTGTCGTATGTCAACGCGCCGGAGACCATCGCGCAGCTGGACAACATGGTGTCCATCAACAGCTGCATCGCGGCCGATCTCTACGGGCAGGTCGCGTCCGAAAGCTCCGGCCTGCGCCAGATCAGCGGCACGGGCGGCCAGCTCGACTTTCTCACGGGCGCGGCCATGGCCCGCGGCGGCAAGGCGTTCATCTGCATGACGTCCACATTCACGGACAAGCAGGGCGTGCGCCACTCGCGCATCCTGCCGCACTTCGGCGGCGATATCGTCACGTCTCCGCGCTCGCAGGCGTATTATCTGGCCACGGAGTACGGCGTGGTCAACCTCGCCGGGCGCAGCACGTGGGAGCGCGCCGAGGCGCTCGTGTCCATCGCGCATCCGGATTTCCGCGAGCAGCTCATTGCGGCTGCCGAGTCGCAGAAGATCTGGCGGCGGAGCGCGAAACGCTAAGCGCGCGCTAAAATCCGGCGCCGGATACAGATTTCACTTGTTTTCCCGCGCGCCATCGCATACAATGGAGACCGATAAGGGAGTAATTGGCGCGAACCTTCGCGCGGCCCAGCCAACAACCGATCCGTAGGATCTGGCCCGGTCTGAAATGATGAGACTTATCTGCCGAGAGGCAGATAAGTCTTTTTTTCATTTCCGGGGAAACTATATCGGAATCTGAAGGAGGACAAAGCCATGGAATACTACCGGCAGCCACCATCGGACACCCTGCACGCACTCGACAGCACGCCCGACGGTCTCACACCGGCGCAAGCCGCCGCGCGCCTTGCGCGCGACGGGCGCAATGTGCTCACCGAACCGCCGAAACCATCGCTCGTGAAGCGCTTTTTCCAGCAGCTGGCCGACCCAATGATCCTCGTGCTGCTCGCGGCGGCGCTGATCTCGGCCATCACGAGCGCGTATGCGCACGAGAGCTTTGCCGATGTGATCATCATTCTCATCGTCGTCATCATCAACGCGGTGCTCGGCGTGTACCAGGAGAGCAAGGCCGAGCAGGCCATTGCCGCCCTGAAGGAACTGAGCGCCGCGCACAGCCGCGTCCTGCGCGGCGGGAAGCTCGTCACCGTCCCCAGCGAGGAACTGGTCGTCGGCGACGTGCTCGTGCTTGAGGCGGGCGACGCCGTTCCGGCCGATGCGCGTGTGCTCGAGAGCGCGAGCCTGCGCGCCGAGGAGGCCGCCCTGACCGGCGAGAGCGTGCCGGTGACAAAATCGCCCGACGCGCTCACGGCCGCCGGTGACATCGGTCTCGGCGACCGCAGCAACATGCTCTATCTCGGCAGCAGCATCGTCTACGGACGCGGCCGCGCCGTCGTCACAGAGACCGGCATGCAGACGCAGATGGGCCACATCGCCGACGCGCTCACGCAGACAAAGGAGAATAAGACGCCCCTGCAGCTGCGCCTGACGCAGCTGAGCCGCATCCTGACGTGGCTCGTGCTGGGCATCTGTGCGGTCGTGTTCGCGGTCGGCGTGCTGCGCACCGGAACGATCAACGGCTGCGTCGTGCTCGACACGTTCCTGATCGCCGTCAGTCTCGCGGTCGCGGCCATTCCGGAGGGGCTGGCCGCGGTCGTGACGATCGTGCTGTCCATCGGCGTGACGAACATGAGCCGCCGCGGCGCGGTCATCCGCCGGCTCACGGCCGTGGAGACGCTCGGCTGCGCGCAGGTCATCTGTTCGGATAAGACCGGCACGCTCACGCAAAACCGCATGACTGTGACGGAGTGCGCGGGCAGCGACGAACACCTGCTCGCCACGGCCATGGCCCTGTGCGTGGACGCGGTGCATGACCCGGAGACGGACACCGTGACCGGTGAGCCGACCGAGGCCGCGCTCGTGCGCTGGGCGGTCGCGCAGGGCCTGTCGCCGAGCGCGCTGCGCGCGCAGTATCCGCGCGTGGCCGAGGCGCCGTTTGACAGCGAACGAAAGACGATGAGCACCCTGCACGCCGATGGCAGTTCCGTCGTGCAGTATACCAAGGGCGCGCCCGACGTGCTGCTGCCGCTGTGCGACCGGATCTGGATCGACGGCCGCGCCGAGCCCATGACGGACGCGCATCGCGCCGAGATCGCGGCGCGCAATCACGCCATGACCGGCAGTGCCCTGCGCGTGCTGGCGGCGGCCATGCGCACGTATGACGCGCTGCCGGGCGACACGTCGCCCGCGGCGCTCGAGCAGCACCTGTGCTTTCTCGGCCTCACGGGCATGATCGACCCGGTGCGCCCCGAGGTCGTGGACGCCATCCGTGCCTGCCGCAGCGCCGGCATCCGGCCCGTCATGATCACCGGCGACCACGTGGACACCGCCAAGGCGATCGCCAGGGAGCTCGGTCTGCTCGGCCCGGGCGACGAGGCCGTCACCGGCACGGAGCTGAGCGCCATGGACGATGCCGCGTTTTCCCGCCGCCTGGGGCACATCAGCGTCTACGCCCGCGTGCAGCCCGAGCACAAGACCCGCATCGTCCGGGCCTGGCGGAATGCCGGCTTTGTCACCGCCATGACCGGCGACGGCGTCAACGACGCGCCGAGCATCCGCGCGGCGGACATCGGCATCGGCATGGGCATCACCGGCACGGACGTGACGAAAAACGTGGCCGACATGGTGCTTGCAGACGATAACTTCGCCACCATCGTCGGCGCGGTCGAAGAGGGCCGCCGCATTTACGACAACATCCAGCGTGCGATCAAGTTCCTGCTCGGCTCGAACATGAGCGAGGTGCTGAGCATTTTCACCGCGACGATGCTCGGCTTCACGATCCTTGAGCCGGTGCACCTGCTGTGGATCAATCTCCTGACCGACTGCTTCCCGGCGCTCGCGCTCGGCATGGAGCGCGCGGAGCCGAACGTCATGTCCCGCCCGCCGCGCAGCGCGCGCGAGAGTATTTTTGCCCATGGCGTCGGTTTCGACTGTGTGTATCAGGGCGTGATGTGCGCGGTGCTGACACTGGCGGCGTTTTTCATCGGCCACCACATGGAGTATGGCGCCTGGACGCTCACGAACTCGCCCGACGGCACGACCATGGCATTTCTGACCCTGAGCATGGCGGAAATTTTCCACAGCTTCAATATGCGCGCACACCGGGCGAGCATCTTCACGCTCCGCACGCCCAACTGGACGCTCGTCGGCGCGGCCGCGGCGAGCCTTGCGCTCACGACGCTGTGCATCTATGTGCCGTTTCTGGCCGATGCGTTTGATTTCACGGCCATCTCCGCCGCCGAGTACGCCGTGGCCATGGGGCTCGCGGTCCTGGTCATCCCGGTCGTGGAGCTCGTCAAGTGCGTGCAGCGCGCGGTGGAAAAACGCGCGGGGCGCGCATGATTTCTGCCGCGCCGGCGCACACTAACCCCGATTCCAACGAGAGGAGATGGGTGCTGTGCGCCAGGCGCTGCCGGTTCCCCAGCGCGTGATGGCCGTGGTGCTGTCCGTGCTGTTCGTGTTCTGCCCGTTCGCGGCCCATGCCGCCGGGGAGAGCGACACTGCGGCCGATCCCGTGCTGCTGCCGATCATCATGTATCACGAGGTGAAGCCCAACAAATCCGGCAAGGACGCCATCCAGCCGTGGGAGTTTGAGGCGGACCTGAAATGGCTGGCCGACAACGGCTACACGACGATCGTCATGGCCGACCTCATCGCCTATGTCCGCGACGGCACGCCGCTGCCGGAAAAGCCCATCATCCTCAGCTTCGACGACGGATACTATAATAATTACGTCTATGTCCTGCCGCTGCTGCAGCAGTATTCGGCGCGCATCGTCCTCTCGCTCCTCGGGCGCAACACGGATGATTTCACCGAGTGGCCAAGTGAGAGCATCGACTACGCGCACGTCACGTGGGATCAGCTCAACGAAATGCTCGATACCGGCCTCGTTGAGGTGCAGAACCACTCGTATAATCTGCACGCTTACACATCCGAGCGGCACGGCTGCATGCAGAACCGGGGCGAGTCGGACGCGGCCTACGCGGAGCTGCTGCGCGCAGACCTCCAGCGCCTGCAGGATGAGCTCGCGGAGCACACCGGCCGCACGCCGGACACGTTTGCCTACCCCTACGGCAAGTACGGCGACCTGACGGACACCGTCCTGTGCGACATGGGCTTTCAGGCGACGCTGACGTGTGACTGGGGCGTGAACCACATCACGCGCGACCCGGACTGCCTCTACCGGCTCGGACGCATCTGCCGGTCGCACAATCAGTCGCTGCAGTCCGTGCTCCGGCGCGCGCTGAAGGCGACGGCGTGAGCGGATGAAAACAGAAGACAGAAAGGGCACGCATCTTGCGGATGCGTGCTTTTTCGTGCTTTGCACGCACCATGCGCCTTGGGCATACACTGAGGAGAAAGCGATTTGGCGCAAGCAAAGGGGGAGACGCCATGAAAATCGAGCTGCGCCGGGCCGCCATGACCTATCAGGCGCCGGACGGGGAAGTGGTGGCGCTGCGGGATGTGACCTTCGGCGTGGCCGACGGGGAGTTTGTGAGCATCGTCGGGCCGTCCGGCTGCGGAAAATCCACGCTGCTGGCGCTCATCGCCGGCATCGAGCATCCGTCGGGCGGGGAGGTGCTCGTCGACGGCGAGCCTGTGCGCGCCCCGACGGGCAAGGCAGGGCTCATGCCCCAGCGCGACCAGCTCTTTGACTGGCGCACGATCTGGGGCAACGTGACACTCGGGCTGGAGGTCCGGCGCGAGAACACGCCGGAGCACCGCGGCGGCGTGCACGATCTGCTCGAGCAGTATCAGCTCGCGGGCTTTGCGCGCAAGCTGCCCAATCAGCTCTCCGGCGGCATGCGCCAGCGCTGTGCGCTTATCCGCACGCTGGCCACATCGCCGGATGTGCTGCTGCTCGACGAGCCGTTTTCCGCGCTGGATTATCAGACGCGGCTGGCCGTCTCGGGCGACATTTCGCAGATCATCCGCCGCGAGCATAAGACGGCCCTGCTCGTCACGCACGATATTTCCGAGGCCATCAGCCTCTCGGACCGCATCGTCGTCCTGTCGCACCGGCCCGCGACCGTCAAGGCCATCCACGACCTCGGCGCGCTGCGCACTGTGCCGCCGCTCGAGCGGCGCAGCCGGCCGGAGTTTCAGACGCTGTTCAATCAAATATGGGAGGAGCTGGATGTCAATGTCTGAACGATCGCCCTCCCCGCAGCGCGCGGCCTATCTGCGCGCGCAGCGCCGCCGTCGTCGGCTCGTGCTGGCGCTGCAGATCCTGCTGCTGGTCGTGTTTCTCGGCTGGTGGGAGCTCTCGGCCCGGCTCGGCTGGGTGGATGCCTTCATCGTCAGCAGCCCGTCGCGCGTGGTGCACACGCTCGTGGGCCTGCAGGCTTCCGGGGAGCTGTGGCTGCACATCGGCACGTCGTGCCTCGAGGTCGTGGTCGGCTTCGTGCTCGGGACGCTGCTCGGCACGCTCATCGCCATCGGCCTGTGGTGGAGCGAGCTGCTCTCGCGCGTGCTCGACCCGTATCTGGTCGTGCTCAACGCACTGCCGAAAACGGCGCTCGGCCCGGTGTTCATCGTCTGGATCGGCGCGGGTACCGAGTCAATCATCGCCATGACGATCGCAATCTCGATCTTTGTCACGATCCTGAATATGCATGTCGGCTTCCTGTCCACGGACCGGGAGAAGATCCGCCTGATGCAGACGCTCGGCGCGACCCGGCATCAGATCCTGTGGCGGCTGGTCATCCCGGCCAACTACGCCACGCTCTTCAATACGCTGCGCGTGAACGTCGGCCTGTCGTGGGTCGGCGTCATCATGGGCGAATTTCTGGTCTCCAAAGCCGGTCTCGGCTATCTGATCGTCTACGGGTCGCAGGTGTTCAACATGGACCTCGTGATGGCGACCGTCCTCGTGCTTGCGGTGGCGGCCGTCGTGATGTATCAGCTGGTGCTGTGGCTGGAGAAATTTTTCAAAAATCGGTTGGGAGTGACGCAATGAAACGGTTTCTTTGTGGGGTTCTGGCGGCGCTGATGCTGGTGGTCTTGTGCGCCTGCGGCAAGCAGGAGACGGCCACCGTCCGCCTGAGCGAAGTGACGCATTCGGTGTTCTACGCGCCGCAGTATGTGGCGCTGGAGCAGGGCTTTTTCGCCGATGAGGGGCTCAATATCGAGCTGACCAACGGCGGCGGCGCCGACAAGGTCATGACGGCGGTGCTCACCGGGCAGGCAGACATCGGGCTCGCCGGGCCGGAGGCATGCATCTATGTGTACAATCAGGGCAAGGACGATTACCCGGTCGTGTTCGGCCAGCTCACGAAGCGCGACGGGTCGTTCCTCGTCGGGCGCGCGGATGTGCCCTTCAGCTGGGAGCTGCTGCGCGGCAAGACTGTTATCGGCGGTCGCGCGGGCGGCGTGCCGGAGATGACGCTCGAATACGTCATGCGGCAAAACGGCGTTGTCCCCGGCACGGATGCCGCTGTGGACACGACCGTGCAGTTCAACATGATGGCCGGGGCTTTCACCGGCGGCAACGGCGACTTTGTCACGCTCTTCGAGCCGACGGCCACCGAGGTCGCGCAGGCGGGCAAGGGCTACATCCTTGCGTCCATCGGCCAGGAGAGCGGCGAGATCCCGTACACAGCCTACTTCGCCTCGCAGGCGTATATCCATGACCACGCGGACATTGTGCAGCGCTTTACGAATGCCATCGCCCGCGCGCAGAAATGGATCGCGGAGCACGACGCGGCGCAGACCGCCGAGATCATCGCCCCGCAGTTCCCGGACACGAGCGTGCCTGTGCTCACGCAGGTCGTGCAGCGCTACAAGGACATCGATGCCTGGAACGCCACGCCGGTCATGACGCGTTCGTCCCTCGAGCGGCTCGAGACCGTCATGGAGACGGCCGGCGTGCTCAATCACGCCGACTGGGTGGATTTTGACCGCCTTGTCGACAACAGCTATGCGCACAACGCCTCCTGACAGGCGCAAAAATCCCCCGGCAGCAGCCGGGGGATTCGTGCGTTTTTCAAAAGAGGGGGGTGCTTAGAAGCTCGCAACGACAGCGCCGTTGTAGGTGTCGGCGATGTACTGCTTCACGGCGTCGGTCTTGAGGGCTTTGAGCAGGGCCTGGGTCTTCGGGCTGTTCTCGTCGCCGGCGCGCACGGCAATGATGTTGGCGTAGGTCTGGGCGGCAGCGCCGTTGGCGTCCTCGGAGGCGAGCGCGTCGCTGATCTTCAGGCCGGCGGCCAGGGCGTAGTTGCCGTTGATGACGGCGATGGAGCCGGCAGCGGCGTTCTTGAGCTGCGCCGGGACGGTGTCGGCCTGCACGGTGACGATGTTGTAGCCGCCGTCGTCGACGATGTCGAGCGTGCTCACGCCCTTGGCGGCGTCTGCGTCATCGGGGAGCTTGATCAGGCCCTCCTGCTGGAGCAGGAACAGGGCGCGGGTCTCGTTGCTGTCGTCGGCGGGGATGATGATGGTCGCGCCCTTGGCGAGATCCTTCAGGTCGGTGACGCCGTTGCCGTAGATGCCGAACGGCTCATAGTGGATGGTGCCGACGGAGACGAGGTTGGTGCCGTTCTTGGCGTTGAAGCTGTCGAGGTAGGGCTTATGCTGGAAGTAGTTTGCGTCGAGCGTGCCGTCGGCCAGAGCCTGGTTCGGCAGGACATAGTCGTCATAGGTGACGATCTTGAGCTCGTAGCCTTCGTCGGCGAGGGCCTGCTTGATCTGCTCGAGGATCTCGGCGTGCGGGGTGGCGCTGGCGCCGACGGTGATGACTTTGTCATCGGAAGCGGCAGCGTTCTTGTCATCAGTGGTCTTGTCGCCGCAGGCGCTCAGCGCGACGAGCGAGAACGTCAGCACGAGGGCGAGGATGAGGGACGTGATCTTTTTCATTTTCGTTTCTCCTTTATATTTTCATTTTGGAATTTGTGTGGTTTCGGATGTTAGGATGTGCAGTTCAGGGCGGCACATTCGTCCGCGCCGGATGTTCACGCGCAGCAGCGCGGGATAGTGTAAACGCATGGGCTGCCTCCTGTCAGGTGTGGGCGCGCCGGTCGGTGCGGCGGGCGATGTACATGCCGAACTCCTGCAGGATCTGCACGATGATGATCGTCAGCGCTACGCACAGCCAGACGATCTGATCGTCGTACTTCTGGTAGCCGTAGGTGATGGCGATCTGGCCGAGGCCGCCGCCGCCGATCGTGCCGGCCATGGCGGAGTAGCCGAGGATGGTCACGGTGGAGATGACGGCGCCGGTGATGAGCGCGGGCTTGGCCTCCGGGATGATGACCTTCCAGATGATGCGCAGCGTGGACGCGCCCATGGACAGCGCGGCCTCGATGACGCCGGCGTCCACTTCCTTGGCGGCGGACTCGACCATGCGCGCCACATACGGGGCGGCGGCGATGACGAGCGTCACGATCACGGCGCGGTTGCCGAGGCTGGTGCCGACGATGGCCTTTGCCACCGGCAGCATGGCGACCATGAGGATGATGAACGGGATGCTGCGCAGGGCGTTGACGATGATGCCGAGCGTGCGGTTGAGCCAGCCGATGGGGTGGATGCCGTCGCGGTCGGTCATGCGCAGGATGAGGCCGACCGGCAGGCCGATGAGATAGGCAAAGAACGTGGAGATGAGCGTCATGTAAATGGTCTCCCAGATACCGAGCTGCAGGATGCCGTTTTGCCAGAGCTTGATGAGCAGATCAGACATGACTTCCATCCTCCTGTAGATAAGAGATGTGGTTGTGATCGAGCCAACGCAGCACATCGTGGAACTGCTGCGGGTCGTCGGGCAGGTCGATGACCATGTGGCCATAGATGCTGCCCTCGACAATGCGGGTGTCGGCGAAGAGAATGTTCACCGGCACGTGACACTCGAGCGTGATGCGCGAGATGACCGGCTCGTTGGAGCAGCTGCCGTCGAAGACGAGGCGCAGACGCTTGCCCGTGCACGGCGGGAGATTTTCGGCCGGGCTCTTCGGAAGGATGAGCGCCTTGGCGATGTCGGACTTCGGGTGTGTGAACACATCGCTGACGTTGCCGATCTCGGCGATGCAGCTCTGGTCGATGACAGCCACGCGCTGGCAGATCTGTTCGATGACGCGCATCTCGTGCGTGATGACGACGATCGTCACGCCGAGCGTCTGGTTGATCTCCTTGAGCAGGCGTAGAATCGACTGCGTGGTGTTCGGGTCGAGGGCGCTGGTGGCCTCATCGCACAGGAGGTATTTCGGCCGCGTGGCGAGGGCGCGGGCGATAGCCACACGCTGCTTCTGGCCGCCGGAAAGCTGCGAGGGATACGCTTTCGCGCGGTCGGACAGTCCAACGAGTTCGAGCAGCTCGGCGGCGCGGGCCTGTGCCTCGTCGCGCTTGACGCCCGCGATCTCGAGCGGGAAGCAGATGTTGCGCAGCACCGTGCGCTGCTCGAGCAGGTTGAAGCTCTGGAAGATCATGCCGATGTCCTGCCGGGCCTTGAGCAGGTCGCGGCGGCTGAGCTGCATCATGTCGCGCCCGTCGATGCGCACCGTGCCGGAGGTCGGCCGCTCGAGGAGGTTGATACAGCGCACGAGCGTGCTCTTGCCGGCGCCGCTCAGGCCGATGATGCCGAAGATCTCGCCGTCCTCGATGCGGAGGTCAACGTCCCGCAGTGCGTGGATGTCGCCGCCCGGGGAGGGGTAGGTCTTGTTGAGATGTTCGATTTCGATCATGGTAGATTCTCCCTCACAGAATGAATTTTTCGGAACAAAAAAGCAGAGGCCGGAAGACTCGTTGTCTTCCGGCCTCTGCGGATACGGCTTGGAATTTGGATCAGCCGTTATTGGAAGCGAACACAAGACGAGTCATATTTCTGAGCACGACGAGACATGCACATGCAGCCGGGCATGTACATCATCATAGCCATCATCATGTTGTTCGTCTGAGCAAACTTCATAATACGACGCGTCTCCTTTCGTTAAAAATCACGGTTTCCTGTGGAAACGAGCGCAGTATAACGCAGTTTTCCGCGCTTGTCAACCCCAGAATCCACAAAAGCAGTGCAGAATACGTATTAGAAAAATTGAATGCATCGATTCTAAAATTCGATGGTTTGCGGTGCGACATCCGGGTCGTGGCTGCACAGGGACGCCACGCAGGCGCCGTCGCGGCTCATCCCGCCGATCCAGTCGAGCGCCTTTTTGGCGCGCACGCTGTTTTCGCAGATGCCGGGCACGGTACCCTCCGCCCACGAGCGCGGGCTTGCCGCGCCGTCGGCATTGAGCAGCACGTACCGGTCACCATTGCGGATGAGCGTTGCGAACATGCCCTCCGTGTGCCCGGCGACGTGCACGAGATGAACTGAATCGTCCCCGAACAGGTCGTATGAGCGGCTCTCCGGCCCGATGTGGTTCACGCGGTACCAGAACCGTTCCGGCGGCTCGTCCATCCACAGCCTGCGGGAGGTGTAGCGCAGGTTCACGCGGCACGACCAGAAGTACTCCTCCTCCGCCACCAGCAGACGCTTTGCGCCCCGCACCTCGCTGATACCCGCAATGTGGTCCGGATCGAGGTGGGAAAAGAGCACATAGTCCAGATCCTGCGGCCGGATGCCGCGCGCGGCCAGCTGCTCGCCGATCGACTGCCCCGGCTCCACGATGCTGTGCACGAGCGTGTACCACCCGCGGCCGAACATGCGCAGCTGTGCGGCGCGGTCCTCGATGCCGGTCGGGCTCACGGTGCGCGGCAGCCCGGCGTCCACCAGAAACAATCCCTTTGGGTGCTCCACCAGATACGCCGACACCGGCAGCCAGATGCGCGCGTCGTTCTTCAGCCGCCGCGTCCGCTTGCCGGCCAGCGCCACTGAGCGCTGGCCGGCAGGTTCGGCGCCACGCCGATCTTTCCACAGTGCAGAACATGGATCCGGATCTGAGCCATTGCCGTTTCCTCCTCGAGAATCTGCGCGATATTGACCAAATGGTTATGAAAAAGCATAGCACCGCCTGTTGAAAATGTCAAGACAGGCAGGCAAAGTTGACCGGAATTTTGCAATCTTCAACAAAGTGTCGCGCATTTGCATATTGAATTGTATGTGTGAGATGTGCTACAATAGATTGCGTATCTATTCACAAACCAGGGAATGAAAACAAAATATTTAAAGGGGAAGAAAGGAGCCTGAAACATGGCAAGAGAACTGATTCTGAAGCTGGGCAAAAGATCACGGACCGTGTGGACGTCAAGCTCGGCATGACGATGGCCGCCGAGGGCAGGTACCTTGACGCTCAAGCTTATAAAGCAGGACAATCCTTTCCCCGCCGTCTGCGGCAGCATCTGCAACCGCCGCTGCGAGCAGGCCTGCACCGCGGCAGTATCGACAGCCCCGTTGCTATCGATGAGATCAAGAAGTTCATCGCCGAACAGGAGCCAAGGCCGAGAGCCGCTATATCCCCGCACCGCGTCCCAAGAAGCAGCAGCTCATTCCCTATGAGCAGAGGATCGCCGTTATCGGTGCCGGCCCTGCCGGTATGAGCGCCTGCCTACTATCTGGCAAATATGCTCTATAAGGTCACCGTGTTCGATAAGAACCCCGCACCCGGCGGTATGCTTACCCTCGGCATTCCCAACTTCCGTCTTGAGAAGCGACGTCGTCAACGCTGAGATAGACGTTCTGCGCGAGATGGGCGTTGAGTTCAAGTGTGGTGTCGAGGTCGGCAAGCGACATCACCCTTTCACGAGCTGCGCGCGCAGGGCTACAAGGGCTTCTATCTCGCCATCAGCGCTCAGAAGTCCGCACCTATCGGCGTTCCCGGCGAGGAGCTTGAAGGCGTGTTCGGCGGCATCGACTTCCTGCGCGAGGTCAACCTCGGCGGCAAACCCGCTATCGGCACGAAGTGCGCCGTCATCGGCGGCGGCAATGTCGCAATGGACGTGTGCCGTACCGCAGTCCGCTGCGGCGCAGAGGACACCTATATAATCTACCGCCGCAGTCAGGCCGAAATGCCCGCCGACGAAGAAGAGATCTCCGAGGCGATGGCTGAGGCGTCAAATTCCGTTTCCTCAGCGCCCCTGTCGAGATCATCATCGGCAAGGATGGCAAGGTCAGTGCGCTCAAGGTCGAGCGTATGGAGCCTCGGCGAGCCTGACGAAAAGGGGCCGCCGCAAGCCTGTCGGCACCGGCGAGTATGAGACCATCGAGGTCGACAGCGTTATCGGCGCGGTCGGTCAGCAGGTCGATCTCGGCGGCATCGCCCCTGAGGGCATGACCTTTAACAAGAACGGCACCGTGGTCATTGACCCGGTCACCGGCCAGACCACGCAGAACGACATCTTCGCCGGCGGCGACTGTCACCGGGCCGAAGTTCGCCATCGACGCCATCGCTGCCGGACGCGTCGGCGCAGAGTCTCGCACCGCTTCGTCAATCCCGGCCAGAGCCTGACTCTGGCCGCAACCGCCGCGAGTTCATCGAGCTCAACAAGGAAGAGGCCGTCATCCCCATCGGTTTTGATTAACGCCCGCGTCAGTTCCCGGCCACGACGCTGCAAAGGCCAAGACCTTCTCCAATGACCGCCTGACCTTCACTGAAGAGCAGATACGCAAGGAAGCCTCCCGCTGCCTTGGCTGCGGTGCCACCGAGGTCGACGAAAACCAGTGCATCGGCTGCGGCCTCTGCACCACCGTGCGAGTTCGACGCCATCCATCTCAGCCGCGACCTGCCCGATGCATCGAAGATGTACAAGGCCGAGGACAAGATGAAAGCCATCCTGCCCTACACGCTCAAGCGTGAGATCAAGATCATCAAGAATCGGAAGAACAAGTAATGCACGAACTCGGTACCGTTGTTTATATCATTGATACCAGTCGACAAGCTCGCCGTCGAGAATCACCTGACCAAGATCGGTTCGGTGACTCGAGGTCGGCGAGGTCAGCGGCATCATCCCCAGCTATCTCGGATTTCTGGCTCTATGCCCGTAAAAAGTCCGACTTCCTCAAGGAAGCCGAGCTGAAGATAGAGACTTTGCCCGCGGTCACATTTTTGTCAAGACTGCAAGCAGACCTATCCCACGGTGCAGTACGCCAAGGAGTGCCCGTACTGCCACAGCACGAACACCTTCCTCATCACCGGCAATGAGTACAACATCAAAGAGATAGAAGCAATGTAAAAAGAACGAACGATAATGCGTGTGTGCAGTATGCTGCACACGCATTGTTGCATAATTATATTGTGAATATGCAGAGGTGAAAGAATGGGGAGCATGGGAGCAGGCTTATACGAAAAATGACACAGCACTGGACGTAAAGATGAATTTGAAGCTGTTTAACGACGGCAGAGCGTTCAGGAGATCACCGACGGGGCTGACGGCAGAGTTCGAAAGCATCATGGACTGCACTGATGAAGCGCCGCTGTTATGGCTTGCGTTGGCGGATACGCAGTGGACGTTCGGAGTGCTCTACCGAAGATCAAAGAGAACGCTCTGCGCTGGATAAATGAATTAAAGAGCCAAACAGCGGATACTCCGGATGGAGCGCGGCAAGGGAAAGCACTGGATGACTTACAGACAAAGCTGCTTTCGCCGCTGCCGCCGGTGAAAAAGCCGAAAAAGAAGAGAATTTACAAGTGTGAATGGAAAATCGGCGACGTCTTTGCTTTATCAATTGGAAAGCGATCTTGCTAAAGAAAGAGGACTTCACGGACGGTATTTTTTGATTCAAAAGTTGATGAATATACATGGTATCCCGGGGCATATAGTGCCTATTATACGTAAAAAATAACCGGAGATACCAAGCTTCCGTCAACTGAGGAAGAATACAACGAAGCAGAATACGTACAGACATTTTTCCAAAAGTATGAGAGGCGTTTTGTCCAATCGATATGAGCAGACCGCAAGAAGATATCGAAGAAAAATCCAAACTCAACTACGAAGTAGATGAATATGGCGGGTCTGTCCCAAATTTTGTGTAAACACTGCCGGGCAGTGCAAAACAGAGCAAAATTTTTCAAGGCGGGAGCGGCGCCAGCTGCTGCCGCCTTGTCTACAAAAAATAACAGCAGCGGGAGGGCATGTCAAGGGCGGAGGCCTTAGCCCCGTTCATCTCGATCCTTGACATGCCGGTATGCAGCAGGTTATTCCGGCATGCGATCAGCAAAGAATACA